>WNGI01001903.1_pt1 | contig 17803 bp, 16 predicted proteins | sample 5400621 | NCBI WGS metagenome assembly WNGI01 (sample SAMN13153374, study PRJNA577476) | soil metagenome | isolation source: 20 cm soil or saprolite under Garry oak tree replicate 1 | place: USA:California | collected 2016-06-15 | reverse complement strand
CCCGTCGGCTTCCCGGAGACGATTTCGCACTCGCCGGTGTGAACACCGACGCGAACTTCGAGCCCGAGCTCGTGCACCAGCTCGGCGATGGCACGAGCGCAGCGAATCGCCCGAGCCGGTCCGTCGAAGCTCGCGAAGAACCCGTCGCCCGCGGTGTCGACCTCGCCGCCGCGGAACAGTCCGAGCTGTTGTCTGATCGTCGCGTTGTGACGTGTGAGTAGCTCGGCCCATTCACGGTCGCCGAGCTCGGCCGCTCGCTCGGACGAGCCTACGAGATCCGTGAAGAGGACGGTCGCCAGCACGGTCTCCGGCTCGGGCGCACGCTCGAGGGTGGCGACGAACCGTTCGATCTCCTCGACGATCTCGGGCGACAGGAACATTCCCCAGTAGTCGTCACCCGGGATCCGAATGTAGCGACTGTTGCGGATTCGCTCGACGACCGAGCCAGCAGTCTCTTCGCCGAGATCGCCGCGCGCCATGACGAGCGTCGGAACGTGAATCGCAGAGAGGATGTCGCGGAGGTCGGTCTCGGACCACATGCGGTTCAGGGCATATCCCGCCGCGGGGCTCGCTCCGACGCGCATCCTGTTCGCAAACCACTCGCGGTTGGCCGGATTCTCGGCGAGGGTCGGCGAGATCTCCTCGAGCATCTCATCCGCGTACTCGAGGGTTCCCCATCCGTCCCGCAGGCGGAGGAGTTCCTGCTCGACGTCGGGCTGGGGCCTACTTTCGAACGCGGCTGCCTGCCAGAGGACGAGAGCCACTGTCCGCTCGGGATACGTCGCCGCATAGAGGCAGGCCATCGTCGAGCCCTCGTGGCCGCCGAAGATGACCGCCCTCTGCGAGCCGACTGCATCGAGCACCGCCCGCACGTCCTCCATCCGCGTCTCGAGGTTCGGGAAGAGCGGTCCGCGGTCCGAGAGGCCGGTACCGCGCTTGTCGAACAGGATCAGCCGGAACGATTGCGCAAGCCGTTCGTAGAACGGGCGCCAGTGCCCCGCCTCCCAGTCGTTGACGAGGTTGGAGAAGAAGTCCGGCACGAGCAGCAGGTCGGTCGAAGCATCGCCGACGACGTGGTACGCGATCGAGACGTCGCCGTTCCGGACGTACCGGATGTCGAGAGCCTCACCCGGAGACGGCATAGAGCCTCCACTCCCCGGGCACGCCCTTCAGCTCGTGCGTCCCCCGGTCCTCGAACTCGATCCCGGAGCCGGCGACGAGGTCCTTCACCGTCGACGAGACGAGCACCTCACCTGGCCCCGCAAGGCTCGAGACCCGAGCGCCCGTGTGCACCGCGAGACCCGCGACCTTGTCGCCGAACAGCTCGCATTCGCCGGTGTGGACGCCGGCCCGGACCTCGAGGCCGAGAGCACGGACCCCGGTCACGACCGCCGAACCGCACCGGATCGCACGGGCGGGGCCGTCGAATGTGGCGAGAAACCCGTCGCCTGCCGTGTCCACCTCGCGGCCGTGGAAGCGTTCCAGCTCCTGCCGCACGAGATCATGATGTCTTCCGAGCAGGTCGCGCCAGCGCCGATCGCCGAGCCTCGTCGCCTGCTCGGTCGAGCCGGCGATGTCCGTGAAGAGCACCGTCGCGAGCACGCGGTCGGGCTCGGGCCCGCGGCGAACCCCGGTCAGGAACTCCTCGATCTCATCGACGACCTCGTCGGTGTTCCCGGCCCAGAGCGTGTGCGCGTCTCCGGGGAGCTCGACGAACGTTGCGCCAGGAATCCGAGCGGCGATCCAACGGCCTTCTTCCACGCTCGCATCCTGATCGTCAGTGCGATGCAGAACGAGGGTCGGCGCCTGGATCGCAGGGAGGACGTCGCGGACGTCGAGCTGGGTGTTCATGCGCATCAGGGCAGCCGCGGCGCCGGGGCTGGCGCTGCGCCGGAAGTAGGTCGCCAGGCGGGCCTTGAACGCGTCGTCTTCGCTCGGCACGAGCTGGTCGACGTCCATGCGCTCGGACCAGTTTCGCTCGAGCTCCGCGATCTCTCGCTCGCGGTCGTCCGGCCTCGGCGCCCACGGATAGTCAGGGCTCCAGATCCGCTTGGCGAAGACGCCGAAGAGGACGAGGGCCGTGGTGCGCTCGGGATAGGTCGCCGCGAACAGCACGCTCATCAGGCCGCCCTCCGAGAAGCCGAAGACCGCGGTCTGTCGGCTGTCGACCGCGTCCAGCACCGCCCGCACGTCGTCCATCCGCTCCTCGAGCGTCGGCAGCCGGTCCTGCGGGACCGGGTCCGAGAGACCCGTCCCGCGCTTGTCGAACAGGATCAGGCGAGAGAAGCTCGCCAGGCGCTCGAGCACGTGGGCGAGCGCGGGTTCCTCCCAGTTCAGCTCGACGTTCGAGATCCAACCGGGCACGTAGATGAGGTCGCGCGGGCCGTCGCCCACGACCTGGTACGCGATGTTCAGGTCACCGCTCTTCGCGTACCGCGTGTCAGGTCGAGTCGACGGCATAGAGCCTCCACTCGCCGGGCACGCCCTTCAGCTCCCGCGCACCGCGGTCCTGAAACTCGATCTCGGATCCGTAACGCGCAAGCTCCATCCGCACGAGCTCGTGGTGTCGCTCCAACAGGCTGCGCCAGTCGCGGTCGCCGAGCTCGGCGGCACGCTGGGTCGAATTCACGAGATCGGTGAAGAGGACGGTCGCCAGCACCGTGTCCGGAATCCTTCGCGCGGGGCTTCCCTCGAGGAACGTCTCGATCGCTTCGACGGCGAACTCGTTCTCCTGGATCGCTCTGCCAATGCCAGGGACGGTGACGTACTCCGCGCCCGGAATGCGGCTTGCAACCTGTTCTGAATTCGAGCGTTCGCGCTCCTTCGCGACGACGAGTGTCGGCACTCGGATTGCCGGGAGGGCATCGCGGACGTCGAGATCGACCTGCATCCGCCTGAACTCCGCCACGCCATCGGGCTCGTCGTCAGCCTGTGACGCCAGACGAACCAGTCGAGGTAGTCGGAATCGCTCGCCCACTGCGGATTGAGCTCTGCAGCGAACTGCTCCAACACATCGCGCCGGCCCCATCGATCGCGTTGAGCAGGAAGGCTCGCCAGCGCCTCCTCGCGCTCGCGATCGTCGAGCATGCTCTGCGACCAGGGGTCGTAGAGGATCAACCGCTCCACCCGATCGGGGCTCGACGCGGCGAAGACGGCGCACGTCGCAGCTTCCTCTGCAATTCCGAGCAGGGCCGGACGCTCGCTGCCGACGGTGTCCATGACTGCGCGCAAATCGTCCATCCGCGATTCGGTCGTGAACCCGCGCGGGCGGTCCGAGAGCCCGACGCCGCGGGGATTGACGACGATGAGGCGCCTCCCTTCCGCGAGCCGGTAGCCGAACTCGGCGAACCTGGGCGCCTGCCAGAGCGTGTAGAGGTTGGAGAGGAACGGGAACAGAACGAGGTCCGTGGACCCTCGCCGACGACCTGGTAGGCGATCGAGACGTCGCCGCTCCGCGCGTAGCTGACGTCCGGGACCTCGACCCGTTCATCTGACGGCAAAGAGCCTCCATTCACCCGGAACGCCCTTCAGCTCCTCCGTGCCCCGGTCGTCGAATTCGATCCCGGAGCCGGCTACGAGGTCCTTCACCGTCGAGGAGACGAGTACCTCGCCCGGCTCGGCGAGCGAGGCGATGCGCGCTCCCGTCGGAATTGCGATTCCGCCGAGCTTGCCGTCGACGCGCTCGCATTCGCCGGTGTGCAGCCCGGCGCGGATCTCGAGGTCGAGCGACCGCAGCGAGTCGCGGATCGCGCATGCGCACTCGATCGCCCGGCCAGGCCCGTCGAACACGGCGAAGAAGCCGTCCCCGGCGGTATCGAGCTCCTCTCCGCGGAACCGCACGAGCTCGCCGCGCACGAGCGTGTGATGGCGCTCGAGCAGGTCGCGCCAGGCGGCGTCGCCGAGCTCTGCCGCGCGCGCCGTCGAGCCGACGATGTCCGTAAAGAGCACGGTTGCCAGGACGCGATCGGGCTCGCGAGGCGTCGTGAGGCCTTCGAGGAACCCGTGCGTCTCGCGAAGGAGGATCGCGTTGTGCTCGGGATCGGCCCAGCTGAACCAGTCGTGGAGCCCTTCCACCTCGATCCGTCGTGCCCCGTGAACCCGCTCTGCGACGTAGGTCGCTTCATCCCGCGCTTCCGGGCGGTGCAGAACGAGCGTCGGCGCCCGAACGGCGCCGAGGACGTCGCGCACGTCGCCCTCCATCGACATCCGTTGAAACGCAACCGCCTCGGCCGGGCTGGCGCTGCGGCGCATGTACCAGACGAACCAGTCGAGCCAGTCCTCGTTCTGTGCGCCGAACGGGCTCAAGCGGTGCGCGCGCTCGACGAGATACGCACGGTCGCCCCAGCGGTCCCGAATTTCGCGCAGCTCCTTTCGCCAGGCATCCTCGGTCAAGGCCCACGGATAGTCCGGCGCCCAAAGGCCGCGGGCCGTCGGGTCGTAGAGGACGAGAGCGGTCGTGCGCTCCGGGTACGTGGCGGCGAAGAGGAGGGCGATCGGCGTCCCCTCCTGGGCCGCCCAGAGCACGGCGCGCTCCGAGTCGGCGGCGTCCATCACAGCGCGGATGTCGTCCATCCTCGTCTCCAGCGTGGGCACCTGCCGGACCGGATCCGAAAGCCCGCTTCCGCGCTTGTCGAACAGGAGCACCCGGGCCGATGCCGAGAGGTCCTTGATGTGATCGACGAAGAGCGGCATGTCCCAGCCGGCGAGCAGATCGGCGAGCGTCCCGCGAACGAAGACGAGGTCGGTCGGCCCCTCGCCGACGACCTGGTAGGCGATCGCGACCTCGCCGCTTCTGGCGTAGCTGACGTCCGGGACGTCCATGGGCGTATCCTCCCATCGTGGCGGCTACCGCGACCGAGCGGAAACTCCTGATCGGCGGCGAGTGGGTCGAGACCGGCGACTGGCACGAGGTGCGCTCGCCGTACTCGGGCGAGGTCGTGGGACGCGTCGCGAAGGCAGGCGCGACCGAGGCGCGAGCCGCGATCGACGCGGCCGAACGGGCCATGGCCGACCCGCTACCGGCGCACAAGCGCGCCGAGATCCTCGTCGAGGTCGTAGCCGGCATCGCGCGACGCCACGACGAGATCGCCGCCCAGATCGCCGCCGAGGCCGGCAAGCCACTCAAGACCGCGAAGGTCGAGACGAGCCGCGCGATGTCGACCTACACGTTCGCCGCCGTCGAGGCGCGCAAGCTCGCGGGCGAGGTCGTACCCATGGACGCCGCCCAGGCGGGCGAAGGCAAGCTCGCGTTCACGCTGCGGGAGCCGATCGGGATCGTCGGCGCGATCAGCCCGTTCAACTTCCCGCTCAACCTGGTCGCGCACAAGATCGCGCCCGCGCTCGCCGCCGGCTGTGCCGTCGTGCTCAAGCCGGCGGGCCAGACTCCGCTGTCGGCGCTCACGCTCGCGGAGCTCGAGGACGAGGCGGGCCTGCCGGCGGGCTGGCTCAACGTCCTCGTCGGGCCCGCGAGTGAGATCGGCGACGTGCTGGTCGAGGACGAACGCGTCAAGGCGATCACGTTCACCGGCTCGTCCGACGTCGGCTGGGGCATCCGCGAGCGCGCGGCGCGGAAGAAGGTGCTGCTCGAGCTCGGCAACGCCACGCCGGTGATCGTCCACGACGACGCCGATCTCGCCGAAGCGACGGCCAAGCTGGCGGCGCACGCCTTCTCCTTCGCCGGGCAGAGCTGCATCTCGGTGCAGCGCATCTACGTGCAGAAGCGCGTGTACGACGAATTCGTGGCCGGGTTCCTGCCCAAGGTCGAGGAGCTCGTCGTCGGAGATCCAGCAGATGCCGAGACGGATGTCGGCCCGGTGATCGACGAAGGCGCGCGCGAGCGGATCCTGGGCTGGATCGACGAGGCGCGCGACGGGGGCGCCGAGGTGCTCGCCGGCGGAGAGCTCGACGGCGACCTGATCAGGCCGACGGTGATCGCGCACGCCGCTCCGGATCTCAAGGTCTGCCGCGAGGAGGTCTTCGGCCCGGTCTGCGTCATCAACACGTACGAGTCGCTCGACGAGGCGATCGCACTCGCCAACGGCACGCGTTACGGCCTCCAGGCTGGGATCTTCACCGCGGACATTCGCGCTGCGCTGACGGCCGCCCGCAGCCTCGAGTTCGGAGGCGTGACCGTCAACGAGGCGCCCACGTTCCGCTCCGACCAGATGCCCTACGGGGGCGTCAAGGATTCGGGCAACACGCGTGAGGGACCGGCGTACTCGGTGCGTGAGCTGACCGAGCAGCGCGTCGTCATCATCGACCTGTGACGCGCCGCCGGGTTTCTCAGCGAGCCTTGTAGACTGCGCGCCCGCCCGATGGCACGAATCGCCCTGCTCGACCGGTTCCGCAAGCGGCCCGCGGAGGATGCTCCGGAGGGCCCTCCAGCTCCCCCGGCTGCGCCGAGGGCCAAGCGCGTTCCGCCCCCCGGCTCGCTCAGGCGCGAACGGCGTGCCCTCGTCCGGACGCGCGAGGAGCGGATCCGCGACCTCGGCGGGCTGATGCTCGAGATGTTCCGGCGCGACCAGTTCAAGCAGGACCTGCTGATCGAGCAGTGCCAGGAGGTGATCGCGATCGAGGGGCGTCTGCGCGAGATCGACGAGCTGCTCGAGGTCTCCGTCGCGCAACGGCGCGAAGGCGTCGGACACCGGTGCACCTGCGGCGCTCCGATCCAGTGGGGCTCGCACTTCTGCGCGAACTGCGGACGCCAGGTCGGCGAAGAGCCCATCGTCTCGTGCACCAACTGCGGGAACGCCCTTCCTGCCGACGCCCAGTTCTGCGCGAACTGCGGAACCGCCGTGCCTGCCGCGAGCGACGACGGGAACGGCCAGGACGACGCGCAGACGATGTACCAGCAGGCGGAGCGGTCTGGCAGCGACCCCTGGGAGACCTAGTTGGGGGCCGAACCGCCGGACGAGCAGCCAGGCCCGCCTCCCGCCCCCGATGCCGAGGGCGGCGAGTGCCCACGCTGCGGGACACCGTACGAGCCGCTCCAGGAGTACTGCCTCGAGTGCGGCCTCCGGCTTCCCGTGCAGCGAGGGGTCATACCGGTGCTCGCGACCGCGTGGCGCCGTCGGTTCAGGCGGTATCCGGGCGACTGGATCTGGCCCGTCCTCGGCCTCCTGATCGTCGCCGCACTCGCCGCGGCCGTCGGGATCCTCGCCACCCAGGGCAACGACTCGGCGACGAAGACGCGCGCAGAGACCCAGGCCTCCGTCCCGTTGAGCACGGGCACCGAACCGACCACCTCGACGCCGACCGACACGTCGACGCTACCGACCGCGCCCACCCCGACGACCGTTCCGGAGCAACCGCCTCCCCCGCCACCGTCGAACACGCTGACCCAGTGGCCCGCCGGACAGAACGGGTGGACGATCGTGCTCTCGTCGATCCCGCAGAGCGCGGGCCGCGAGGCCGCCGTCAGCGCAGGCCAAAAGGCCCTGAGCGCAGGGCTCACAGACGTCGGCATCCTCGACTCGTCCCAGTTCTCGAGCCTGCACACGGGCTACTTCGTGGTCTTCACCGGGGTCTACGACAGCGAGAACAAGGCGCGAGCCGCACTCGACACGGCGCACGGCAGCTATCCCCAGTCGTACGTGCGGCAAATAACGCAATAAGCAAGTGTTGGGCGGGCCCCCGCGCGAAGCGCAGGGGGCTAGCTCAAGTGTCCACTTACTTAAGCCGCGACCTTGGAGCGTTCCAGGTGCTGGTGCGACGGGCAGTAGTCGCGCTCAGGAAGTGGAGTGCGCTGGCACGGCTTGCCCTTGCGCGTCGTCGCGTGACAGCGGGGGACGCCGCCGTCGAACGCACCGGCCTCGATCTGCTCCTCGATGAACGCGCACGCGGCCGTGACGCCCTCGTTCACCGCCCAGGCGACCTGGGCCTGAGCCGTGATCGGGAAATAGCGCCTGATGTCCTGGAACAGCGACCGCTCGGGCTTCGCGAAGTACTGCGGATCGCGTGCGAGCCGCTCCATCGTGTGCTCACAGGCCTCGAGCACTGCTTTCCGGTACTCGGCCTGCTCCTTTGTGGTCACGTACGGATCGACCAGATCCTTGATTGAGCGATAAATGGCTCGCGAGTACTGATACATACAGTGCTGGATGTGGAGGGCTCGTTCGTCCATTTCCAGTCTGCCTCGTACCTTGTTAACCCCCCGCAAAGCTCTGTTAACCGCGGATTAACCATTCTTGCCGCCGCAGGTCGGGACCACTCTAACGCCTCTCCGGCGTTGTTACAAACTCGGGGCCGGTGTTTCCCGGTATGGCAACTCGCCTCGCCCTGAAAGAATAGGCGGGCGATGTCTCACGACACCGACAAGCTCATCCGTCAACTCTCGCTCGTGGCGTTTCTCATGGCCGAGCGTCGTCCGTTGACGGCGAGGGACGTGAAACAGAACGTCGAGGGCTACCAGGAGATGTCCGACGAGGCGTTCGCGCGGCGCTTCTACTCCGACCGGGCGGAGCTGATCGCCCTGGGCGTCCCGCTCGACTCGCAGCGAGACGAGTTCACCGGCGAGGAGCTGTACCGCCTGAGCTCGGAGCGCTACTTCCTGCCGCCGCTCGAGCTGACCGACGAGGAGCTCGCGGCACTCCAGACCTGCCTCTATCTGCTCGAAGGTCAATTCGCCTACGCGGAACCGCTCCGGCTGGCGCTCCAGAACCTCGCGCTCGGCCGTCCCGGGCTCGACGCGGCGCCGACGGAGACTGGGCGATCCGTCGAGCTGCACGACCCGGGCTACTCGCCCGAGCTTCCGGGCCGGCTGGCGAAGCTCGAGGGCGCGATCTCCAAGAGCAGGACGCTGAAGTTCGAGTACTGGTCGATCATGCGGCAGGAGCAGCGCGAGCGCACGGTCAACCCGTACGCGCTCCTCTTCGACCGCGGCCAGTGGTACGTCGTCGGCCTCGACCTCGAAGACGACCGGATCAAGACGTTCCGGGTGTCGCGGATCCGGGGCGAAATCCGGCTCGCCACGCGGCGCGAACGGGACTTCCGCCTGACCGAGGGCTTCGACGCCGAGGACTATCGCCAGGGCCCGCCGTGGCAGGTCGGCAAGAAGAAGGGCGAGGCGCAGATCGAGGTCGCGGGCGACACGGCCTGGTGGGTCGACCGCCTGTTCGGGCGCTACGGCCGGATCGAGGACGGGGTCTTCATCACGGACTACTCGGATCTCGGGCAGCTCTCGTCCTGGATCCTGCGCCAGGACGGTCGCGCGGTTCCGCTATCGCCGCCGGAGCTCCGACGGCAGGTGCGCGCCGATCTCGACCTCGTGCACAAGCGCCACGCGGACAAGCCGCCGAGGATCGCGGCCGCGGCCGCCGAGACGGTTGCGGACGAGGAGGAGCGCCCGGCCAGCCCCGTGCCGCCGGAGCGTTTCGGCCTCCTCCAGGCCCTGCTCGCGTACCTCCTCGACCGCTGCGGCGACGACACGCACGCAGTCATTCCCGCTTCGGACATCAGCGCGCGCTTCAACATCCCGCCCGAGTCGATCGAAGAGCATCTCCAGCTCCTGAACCTCGTCAACTTCGGCGGCGGCTGCTACGCGGTCTACACCGAGCTGCACGGCGACCAGGTCCACGTCGAAAAGGAGCTCTTCGGCGACACGTTCCGCTCGCCGCCCCGATTGACGCCGCTCGAGGCGCGCGCGATTCGGCTCGCGCTCGAGTTCGTCGGCCCGATGATCGCGGCCGACGCGCACACGCCGCTCGAGCGCGTCCGCCAGAAGCTCGAGGACACCTTCGGCGAGTTCGACCTCGGTCAGGCGGCCGAGCCTCGTTCGGCGCGGGCGGAGGAGAAGCTCGTGGCGACGCTCAGCGAAGGCATCCGCCAGCACCGCGCCGTCGAGATCGAATACCAGAAGGAAGGCGAGGACACGCTCTCGACGAGGCTCGTCGAGCCGCACGTGATCGAGCGGCAGCTGCCGTACTGGTACGTGCACACGTGGGACCGCACGCGGGATGCGCAGCGCTCATTCCGGCTCGACCGCATGCGAAGCGCCCGCCTGCAGCGGGAGACCTTCGAGCCCCGCGAAGGCTTCCGGCCTGACCATATGGGCAGCGCCGGGGTCATCGCGCGGATCTGGTATTCGAAGCGGATCGCTCGCTGGAAGGCCGAGGAGGGCGCAGGGCTGCTCTCGGACGGCGCCGCGCTCGCGGACAAGGCCGTCGGCAGCGAGGAGTGGCTCGTAGGCGAGATCCTCGCCGACCGGGGCGAGGGAGTCCTGCTCGAGCCGGACGACCTCCGCAAGCGGGTCGCAGGCCGCGCGAAGGCGCTCGCACGAGAGCTGCGCGTCAGCCGCGTCGCCGCGAAGGCCTGATCAGGCGCGGTCGACCGGAAGCCGGAGCGCGAAGGTCGTGCCGCGGCCGTTTCTCGAGCGCACCTCGAGCGAGCCGCCGTGGGCCTGCGCGATCGACCGTGCGATGAAGAGGCCGAGCCCCGTTCCCGGCTTCGCATGCTCTCCTGTCACGCGCCCGAACTTCTCGAAGATGAGCGTATGGTGCTCCGGAGCGACACCTGGGCCGCTGTCACGCACCTCGACGCTGATCCGGCCGTTCTCCGCCAGCGCCTCGACCTCGACCGCCTCGCCGGCCGGTGAGTACTTGACGGCGTTGTCGAGCAGATTCGTCAGCACCTGACGCAGCCGGTCGCGGTCGCCTCGGACGAGCGGGAGCGGCCTGTGGACGTGCGAGCGGATCTTGACCTCGTCCTGCCCGCTCTCGGCCGCGGCCGCGGACTCCTGGACGAGCTCGCCGACGTCGACATCCGAGAACGAGTAGCTGAACTGGCCCGACTCGATTCGCGAGGTGTCGAGGACGTCGGCGACGAGGTCGGCGAGTCGGTTCGTCTCGTGGTCGATCAGCCCGAGGAACGACTCGCGCTGCTCGGGCGTCAGCTCGCGCCAGCGCCGCTGCAAGGTCTTGGCCGACCCGATCACGGCGGCCATCGGGCTCCGCAGCTCGTGCGAGACGAGCGCGACGAAGTCCGCCCTGAGCGCCGAGAGGCGGCGGAGCTCCTCGACGGTCGCCCGCTCGGCCTCGTAGGCGCGGATGTTCTGAACGGTGCTCCCGAGGAACCGGCCCAGTAGCGACACGAACTCGATCTCGTCCGGCGTGAATGAGCTCGGTTGTTCGCGGACAAGCGAGAGCATCCCCACGGTGCGCGGCCCTAGGAACAGCGGCGCCGCCAGCCTGCACTGAAGGCCGAGCTCGACGAAGTCCTGCTCCTCGGGATACCTCACGTCGCGCATGTCCTTGCGGTAGACGACCTGTCCACGCGTCGTCACGTCGTGGAGCAGCGAGCCGGCAACGGGCCGCCGCGTGCCCGGAGGAAAGACCGTCTCGGCCGCGGCGCCGGCGGCCGCGATCACCCGCGCCGAGCCGTCGTCGGCGAGGATGATCGCCGTCCGTTCGAATGGGATCACGCCCCGCAGCTCGCGAATGAACGCGGCAAACGCCTCTTCGATCTCGAGCGACGACCCGAGCGCTCGTGCGCAGCGATTCGTGGCGTCGAGGAGATCGACCCGGCGGCCGAGCTGATCGCGGAGCCCTTCCGCTTCTTCCGCACGCTCGTGCGCGACGGACGTCTCCTGCGCGAGGCGGTTCACGAGCCACCCGACAACGGCGCCGACCGCGAGCTGGAGCCCGAACGGCACCGTGACGGACTGGAGCCGAAAATCCGAGGGCGTGAAATGGTCGCTTCGCCACCACTCGATCGCGACGAGCATCGGGATCTGTGCGACCGGCAAGAGCAGTCCGCCGCGCAGCCCGTAGCGGAGCGCCGCTTCGAGAATCGGGAAGAAGAGCAGCGCCCGGATCGTCGGCGCTCCGGATTCGAAGGTGAAGACGAGCGCGTAGGCCCAGATGACCGCGGTGTCGAACATCAGGCCCGCGAGGCAGACGCCGGGCTGATACCTGCCCGGCACCCCGCGCCGGCCGACCCAGAAGAAGACGATCGCTCCCGCCGCGAGAGCGCCCGTGACGACCCACGCCGCGGTCTCGTACCGATCCGAGGAGAAGCGCGTGACGAGGCCGACCTCGATCACGGCCCACGGCACCGCGATCAGCCGCACGAGCGAGATCCAGCGCTCCAGTTCCCAGCGGCGCTCGAGCTCCGGGCTCACGGCGTGTCCTCGTCAAGCCGTTCGAGAGCCCACTCGGCGTGCTCACGCAGGAGCGAGTCTCCGTTTCGCGCGTACCCGTCGACGGCCGCCCGCAGCTCCGGGTCGCGCGCGTTTCCGGCCGCGACGAGCGCGTTACGGCGCAGGTAGCGCGGATCCTTGCGCGGGAAGTACAGGCGCTCGTAGCGCGTGCGGAGCTCCTCGTCGTCTTGCTCGAGCCACTCGACGAGCGACACGTGCGGCTCGGCGTCGGCGGGCGGAACTTCGCCCTCGCGGCGCTTCTCGATCCCGCGGTTCCAGGGGCAGACGTCCTGGCAGATGTCGCAGCCGTACACCTGGGCTCCGAGCTCGCCGCGGTACTCCTCGGGAATCGAGCCCGGCGCCTGCGTCCAGTACGAGAGGCAGCGCGTCGAGTCGAGCGTGCCCGGCTCGTCGAGCGCTCCCGTGGGGCAGGCCTCGATGCAGAGCGTGCACGAGCCGCAGTCGAGCTCGAGCGGTGCCGAGCGCTCGATCTCCGCATCCGTGACGAGCGTCCCGAGCACGACCCAGGACCCGTGGCGCCTCGTGATCAGCATCGTGTTCTTCCCGTAGAAGCCGACGCCCGAGCGGACGGCGCCTTCGCGGTCGACGTGGTCGTTCTCGTCGACGAGCACGCGGTACTCGCCGCCGAGCCTGCGGCCGAGCGCGTTGAGCTTCTCGCGGAGCTCCGCGTACGCGTCGAACCACGTGTAGCGGGGCAGGCGGCCCTCGCCCGTCTCTAGGTCGGGCTCCGGCGCGTAGTAGCAGAGCGCGGCGGAGACCACTGTGCGCGCGTTCGGAAGGAGTGTCTCCGGGTGGCAGGAGACCTCGGGGCGGGCCATCGTGAACCTCATATCGGCGAAGAGCCCGCGTTCCTTGCGCTCCGCGATGTGGCGCTCCGTCGACTCGTAGGCCTCGGCCGGCGCCGCGCCGACGACGTCGATTCCGAGCTCAGCCGCGATTCGCTCCAGCTCCCCCGTTGTCACGAGTGACATTGTGCCCCGAAGCGCGAGCTCCTTCGAGACTTAGTAACAGTCTGTTACATGGAAAGATCGGGGTCGTGAAGGCGATTCGCATCCACGAGGACGGCGGGCCTGACGTGCTCCGGTACGAGGACGCACCCGATCCGGTGCCCGGGCCCGACGACGTTCTGATCCGGCTGCGTGCGACCTCGCTCAACCACATCGACCTCTGGGTGCGAAGCGGCCGTCCGTCAGCACCCAAGCCGCGGATCCTCGGTGCGGACGGCGCCGGCGTCATCGAGAGCGGACCGGGCTTCTCCCAGGGCGATCGTGTCTTGATGAATCCGGGCATAGACCACGGCGATCACGTCGCGGTCTACGGGGAGCACATGGACGGGACGGATGCTGAGCTCGTCGCCGTCCCGCGGGAGAACGTCTATCCGATCCCGGACGGAATGAGCTTCGAGGAGGCCGCGGCGTTCCCACTCGTGTTCGTGACCGCGTACCGCATGCTCGTGACGCGCGCACGGCTCCAGGAGGGCGAGACCGTCCTCGTCTGGGGCATCGGCGGCGGCGTCGCGATGGCGGCGAACACGATCGCCCGCGCGCTGGGAGCGAGGACGATCGTCACCTCCTCGAGCGTGGACAAGCTGGCCCGCGTCGAGGCCGACGTGAAGGTCGACCACGCCAACGACGATGTCGTCGAGGCGGTCAAGGCGGCGACGGGCGGCCTCGGCGCCGACGTCGTCGTCGAGCACGTGGGCGAGGCGACCTGGCAGCGATCGCTCCAGTCGGCGCGCAGCGGCGGCCGAGTCGTCGTCTGCGGGGCGACGTCAGGCCCGAACCCGCCGGCCGCGCTCCACCGCATCTGGTGGAAGCAGCTGTCGATCCTCGGGTCGACGATGGGGACGAACGAGGACTTCGACGGCGTCTACGAGCTCGTCGCGAGCGGCCGGGCGAGGCCGGTCGTCGACGAGGTCTTCCCGCTGAGCGAGGCTCGAGCGGCCCACGAGCGCATGGAAGCCGGCGACCAGCTCGGCAAGATCGTGCTCACGATTCCCTAGCGCGGTAGGCGGCGGCCTCCTCGACGAGCGCCGCGAAGAGCGCGTAGTCCTCGCCCTCTTCGGGGTGCCAGAGCACGCCGAGCGCGAAGCGGTGCGACGGATCCTCAACGGCCTCGATCGTCCCGTCCTCGGCCCAGGCGCTCTCGCGCAACCCGTCGCCGATCCGACCGAAGCCCTGGTGGTGCGACGACTTCACGGGCGCGCTGTCGCCGAGGATCGAGCCGAGCCGCGAATCGGTCTCGACCCGCACCTCGTGGTCCGCCATCAGGCCCTCCTCATGTCGATGGCGGTCATGGCCGACGATCTCGGGTAGATGCTGCACGAGATCTCCTCCGCGCGCGACGTTCAGCACCTGGCTCCCGCGGCAGACGGCGAGCACCGGCATGTCCCGGCCGAGTGCGGCTTGCAGGAGCGCGAGCTCGGCGTTGTCGCGCTCGGGGCTGACCTCGTTCGTCTCCGGGTGCGCCTCGGCGCCGTACGTGTTCGGATCGACATCGCCGCCCCCCGAGAAGATGATCCCGTCGAGCACGTGGAGCGTCTCGTCGATCCCGTCCGCGACCGGCGGAACGAGCAGTGCCCGCCCGCCTGCGCGCTCCACCGCACGGACGTACGCGAGCGGGATGAAGGCCGCTGGCTCGGTCCAGCGGCCCCAGGTCGCCTCCTCCGCGTACGTGGTGATTCCGATCACCGGCCGCATTCCGCGACGATACCCTCTAACCAAGCCGTTCAGATGCCCGTCCTAAAACCGAGCTATCGTGAGAATGCGGGGTAAAAAGAATGGCCCCCTGCTGCGGCGCCGAAGTACGTCTCCTGCCACAGGGCAGGGCTGGCCCACCATGGAACGCCGCAAGACGATCCTGATCTGTGACGACGAGCCCGCACTCCGGGAGCTCATTCGTGCGTCAATGGATGACGGCTTCGAGTTCGCGGAGGCGAGCGACGGCATCATCGCGATAGAGCTGGCACGGGAAGTGACTCCGGACGTCGTGATCCTCGACCTCATGCTCCCGCGGCTGAGCGGGCTCGAGGTGCTCGCGCGATTGAACGAGGACGAGCGGCTCAAGGACGTTCCGGTGCTCGTGATCACGGCCTGGAACGAAACGCGTGAGGATGTGCTGGCGGCCGGCGCCGACGACTTCGTGGCGAAGCCGTTCGACCCGGAGGACCTGAAGGCCGCCGTGAATAGGCTCGTGGCCGCGTGAGCCGGTCGAACGCGCGCACCGTCTCGCTGCGGGACCGGATGCTCCTCGCGAGCCTCGCCCTCGCTGCGATCGTCGTCGGCGTCTTCGTCGCGACGATCCTCGCCGTGTCGGCCGCGCGCACCGCCACGAAGCAGGAAGCCCGGTCGAAGGACCTCACCGTTGCCGCCCTCAACCTCGAGAAGCTCGTCCTCGACGTCCAGAACGGCGTCCGCGGCTACGCCTACACGCGCCAGAAGCGGTTCCTGGAGCCGTACAACGATGCGGTGAAGGCGATGCCCGAGCAGCGCCGGCTCTTCAAGTCGCTGGCCACGGACCAGCCGCTCCAGGCGCGGCGGGCGAATACGATCGCCGACGCGATCGCGACCTACATCGAGACCTTCGCCGACCCGGTCGTCAGGTTTTCAAACCGCGAGGCAGCCAAACTCGCCTACGCCAACGAGGGCCGGAACCAGACGTCGCTCATTCATCGTCAGTTCGCGCAATTCATCAATGCGGAGAGCCTTCTCTCCACGAGCCGGGAACGCTCGGCCGACTCGAAGTCGAGGCACGCGATCGAACTTGGCGTCGTCGGTCTCACGGGTTCGGCGATCCTGATCCTCCTGTTCGCCATCTACCTCGCCAGAGTCATCGCCCGGCCTGTCAGCGAGGCAGCCGATGGCGCGGGCAAGCTCGCAGCGGGCGACCTCTCGATCCGCCTCAACCAGACAGGGCCGGGCGAGGTCGGCGAGCTGACAAGGAGCTTCAACGAAATGGCCGAGCGACTCGAGGTGACGCGCGACGAGTTGGAGGATCAGAACGCCCAGCTCAGGGAGAGTGAGCGCCTGAAGTCGGACCTCGTGAACACCGTCTCGCACGAGCTCCGGACGCCCCTTTCGGGCGTGATGGGCTTCACGAAGCTCCTGCTCACGCGAGAGTTCGACCCCGAGACGAGGCGCCACTACCTCGGCATCGTCGACGCGCAGGCCCGCCGGCTCTCGAACCTGCTCGACGACTTCCTCGACGTCCGACGGATCGAGGAGGGCCGCTTCGAGCGCGCACAGGAGCTCGTGGACATGGCGACCCTGCTACGCGAGGAAGCAGTGCTTTACAACCAGCAGAGCCCCAAGCACGACGTCGCCGTCGAGATCGACCACGCGCCGCTCGCAGTGATCGGGAACCCGGACCGGCTCCGGCAGGTGATCGGAAACCTCATCTCGAACGCGATCAAGTACTCGCCCCAGGGCGGCGTCGTCGAGGTCAGCGCCGACGGTGTGAACGGCTCCGTACGGGTCGAAGTGCGGGACGAGGGCATGGGCATCCCACTCAGCCAGCAGCCTCAAATCTTTACGAAATTCTTCCGCGGAGACGCCCCTGCAAGCGGTATAACGGGGACGGGTCTCGGCCTCGCGGTGTCGCGAGATATCGTGGAGTCCCACGGGGGTCGCATCGGCTTCACGAGCGCCGAGGGTAAGGGAACGACGTTCTTCGTCGAGCTCCCCGGAGTGAACGGGGTCAAGGATCGACAAGGACATGACGAAGATCAGTCGTAGAGGAGATCGATGAAAAAGCCACTAATCGTGTTTGCGGCCGTGGCGACGTTCGCGCTCGCCACCGGATCCGTGACGTTCGGCTCCGGCGAGGTGTCGCCGGGCTTGATCAGGCTGAGTAGCAAGGAGATCCAGCGCAGCGTCGTCAACCGCGGCTCGGCGAGCCGTGGGCCTGGGGACGTCGTCGTGATCCGCCAGCTGCTCTACAACAAGGGGATCCGCAGGGCGCCGATCGGGCACTCCGACATGGTCTGCACCTACACGGGCAACCGCTCGAGGCAGTGCAACGGCACCTACTCCCTGCCTCGCGGAAAGATCATCGTGTCGGGCTCGGTCCGCTACTGGGAGTTCTACAAGCTCGCGATCGTCGGCGGCACGGATCTCTACGGGGACGTGCGCGGGTCGGAGACGGCCACGCTGTACGCCCGTGGGCCACGCAAAGAGATCCTGGTCTTCCGCCTCATCTGACCGCCAAGTAACAGTCTGTTACAAGGTGGCTTGGCGTTTCGACTAGCCGAAGCCGAGGATGAACTTCGCGTCGTCGGACATGCGCTCCGGCGTCCACGGAGGATCCCACGTGAGCTCGACCTCGACGGCCTCGACGCCCGGGACGGCCGCGGTCGCGTCGTGGATGCCCTCTTGGATCATCGGCCCGGCCGGGCAGCCCATCGAAGTCAGGCTGTGAACGACCTTGACGTTCGACCCGTCGACCTCGACGTCGTACAGCAGTCCCAGCTCGACGATGTCCATGCCGAGCTCCGGGTCCTCGACCCCTCGCAGCGCCTCGGTGACGTCGTCTTTCGTCGGCACGAGAAACAGGCTACAAGAGGCGAACCTCTTCGCGGCGTTCGCGTGCGAAGAAGTGGGTTCCGTCCACGAAGCGCACCCAGTTGCAGCGCGTGCACATGACGAGGGAGTG
>WNGI01011419.1_pt1 | contig 17819 bp, 20 predicted proteins | sample 5400621 | NCBI WGS metagenome assembly WNGI01 (sample SAMN13153374, study PRJNA577476) | soil metagenome | isolation source: 20 cm soil or saprolite under Garry oak tree replicate 1 | place: USA:California | collected 2016-06-15 | reverse complement strand
CGACTGCGGGAAGCGGCCACTCCGCACATGAAACTTGTCTGTCTGGAGCTGATCGTGCCGTACGCATGCCATGACACGGAAGAAGATAGCGGCGATGGCATTACTGGCTTAGCAAACGCAAAGGCTCAAAAACCTTTACTCGCCAATTGGGGCGCTGTGAACGATTCCATCTACCATGATGACATCGCTGTGTGTTGTTTCCTCCCGGAATTGTTCAAAGCGCTTATGTTTTCATGACAGCTTATGTCTCTTTGCAACGGAGGCGAACGGTCGATCGGACAATTTGACCAGCTCTTTAAAGGTGCTGGTTGGAAGATCACCGCCGTGCGTCGGCAACCTGGCGTCGACCTCACGCTCTTTGCGTCCATTGTAGCTGTCCCCATCTGATCAGGGTCATAGTGGAGTATACAAGGTCATTTTCTTCACCTCGATTCACACCAGTATTGTGTAAGATAGCGAGGTCAAATAAGGACCTAGCTGAAATAACTATGAATAATTTTGATTGCCGAATCTCACCATGAACGTCATAAGATGATCATACTCTATCACTATGACACTGGTGCCGTGCCCGTAAAGGCACCAAACCCTTTAATCCCAATTGGGGTCCTGCGGATGATCTTGGCACATGGCTTCGACAACAAATTCAGCACGTTACCTGGCGGTAAGCCGTGGGTTCTCGGCAATATCTTGCCCGCACCCTCGGCAGTTGATTGCCACCGGGCTGATAGGCATCAGAACAGCTCCGTTATCCAACATAACTCTGTTAAAAGTCTAGTGCGGTTCATCGATGAGCCAAATGCAGCTGGATAAACGACGCACAAAAGGCGGTGGGTGCAACGACAGTTCTAGAATAGCTTGAGCAGAACACGTATTACCCATCCTGACAATAATTCTACTCACGATCTGACATGTTGGAAGAATAACTTCACGTCAACTGTCCAGTTGCTTCAAGTGTATCCAACACGTTCGTCCAGTTTAGGGAACACTCAAAGTTTTAAAAGCTGGTTCTGGATGACTTTTATCCCCAGCACGTTGAACTCCAGAGCTTGCCTAGTATACGATGGCCAACTCAGCGGTTTACAGGATCCAAAGCGTTCTGACCCAGCAATTCCTCGTTTCTCTTTCCCTCATTGAAGAACGCGTTGAGACCGCTCGCGGCGATGACGGCAATCCTTATGTATGCCTTACGACTTTACCCTTCACTAACGCTGACGACGTGTCATACTGAAGGACTTTAGGATCTCCCCTCCTGTCTCCCATGCTGGGCCGACTTTCTGTACCATCCAAGGCCAAGGTGCAATGTTCATCCACCCCGGACGGTCAAAGGAAGTGAGTCCCATGTTCCATTTTGTGGTGGACTCGTGTTCTCAATATGATGCCAAGCATATCATATGGGATGGGAGCCGCTATTTTTGGCGGATTGTCCCCATTGGACATGGCCACTATGAGTGAGCTAGAAGCAGTTTGGCATTAAGAGATCCGAGACCTGACGTGATATCATAGAATTCATCCCCGGAATGAAGATTTGTACTGGTATCAGAATGCACGTGAAGAGCCTTTTGTATGTGCTTTTGTTGGCATCGAAAGAACACGTTTTCACGTTTTCTGTTCAGGTTGGCCTTGCGCCCAGAAATGACATTGCAGCGAGAGATCTTATCTTCCGACTGATTCCCGCGTAGTTCTCCGAGAATTATATGTGTACAATAAGAGACTGAGATACAGTCGAATTGTAGGCCACTTCAGCCTAGTAGTATTAAGCGCACTTTACCCTGTGGACCTAAAGAAATAACGTTAAATAAATTTGCATCAATGCGAGTTGGTGGTCACGTTCAAGCGCAGATGATACAAGCAGCGGGTAGCGATTCTTGGTCTGGACTCAAAACAGCGGTCTCATGTGCATGATAATAGATAATCTACAAATTTGTTAATACGGACGAAGGTGATCAAGATGAAAAAGTTGGTTGTGTTCCACACAATGACGATCAACCAGTTTGCAGAAGGGCGCGAACAACCACCTGCCACCTCAACTTGTTTGGCGCCTCATTCTTGGGAGTCACCGCAATGCAATTTTTGCTGGAGATCGTCTTATACGCATTCTCTTCATATTCAGAGTAGATCCGGTGCAGCCCGACCCACTGATATACTCTTTCATGCGAGTTTCCTTCACAGGGTCCTATCACGACGCAGAGAACATGTGAGCGGCGGATTGCAACGTAGGTATGGTCAGCGATGTAAAAGAAAACCAGGCAAAGGATCGTAGGATGATGAAGCACAGAGGAAAAACGAGATGTCTCAAAGTGTCCTGGCAGGCGGAGGAAACGTAGAATATGAATCGGTACGATATAAGAGTTGGGATTTTGACAACGCAATATGCGACACACCACCCATGTATTATCACGACCCAGCAGTGGAACGTGAGATAAAAACCTGTTGATATCAACGCCAAACTCGCACCCGTCGATTTGAGCGGGTATGGTAGGTCTAGGAATCAGAGCGCTAAACAATGGATCCATAGCCCCATTCCTCGGATCTATCAGCACTGCCGCATAAACTGGGGCTTCTTTTGGTGTATGATATTGCTGTGTGGATGCCCATCACTTGAAGATAAGAGTAACAGAAGTAAGGTGCCGCAAGATAGGTAGACATTCAAGAGTCCAAAGAGCCTGTGGGAGAGTGGAAATCACGAGCTCAAGGCTGTGATGAATGGAGAAATATAGGTGACTTGAGCGCGTGGCGTTGATTACTGGGCATGCAGCATTGTGCCTTGCATTGCCGCCATCACGGAGTTTAGTGGAATTGAATAGAGAGACGTTTCACTTCAAAGTTCGAATCATTGTGGCCTCGGCGCTGTGCTGACTAATCGGCGCCCAGGTCCTAGGTTATTGCTCCCTCGAGGCTGCGCGGCAACTGCTGTATACGTACCCACATAAAGGTACTTTCCGACTCCCCGTTGGGCCCACCCATGGCCATTTAAAGGTGTGATATTTACGATACACCCGAGTTTCGTTATCCTAATGAACGTGTTCCAGCAAGTCCGTCAGTTGCTAGACCTTGTCACCAAGTCTGTCGACGCGCTCGAGCAAGCATGTAACGAAAGCAACGCCCAACTACCCAGCCTCGATGAGCCCTTTCACCCCGCGTCCGAAGCATTCAGGGTGAATCCGGTTGCAGCTGAGGCCACGGCCGTCATCAGTGCAGCTGCGCTGCAGTTGAATGCGATCGTGTCGCCACCCCGGAATATTTTGTATCAGGCTGTTGGTGGAGTAAGTCCATTTATATTTTGCTATTTCGCAATTGACTGAAGACGAACTAGCATTGGAGGTCGGCCGCTCTCCGTGTGTGCTTAGAGGGGAATGTAACGGAGATCCTTCGTGAAGCGGGTCCAGAGGTTATTTCGATAGTATCACCATCGGAGCTCTCGCTCAACCCATTTTGTAGGGACTACACGTGAACGACACTGTGGCCAAGAATAATTTGGATGCACAGAAGCTTGGTAAGACGCAATGTCATATCGTGATATCGTTATCTTAGACAATTTTCATAGGTTCATGCCTGCGGTTACTGGCCACGCACAATATCTATCGGGAAGTGAAGCCTGACGTTTTCGCGAATAACAGAGTTTCGAGCTTGCTCGATACCCATAAACCGAGCGCCCAAATCATCGCAGAGTATGCGCGCGTTGTATTCCCAAATAAATGCCCTAACGCCCGTAAAGCCCAGACCACAAACATGACAATACGAACGGGATCCCGGCCCTTATGAGCGATGTGTAAGTAAACCCGCATTTGGAAGTCAACATCAGAATAACTCACAATCTGATTGAAGGCTCGACCTGCACTTCAAAGCTTCTGCATACTTATGGGAGAGCGCTAGCGACCCCAAGACTGCTAAATCTGGTGAACCTGCCGACAATCCATTCGGAAGGACAATTGGCAAGGGAAAGTCATACTGGGAGTGGATCGAGCAACCCGAGAACGCTTTCTACCAGCGCAGATTCGACATTGGTATGAGCGGTATCCAAGCTCTGACTAGCAACGCGGCCATTTTGTCAGGTAGGTTGCGTTAGCGTCAATTTTTATGCGTGGGAACTTACCCAAACATAGCATATGACTGGAAATCTCTCCCGCAGGACGCGCTGGTAGTCGATGTCGGGGGTGGCATCGGAAGCGCTCCTCTTGCTCTTGCTAGGGATCACTCTAACCTGAAGATCGTAATTCAAGATCGACAGCCTGTCGTTGAGAATGGCATTGCTGTAGGTTACCAGTTGCTCGACAGTTTGGGTTACTCACCCATGTTGTAGATTTGGAAGCAGAAACTTCCGGAGGCGCTATCATCCGGTCGAGTCCAGTTCCAAGGTAAGCCAGTACCTGTACCACCACGTCGAATATGATCTGATATGAAAACGAAAACATAGCACACGATTTCTTCACCGCTCAACCCCAAACGAACGTCTCTATTTACTTCATAAAAAACGTCCTGCACAACTGGTCGGACAAATATAGCTTGAAGATTTTGAAGCAGCTGAGAGACGCAGCTATGCCCGATACGAGACTCGTCTGCTTGGAGCTTATCTTACCGTATGCATGCCACGATGTCGACGACACAACAGGAAAAGACACTGGCTATGCGTCCATCAAGGCTCAAAAACCCTTATTAGCCAATTGGGGCGGTGTAAGCGATTTTATCTATATTGCTGACGTCGGTGTACGTTCTTTCCTTTCTCATTCGTGGGGTGCTTATGCTGATTCGCTTTACAGCTGCTGTCCGTTTGCAACGCAGGAGAGCGAACGATTGGACAATTTGATCAGCTTTTCAGAAACGCTGGTTGGAAGATTGCGACTGTACGGAGGCAACCTGGCGTTGATCTCACTCAGCTTTCGTCTATTATTGCTGTTCCTATTTAACCAAGTGGAAATTAGTCCTTTTTTTTGCATTTGTATCGGTTATTATATGGAACAACAGGATCTGTTATTAAACTGGTTCGACGGTGTGATGCTCTTGGATGTTGCCCATAGCTACGCTAACTTGCAAGGGCATCATTAGACGGTAAATCTTTCACCGCAACGACAAGATGTGGGGCAGCCCATTTGATACCTCACGCCAAAATGCAATATGCTCATAAGAATGGTGTACTTCTATCGTGGCGAACGGGGACGTCATCACTACAGGTAGATACTACTGAATGCCATCCCCTAACTGACCTATAAAGCATCATACATAATATACCACTGCCCTGTGCCCTGTTTGTATGGTCGTTTTAATTAGCAGATGGAGGAACGATGGGGTATGAAGTAGGGGAGTGTACAGTTTATTCGGTCACGGTATGTTGCGCTGCCTATGCATGCCTGCGGCATCATAGCGAGGCCTAAACGAGGAGAAAGTACAAATGGCTGATTTATAAGAGAACAATGAAAGTCTTTATTATTACAGACGACAATGCTGATACATCGATGGAACGAATACATTCTCAAAATCTCGTCTGCGCAAACGAATGCAACGTCGACACTATTTGTTCCATTGTCGGACGCTCAGAATGATCGGATTTCATACAGCTCTGGATGAGGTCCCATGCTTTATCCTCAATCCTTGGGTCTAGCAATCGTGCCGGACGTGCCCCTGTTATGACGAGTTGCATGACTTGAAGGTGGTTATTGCCGTAAAAAGGAACCTTATTAAAGAATATCTATGCAAATTGTCACTTAACCTAGCAAGACGGTTCAGGAAACTCGAAACGCACTTCATAATACAGGCAACCAAATGCATAAACGTCAGTTTCCTTTGTTTTGCTTCTATGTGGCGCAGTCTGATTCCCATGGCGTCCATCACATTTCAGTTCGCGACATTTAGTGCACAGGCCAAATAATTCGGGCGCAGCATAATTTACAGAAAGTGCTGTAGTAGATCTTGTAACAGGGATCCCAGAATGTCGCATTGATCCAAAATCAGTAATTCGGCAATGAAGTTCAGAATCGAGAAGAACATTACGCTGGTAAATCAGGTATAAGTTGTCGGGAAAGCACAATATCAGGATGCTTACACCATGCAAGTCGCCATGAATAATTTCTTCCGCGTGAAGGTACTGAATGCCCTCCGCTACTTCTAGCACCTAGCCGACATCAGCAAATTTGTCCTATTGCCCTCATAAGCATAGGTGCTTTACCAGCCTGTCTATGTCGGCTATAGTTGCTTTCTCCTGCCTTTTTCTCCACTGAGTTAACGTTCCGTTTATCATGAATGGTGAGACGAGGAATTGTTGCGATTTTTCTTCAAATACTCCCAAGAGAGGTAGGATAAAACGGTGTTCGAGTGATCGCCACGCTACGGCTTCCCGGCAGAAATCCCTTTCAAACGAATCCTTACCAAATGAATCAGTAAAGTTATCGGGGAAACAAGCTGACAATACACTGACATCACTATGACCCCTGGTCACCACTTTCAGTGCTACCTGCTTTCCCTTGTATTCACCTGAGTAAACTTGTCCAAAGCCTCCCATACCAATCACTGTGCCACCGTGTATGCCAGTTTTGACATCGGTGATGTGGAGAAATTTTGGTATGGCATTTATCATAGCTATCAGTTTGAACGTCAGCTTCCTAGATTTCTGATTCGCTTCCTGAATCCCTGAATTTGTTAGGTAGCCATGGCGGGGTAGCTGGGTAAACCGAAGTATTGAGCTTGGGCAATCAAGTGACAAGTCGAGCGAATACATACGTCAAGAACAAAATTAAGCAATAGTTCAATATCTGAAGTTCCCCTCAACTTGGAGGCGATAGCATCGGATTCATAGAGGTCCAACATTTTCCACATGCCAGCACGAACCGAATCATTGTTTACAATCGAGCCGCCAGATCCCGCTAACTATTAATTTTTTGTGTTTACATCAGTACGCAACGTGGCAGATACCCCGGGAATGCATACCTTACGGAGGGTTCCAAGTAATGATGTGAGAGCTATAGATAATGATGGGGGAGTTGGAAGCAATGGCGAAGAGGAAGCAAGCGCCTCAAGAGTTCTCACAATGTCATGCATTGTCGGACGTTCAGAAGCACGGAATTTCCAACAGTCATTGATGAGTTCCCAAAGGCTCTCTTGCATTTCCGGGTTTTCTAATCGCGGTGGGCGTCCTCCGTTTGCGACGAGCCAGCCAATACGGAAAGGAAGTTCCCCTTCATAAGGAACGGCATCGAAGAAAATCTGTACGATTCTTGTTATGTGCTGATGGGATCACTCGACAGACTTACTGCATAATAGAGGCAACCGAAAGCATAAACGTCCGTTGCCGTTGTTTTCTTCTGTAACTCATATCCCTTCTCATCACAACGTCCATTGCACTGGGGTTTGTTGCATTCACTGCATATACCAAACAACTCCGGAGCAGCATAATTTGGTGAATATCCCACGGTTCCTGTCGAGGTCGTGTCGGAATGCCGTGTTAGACCAAAGTCAGTAATCCGACAGTGGAAATCAGAATCTAGCAAGATGTCATACTAGTAGACGAAGTAAGCTGATAGATTGATAATGATATCACTGAAGTACGCACTGCTGTCAGGAAGCCATGCACAATTCCTTCCGAATGCATATACTGAACACCCTGGGCTACCTCAGATATCTCACAAAAAGAAGCCATTTTATTAATATTTCGGGGATCGGGCAAGTACCTGGATCTTACCAGCATATGTATTTTAGGTATGACTGCTGTTGGCTGGTGCTTTCTCCACTCAGCAAGTGTTCCGTTCGGCATCAATGGCGATACGATAAATTGGAGATTCTGCACTTTAAATATTCCCAGCAGAGGGAGGATAAAATCGTGTCTCAGCGATCGCCATACTAGAGCTTCCGTGCAAAATTCTTGAAAGACCTTTCCATCAAATAATTAGAATTTTGGGTAATGTGAAGAGAAAATGGACTAACACCTCTTTGTTTGTCAAGCATTTTCAGTGCAACTACCTGTCCTTGGTATGTCCCTTTGAGAACACGTGCGTGGCCGCCTATGCCGATAAGGCCATGATCCGCAACAAAGCTGACATTGGTAATATATAGAGACTGAGGTATGACATTTGCCTCGGAGATCAGTTTGGCCATCAAATTTCTGGCCTTTCGACTGGCGTCTGGCACGCCGCAAGTCGACAGATGATCCTCTTGGAGTAGCTGTCAGGAGTAACTAAGTGACAATCCAGAACGAGCGAGCGGAGCAAATGGATACGTACGTAGAGGATAAAATCAAGTAATAATTCGCTATCCAAAGGATCCATTCCGGCGACTATACTGCGAAAATCTGGTGATTCTAGCAGCTCGCGTACAAGGTCAAGGATAATTCGGTTTACTACCAGGCCGTTCGCGGTTAACTAGTAGTCATGAGCGACAGTATGATGACGTTTCGAAAATTCACACCTCAAGTCTGAGGATTGTAAGTAATGAGCGAAGAGGTGATCTCTCCTTGTTAAATCGGGTATCGGTCTGCGTCATCTGCGGCACAGCGTGTGAGACGGCAGTTTAGCAACCAGGTGCTGCCAGAATGAACTTTTAGTACCTGATATTCGTGTAACAACAACTGAACCTTCTCCAGCGCATTATCTTTTGCAAATGTGTGCTGAGCAAACACGCGGATTGCCTGATGGATCTTCTTCTTCTTCTCTGAACAGTGAAACTCGTAGATGATTTCGTCCACATGGTCCGCCGTCACCTTGCTTTCTTCATCTTGAAGCGAAACTTGGAACATGGCTTGAAGGATAAGTATGAGATCCACTACGTATCCTACGAGACAACGGATATGCTTTGGTCTGCTGTACAGTCCAATAAAATTACCAGCGTAGGAACGGCGATGCTCACCGGTTTTTTTGCACGGTGTTCGCCCACAGCTTCCCCACCGACGCCGATGCCACCGTTACTTCGCTGTGCCTAAAAACTATCATCAGCGCCACCAATTCCCAACACCCCAGTTCACTCACATAGTGTCGCTATCCTTGAGATCTTCCACTATGGCCATCATTCGACGGCGGAATGCATCGCTCAAAACAAACTATTCAGATGCGATGACTCAACCAATATGCACGTTCAAGACGCTCTCTTGCACGCACCTCCTCCAAGTCCTGAGAATTCCAAATCGAGATGATGTCCTTATGTATCTTGTTTAAACAACTTTCAAGGTTCATGGTGAGAAAACTCATCCCGGATGCAAATGCTCTCCAATACTCTGCAATTCAAGTCAAAATACAGATTTTTGGAAAAGGCTCGGATTAGACTTACTCCTTTTTCCTACTCTGTAATAATAACAGATGTTAGGACTGTTCAACGTAAATCAGGGTGCTCACTTTAATATCGATGCCTCAATTTTCCTCGCCATATCGACGCGTTGCGCCGTTATCAAAGCGATCTGCGCCGATCCCGATTGATCTCCATCTGATTCTGCCGACTGGTTATTCAGAAATTCTCAACAATGCTATCAAAGGAAAGATTCCTACCGTGGGCCGGCCCACTCGAAATCTCAACTCTCATGTTATCCGTCATGATCACCTGAACGAGCCGCTGCAAGGTATTGGATTGCGGGCCTACATCATGGCATCAATGGAGGCGCTGGGGCAACGTCAGATGCAAACATACTCGACACGAGAGCATATGGTATGGGCCGCTGCTTCGAAGTTCCCACGGGTCCAAGTCTCGCGGAATGCTGAGTCCGCCGCTTGTAGGATATATAGCTAGCATAACACGCCCGTCAACGAAGGAAACCATCTTGGACCAGCCTAAGACGAATTGATATTATTTTAAACTAGTCCGGTATTCCATCTTTCACCGCTCCGGCAACTTACCCTCACAGAAACGGTATACTCCTATCGTGACGAACGAGGACAGCTTCCGGCCTCGACGACCTATTCGGCCTCCGTTCCCATATCGGATCGACATCTGGTCCTTCCAAGTCACCCGCGCCATCCCATCCCCAACACCATACATAATCCGGACCCGGTCTAAAGTCCAGCGGATTACTCTCCTCATCTGTAAATAACCTATCATGGGGTCCAAACCAAGAGCGATCCTGCGGATCCGTTCTCGGATCGTCCGGTGGGCCTCCCAATCGCTTATACCCCCTTATCGCAGTTAAATTCCTCCGCCCAGGGTGGATAATATCATACACTTTCTGTGGGCATATAATCAGGGCGGGTGTGAAAAAAACAGAAACAGACTACGCACGCTATCATATGCCAATTTGACTCTAGGAACCATCATAATCCGGCCATACCCAGCCTCCCAATAATCGTTGCAAATCAAACTACACTCGCTCGCACTGCATTCGCCCTCTTTGACACGAGCCATGCGGAATCTGACATGTGGAGGGGAGTAAAACGGTTTCGAATCCAATATCGCGATTCCATTCCAGCACGATTGGACTTGAACGGGAAGATGACGTTGGAATCTCTGCGCCGACTCGGAATGATGGAAAATCCTTTCAAACGGTGCATTTTCCAGCGCGGTTCCGTTGATATCCCTCGCGACCCAGTTATCGTAGAACACGGGAGCGGAAATTTCATTGTGATACATATAATCGGAGGCACAGGTGATCCCGGCGTTGTTCCTTCTGCTTTGCCAGATGAGCTCGAGCAGGTCGTCGACGCAGGGAAGAACGTCGTTCATGAAAATGATGGTTTCAAAGTATTCATTTTCGGAATCGCGGAGGTCGTGAAGGGGGTCAAAAGCGGCGTTTCGGATTTCCGCAAGGTACTCAATTCGGTGATTGAATTGCCCGCGGGTGGCACGCATGGATGTTTTGATGGCTACACGTAGGCCGACGGATTTGGTGAGGGCATCGAAGATGCGCAGAAGGGCTTTGGTTTGGTCCGTGGAACCGTTTTCGTAGATGGATACGTAGACATTTTGGTAACCCAGGACGGACGCGGCTCTGAAAAGGGTGGCAAATAGATCCGGAATGATGTCAAACGAGTTGTGGAGGTTGATGGCAAAGTAGTATTTGTGGTCGCTCGGCGGGTATCTTGGGCCGGGGTGTTCGTTGAGGGGGTGTTGGTTGTCGGGGGCAAAGAGTTTGTAGAGCCGCGATTTGGCAGAGGAGATGTGTAGTGGGGAGAGAGAGAAGTGAGGATATCCAACACTCTGTGCCGCTGATCGAGGGTAGGGAGTCGGATATGTTGGTGCGACTTGGTGGCAAACTTGCTGCTCCGCCAGATGGGCGAGTTGTCGGTCGCCCAGGGTATGGGACGGACAAAGAGGAGGCCAAAGAAGATGCCGATGAGGAGTGCGACAGGCGGTGGGATGCGGCGGGTAGTGGGCATGCGGGGAATACTTAACAAGGCAATGTTCCAGTTCCAGTCTTCTCTCACCAAAAAATATGCTGTAGGAAGTCTCTCATTCCCTGGTTCGAGTTCTGGACATTGGTCGTTAGTCGCATCGAACCAGACGGGAAATAAAAAACATACCGGTGAGTCTACGACATGTCTGCATCAACCCTTCGTGCTTTCAATGCTACGACCCTCCACCGAAGGTAGTCCATTTTAATTCCCCAAGTTCCAATATGCCAGTCGTACAATGCCGTCTGGTTGAGTTTGCAGGGCGATGATAAATAAAAGACGTGCTTCGCGGCGGGCAGATATGGAACGAAGTTGGTTTTCCCCGAGAGACTCGTCTTTGTTCGTGAGTAGTGTCCATGCGCTGGAAGGAGTGGCAGCGGTAGATGCGGGAGCTAGATCATCACTAGAGGGAGCTGAAGGTCGTTCAGCTCGGCTGAAGCACTGACCCGCAGAGTTGTTCGTAAAGTTGTCTCCCCATGTTTTACAGGAAACTCGGATGGAAAGAGAATTCGTGACACGAAGAAGGCCCAGTGAGGGTGCACGGCAGAAGAGTTTAGCGGTTGGCTGCAATCGAATAAAATGCGAATGGGAATGGTGGCGGCCAGGATGGGCGGGCCGGCTCTCGGCTCCCGACTTCCGGGGTCGTCAATTCCTTTCTGAACAAGACAAAGTCTTTGAAGCGCAAATGTAGCTCGTCATTCATCTCGAATCTTTCCACAGGGAGCGACGGTCTCTGTTCCAGTCTTTACATGTCCATTATTATCGTGCTATGTTCCGTTTAGTACTATCATCGTCACGATGCGCCTCGTTTGTCTGCTGTACATTGGACCATGTCGTCTGTGTCTTGGGAATATCATTGCGTCATTACTCATGCACATTCATCATGACTGGCTAGCCTATTACTCTGTCCTACTATGAGCGCCGCCGGGACCGATGTATAAACTCAAAGGTGGGCCCATCGATTCTGATGATAACTTTGCCGAGTGAAAATTTCTCAATGGAAGGCTTTCCTTTCGCTATGGTTGGCGAATGCATCAACTACGGGTGAACATGGCTCCTCTAACAAGCAACGATGAAGTGTGCGGGCCGTACGTTGGAAAACAAGGGGTGCGGACGACTGACGAAGGTGCTGTCATTCTTTCAAACTCCAACCTGTGTAGTATATATGCGTGAGCTGATCCAGTTCCGCAGGCCTTATCCATGCTGCCAACCTTCTTATCCATACCCTGTGCCCATCCATTACCAGAACCGCCGCAGCCCTCTGCGGTATATGTACGTCGTGGTTGTCCGACTATCGATTCCAGATCGGAGACCCTGTTCAATCCACCGGACGAGAGAACACTGGCGTGCTGTCCTGAATTGTAACAGGACTGATTTTCACTCGTCTCTGGGCAGCAGCGCACAGCACCAAGTTGCTTTCGTGATCTTGGCTATGATTGCTTTCATAGTGGACTCTCTCGTCGTTTTTCACCCATACCGTAGTCCAGGTTTGGCAATATGCTAACATTTTCTGTCGTTCCCTATGCCAAAAGAAATGACTAAACGTATAAATGTTTGTATTTGTAGCGTATTCCTATTTCCTATAATTAATGCGCACATGATACCAAGCCTCAGAGGAAACTAAGGCAGTATTTTTCCTACGGAAACAACAGGAGCACATCTCGATCATGAGATCGATCGAGTCACCCTGTTTCTTCGTTGGATCTGCGTTATGCAAAGGGCCAGGACTAGGACCGAAAGAAGCAGAACAAACATCTTTGAACGACCATTATCGTGGAATCGATGGCAGAGGGGGATAAGATTTCGTGACCGGTACAATTGTGGTTGTTGCTGCTGTTGTTGTGGAAGAACTTGCGGAAAGATAATCTGGCTCTCAGGAGTGGGAGACAGACCACAGACGACCAGCATAGGTGAAAGTGGAGGCGTCAAAGTCTCGACTGGAGGCAAAGGTGGTAGTGGAGCCGTTGATTGTTCCTGCTGTCCATACGCTTGATATGCGTTCGCATTCGACCACTCCATCACTTCCCTTTTCCTCTTTCCCTCATGACGATAACCAGCCCACTACCGACGTTTTGTTGACCGCCCATATCAGTAGTTTAATCCTGCCCCGCGCGACGATGACGACGATGACGACGACGGAGCAATGGGCCACGCCTGAGCTCGATCACGGGCGTGCTCGCTTGGTGCCGGTGCGGCGCAATGACAGCCGATTCCCTCACGCACGGCTGTATACATGAGGTACGGCCCAGTCCGCTAACAATCTTGGAATTTAGGCGGCGTTAAAGAGAATTGCAGTAAGCCCCGAGGCGGATATGGGTACCTGAGGTTGGAGCTGTAGTTGGGATTGCGGCCAGGGTGATAGAGAGTTGTGACTTTCAGCTAAGGCGGAGCGGTCGGAGAGTCATTTTCGGAATAGGTAGCGCAATTTGGGCTAGAGATGGCGGGAATCTTCTTCGATCCTCTTTTCTGCTTCGTTTCACGCTTCCGAGGTTCTTATCCATCGACGTAGGCATTCACTATAGCGACGACGCGATGTACACGAGACCTAGGTTGGGTCCATTAACAGTGGTTGTACGACGCAGCATTGGCCAGAAGTTCAAGTTGTACACGAGCCATTCTCGACGAGTTCTGCCGCTCTTGGTGAGCCACTATTGTTAGACGTGGATGGATGGGGAGTACCCGAATATCATCCAAACATCGCAGGACTGATTTCTCGAATGTCGAGGGAGGCTGCCCAGAGCGTGTGGTGTGACGGGGGCATTGTTGGGTTAGGGCGTCGGGGGGGAAGAAATCATAGCTGATCCCGGTGGCGCTTCTAACAGAGAAAGGTCAGTGTGGTTGTGAGTAAGACGGATGGAAGAAACGGACTCGTGAGCCTAGCAGGGGCCACGTCAGCATCAGTGTTCATCCAATCGAGCTGAAGCCGAAGGTCCCTGGGGTGGAAGCGAGGCGCTTGGGATGCGATCCGATACTCGGGAGGTGCCGCGTCGTGGAAAATGTGATGCGACACTGTGACACATTCATCAGTGTATCTTGATCTTGTACTGACATCACTGTGCGTTTCCCGGACCAGCATGAATATCAATATCATCAAGGACAGTACTCTTATTGATGTTGGTTGTGACCAGTGTATAGTGCGTGTTCAGTTCAGTTCATTCCATTGCAAATATGGATCTTTTTCAACTTAGACAAACAATATCACTGGCAATGTCATAAACAGTATGAGATATCTCATGATTGAAAAGATGACTATGCTAAAGTCCTTGTGTAGTAAATGCTGAAGAGTGTCTTGGTTTGTTGTCTACAGCCTCAATTTCTGCATTGCTTCAATGTGCCTTCTTCAGCAAAGTTCAAAAAGTGGCTGAATGCACCTGACCCATCAGTTAGCCTTAGCCATAACAATGCTAGAGAGAAGCACTTAGAAGGCTCTGGTCAGTGGCTTGGGACAAGAGGTATATCAAATGGAAAGAACAATACAATTCTTTCATGTGGATCAATGGCATTTGTGAGTGCAGGTGCCATAACAACAAACCAATATTGGTTGTATCTTAACGACAATTGGTAGCTGGTTGGGGAAAAACACTCATTTGGTCAGTATCACTTGTTTTACTCATATATAATTGCTTAAAGTAAGTATAGTTCCACCATCATTGAGAATATCAAAGCCTGTGTGGAGGCTCAGCCTGAAACTGGTTTGGCTTATTTCTATTTTGACATCAATGACAAGGGAAAGCAGACTTCCAGAAGTCTTATTTCATCTTTAGTCTTGAATCTTACAGCCAAGTCCAACAGTTATCTCTCCATGGACAGACTGTATAACAGGCATGACAGTGGATTGTCTCTCCCAACAAAAGATGAACTTCTTACTTTGCTTATGGAGCTTCTGCAAGGCTTTGGACAGACTTATGTGGTCATTGATGCTTTGGATGAATGTGATGATGATTATCAGAAGTTATTTGATACAGTGATCAAAGTTATTCACAAGTGGCAATTGCCACATTTTCACCTTTTGGTGACCAGCAGGAGGGAGCAAGATATCATTATCAACATGGAAGAATTGGTCCCAACAGAACTGCACTTGTCTGCAGAATTAATTGGCTCTGACATCATATCCTACATCAATTCAGCTGTTGAAAATGATGGTAGATTAAAAAGATGGAGTCATGAAATACAACAGGACATAAAGAATGCACTCATCAGTGGTGCTAATGGAATGTATGTGTAACCATGTGTCTTTATGATAAAGGAGTTTAAATGTACTTGAGCAGGTTCTGCTGGGTTGCATGCCAAATTGAAGAGCTAAAGCATTGTCCAAGCCAGAAAGTGCTCAGGGAGACACTCAAAAGCCTTCAAAAGGATCTAGAAACCACATATGATCAAATACTTCAGAGAATTGATGAAAAACAGATACCATTTGCAAAAGCTATTCTACAATGGCTGATATTGGGGATGAGGCCTCTGGGATTTGAGGAACTAGCCATTGTTGTGACATTTGATGCTTCCAGTGGCAACTTTCCAAGTTGGGGTTGGCCCATCCTCATGATGTAATACATGTGTGCTCCAGTCTTATAATAAAGACAGCTGACAACACTGTTCAACTGGCACATGCATCTGTGAAGGAGTATTTCCTGCACAAACCAAGACAAATTGTTTTGTCTGATGTACAATTAGGACATGCTGCCATTGCACATTGCTGTTTGAGTTATGTTCTGCTCCCATCTGAGTCAGAAGGACAGGACATCTTCATATTTGATTATCCAGCTAAATTTTGGTCCAATCACTACCAACTCAGCAACAAGAATGAAATTCTACAGGATCTAGCAAAAAGGTTTTTATGGGATCAACATGGTGCCTTTGAGAGATGGAGGAGACTTGGCACTTATGCTTCCCTCCACCTTGAACATATATATACTGGGCCATCACCACTCCATTATGGAAACAACAATCAAAACCAACTTGTAAATGGAAAATCACAAGAAATGAATGGAGTTGGACATACAGTGCACTTGTTGAAATTGCAGCAGAGAAAGGATATATTAGTATTGTTAGGGTGGCTTCTCTTGGACAAAGGTGCAAATGTGAATGCACAAGGTGGGCAATATGGCAATGCATTGCAAGCTGCCAGTGCATCATGGAAAGGAAATGCTGAAATTGTCAGGCTTCTCTTGGACAAAGGTACAGATGTGGATGCACAAGGTGGGAGACATGGCAATGCATTGCATTTGCAAGCTGCATCATGGAGAGATTGTGCTGAAATTATCCAGATTCTCTTGGATAATGGAGCACAGAGTGGGCAATCTGAAACAGAAGGCAAAGTGTGGAAGAAGATATGGGGCAAGTTGCATCAATCCAAAGTCATTCAGAAATTTCCACACTTGAAATTCTGATTCTCTTTGACAAGGGAGTGGCAGTTGCAACTTGTGAATGTTAGAAAGGTGATCAAGCAGATCCACTTGCTAGTTGTTGTACAGTAGATACAGTTATGCAAACTTCAACTTTTTATTCTGAGGTTGAAATGTCCTCTGATCTACTTTGAATCCTGGGAATGACTTCCATGGGTTGTGTGATTTGTGAGTGTGGTGTTTGAATTGGTGATCCACTTATTGCCTCTGTGACATGTCGTGAACACACATTCACCAGTCTAGTGAACTAGTGACTACATACTCAGCAATTGATAGGACTTTCAACATTGCTTTTCCCTGTAACCCACTTTTAATTATTTATTTTATGTAAAATGGCTCGACGGTGCAATGTTGCCTCGGGAGAGCGTCATTTACCACGACGACCTCAGAAGAACGGTATACTCCTATCGTGACGAACGAGGACAGCTTCCGGCCTCGACGACCTGTTCGGCATCCTCTCCCATATCGGATCGACATCTGGACCTTCCAAGTCACCCGCACCATCCCATCCCCAACACCATACATACTCCGGGCCCGGTCTAAAGTCCAACGGCTCACTCTCCTCCTCCGTAAACAACCTATCATGGGGGCCAAACCAAGAACGATCCTGCGGATCCGTTCTCGGATCGTCCGGTAAGCCTCCCAAGCGCTTATACCCCCTTATCGCGGTTAAATTCCTTCGCCCGGGGTGGATAAGATCAAACACTTTCTGTGGGGGCGGGTGAAAAATAAAACTCGACAGATAATCGATACGCACGCTATCATATGCCAATTTGACCCTAGGAACCATCATAATTCGGCCATACCCAGCTTCCCAATAATCGTTGCAAATCAAACTACACTCGCTCGCACTGCATTCGCCCTCCGTGATCCGAGCCATACGGAATCTGACCTGAGGAGGTGTGTAAAACGGTTTCGAATCCAGTATCGCTATTCCGTTCCAACACGATTGGACTTGAACGGGAAGATGACGTTGGAATCTCTGCGCCGACTCGGAATGATGTAAAATCTTTTCAAACGGCGCGTTTTCCAACGCCGTTCCGTTGATATCCCTCGCGACCCAGTTATCGTAGAACACGGGAGCAGAAATTTCATCGTGGTACATGTAATCCGTTGCACAGGT
>WNGI01001899.1_pt1 | contig 17820 bp, 15 predicted proteins | sample 5400621 | NCBI WGS metagenome assembly WNGI01 (sample SAMN13153374, study PRJNA577476) | soil metagenome | isolation source: 20 cm soil or saprolite under Garry oak tree replicate 1 | place: USA:California | collected 2016-06-15 | reverse complement strand
TATCTGCCGCGCGTGAACCGGCTGTTGCTGATCGGCGTCTTGCTGCTGGTGCTGCTGTTCCGCACCTCCAGCGGACTGGCCTCCGCCTACGGCATCGCGGTCTCCACCACCATGGTCGCCGACGGCATCATGGGCTTCGTCGTGATCTGGAAACTGTGGAATTGGCGCGCGGCCACCGCAGCCGCGGTGATTGTTCCGTTTGTCGTCGTCGACATGACGTTCTTCAGCGCAAATCTGTTGAAACTGTTTGAAGGCGCGTGGGTGCCGCTGCTGTTCGGGCTGATGATGGCGATCGTGATCTGGACCTGGCGCCGCGGTGCGTCGATCCTCACCATGAAGACCCGGCGCATCGAAGTCCCGCTGACGGATCTGATCAAAAGTCTCGAAAAGCGTCCGCCTCACATCGTCAAGGGTACTGCGGTTTTTCTCACCAGCGATCCGAGTTTTGTGCCGACGGCGCTATTGCATAATCTGAAGCACAACAAGGTGCTTCACGAACACAATGTGATCCTGACCATTGAAACCACGCAGACCCCGCGCGTCGACCCGGCCGAGCGGGTCCGGATGGAAAACATCAGCGACAAATTCGCCACCGTCCGATTGCGCTTCGGTTTCATGGAATCTCCAAACGTTCCGAAGGCGCTGGTGATCGCGCGCAAGCTCGGCTGGCAGTTCGATATCATGGCGACATCGTTTTTCGTCTCGCGGCGCTCGCTGAAGCCGTCCGCGCAATCCGGCATGCCGCAATGGCAGGATCACCTGTTCATCGCACTGACCCGGTCGGCGAACGACGCCACCGACTATTTCCAGATTCCCACCGGGCGCGTGGTCGAAATCGGGACCCAAGTCACGATCTAACCGATCCGGTGCCTATTACCTCCACCCATGGTAATTCGCCTCCTCCCGGGGTGATGGGAAAGACTGCGAACGCGGCGCCAAGCCCCGGCAAAATCGGACTTGTCGTCAAGGGCTTAGAGCGATGTTGCTATCCAACGACATGCGCAATATGCATGGCTGCACGAAAAATATAGCTGGCGCAAATTTTGCGCTGCAGCATTATAAGCCTGCCGCCAGCCTGCGGGTGGGCATATCGAGGCAACTCCAATGACATCTACAGGAACGGCGTCATCAGCTTCTTCCGAAGCTGCGAACGGGCATGGCGTAGTCCATTCGCCCGCGAGCTTTGGCGCACTTACGCTGGGAAGCATCGGCGTGGTCTATGGCGACATCGGCACCAGCCCGCTGTACGCCCTTCGCGAGTCGGTGTTGGCCGCCGTTGGCCCAAACGCTGCCGCAAGCGAAACAGCCGTGCTTGGCATCCTGTCGTTGATCATCTGGGCGCTCATTCTGGTGGTGACGGTCAAATATGTGGTGGTCCTGCTGCGCGCGGATAACAACGGGGAGGGTGGCACGCTCGCATTGATGGCCCTGGCCAATCGCGCCGTCGGCGGCAGCGCGATACTGATGTTGCTCGGCATTATCAGCGGCGCCTTGTTCTATGGCGATGCCATGATCACGCCGGCGCAGTCGGTGCTATCAGCCATCGAGGGCCTGAAGCTCGCAACGCCGGCGTTCGATCCCTATGTCGTTCTGATAACAGCGCTGATTCTCGTCACTCTGTTTGCCGTGCAATCCCGCGGCACCGCGAGAGTTGCGGCATTTTTCGGACCGGTCACGCTCGTCTGGTTCATCGCTATCGCAGGCGCGGGCGTGCCGCAGATCATCGGAAATCCCACGGTGCTGCTGGCCTTCAGTCCTCACTATGGTCTGAGCTTTCTGGTAACCCACGGCGTGATCGGATTTATGACTCTGGGCGCGGTTTTTCTCGCCGTCACCGGCGCCGAGGCGCTCTATGCCGACCTCGGTCATTTTGGCAAACGGCCGATCCGCGCCGCCTGGCTCGGCGTGGCGTTGCCGGCGCTGACCATCAACTATCTCGGTCAGGGCGCCCTCGTGCTTGCAGACCCGAAGGCGATCGAAAATCCTTTTTTCCTGCTCTATCCGGACTGGGCGCTGCTGCCGATGATCGCGCTGGCGACGGCAGCAGCAGTGATCGCGAGTCAGGCGGTCATTACCGGCGCCTATTCCATCACGCAACAGGCGATCCAGCTCGGATTGTTGCCGCGGCTTGAAATCCGGCACACGTCGGAGTCGTTGATCGGGCAAATCTATATGCCAAAGGTCAATACGTTCCTGCTGATCGGCGTGCTGTTGTTCGTTGGACTGTTTCGCTCGTCCAGCGCGTTGGCCTCCGCTTACGGCATCGCCGTCACCGGCACGATGGTGGTCACGGCCATGATGGCCTTCGTGGTGATCTGGAAGGTCTGGCGTTGGTCGGCCATCGCGGCCGGCGCGCTCATCGCGCCGCTGCTTGCGCTTGACCTGACGTTTCTGGCGGCGAATCTGCTGAAGGTGTTCGAGGGCGGGTGGATGCCGTTGGCGCTGGGGTCGGTGGTGATGCTGCTGATGTACACCTGGCGGCGTGGCAGCCGGCTGTTGTTCGAGAAATCGCGCAAGCTGGAGTTTCCGCTGGCCGACCTGGTGGCGATGCTGGAAAAGCGGCCGCCGCAGCGGGTTTCCGGCACAGCGGTATTCCTGACCAGCGATCCCGCCAGCGCGCCGACCGCGCTGATGCACAGTCTCAAGCACTACAAAGTGCTGCACGAAAAGAATGTTATCCTCACCATCGAGACCGCGCCGACGCCGCGGATCGACCCGGCCGAGCGGGTGAAGCTGGAGCAGATCAGTCCGACCTTCTCCAAGGTGACCCTGCGGTTTGGATTCATGGAATCGCCGAACGTGCCGAAGGCGCTGGCGATCGCGCGCAAGCTCGGCTGGCAATTCGACATCATGTCGACATCGTTCTTCCTGTCGCGGCGGGCGTTGAAGCCGGCCGCGCATTCGGGAATGCCGCGCTGGCAGGATCATCTTTTCATCGCGCTCAGCCGCGCCGCCAACGATGCGACCGACTATTTTCAGATTCCCACCGGACGGGTGGTCGAGGTGGGAACGCAGGTTACCGTATAGGGATGTTTGCCAAATCCCTTTCCGGCGCTTGATTTTCGTGGCGCGAGAGGCGACGTTGGCCGCCGCGGACGAGCCATTGGTAGTTACCGAATTGGCCCGCAACGGGGTTAGGGAGGATTTCGAGTGGCGGACCATCAGGTCACAGATTTGACGCCGGAAGACGTATCGAAGGGAATGGCGGAGGGGCGTTATCTCCTGGTCGATGTCCGCGAGCCGAATGAAGTGGCTGTCGAAGCCTATCCGGGCGCCGTCGTCGTGCCGCTTTCGACCTTCGACCCGAAGGCCATTCCGGACCCCCGGGGCAAGCAGGTGGTTTTTGCCTGCCGCTCCGGCAAGCGGTCGGTGACGGCCTCGCTCGCCGCCCAGGCTGCCGGCCTTGCCTACGACAAGCATCTCGCAGGCGGCATATTGGGCTGGAAGGCCGCGGGATTGCCGACCGAGACCGGCGGCTGATCCGTTCATGACGTCGATGAACAAGGTTTTTGCGGATCTGCCCGTCACGATTTTCGAGGCGATGTCGCAACTCGCGCGCGCCAACAACGCCATCAATCTCGGCCAGGGTTTTCCCGATCATCCCGGTCCTGAGGATATCCGGCGCGCCGCCGCGGACGCGGTAATGGACGGCTACAATCAATACCCCTCGATGATGGGCATTCCGGAACTGCGGCAGGCGATCGCGGCCCATTACGGGCGCTGGCATGGCCTCACCCTCGATCCCATGACCGAGGTGATGGTGACCTCGGGCGGTACCGAAGCGCTGACATCGGCGATCCTGGCTGTGGTCGAGCCGGGCGACGAGGTGGTGGTCTTCCAGCCGGTGTACGACTCCTACCTCCCGATCATTCGCCAGGCCGGCGGCATACCGCGCCTGGTACGCCTGGAGCCGCCGCATTGGCGGCTGACGGAGGAGGCGCTGCGGAGCGTTTTCAACCACAAGACCAAGGCCGTCCTGTTCAACAATCCGCTCAATCCCGCCGCGGTGGTCTATCCGCGCGAGGATCTGGAATTGCTGGCGCGGTTCTGCCAGCAGTTCGACACGGTGGCGATCTGCGACGAGGTCTGGGAGCATGTGATCTTCGACGGCCGCGAACATATTCCGCTGATCACGATCGCGGGAATGCGCGATCGCACCATCAAGGTAGGCTCCGCCGGCAAGATTTTTTCGCTGACCGGCTGGAAGATCGGCTTTGTCTGCGCAGCACCGCCGCTGCTTCGCGTCGCTGCAAAGGTGCACCAGTTTCTCACCTTCACGACCGCGCCCAATCTTCAGGTCGCGGTCGCCTATGGTCTCGGCAAGCCGGCGGATTATTTTTATCAGATGCGCAACGAACTGGCGCGCAGCCGCGACCGTCTCACCAGGGGGCTGGAGAGCATCGGCTTCCCGGTGCTTCGCTCGCAAGGCACGTATTTCCTCACCGTGGACCTTTCGCCGCTAGGCCTCAACGAGAACGACGAGGCGTTCTGCAAGCGCATCGTCACCGACTACAAGGTCGCGGCGATCCCGGTGTCCGCCTTTTATGAAAAGGATGCGGTGACGTCGGTGGTGCGTTTCTGTTTTGCCAAGAAGGATGCAACCCTCGATATCGCGCTGGAGCGCCTGTCGGACGCGGTGCATCGCCGATAAGAGGTAGCCAATGATGCGCGGCCGCATCTGCCCCCAAATCAAACCTGTTATCGCGATTGCCGGCGTTCTGACCCTGCTCGCGCCCGCGGCCAAGGCGGAGGAACGCATCGTCAATTTCTACAATTGGTCGAACTATATGGCGCCGGGGGTGCTGGAAGACTTCACCCGGGAAACCGGCATCAAGGTGGTCTACGATACGTTCGACGCCAACGAGACGCTGGAGACGCGATTGCTCGCGGGAAAATCCGGCTATGACGTCGTTGTCCCCACCGCCTATTTTCTGCAGCGGCAGATCAACGCCAATGTTTTCCAGAAGCTCGATAAATCGAAGCTGCCGAACCTCGCCAATGTCTGGCCGGTGGTGACCAAACAGCTCGCGGTCTACGATCCCGACAACGTTTATGGCGCCAATTACATGTGGGGCACGACAGGGATCGGCTACAACGTCAAGGCGGTGCAGAAAATTCTTGGCGCCGACGCGAGAATCGATAGTTGGGATATCGTTTTCAAGCCGGAAAATCTGGCGAAGTTCAGGGATTGCGGCATTCACATGCTGGATTCCGCCGACGATATTTTTCCGGCGGCATTGGGTTATCTCGGGCTCGATCCGAATTCGACCAAACAGGCCGACCTCGAAAAAGCGGCCGATCTCGTCATCAAGATCAGGCCCTATGTCCGCAAGTTTCATTCGTCGGAATATCTGAGCGCCCTCGCCACCGGGGAGATTTGCTTCGTGGTGGGCTGGTCCGGCGACGTCATGCAGGCGCGAAGCCGCGCGGACGAAGCCAAGAACGGCATCGAGATCGGCTACGCCATTCCAAAAGAGGGCGCGCAGATGTTTTTCGACAATCTTGCGATTCCCAATGATGCGAAGAATGTCACTGAGGCCTACGAGTTGATCAACTATCTCTACCGGCCCGAGGTCGCGGCCAGGAACTCGGACTTTTTGTCATATGCCAACGGCAATCTCGCGAGCCAGAAACTGATCGATCCGAAGATTCTCAACGACAAAAATATTTATCCGGACGAAGCGACGCTCAAGAAGTTGTTTGTGATCACCGCGCGCGACCCGGCCACGCAACGGGTCATCAACCGGCTTTGGACCAAAGTGAAGACGGGACGGTAGTTGTCCTCGTCCTGAGGAGCGGCGTCTTCGCCGCGTCTCGAAGGATGAGGATGGCTGAATGTTAGAGCGTCGCAGTCTCATGGTTCGAGACGCGCGAAGGCGCGCTCCTCACCATGAGGCATCCTGTTTCACCGCCAGCGGCGGTGCAGCCACAGCCATTGTTCCGGATATTCGCGGATCCAGCCTTCGATCACCGACGTAACCGCCTGCATCGTTCCCTGAACGTCGATTTGTCCGGCGGCATCGCGCACCGGTTTTACTTCCTCGGACAATTCGGCGCGAAAGCGGTGGCCGGGCAGGCGGATGATGCGCACGCCGTGAACAGGGCATTCGACCTGCCGCAGCAGCCGGGCCAGCATCGGATTGGCCCTGGTCTTGCGGCCAAAGAACGTCACCTCGACGCCGTTGGTCAGATACTGATCGACCAGCATCGCGACGTGCTGGCCTTTTTGCAGGGCTTCCGCCAGCTTTAGCGGCGCGTCGCGGCCGGCCGGAATCAGCGTGCCCATCTTGACTGCGCGCATATCCTGGATGATGCGGTCGGCGGACGCGATATTGGGCCGGCGGTACAGGATCGCAGCGTCGAGTCCGTGCGCGACAGCGGCCAGCGCCGGCAGTTCCCAATTGCCGAGATGGCTGGCAAAGATCAGCGCCGGCCCGCCGTCGAGCCGAAGCTGGGCAAACAATTCGTGGGTGCGCGGCTGGATTTCGATGCGGCCGTTCTCGGGATGCGCGGGATCATGTTCCCAGATGTGGTCGAGATGCGCGAATTCGGCGCCGACGCGGCCGAGATTGTCCCAGACACCTGCGAGAATGCTCTCGATTTCCTCGGGCGATTTTTCCGGAAATGCGGCTTTGAGGTTGTCGCGGCCGATCCGGTCTTCCCGCAACTGCGGTCCAATGAGGCGGGTAATGCGGCCGAACAGGTTCGCGGTCCTGATCGGATCGAAATAGCGGGTGGTGCGCAGCATTCCGATGGTCAAGGCGCCGACCGCCGCCTCGCCAACCGGCTTGGCGGCATCGCGTACACGGGCCTTGGTGCGTCGCAGAAGGGGATGCATCAGAAGCCAACGACGATCTTGCCGAACACCTGTCGGCTTTCCATGCGCTTTAACGCGGTAGCAACATCCTCGATCGGCACCTCGGTGTCGATGACTGGATGCATGCCGCCGGCCATCTTGTCGAGGCTTTCCGCAATATTGCGCATCGTCGCGCCGAACGAGCCGAAGATGCGATATTGCTGCTGGAACAATTGCATCAGGTTGATCGTCGCGGTCGGCCCCGAGGTCGAGCCGCAGGTTACCAGCCGGCCGCCGCGCTTCAGCGTCAGCAACGAGCCGTTGAAGGTATCGGCGCCGACATGCTCGAACACGACGTCGACACCTTTTTTATTGGTGATCTTGCGGGTCTCATGCTCGAAACGATCTTTGCGATAGTTGATGACATGGTCGGCGCCGAGCGCCTTCACGCCCTCGATTTTGGAATCATCGCCGACGGTGGTGATGACGGTGCAGCCGATCGCCTTGGCCATCATGATGGCGACCGTTCCGATGCCGGAGCCGCCGGCATGCACCAGCGCGGTTTCGCCGGGTTGGAGTTGCGCGTTGTCGAACAGCATGTGCTGCACGGTCGAGAATGCGATCGGCGCGCAGGCCGCGTCGCGCTGGCTGACGCCGTCGGGCACCGGAATTACCAGCCGCTCCGGCAGATTCAGGAACTCGCGCGCAAAACCGTCGACATGGAAGCCCATGATGCCCGCGACATCCTCGCAGAGATTGTCGCGGCCTTGCTTGCAGGCCCGGCAAACGGCGCAGGTGAGGGCACCGTACATCACGACCGGCTGCCCCGGCTTGAAGCGGGTGACGCCTTCGCCGACCGCGGCAATTTCCCCGGAAGCCTCCGCGCCGACGACCAGCGGCAGCTTTCGCTTGGCGAATGCCATGCCGCGATAGCCCCAGACATCGATGTGATTGAGCGCCACCGCCTTGACGCCGATCTGCACCTCGCTTGCGCCCGGTGGCAGCGGAGCCGGCACGTCAGCAACGACAAGCTGACGATCGGCAACAAGAGTGAGCGCACGCATGAGGCCGCCTCTCCGGCAAAGAACGAGGGGACTGCGCCGGTTACAGCGGTTCGCGGGTCAGAATCAGCACGGCATTCTGGCCGCCGAAACCGAACGAGTTCGACATCACGGCAGTGACCCGGGCATCGCGCGCGGTGTTGGGAACCACATCGAAGGGTATCGTCGGATCGGGAACATCGTAATTGATGGTTGGCGGAATCCGCTGGTGCTCGAGCGTCAGCAGCGAGAACACAGCTTCGACCGCGCCGGCCGCCGACAGGGTGTGGCCGACCATCGACTTGTTGGAGGAGACCGGAACCTGGCCGGTGCGTTCGCCGAACACCGTCGAGATGCCCAGATACTCCATCTTGTCGTTCTCCGGCGTGCCGGTGCCGTGGGCGTTGATGTAATCGATCTGGTCGGAGACGATGCCGGCATCCGACAATGCATTGCGCACGCATCCGATGATCGGCTTGCCGTCGGGGCTCGACCGGGTGCGGTGGAACGAATCCGCCAGTTCGCCGCAGCCGGCGAGAATGCCAAGGATCTTGGCGCCGCGGGCACGCGCGGCCTCATAGCTTTCCAGCACCAGCGCCCCGGCGCCTTCCGCCATCACAAAACCGTCCCGGTTTTTCGAAAACGGCCGGACCGCCGCCCGCGGCGGATCGTTGTGGGTCGACAGCGCCGACAGCAGCGAGAACCGGACCAGCGCCTCCGGGTTGACGGAGCCGTCGGTCGCGACGCACAGCGTGGCGTCGGCCTCGCCGCGACGAATCGCTTCGACGCCGAGCTGGATGGCGCTGGCGCCGGAAGCGCATGCCGTCGAAAGCGAGATCGGCGAACCCTTGGTGCCAAACCGCTCCGCGAGATAATCCGCCACCGAACCGAACAGGAAGCGGCGGTGATATTGGGTGAAACCTCCGCCGCCGCTGACGCGCAGCATATCATCGTAGCTAAGGTCGGTGGTGCCGATTGCGCGTCCCAGCTCCAGCCGTTGCGGCCACTCGACCTCAACCGGTGCGACCGCAAGAAACAGCGGTCCGGGAAAATCGCCTTTGCTCCCGATCGCGGATTCCGCGACGGCCTCTTCCGCCGCGATGTCGGCAAGCCGCTCGGAAAGATCGGTCGAGGAAAAAGGCTCGACCGGCACGAAATCCACCGTTCCGGCCATGGTGGTTTTCAGGCCGTTGGTCGGGAAGCGGGTAATGGTTCGAATGCCGGATTCGCCGGCGGTGAGTTTCTTCCAGTTGTCAGCCTTGCCGGCGCCGAGCGATGTCACGACGCCCATGCCGGTGACAACCACGATTGGCCTGCCGAATTTGTCGCGCGTAGCTGTCATGTGTCCCCCGCCGTCCTTAGCTGATCGCCTCGACCAGGGCCATGCCTTCGCCCCGCCAGTGACCGGCCCCGATCACCACAATCTGGGTCGGTGGTTTGGACATTTCAACCTCCAGTCCCGTGGCATCGTTAGGCGGAAACAGCGCCCCGCGCGAAATCGAGAGTGCGGCAAGGCTCAGCCCGAGCGGAAACTGGGTTTCCATGGTGTGACCGAACATGGTGCCGGTGGCCCGCACCGCAAAATCCGGATGCTTGCCGAGGAATGCCCGTTCCTCCGACGTGACCGATTCGGCGCCGGTCGCGCCGGTGATGATGGCGCCCTCGTTCTCGAGCCTGCCGAGCTTCGACCACAGTCCGTCCAGCGTCGCGGTAACGTCGCCGGGGTGCTTGCGGTGCCCCAGATCGGCGACGACGTTGGTCAGGCGCGCATAGGGCTTGGCGCCGCGGGCCTTTGCATGCGCCTTGGACTCGATGACAAGGAACGCACCGGCGGAACCAAGCGCGAAGCCGGCGTTGTTGTGGCGCGCCCAAACCGGAGCGAATTTGTCCTTGAGGTTGAAGTCACCGAATTCATAGAGAACCAGCAGGTCCTTGCGCTCGCCGTTTTGCGAACCGCCGATCAGCGCGATGTCGCTTTGACCGGCGGCGATCCGCGCCAGCGCGATCCGGGCCGCGTCGACGCCCGCGGCTTCTTCGCCCATGAAGGTGCGGGAAGATCCGGTCACGCCGTGCACGATGGCGATGTTGCCGGCCAAGAGGTTCGAGAGCTGCGCCAGAAAAAGCGTCGGGCGCAGATCGTTCATCAGCCGCTCATTGAGAAAGCCGGGAGCGGAGTTGCCTTTCGCTTCCGAATTCAGAATGTTGCAGTCCACCGCGAGGTCGCGTTCGCCGCCGCCGGCGGCGACGATCATGTCCATCCGCCCGAGGATTTCCTTGTTGCCCTTGACGCCGGCCGAATCCAGCGCGAGCCCGGCGGCATAGGTTCCGATCCGCTGCCAAGCCTCCATCTGACGCTGGTCGCCCTTCTTGGGGATCTGCGTATCGAGGTTTACCGGCGCCCAGGGATGAACGATGTAGGGCGCAAAATTCTTCTCGTCGACGTTGATGCGCCGCGCATTGAGAGCGTCCCAGTTGGCGTCCAGCCCTTCGCCCAGCGAAGTTGCGAGGCCGATACCGGTGATCCAGACTTCCGCCGCTTGCTTCATCTCAGTCATGGGTGATGGCCTGTTGCGGAAACCCGATGCGTTTGGCCATCGCGTCCATGTGCAGGCGCAGTTCCGGATTCGGGAAGGGCACAATACCGAACGTGATGGTGGCGTTGCATCTTAGCTCGCTACCAACGTGGATCTTGGCGGCGGTAATCGCATAGCCCGAACCCTCGTGAACGATGTTAGCATCGACCCTGAGCAACTCGCCGGGGCTCACGAAACTTCGCATCTTGGCTTCCTTGACGGCCGCCAGGAACGGCATGCGCTCGAATTTCGTCAAGGCGATCAGCAGCCAGCCGGATGTCTGCGCCATCGCCTCGATCAGGAGCACGCCGGGCATGATTGGATGTCCGGGAAAATGACCCTCGAAGATGGTGTTTTCCTTGGGAACTTGCGCTTCGATCGTGATGGTGCGCCCGGCGACATTCAGGTCGACGATGCGGTCAATCAGCTGGAAATATTCGAGGTGCATGGCGCGCGGTTACGCGCCCTTGGCCGCGACCAATTCGTCGATCCGGGCGGCCAGGTTTTTCAGGACGAAGTACTGCTCGGTGGTCGCCTTGCCGTCGTTGACCTCCTGCGTCCATTTTTCCAGCGGCAGCTTGATTCCGAACGCTTTGTCGATCGCGAACGCGATGTCGAGAAAATCGAGGCTGTCGATGCCCAAATCGTCGATGGCGTGGCTCTCCGGCGTGATCGTGTCGCGCGGGATGTCGCAGGTTTCAGCGATAATCGTGGCGACCTGATCGAATGTAGAGGACATCACTAAACCTTTGATATCTTGGAGATAAATTTCGAGATGGCATGGGAGGCGGGGTGCGCTGCCCCGGCATGCCCGATCCGTCAGCCGGAGTCGAGTGCCCGTATAACGGAGCGCCGCCCCGAGTTCAATGGAGACGCCCGGCGCCGGTCGGAGCTGATTTCGGACGAAAAGGCCGGGAACAGCCGAAGGCTGCTAGGTGTGCGGCGCGGCAATGTGCGCGCAATCACGCCGCCCCATCAACACGCAATCCTGGGTCTTGCGCATATCGGCGATGCTCATGGCAAGCCATATTCCGATCGCCGTCAGCGCGACGGTAAAAGCGAAGGCGGCAATGTTGGCCAGCATGCGATGACGAAAATCGTCCGGCTCTTCCCGGTCGCGCTCGTAGCGCGACCGCGCGCCTTCCTGCCGAGCCTGCTTTCCAGGTTCTTCCCGCTGACCCGGCGGGCGCACCGAGGTCCGTGGCCGGAACTTGAGCACGCGATGCTCCTCCTCCGACGTAATTGGCTGCTGGGTATTCACTGTTGCCAGCTCCGGAATCCTGCAACCACTTTAGCACGCCCGCAAGGCGTCTCACAGGAAATGTTGGCATGGCACGAATGCGGCCGCCTATCCCGGCAGTGTCTCGTGGAACCTGCCGTAATCGATTCTAAGTCGGCCATCTTCCGAAGTGCCGAGGATTTCCGCGTAGCGGTGTCCAAACCGAATGTCGGGGTGATCGTAGGACTTTCGGGCGTGGACGGTCTGCGCCGCAACGACATCATATCCGGACACCACCACCACGAGCGAGACGTTCGCTGCCTCGAGGTCATCTGCGTTCAGTCCGTAAAGCGGGCTGTCCTCATCGAGAACATGGAAAAGCGTCCAGCTCAGGGCCAGAGCGGGGCTTTCGTTCCGGGTCAGCGGCAGTTCGTAGAATCGTCGAAACGACTGGCCTTCCAGGCTAACGATACTCTTGAACAGCCACAATCTGGCGGTGACGTTACTGATGATGTTGTGACGTTCGTTGGCGAGCCGGATCATCAGCGCCGGTTGGCCCTCATGGCGTGAGATGACCGGGTTGTCGGCGAACAGCAGCCGGGCATTGGGACGCGAGAAGCGGGCCCTCGGTGATGATTTCGCGACTGCCAAACCGCACGACCCTTGCCTTCGTTGTCCGCTCGCTCTGGCTTTTGACCATCATTCAGTCTCTCGGTGGCATTCGATCGCCCGCGCCATCATGGCATAACCAAGCGTATTTATAGGAGTTCTTGCCAGCCGGCACGCTATCAAGTCATGGCAACCCGATGCAATCTGCCGGGCTGGTGCGGACTTGGGTCGTGTTGACTAGCACCGCTAACCTGGCGGCGTTTTTGCCGGCTCGGCAGGAGCGGGAGAATTCTCTTCGGTGCCGCCGAGCGTGCGATGCAGCCAGCGCTCGGCCCGGCCGCCTACGATCAGGACGATGAACGTAATCGCAACGGCGACCGCGACGATCCGCCACTGCCCGACACCGCAGGCGATGCCGATGCACGCCGCAAGCCAGGTGCAGGCGGCGCTGGTGAGCCCGCGAATCCGAAAACGATGCTCGGCGCGGACAATCACGCCGGCGCCGAGAAAGCCGATACCGGTCAGGATTCCCTGAATGACGCGGCTCGCGGCATCGGAAATTCTTGCAGGATCGTCGGAAGGATGGACCAGCACCATCACCATGGCGGTCGCAAGACCCACCAAACCCAGCGTCTTCAAACCAATCGGCTTGCCGTGCAGATCGCGATTGAGGCCGATCAGGCCACCCGCAAGCGTGGCAACGCCAAGGCGCAGCACGATTTCCGACCAGTCAAGCAATGCGATGCCTCCCGACGTTTACATCGCGCAAATGATAGGCCGATGTTCCGACAGCCTCAATCGCCGAGGCCGCTATCTCGCGACGAAACCTCACCTGAACAGGCTCACTTCGGCAGGCGCCCCATCATGTAGAACTCGTCGTTCGGGCGCATGGCGGTGACGTTCGCCATCCGGTTCGACAGCGCGAAGAACGCGGAGATCGCCGCGATATCCCAGATATCGTCGTCGCTGAAGCCATGGCCGGCGATCACGCTAAAATCCTGTTCGGAAATCCTGTGCGCTTCGGTGCTCACCTTCATCGCGAAGTCAAGCATGGCGCGCTGCCGCGGCGTGACATCCGCCTTGCGGTAGTTGACGGCGATCTGGTCCGCTATTTGCGGGTTCTTCGCCCGAATGCGCAGGATCGCACCGTGCGCGATGACGCAATAGTGGCATTGGTTGGCGCTGGAGGTCGCGACCACGATCATCTCGCGTTCGGCCTTGGTGAGGCCGCCGTCCTTGTCCATCAGCGCGTCGTGATAGGCGAAAAACGCCCGAAATTCATCGGGACGATAGGCCAGGGTCAGGAACACGTTCGGAACGAAGCCGGATTTTTCCTGCACCGCGAGCAGGCGGGCGCGAATATCGTCCGGCAGCTTGTCGATCGAGGGGGTCGGGAAACGTTTGGCTATCGGCTGCGTCATCGGGAGATTCCAGGCTCAACCCGCGTCATGCGGCTGCCCGGGATCATAGTCGATGGCCGCATCTGCGCAAAGCGCGCATGCGCATGGTGCGTCGGCTGCCAGACTTCAGCGCAGCGGCTTCTTCAGCAGCGAGAAGCGGTCGGGATCGAGACCCATCGACGGCTGCAGCATCGGCGCTTCCACGGTGCGCGGCGCCGGCCGTTCGTTGAGGCCGGCATCGCTGGGAACGTCGCGCTGCGAGGTCGCTCCACGCCAGCGCTCGAGCACCGCGCCGACGAAATGCATGTCGTGGCCGGCGGCGACCGAAGAAACCGTGGCAATCGTGGCTTCGCTGCGCGGCAATTGATGCACCGGCACCTCCTTGAAGCGCAGCCGGGTCGGAAGCGCGACGCCTTCACCGAAGGCGAGGACTTCGCGGGTGCCGAGCGAGGGGACGAAAGACAACAGGTTCGCCGCCGCATCCGATACCGCCGAACGCAACAGCGCCTGGTCGCGTTCGTTGGCCAGGCGCATCGCAAACAGCGTGTTGCACTGGGAGATGATGGTGGCGTCGAGTTCGGCCGGCCGCTGCGTGATCAGACCGAGATAGACGCCGTATTTGCGGCCTTCCTTGGCGATCCGCGAGATGGCTTTGCGGGTCGGCCCGAAACCGGTCGTGCGGTCGGCGGAAGCGTAGCGATGGGCCTCCTCGCAGACGAACAGCATCGGTGAAACGCCGTCGCTCCACAGCCCGAAGTCGAACGCCATCCGGCACATCACCGACACCACGGAATCGACGACCTCGACCGGGAAGCCGGCAAGCTGCATCACGGTCATCGGCCGGCCATTGGCCGGCAGCCGGAACAGATGGCTGATGACTTCCGCCATGGTGTCGCCGCCGACATTGGCGTTATCGAACATGAAGGCGTAACGCGGATCGTTGCGCACGGTTTCGACGCGCGAAATAAGCTTGTGATAGGTGATGCGCGATGAGCGGTTTTCGAGCTTGCCCATGCGCTCGTCGATCAGCGATATCAGATCGACCAGGCGGTAGGGAACCGGCGTATCGACGGTGTAGCCGACCGCCCTGGGATCGGCGCGCTTCAATCCGACCCGGTCGGAGTTCTGATACTGGGTATAGATGCCCTTCGCCGCCGGGATCACCTCGGCCAGAACATCGAGTTCCTCGGGCACACCGGGCCGGCCGGCGAACAGCACATCGACGATTTCTTCGAAGTTGAACAGCCAGAACGGCAGCTTCAGGTTGCGCGGATTGAGAACCAGCGCGCGGTCGCCGAAACAGCGGCCGTATTCGTTGTGAACGTCGAGCAGGAAAACCCGCAAGCTCGGCCGTGCCTTGAGAATTTCGTTCATCAACAGCGACACGCCGCTCGATTTGCCGACGCCGGTGGATCCGAGCACGGCGAAGTGCTTGGAGAGCATCTCTTCGATATCCACATAGGCGATGACGGACGGATCCTGCTGCAGGGCGCCGACGTTGATCTGATCCGAGCCCGACGGCGCATAGACCGTGCGCAACTCCTGATTGCTGATCAGTTCGACGGCATCGCCGATGGTGGGATAGTTGGTGACGCCGCGCTGGAATTTGGGCCGCTCCGGCCCGCCGAGGATCTCGCCGAGCAGATCGACCGAGGCGCTGGCGATATAATTGTCGGAGTTGGGCAGGTCCTCACAGGACACTTCCGTGATCATCGCGACGGTGACCGAACTTGCGCAGCGGATGCTGACGAAGCGGCCGACGGTTGCCCTGATTTCCGAGACGGCCATCCTGCCCGTGGCCAGCAGTCCGACCCGGGCGAGCGAGCCACGCACCGAAATTACGCGTCCGAAGGATGTCACGGTGATCAAATCCGGTCTGTCGTGAATTCACGTCTGTACAAGACTATGCAGGTCCGGACTGGAGAAACGGTTAAGCGCGGGAACCCTGGGATCGCTCAAATCCGCGGCATTGTGGTCAGTATTCCAACTTCGCGGCTGCCCCGGCGCCTCTCCATCGCTGGATTTCGCGTCAAAATCGATGTTTTTGATGAACCTCGATCGGCGCCGCCGCCGCGTCGACTTAACCCATGGTTTACCAATGCCGGAGAAGCCTGTTCAACCAAGCGCCGGCTCCCGCTGTGAGATCGCAGCACCGAGCGAGGCGACCATTAGCGACCTCTTAACTTATTGCTAACCGCATCTCCTAACGCCGCTTCCATCTGTGATGGCTACGCTGTCACGACAGGGGGGTGGCATGAGCCAGTTAGGTCCTGGGAGCGGCCGCAGAGTGCCGCGCGGCGACGTCGACGGAAGCGAGTCGGTCGAGGCGTTTGCGCGGGCAATCCGGTGGCTGACCTGTTGCGGTATTGCGTTGGTTGCGGCCATCTCGATCGGCCTTGCAATCGCGGCCGGGCATGTTCACGAGCGAGCGGCTGGCGGTGAACGCCCGCTTGAAGACGCCTTGCTCCTGCAGGCCGGCGGCGTGGCCGTTCTTTGCGTGCTGGTGATCGTCCTCGTTCTGGTCTTGATGTGTCGGGTTTTGCTGAAGCAACAGCAAGCCTCCGATCGAAGCATCGAGACAGAGAGGCGCCAGTTCAGTATCGCCCTGAACAACATTCCGCAAGGTCTTGTTCTCTATGACACATCGGCACGGGTCACGGTTTGCAATCGGCGTTATGTTGAGATGTTCGGGTTGTCGCCCGATGTAGCCAGACCGGGCTGCACCATGCAGGAGCTGATCTTGCACCGGAAGGAAACCGGATCGTTTGACGGCGACGTTGACGAATTTTGCGCCGATATCATCAGCAACGTGGCGCTCGGGAAAGTTACCCATCAGATCACGGCGGCCGCGGACGGCAGGGCGATCCAGATCATAAACCAGCCCCTGGAAGCGGGTGGCTGGGTGGCCACGATCGAAGATGTCACGGAGCGGCAACGCTCGGACGAGAAAATCGCCCATTTGGCGCATTACGACGCGCTCACCAATTTGCCCAACCGGGTGTTGTTTCGTGAGCAACTCGAGCAGGCTCTCAACAAGGTCGAGACCGGCGAACAATTGGCGGTGTTATATATCGACATCGACGAGTTCAAGAGCGTCAACGATGCACTCGGGCATTCGATCGGCGATGAACTGCTGAAGGCGGTGGCTGGCCGGCTGCGCGGCTGCCTCAGGGAGACCGATGTGGCGGCCCGGCTGGGCGGCGACGAGTTTGCAATCATTCAGACCGCGGTCAAGCATCCATCCGATACGACGCATCTGGTCGAAAGGATCTATGATGCGATCCGCCAACCCTACGATTGCGCCGGTCATCTCATCACCACGGATGCCAGCATCGGCATCGCGCTGGCTCCAGAGAATGCGGCTGATCTGGATCAGCTGCTCAAGAACGCGGATTTGGCCATGTATGGCGCCAAGGCCGACGGACGCCGCACCTATCGATTCTTCGAGCCGGGGATGGATGAGCGCGTCAAGGCGCGGCGAACACTCGAACTGGAGCTGCGTCAAGCAATCGTCGACGGCGGACTCGAGGTCTACTACCAGCCGTTGGTAAATCTTGGGGACAATTCAATTAGCGGCTGCGAAGCGTTGCTGCGCTGGCGTCACCCCTCGCGAGGGATGATATCTCCCGCGGAGTTCATCCCGATCGCCGAGGAGACCGGCCTCATCAACCAGCTCGGCGACTGGGTGCTCAACACCGCTTGTGCCGAGGCTGCGGCCTGGCCGGATCACATCCGCGTCGCGGTCAACGTATCGCCGATCCAGTTCAAGAGCGAGACCCTGGCGTTGAAGGTGACGGCTGCACTGGCGGCTTCGGGCCTCGCGGCGGGCAGGCTGGAACTCGAGATCACCGAGGCGGTCCTTATTCGCGATGACGAAGCCGCGCTGGCCTTGCTGCATCAGCTGCGGGCGTTAGGGGTGCGGATCGCGCTGGACGATTTTGGCACCGGCTATTCCTCGCTGAGTTATCTGCAGCGGTTTCCATTCGACAAGATCAAGATCGATCGCTGCTTCGTCAAGGACATTGCCGACCCGGCCGGATCATCATCCATTGTCCAGGCCGTCGTGAATATCGCTGCCGCCAGCAACATGACGTCGACTGCCGAAGGCGTAGAGACGCAGCGGCAAATGGAATTGTTGAGTGAACTCGGTTGTACCGAGATGCAGGGGTATCTGTTCAGCCCG
>WNGI01009025.1_pt1 | contig 17829 bp, 16 predicted proteins | sample 5400621 | NCBI WGS metagenome assembly WNGI01 (sample SAMN13153374, study PRJNA577476) | soil metagenome | isolation source: 20 cm soil or saprolite under Garry oak tree replicate 1 | place: USA:California | collected 2016-06-15 | reverse complement strand
CGGGTGGTAGAGCGGGTAGAGCAGCACGGCCCGGCCGCCGAGCTCGACCTGTTGCTCCTGCCCGTGGACGCGTGTGATTCCCGTCGGCTTGCCCGAGAGCAGCTTCGTCGCAAAGTTGCCGAGCGTTCCGACGAGCTTCGGCTCGATCAGCTCGACCTGGCGGAAGAGGTGGCTCTCGCAGGCCTCGATCTCGTCGGGCATCGGGTCGCGGTTCCCGGGCGGCCGGCACTTGATCACGTTCGCGACGTACACGTCCTCGCGGGACATGCCGATCCCGCCCAGGAGCTGGTCGAGGAGCTTGCCCGCCTGGCCGACGAACGGGTAGCCCTGCTTGTCCTCGTGGAAACCGGGCGCCTCGCCGACGAACATCAGCTCGGCTTCCGGGTTCCCGACGCCGAACACGACCTGGGTGCGGCCCTCGGCAAGGCGGCAGCGTGTGCAACCGGCAACCTCGGCCGCGTACTGGTCTAGTTCAGTGCCCGCAGCCACAGCTTCCGCCGCAACAGCCGCCTGATGGCATCGATCCGCCGAAGGAGGGCTGCTCGGCGGTGCCGTGAGTCGCGAACACGGAGAACTGCTTGCGCACGTTCGAGGCGTCGCAGTCCGGGCAGCTGATCGCTTCCCCGTTCCGTACGAGCTCCTCGAAGTGCGACTCGCATTCCATGCACACATACTCGTAGATCGGCATCGCCGCGAGATTCTAGGCATAGATCCGGACACTCGGAGGTACACTTCGATTTGCCCGGTATCCGGTACGGAACTGGAGCTTTCTGGTGGTGCAAACGATCCGAATCATTGGCTCGGGCCGAGTTGGCTCGGCGGTGGCCGCGAGGCTTCGCGACCGCGGCGTCGAGCTGACCGAAGACGAGGCCGACCTCGTCCTGCTCTGCGTTCCCGACCGGGCGATCCCGGAAGTCGCGGCGACCGTTCCCGAGGGCCCGTGGATCGGGCACACGAGCGGAGCGACGCCGCTCTCGGCGCTCGACCCGCACGAGCGGCGCTTCGGGCTGCATCCACTCCAGTCGTTCACGCGCGCGCGTGGACCCGAGCAGCTCGACGGGGCGTACGCGGCGGTAACCGGGGAGAGCGACGAGGCGCGCGAAGTCGGTTCGTGGCTCGCGCGCCAGCTCGGGCTCGAGCCGTTCGCGCTCGAAGACTCGGAGCGCGCCCTCTACCACGCAGGCGCCGTCGTCGCCGCGAGCTACCTCGTCACGCTGCACCAGGCCGCGGCCGACCTCGTGCAGGCTGCAGGCGTTCCGCCAGAGGCGCTTCTTCCACTCATGCGGCGCGTGATCGAAAACGACTTCGAGCTGACCGGGCCCGCCGTGCGCGGCGACTGGGAGACGGTCGAGGCGCACCTGGAAGCGATCAGGGAGCGCCTGCCCGAGCTCGAGCCGCTGTACCGAGCGTTGGCCGACGCGACCGCGGAGCTGGCCGTCCGATGAGAATCGTCCGCACGATCGCGGAGCTCACGAGGGACAGGCCCTTACAAGGGACAGGCCCTCGGACAGGTCTCGTTCCGACGATGGGGGCGTTCCACGCCGGCCACCTGGCCCTGTTCGCTGCCGCGCGCGAGGAGAACGACATCGTCGTCGCAAGCCTCTTCGTCAACCCGGCGCAGTTCGGGCCGGCCGAGGACCTCTACCGCTACCCGCGCGACGAGGAGCGCGATGTCGAGCTCGCCGAGGAGGCGGGCGTCGACATCCTGTTCGCGCCCTCCGCCGAGGAGATGTACCCGAACGGCTATGCGACCTGGATCGACGTGGGCGAGCTCGGACACCGTCTCGAGGGCGAGTTCCGGCCAAACCACTTCCGCGGCGTAGCCACTGTCTGCCTGAAGCTCTTCAACATCGTCCGCCCCGCTCGCGCCTACTTCGGCCAGAAGGACGCGCAGCAGGCCGCGGTCGTCAAGCAGCTCGTCCGCGACCTGAACCTCGAGCTCGAGATCCGCGTCGTCCCGACCGTCCGCGACGAGGACGGGCTCGCGCTCTCGTCGCGGAACGCGTACCTCTCATCCGAGGAGCACGAGGCGGCGCTGGCCTTGCCGCGCGGCCTGTGGGCAGGACGTGACGCTTTCGTGACGGGGTCAGACCCCGCCAAAGAAGCGCAACGATTTCTCAACAGCCTCGACGTCGACTACGTGGAAGTGGCAGACCTGGACGGACAGAAAGTCCTGGCCGCAGCAGTCCGCGTTGGGAAGACGCGCCTCATCGACAACGTCGTTCTGGAAGGAGAGACGAAGTGAGCACACCGCCCAAGGGAAAGCTGGCCCTGCCCGAGCTCCTCGCCATGAAGCAGCGCGGCGAGAAGATCGTCATGGTCACCGCCTACGACGCGCCCGGAGCCCGGTTCGCCGAGGACGCGGGCGTCGAGATCATCCTCGTCGGCGACACCGCCGCGATGGTCGTCCTCGGCTACGAGGGCACGACCGTCCCGGTGACGATGGACGAGATGCTGTTCCTGACGCGCACGGTCGCGCGCTCGGCCAGGCATCCGATCGTCGTCGGCGACATGCCGTTCGGCTCGTTCCAGGTCTCCGACGAGAAGGCGCTCGAGAACGCGATCCGTTTCGTCAAGGAGGCTGGCGCCGACGCGATCAAGCTCGAGGGCGCCGGCCCGATGGCCTCGCGCGTGAAGACGATCGTCGACGCGGGCATCGCCGTCATGGGGCACGTCGGCCTGACGCCCCAGTCGGCGACGAAGCTCGGCGGGTTCAAGACGCAGGGCAAGACGGCCGAAGCAGCCGCCGCGGTGGTCGAGGGCGCGCTCGCGCTCGAGGACGCCGGCGCATTCGCGGTCGTCCTCGAGGCCGTTCCCGCGCCGGTCGCAGCCGAGGTCACGCGACGGCTCACGGTGCCGACGATCGGCATCGGCGCGGGCCGCGACACGGACGGCCAGGTGCTCTTCTACCACGACCTGCTCGGGCTCAGCGAGGGCCATCTCCCCCGCTTCGTCAAGCGCTACGCGAGCCTCTCGCGGGAGATCCGCGACGCGCTCGAGCACTATGCCGAGGAGGTGCGCGACGGCACCTTCCCCGGCGACGAGCACATCTACGCGATGGCAGAGGAGGAGCTGGAGCTCTTCCGCAGCTCGATCAGCCCGAGCGCGACGAGGGCGAACGCCCAGGCGAAGGAGCCGACGATGAGCGCCTCGAAGAGCTTGTCCCCGGCGCCCGAATCCGAACCACCCGTGCGGAAGACGTCCTCTCCGTAGATCGCGAGGCGCACCGGCCACACCGTCAGCAGCGAGAGCGCGACGGGCGCCATGGCGAGCCCGAGGACGTGGCGCGCCTGCCGATAGGAGGCCTGCGCACGCACAGCGGCTCCGATCGCGTAGACGAGGAGCCCACCGAGCCAGAAGACGAGGAGCCCGTAGAACGCCCCGCCGAGGAACGCCCAGACGGCGACGTTGAGCCCGTCGTTGTTCGAGTCGTCGAGCAGTCGCCCGGCCAGTGAGGTCGTGAGCACGCCTCCGATGCCGGCGAGGATGACGATCGCCATGATCGGCTCCTGCCGCGCCTCGGCAGCCTCGGCCGAGTCGTCGCGCAGCGCCGCGAACGTGCCCCGCGGGCTCTGGAACACCGCGAGGGCACGAAGCCACCACTCCTTCTGGAGCGACCGACTCGGCTCCACTGCAGTGCTCACGCGCTCAGCGTACTGTCTCCCAAATGCCTGAAACCGCCCTCGTGATCGCGGTCCCGGAGGCGGAGCCGCTGGTCTCGGAGTGGCGCGCGCAGTACGACTGGTCAGCGCAGCGGGGCGTCCCGGCCCACATCACGCTCCTCTACCCGTTCGCCCCGACCGAGAAGGTCGACGACGAGTTGCTCAGCCGGCTTCGCAAGCTCTTTGCCGCCGAGGCCGCGATCTCGTTCGAGCTAGCCCGTGTCGCCCGTTTCCCCGACGTCGCCTGGCTGGCGCCGGAACCGTCGGAGCCGTTCAGCGCCCTGACCGATCTCATCGCCGCGCGCTTCCCGGACTACCCGCCGTACGAGGGCGCTCATGACGTGGTCATTCCGCACCTGACGGTCGCGGAGGGAGGAGCCGAGCTCCAGGATCGAGTCGAGGCGGCGCTCTCGGGGCACCTGCCGATCCGTGCACGCGCCGACGACGTCGCCTTCCTCTTCGAGGACGACGAGGGCCACTGGCGCAAGGCCCACCGCTTCCCGCTCGCGGGCTAGGCCGCGGCCTTCGCGGCGGGCTTGGTCGCCGCCTTCTTCCGCGCCGGCTTCTTCGGCAACACGTCTCGCAGGTACCGGCCCGTCGCCGACTCGTCGACCGCGGCAACTTGCTCCGGCGTTCCGGTCGCGATCACCTCGCCGCCCGCCTCGCCGCCTTCTGGCCCCAGGTCGATGATCCAGTCCGCCTGCTTGATCACGTCGAGGTTGTGCTCGATGACGAGCACCGTGTTCCCCGCGTCGACCAGACGCTGGAGCACCTCGAGCAGCTTCTCGATGTCCGCGAAGTGCAGCCCGGTCGTCGGCTCGTCGAGGATGTAGAGCGTCCGCCCGGTCGCGATCTTCGACAGCTCCGAAGAGAGCTTCACGCGCTGCGCCTCGCCGCCGGAGAGGGTCGTCGCCGGCTGCCCGAGCTTGATGTAGTCGAGACCCACGTCGTGCAGCGTCTGGAGACGGCGCCGCAGCTTCGGGATCTTCGCGAAGAAGCGCAGCGCCTCCTCGACCGACATCTCGAGCACGTCCGCGATCGACTTGCCCTTGAAGCGCACCTCGAGCGTCTCGCGGTTGTATCGCCGCCCGTGACAGGTCTCGCACGGCACGTACACGTCCGGCAAGAAGTGCATCTCGATCTTGATCGTCCCGTCGCCCTTGCACGTCTCGCACCGCCCGCCGCGCACGTTGAACGAGAACCGGCCCGGCTTGTAGCCGCGCACCTTGGCCTCGGGCGTGAGCGAGTACAGCTCGCGAATGTGGTCGAACAGCTTCGTGTACGTCGCCGGGTTCGAGCGTGGCGTGCGCCCGATCGGCGACTGGTCGATGTCGATCACCTTGTCGAAGCGCTCGATGCCCTCGCAGCTCGCGTGCTCCCCCGGCTTCACGCGCATCCGGTGCAGCCGGTTCGCGAGCGCCTTGAAGACGATCTCGTTCACGAGCGTCGACTTCCCCGAGCCGGAGACGCCGGTGACCGTGATGAACTTGCCGACCGGGAACTCGACGTCGATCGACTTCAGGTTGTGCTGCGTCGCGCCGCGCACCCAGAACGAGCCCTGGTCCTCGGTACGCCGCTCCGGAATCGCAATCACCCGCTTGCCCGAGAGGAACTGGCCCGTGACCGACTCCTTGTTCTGCTCGACCTCCTCCGCCGTGCCCTCCGCCACGACATACCCGCCGTGCTCGCCGGCGCCGGGCCCCATGTCCACGAGGTGGTCGGCGGCGCGCATCATCTGCTCGTCGTGCTCGACGACGACGACCGTGTTGTCGAGGTCGCGCAGCCGCTCGAGAGTCCCGATCAGCTTCCCGTTGTCCCGCTGGTGGAGCCCGATCGACGGTTCGTCGAGGATGTAGAGCACGCCGACGAGCTGCGAGCCGATCTGCGTCGCGAGCCGCAGCCGCTGGGCCTCGCCGCCGGAAAGCGTCGCCGCCGCTCGGTCGAGCTGCAGGTACCCGACGCCGACGTTGTCGAGGAACGTCAGCCGCTCGCGGATCTCCTTGATGATCCGCGCGCCGATCAGCTCCTCGGTCTTCGTCAGCTCGAGCGAGTCGAGGAACTCGATCGCCCGCGTGACGGACATCTTCGAGAACTCGTGGATGTTCCTCTCGCCGACCGTGACCGCGAGCAACTCGGGCTTGAGCCGCGCGCCGCCGCACTGCGGGCACGGCCGGAAGCTCATGTACTCCTCGATCCGCTCGCGCTGCTGTGACGAGTCCGTCTCGCGGTAGCGGCGCTCGAGGTTCTTGACGATCCCCTCGAAGGCGAGCATGTACGAGCGCCGCCGACCCATCCGGTTGCGGTAGCGAACGTAGATCCGCTCGCCGTCGGTGCCGTACAGGAAGAGATCCTGCTCCTCCGCCGTCAGCTCCTGCCACGGCTTGTCGAGGTCGATCTCCCACTTGTCCGCGATCCCCTGGATGACCGCCTCGTAGAAGCTCGAGCTTCCCGTCGACCACGGGACGAGCGCGCCCTCGCCGATCGAGAGCGTCGGGTCGGGGACGAGCAGGTCCGGGTCGATCTCCTGCTGCGCGCCGAGTCCCGTGCAGCGCGGGCACGCGCCGTGCGGCGAGTTGAACGAGAAGATGCGCGGCTGGAGCTCAGGCAGGCCGACGCCGTGCTCCGGGCAGGCGAACTTCTCGGAGAACGTCAGCTCCTGGCCGTCCTGGACGTCGATCCCGACGAGCCCGTCCGCGAGGGAGATCGCGGTCTCGATCGACTGCGCCAGCCGGGTGCGCAGGTCCGGCTTCATGATCAGCCGGTCGACGACGACCTCGATCGTATGCTTGAACTTCTTGTCGAGGACGATCTCGTCCTCGAGCATGCGGATCTCTCCGTCGACCTTCACCCGCGTGAAGCCGTCCGCGCGGAGCTCTTCGAAGACGTCCTTGTACTCGCCCTTGCGGTCGCGGACGACCGGCGCGTTGACCGTGAACTTCGTGCCCTCCTCGAACCGCAGCACCTGGTCGACGATCGCCTCGATCGACTGCCCTACGATCGGGCGCCCGCAGATCGGGCAGTGCGGCCGCCCGACCCGCGCGTAGAGCAGTCGCAGGTAATCGTAGATCTCGGTGACGGTGCCGACCGTGGAGCGCGGGTTCCGCGACGTCGTCTTCTGGTCGATCGAGATCGCCGGCGAGAGGCCTTCGATCGAGTCCACGTCCGGCTTCTCCATCATCTGGAGGAACTGGCGCGCGTATGCGGACAGCGATTCCACGTAGCGGCGCTGCCCTTCCGCGTAGATCGTGTCGAAGGCCAGCGACGACTTCCCGGAGCCCGAGAGGCCGGTGATCGTGACCAGCTTGTTCCGCGGCAGGCGGACGTCGATGTCCTTCAGGTTGTGCTCGCGGGCACCGTGAATGACCAGCTCGTCGGAAGGCATAACCGACCCATCCTACCCAGCCGGGTCGGATCGAACAAGTGTTCGCTTTACATCACGAGGCGAGGCGCTCGACCAGGTCGCAGACGTCCCCGGGGTGGGCGATGTGGCGGACCTTGAGCGGGCCGACGAGCACCGTTCCGTACCCGAAGAGCTGGCCGAGGAGCGACTGGTCGATCTCGACGGCCTCGAGCGTCTTCAGGCGCACGGCCTTCGTGCGGCGGTGGAGCGTGCCGTTCAGCAGGTAGACCTTCTCGGTCGTCACGACGAGGTGCGTGCGCTCCCACTGCCAGACGGCGCGCAGCGTGAAGAAGGCGCCCGCGGCGATCAGGACCGCGCCGACGACCGCGGCCGGCGTGAACGGCACGATCAAGGCGGCGATGCCGAGCGCTACGAGCAGCGCCGAGCGGAAGATCGGACGCGCGAGCACGGCCCCGTGTAACCGGGCGTCGAGATAGACCTCCTCGTCACGTCGAGGCCGCATGGCCGCGGCTTCAACGCACGGTTTCCGATTCCTGCCGTTCGCCGACCGCGCCGAGCGGTGAACTCCCCCGAAAGACACCGAGAGTTGCGCCCCCTCAAGCGTCAGCCCTCCTTGTGGCCGTCCTCGCTTTCTGGATCGAGCACGTCTGGCGTGGGAGCCGCCAGGATGGGGTTTGGACTGCCGGTTTGTGTCGCCGAAGTGTTTTGCGAGATCCTGATCGTGTCGCGACGTGCGCCCAGGCGTCGAGCCTCGTCGGTCGCGGCTAGCGACTCAGGGTCGGTGGGTCCGCGCAGCCAGGACATGAGCCTCTTGATGGGATTCATGGCCTCATCCTAGTCGGGAGTGAACCGGGCGAAGCGTGCGTCTTGGCGGTCTAGATCGACCCCGAGAACGTGTCGCAGGCTGCCGGCTTGCCCTGCTCGTAGCCGCGCGAGACCCGGCGCCGGCGCTGCTCGGACGAGCCGTGCGTCCACGTCTCCGGGTTCACCTGGCCCTGCGTCTGGGCCTGGATCCGGTCGTCCCCGATCGCGGCGGCGGCGTCGAGGCCGTCGTTGATGTCCGACTGCGGGATCTGCTCGATCAGGGCCGTGTCAACTGCGTTCGCCGCCCAGACGCCCGCGTAGCAGTCGGCCTGGAACTCCGAGCACACGGCCTTGCTCTCCGGTCCCTGCCGCGAGCCGCGAATCGAGTCGAGCACTCCCAGCTGGTCCTGCACGTGATGCCCGTACTCGTGCGCGATCACGTACGCCTGGACGAACGGGCTACTCGACGCGCCGAAGCGGGGACTCGAGCTCGTCGAAGAAGCCGAGATCGATGTACACGAGCTTGTCGGCGGGACAGTAGGTCAGGCTTTGCGCCAGCGGCCGAACACGAGGCCGCCGAGGGTGAAGCCGATGGAGAACGTCCCGATCGCGAAGGCGCCGAGCGTGGCGGCCTTGCGCGCGGAGGCGAGGGACTTCCAGCGACCGAGCGCCTCTTCCTCTTCCATCGTCAGCGGCTCGCCGCGCCGCTTCTTGCGCAGCGCTCCGCCCGCTCGCAGACCGAGATAGAGGTCGTCGAAGATCTCTGTAGGCTCGTCCGCCATCGCCATGAGTGTACCCCGAGGTTCGGCTCCACCCACACGGCTCCTCCACGAGCACGCGGAGGCGGCAGCTTTCCTTCGCTCGCTGGGGCCGCCCGTGCTTGCGATCCCCGGCAACCACGACATCCCATACACCTTCCCGGCCCGCTTCACCAGGACGTTCGCCGAGTTCGAGCGCCACTGGGAGACGACCGAGCCGGTCTACCGGTCGCCGACCCTGCACGTCGTGGGCCTCAACTCGGTGCGGGCCTGGCGCCACCAGTCGGGCGGGATCCGCGACCAGCAGCTCTCGCGCGCCCGCGAACGGCTTGCCGCGGCGCCCGAGGGTGCCTTGCGGGTCGTCGCGCTACACCACCACCTGATCGGCGCGCCGTGGCGCTCACGGAAGAAGCCGGTCTCGCGGCGTGCACACGTGCTCGGAGCGCTCGTCGATTCCGGTGCGGAGCTCATCCTCGCCGGTCACATCCACCAGGGCGCCGTCAGCGAGCGGCACGAGTTCGAAGTGATCTCAGGCGACGTGCGCGGCGTCGTCGTTTCAATCGCTCCGGGCCTCGGCCAGCCGCGTCCGAACAGGCGCGGTGAGGCGCGCGGCCTGCATGTGTACGAGTGCGACGCGGACACGATCCGCGTTCACACCTATGTGTGGCGAGACGCCGACTGGGGACTCACTGCGATACGGACCTTCGCCCGCGGCCGCGAGCCCCTCCGCCTCGAGAGCGTTTAAGGAGCCGAGGTCGCCGGACCCGCGCGCGAGGCCATGAAGCGTCCCACGAGCCAGACGAGGATGATCGCGATCACGACGCCCACGATGAACTGCAGCCAGCCGCTCGAGAAGATCAGGCCGGCCAGGATCAGCGAGGCGACACCGATCAGGATCGTCACGATCCAACCCATCGGATCACGGCCGGGATGAAGCAGGCGGCCGAGTGCTCCGACGATTGCTCCCACGACGATGAGCCATACCCAGTGCATGGCCGGGAGATTACCGCGGCGGGCAGGCGCAGACCGGATTCGGCACGGCTGACCGCTCGCCGCTCACGTGACTAGGCGGGAGCCTCCGCGCCGGCCTGCAACTCGCGCCGCAGATCCTTGATCTCGTCCCGCAGTTTGGCCGCGTACTCGAACCGCAGCTCCTCGGCCGCCGCGAACATCTCCTCCTCGAGCGTGACGGCGAGCTTCTCGATTTCCTCCATGCTCATCCCCTCGACCTGGCGCGAGCCCCGCCGGCGACGGCCGGGGACGTGCGGCGCTTCGAGCGAGAGGAACTCGGCGATGTCGGACACGCCCTTCTGGATCGATGCCGGCGTGATCCCGTGCTCCTCGTTGTAGGCGAGCTGGACGGAGCGCCGGCGGTTCGTCTCGTCGAGCGCGCCGTTGATCGCCTCGGTCATCTTGTCGGCGTACATCAGCACCTTGCCGTTCGTGTTCCTCGCCGCCCGGCCGATCGTCTGGATGAGCGCGGTCTTCCCGCGCAGGAAGCCTTCCTTGTCCGCATCGAGGATCGCGACCAGCGACACCTCGGGCAGGTCGAGGCCCTCGCGAAGCAGGTTGACGCCGACGAGCACGTCGTACTCGCCGAGCCTGAGCTCGCGGATGATCTGGATCCGGTCGAGCGTGTCGACCTCGGAGTGGAGGTACCGCGCTTTGACCCCGGACTCGAGCAGGTAGTCGGTCAGGTCCTCGGCCATCTTCTTCGTAAGCGTCGTGACGAGCGTGCGCTCGCCGACCTCCTCGCGGCGGCGGATCTCGTTCAGCAGGTCGTCGATCTGGTTCTTCGTGGCACGCAGCTCGACGTCGGGGTCGACGATCCCGGTCGGGCGGATCAGCTGCTCGGCGATTCGCGTCGAATGCCGGAGCTCGAACGGCCCTGGCGTCGCGGAGACGAACACCATCTGGTTCACCTTGTCCAGGAACTCGTCGAAGCGCAGCGGCCGGTTGTCGAGCGCCGACGGCAACCGGAAGCCGAAGTCGACGAGCGTCTGCTTGCGCGAGCGGTCGCCTTCGTGCATGCCGCCGAGCTGCGGCACCGTCTGGTGCGACTCGTCCACGAAGACGACCATGTCCTCCGGGAAGTAGTCGAGGAGCGTGAACGGATGTGACCCCTGCGGACGGCCCTCGAGGATCCGCGAGTAGTTCTCGATCCCGTTGCAGAAGCCGAGCTCCTTCATCATCTCGAGGTCGTACTCGGTGCGCTGCCGCAGACGGTGCGCCTCGAGCATCTTGCCCTCCGACTCGAGCTCCTTCGTGCGCTCGCTCAGCTCGTGCCGGATCTCGTCGACTGCGCGCTCGATCGTCGGCCGCGAGGTTACGTACTCGGTGGCCGGCCAGATCGCGACGTTGTCCAGCTTGGCGAGCACCTCGCCCGTGAGCGGGTCGAAGTGCGTGATCTGCTCGACCTCGTCGCCGAAGAACGAGACGCGGTACGCGCTCTCCTGGTTCGCGGGCTGCACCTCGATCACGTCGCCGCGCACGCGGAAGCGCCCGCGGCCGAGCACGGCGTCGTTGCGGACGTACTGGCTGTCGATCAGCTTGTGCAGGACGAGGTCGCGATCGTGCTCCTCCCCCACGTCGAGGATCAGTACGCGCTCGCGCCACTCCTCCGGCGAACCGAGGCCGTAGATGCACGAGACCGAGGCGACGACCACGACGTCGCGGCGCATGAACAGCGCCGACGTGGCTGCGAGCCTCAGGCGGGCGATGTCGTCGTTCTGGGACGAGTCCTTCTCGATGTAGAGGTCGGCCTGAGGGACGTACGCCTCGGGTTGGTAGTAGTCGTAGTAGGAGACGAAGTACTCGACCGCGTTCGTCGGGAAGAACTCGCGGAACTCGTTGCAGAGCTGCGCGGCGAGCGTCTTGTTGTGGGCGATGACGAGCGCGGGGCGCTGGACCTGTTCGATGATCCAGGCCATCGTCGCGGTCTTGCCCGTGCCGGTCGCGCCGAGCATCGTCTGGAAGCGCTCACCCCCGTTGAGCCCCTCGGAGAGCTCCGCAATCGCCTGAGGCTGGTCGCCCGTCGGTCGGTACGCGTCGGATGTCTGGAGAGCCGTAGCCACGAAAGACAGGCTAGCGATGGCCTCCGTTCTTGATCGCGCGCCTTCGGTCGGCGAGCGCCAGGAGCCCGGAAAGCGGCGCACACACATCGCACGCATACGTCCTGACCGTTCCGTCCTCGCCGGCCGTGAAGACGTGGTAGCCGCCGCGGCCGAACTCGGCTGCGGCCAAGGGCCCGGCATGGCCGCGCAGCAACGAGAGCAGTCGACCTGTTCGCACCTCCCAGAGGCCGGCTGTGCCCGGCCCCGCCGTGACGATCCACCGGCCGTCGGAACTGAACGCCGCGTCCTGGACGATCGCCCCGTGTCCTCTCAGCCGCACGCGCAGATGTCCGGTCCGCGCGTCCCAGACTCGGGCGTCGTGGTCGGCGCTCGCAGTCACGACGAGCGCGCCGTCGGGACTGAACCGCGCCGACGTCAGCCGGTCGCGATGCCCGACGAGAACGGGCCCGAGCCGGCCCGTCGCGACGTTCCAGATCCGCGCCTTGCCGTCCATGCCGGCCGTCACCAGATGATCGCCGTCGGGACTGAACGACAGATCGACGGTCCCGCCGCTCGGGCGGAGTGTTCGCTCTAGCGCGCCGTCTGCGACACGCCGCAGAACGACTCCCTCGGCCCCTGCGGTCGCCAGGTTCCGGCCGTCCGGGCTGAACGCAACTGCTACGGCCGGCTTTCGCGTGCGAACGACGAGTCTCGGCTCACCGCTGGCACTCCAGATGCGTACGGTGCCGTCGGCCGAGGCCGTCGCGACGAGGCTGCCGTCTGCGCTGAGGCTCGCGTCGCGGACCCCGCCCACCGGAAGTGTCCGGGAGGGGGAGCTTCCCTGCCAGATGCGCGCGATGCCGTGAGCGTCGGTCGTCACGAACCGCCGGCCGTCGCCGATAACGTCGAGACCAGTGAACGGTGCCCGCTGCCGAGCGACCACACGGAGCTCGGCCGCAGTGCCCGAATCCCATATGCGTGCCGTACCGTCTTCGCCGTAGGTGAGAACCCGGCGCCCGGTCCGGCTGAACGACGCGCCGAGGACGTCGCCATCGTGTCCGGCGAGAACGGCGACCGGAGTTCCCCGGTCGGTCTTCCAGACGCGCGCCGTGCCGTCGCGGCTCGACGTGACGAAGAAGAGGCCGCTGGGACTGAAGGAGATGCTGTGCAGCTGATCCGTGTGGCCCGTGGCGATCGCGGTCAGCGCGCCGCGTCGGGTGGCGACGTTCCAGATACGCGCCGTGCCGTCTGCGCTCGCGGTCCCGACGAACTGACCCTGCGGGCTGACCGCTACGCCCACGACGCGCCCGTAGTGCCCGCTCAGCCGGTACGCCGGCCTGCCCCGGCGAAGATCCCACGTCTGGGCAGTCCAGTCCGCGCTGCCCGTCACGAGCATCTCCTTCCGGGGGCCGAAAGCGGCGCTGAGCACCTGGCTCGAATGCGGCAGCCCGAAGATGAGCGCACCGCTCGGAAGGCTGTACACGCGTGCGAAACGGTCAGCGCCGACCACGGCGAGATACTGGCCGTCGTTACTGATCACGGCGTGCGCGGGGGCAGGCGTGGCGATCGTGCGATGCGCCCTGTCGGGACCGAGACTCCAGATGTGGGTCGTCCCGGAGGCGGTCGTCGTGACGAGGAGGCGTCGGTCGGGCGAGAACACGAGGTCGACCACGGGCGACTCGTGCGGGAGCGTTCGGATCAGCGTCCCATCTCGGGTCCAGAGCTTCACGGTCCGATCGCGGCTCGCCGTCGCGACGATCTTCCCGTCCGGACTGAAGGCCGCGTCCGTGACTGCGCCGCCATGCCGCAGGACGGCCACCTGCGCACCCGTGGTCGAGAAGATGCGGGCCGTGCCGTCACCGTCGGCGGTGACGACGAGCGTCGAGCTCGGATCGTAGGCCGCTGCGTTCACCCGGCCGTTTCCTGCTTCGAGGATCGCGCGCGCCCGGGAGGCCGCGAGCGCGTCGCGGAGCACAGTCTCCGCGTCCGCGGTCGGATCGAGTCGGGCCGCCTGTGCTGCCAGCGCGATGCTTTGCAGCGGATCCTGCCCCAGCAGCGCCGACGAACGGGCCACGAGACCCGACGAGCGAGCCACGAGCTCTCGCGCCTGGGCCGTTCGCGCTGACCGTCGGGCATCACGTCGCTGGGACAGGGCGTAAATCGCGACCGCGGTCATCGCCGCGAGAGCGAGCAAGGCGGCGACGGCGACAATCGCCAATCGCCGATGGCGCCTGTCGGCGGCCCGACGCTCGCGTTCGAGCTCCTGCTCCCGCCGCCAGGCCAGCACGGCCTCTCCGAGAACGTCGTGGAAGATCTCGTATCGCGCTCCGTTCGAGCCGGCGCCGTCGACCGTCCGAACGATCCGCTCCCGTCCGAGCGTCGACAGCACGGGCATCAGGCGCTGCTCGTCGACCGAGGAGTACTCGGCCAGATCGCTGACGCCGTGGGCGATCTTCGTGCCCGAGGGCGTCACGAGGAAGCGAAAGACGTCTGCGGCGACGTCTCGCTGCTCGGTCGTCAGCTCCTGCACGGCGCGCCGAAGATGCGCCCGAACGATCGACTCTGCCCCGCCGAGCGAAGCCAGCGTCGTTGCACGCAGGCGACTCGACCCGGCGGCCCGCTCGTCCTCCCAGAGGCGCTCGAGCACGAGCTGGAGATAGGCAGCCTCGATCCGACCCCCGGCCTCCTCCTCGACGGCAATCCCCCGCCCGGCGGCGCCGAGGTCGACCTGACCCGCGGCGGTCTCGTCGAGCACCGCTTCGACCAGCTCGGGCTCGACCTCGATCGACTCGCCGGTCAGCTCGTTGTAGCGCTCGACGGGCTTCAGGACGGCGTCAGCGGCCGAACGCCGGTCGAGATGGTCCAGCCGAAGGTAGTTCGCGAACAGATTTGGAATCCGTCCTTTGAAGCGGTCGAGCTTGGCCAGGGCGTCATCGCGCAGAGACAGCAGGACGCGCACCCGGAGCCCCGGGCGTGTGACCAACTCGGGCAGATCGACGGCGAAGCCGCTCTCCCCCTGGTGGTACAGGAAGTACTCCTCCGCCTGGTCGAGGATCAGCAGCAGGTCGCATGCGAACCCCTCGGTCCAGCGACCGAAGGTGTCCGCGAGCGACTCGCCCTCCCGTTCGTCGAGGAGAGCCGAGCCGAACTGGGCGGACAGCTCCTCGCGCACTGCCGCCCGCAGGCTGCCCACTGGATCCTCGCTCCATGCGTCGAAGACCACCACGGCGAACTCCGGGTGCCCGCGCTCTTCGACGTGCCGCCGGGCCTGGCTGCGCAGGCGGTGAGCGACGCCCGCTCGCAACACGGATGTCTTTCCGACACCGCTCGGCCCGTAGAGCACGGTCAGCCGCGCGGCGAGGACGTTCTCGCTGATGATCCCGCTCTCTCGCTCCCGTCCGAAGAAGAGGAGCGCATCGAGCTCGCTGTCCTCGAACGGCACGAGGCCCTTGTAGGGACTGTCGGGATTCACGGAATCGCGACCTCGGTCAGGCGCCGCTCCATGTCGGCAACGAAGTCCTCGAGCGGGACGTCGTACAGATCGACGCCTCGCCGACGCCAGAACTCGTGCTGGATCGGGTGTGCGCCGGGGAGCACGGCCCAGGACCGATAGCTGATCGGCTCGTCCCCGAAGACCCGGTGCAGGAAGACCCGAAGGCTCCACTCGACGACCGGATACGAGATGAACAGCAAATGGCTGCGTCGGAGCTTTGCGGCCAGAGTGACCGGCACGACGCTCGCCAGGTCGCTCTGGGCGAGATACCCGATGTAGTCGTCCTCGCTGACGACGAAGCTCTCATGACCGCGATCGGGGCGGGGATCGACTCCGCCGTGCACTTTCAGGATCACCGGCCGCTCTGCCAGTGAGAGCTCCGCGTACGCGTTCGGGACGGCGACGACCGTCTCGGACCCGTCGGGCGCCTGATGGAGAAACTTTCCGCGGTTCGGGCCGAGCGCGACGAAGGAGACGACGTCCACTTCTTCGCCGCGATCCTCGAACGCGCGCTCGAGCGCGCCGCCGTAGGCAGTCGTGACGAGCAGCTGGTGCTCGGCGCCGCGAGCGCGGGAATGCTCGGGGAGGCCAGCGAGGAAGCGCTCGACGGGGCCGGGCTCATCGCCCTCGGCGAAGAGATCGTGCAGCTGGTCGTACAACGGACCGACTCCCTGGGTGACCGCCACGTATTGCGAGACTCGCGTCAGGTCGCCGCGGTGCTCTTCGGGCAAGTCGAAGGCCTCGGCCAGCCGGCCCGCGAGGCTCTGCCCGTTTTCCGAGGAGGGACCCGGGCCGAGGACGTGAACGAGCCGGCCCGAGAGCAGTGCGCGGACCATCTCCCCGAGTCGGTCCTCGCCGGCGCCCGGTAGAGCCTGCGGCTGAAGCGCGGACTCCTGACGAAGGATCGAGGCGTGCAGCTCCTGCAACGAAGGCGTCGGCTCTATCCCGAGCTCGTCGACGAGCATCTTGCGCGCGTCCTGGTACGCCTGGAGCGCCTCGGCCTGTCGGCCACTACGGTAGAGCGCGAGCATGAGCTGGCCGCGCGGGCGCTCGCGCATCGGGTTCTCACGCACGAGCTGTTCGAGCCCACCGACGAGCTCGGCCGCGCCACCGAGCTCGAGCTCCGCCTCCATCCGCTCCTCGACGGCCGTCAACCGAAGCTCCTCGAGCCGGGCCGCCTCGTTCTGGGCGAACGGCTCATACGCGAAGTCGCTGAGAGGCGGACCGCGCCACATCTGAAGCGCCTCGCCCACGAGGCCGACCCGGCGGCCGGCTTCCGCTGAGCGCGCCTCGTTCACGAGCTGCTCGAAACGGCGTGCATCGACCGCGTCCCGCTCGGCATTGAGCGCGTAGCCGGGAGCCCGGGTCTCGACCACGTCAGGCCCGAGCGCCTTTCGGAGCTGCGAGACCGCGTTCTGAAGCGACGTCGCCGCGGTCGGCGGCGGGCTCTCACCCCAGAGGTAGGTGATGAGCCGCTCGCTCGGCACGACCTCACCGACGTGGATCGCAAGCAGGGCCAGCACGGCGCGCTGCCTCTGCCCCCCGAGGGCGATGGCCTTCTCGCCGTCCCACACTTCGACTGGACCGAGGATCCGAAATTCGAGCACGTGAGGTTTGTAACACCTGCCAGGGCGGCTCACAAACGCCGTTAGCGGCCGGTTGGTGGGCGGTGAGTGGGTCGTTTGAGACCCGCTCGACGGTGGCGGCATGGAAACCGCCACCGCACACATCAGCAGGCGTTGCAGGCCGATCATCGCCTCCGCCGTCATCGCTTCAGCACTGCTCGCCTCGGTCGCAGTCCGCACTCCCGCTGCATCGGGAACCCCCTCAGTAGGAGCCCAGTTCAGCCAGACCCGCGCTGTTGCCCACCGCCGATCCGTACGACCGGCCTACGGCTGGCCCGTCAAGCCCTTCAATCGCCAGCACCCCGTCCGGGCCAACCTGAACGACCCGCGCAATGGGCATGGCGACGCCAAGAGCTTCCACTTTGGAATCGACATCACCGACCCCGTCGGAGCAGCTGTGTACGCGGTCGAGGGAGGCAAGGTCTTCCTCACGCGCGGCCGCATGGCGGTCGCAGTCGTGGGATCAACGAGCACGTTCGGCTACTGGCACGTCAAGCCGGCCGTTCGCAACCACCAGATCGTCCACCTCCACCAGCTCCTCGGCCATGTCATCGACGAGGGCGGCGGCGCACACGTCCATTTCGCGGAGCGCAACCGCGGAAACGGTCTTTACCTGAACCCGCTTCGTCCGGGCGGGATCGGCCCTTACGTCGACCGCACGCCGCCTAGGGTCGCCACGGTCGAGTTCCTCCAACACGGACGTGAAGTCGACGCCAAAGCTCTCACGGGCCGCGTGGACGTCGTCGCCGAGATCTCCGACACGGCCCCGATGCTCGTGCCGGCGCCCTGGTCGCACATGCCCGTCACGCCGGCCAAGGTCGCCTGGAGCCTCTCGCACGGCGGGCGGCACATCCGCGCCGAGCGGACGATCATCAACTCGGATCACATGCTGCCGGGAAGGCTGTACAACGCCATCTACGCGCCCGGCACGACGCAGAACTGGGTCGGCGCTCCCGGCCACTACCGCTTCTACATCGCCCGCGGGCTCGACGCCTCGCGCCTCCCGACCGGCATCAGCCGCCTCAGGATCGACGCAACGGACACGCGTGGCAACCGCACCGTTGCGCGAATCG
>WNGI01009173.1_pt1 | contig 17836 bp, 17 predicted proteins | sample 5400621 | NCBI WGS metagenome assembly WNGI01 (sample SAMN13153374, study PRJNA577476) | soil metagenome | isolation source: 20 cm soil or saprolite under Garry oak tree replicate 1 | place: USA:California | collected 2016-06-15 | reverse complement strand
CAGGCGCTCGATGAGCTCATCGATGTTGCCCGTTTTGGGCAGCTCCCGCTGGGCCAGCAGGTCGCTCAGCTCGGCCTTGGTCAGGCCTTCGTAGCGCTCCCGGGCCCTGTCGTGAGCCCGCCGGGCCTGCTCGCGCTCGGCCTGGCGGGCCTGGCGTGCCAGTTCCTGCTCGGCCCGCTCGGCCTGCTCGCGGGCGGCCCGCTCGGCCTTCGCCGCCTGCTGGCGGGCGATGTCACCGGCCGCCTCGGCCTTTTCACGCACGACGTCACCGGCTGACTCGGCCTGCTCGCGGACCACGCCGGACAGCGTGCCCGCCGCCTCGGCCCACCTCACGGCGAGGCGGCGGTTGATCTCTACCGTCCGCTGCACGAGGTCGAAGTAGCTTTCGACTGCCGCGACCAGGTCCACCTGCGGCAGCCCGGGAAGCAGGTCCGTCGCCGTCCGCGCGCCCCGTGTCCAGAAGTCAGCGGTCTTGTCCACAGCATTGCGCGCGTGGCTCGCCGCGGCGCCGTACTGCCTCGTCATGCTGGTCATATGCATCCCTTCATGGTGCCTGAGTAAAGCTGTGTTGACGGCGGCCAGTCGCGGCACAGGCCGCTGATGGCCCGGGACGGGAGATTACGCATCGGCTACGAGCGGTGGATGCTCAGCCGCGTGAGCCCTCGGGCCGCCGCTGGATTCCTGTGCCTCAGTCGTCGTCATGCGCTGCCGCGGCGTCGCGAAGCTTGTCGAACATGACGTCCAGGGCGTCGGTCATCCCCGCATGTGCTGGACGCCTATCGTGACGCGGCCCGGTAGCTGAAGAATCTTCGCCCTGGCGATTCGGTCTCCGGTCCTGATCTGGGCCGCACTGGCCATCCCTCGTTTTGTAGCTTGCTTGTCTTCGTAGTTCTTTCATGCCTGTGTCCGTCGTGGCTTCCTCCCGCCAAAGACCGGACTCCGCAAGCTACCCGTGCTCACCGGAACAAACCAGGTCGGCCCCCACACACTGAAATCCGGCATGGAGCGGGATGCAAACCTCATCCCTGTGTGCGTCGCAAGGCGCCCACTCGCCACAGGCGATCCATGCCGTGTCCGGCAAGGATCGGGGCCACGTTCAGGTGCTCCCGGCACGCTCATGGGGCGGGCGGCGGGATGCGAGAGGGACTTGATGGCCTCTCGGGCAGTGCATGCGTCGGAACGACGCGCGCGGCTCCGCCGTCGGACCCGCGCCGCGGGTAGCGCCGGAAGACAGGTTCACAGGCAGGCCATGAGGGTGGCCAGCAGCGATCGCGCGTCGTGATCCGGCTGCCTGGATGCGTCATGGGCCGCCTGGCGGCCGGCTGCCGACAGGCACCAGTCCCACGAGTCGTCCAGCCGTCCCGGGTCCGCCGAGTGCTCAGCAGGCACCAGGCCGGGCCAACCCCAGGCGCGGGCCTGGGCGGTGACCTTGCCGCCGCCGGCCACGGGGTCGACGGCGAGGACCGGCACCCCGGCGGACAGGGCCAGCGCCAGGCCATGTAGCCGGGTGGTCACGACGATGTCAAGCCGGGCGACCAGGGACATGAAAGCCTCCGCGGTGGAGCACAGCCGCCAGTCGCGGATGTCGAGCCGGGTTTCCAGCGGGACTGGGGCACAGATTTTCGAGCCCAGCCAGCCGGTGATCCAGTCGATCACCACGTCGTGGCGTCGGCGTCCCCCGTACTCGCCCTGGCCGGTGGCCAGGGCCACCCCCGCCACCGGTACCGCGGGACGGGCCGAGGCCCCCAGCGCCGCCGCGGCCAGGTCGCGCACGGGCGGTGACCGGTGCCCATCACGGGCCAGGACGAGGTCGAACCCGGTGACCGCGGGGTCGGCCGGGTCGATAACCGTGACCCCGATCGCGATCCGCCGGGAGCCGGGGAACCGGCCATGCAGGCCGGCGACCTGCTGGCCGTGCACCGGCCCGCACACGAAGATCAAGTGGCTGTACCGCTGGGGAAGGGCCTCATCGAGCCGGAGGCCGCCGGGGCGGAACACCTCACTCCACGCGGTGTCGTAGCCGAGGCCCGCGGCATCAAGCGCCGAGCTGACCGACTCCAGGGCTAGCACGTCCCCGGCGGTCACCTCGCCCTGCCGGAAGCTGAACCAGCCGGTCAGCAGGAGGCGCACGGCGGCCCCGGCGGCAGTCATCATCCGGCTAGCTCCCGGCCGCCGACTGAGCCACCTGGAATTCCGCCGAGAACCAGGCAATGGAGCGGCGCAGCCCTTCCTCCAGCGGCACGGCGGGCCGCCAGCGCAGCCGCTGCCAGGCCAGCGAGGTGTCGGGGCGCCGCACGGCCGGATCGTCCACCGGCCGCGGGGCGAACTCAATCGGCGAGTCCGCGCCGACCAGGTCCCGTACCGTCTCCGCGAGACGGAGGACCGTCATCTCTTCGGGGCCACCGATGTTGACCGGCCCGGCGAAGTCGCTGCGGGCCAGCGCGAGGATGCCCGAGATCGTGTCGTCCACGTAGCAGACCGACCGGGTCTGCGAGCCGTCCCCGGCTACGGTCAGCGGCCGGCCGGTCAGGGCCTGCATGATGAACGTGGGGATGGCCCGCCCGTCGTCTGGGCGCATCCGGGGGCCGTAGGTGTTGAAGATCCGGACAATGCCGGTGTCCACGCCGCGGCTGTCCCGGTATGCGGTGGTCAGCGCCTCCGCGTAGCGCTTGGCCTCGTCGTAGACACTCCGCGGCCCGACCGGGTTCACGTTGCCCCAGTAGTCCTCGCGCTGCGGGTGCTGGAGCGGATCCCCATAGACCTCGCTAGTGGAGGCGAGCACGAACCGCGCGCCCTTGTCCCGGGCCAGGCCCAGGGCGTGCCATGTTCCCAGCGCGCCGACCTTGAGCGTCTCCAGTGGCAGCTTCAGGTAGTCCGCCGGCGAGGCCGCCGACGCGAAGTGCAGCACCACGTCGACCCGGCCGGCGACGTGCAGGAAGTGGGTCACGTCGCAGTCCACTGCCCGGAAGCCGGGCGTGCCGATGAGATGGGCGAGATTTCGTGGCAAACCCGTGAGGAAGTTGTCCATGCAGACCACCTCGGCGCCCTGGCTGAGCAGCTGCTCGCACAGGTGGGAGCCGAGGAACCCGGCGCCGCCGGTGACCACCGCCCGCTGTATCTCGCGGCGGCCGTTCATCGCGCCCCCTGGCCGCGGGCCCCGGCGGGCTCGGCCAGCGTGCGGACTGCCGCCACGATCTGGCTGGTGGAATGCTGGCCGGTGTAGGGCAGCAGCACCACCTCGCCCCCGTGGCGGCGGACCACGGACGCCTCCGCCAGCTCCCCGCGGCCGTAGTCACCGCCCTTCACCCATACGTCCGGGCGCAGCCGTTCCAGCACCGCCGCTGGCGTCGGCTCATTGAAGATGATGACCGCGTCCACGCATTCCAGCGCGGCCAGGACCCGGGCGCGGTCGTGCGCGCCGACCAGGGGCCGGCCCGGCCCCTTCAGGGCCCGCACCGAGGCGTCGGAGTTCAGGCAGACGACCAGCCCGTCACCCAGCTGACGGGCCTGCCGGAGCAGTCTCACGTGCCCGGCGTGCAGCAGGTCGAAGCAGCCGCCAGTGGCCACAATCCGCCCGCCGCGGCGCCGGACGTCCGCCGCGACCTCCCATGCCGATCGGGCCGGCGGCTGGCGGTCGGGACGGCGCTCCGCCTCCGGCGGGACGGTCAGGCCGGGCACGACCGCGGGACCGCCCCGGCCGACGAACTCGGACGCCCAGCGCACGGCCTCGGTCACCGCCTCGGTGAGCAGCCCGCCGGCCCGGATGACCTGGGCGGCCGCCGCGGCGAAGCAGTCCCCGGCGCCGCAGGCGTCCCGCGGCCCAAGGGCCTCGGCCGCGGGGGCGGGGGCGGGGGCCATGAACGGGGTGTCATCGCCGACCGACAGCAGTGCGCCCTGCGCGCCGAGAGTGACGGCGACGGCGGTTCCCCAGGCGTGGGTGAGCGTGGCGGCGTCGCGGGCCGCGCGGCGGAGGGCAACCTCCGGGATGCCCGGCAGCCGCCCGCCCGGGACACGGCCGCCCGCCGTGCAGGCGGCCAGCGCGTCGGCGAACCCGTGCGCCTCCCGCTGGTTGGGCGTGGCCAGCCGGGTGCCTGGCACCGGCGGCTCCCCCTCGGGGTGCGGGTCCCACACCACCGGTGTGCTGCCCGGCAGCCGGGCGAGGGCCGCCCGGAGCCCTGGATGGGCCGTCACCCCACGGCCGTAGTCGGCGACGAGGACGCCGCCGGCGGACCGCAGCGCGCGTTCGGCCGGCCGGGTGAGCGGGGCGGGGGAGGCGCGGCCGTCCCCGGCGTCGAGCCGGGCAATCGGCAGGCCGGAGGCCCGGACCCGGACCTTGCACGGCGTGCCACCGCGCAGCGGCATCCGCAGCACCTCGACGTGCCTGCCGAGCAGGTCGCACAGCCGTGCGCCGTTACGGTCGTCTCCCAGCGCCGTGATCAGCACCACGTCCGGGGCCGCCATACCTGCGGCAAGCACCGCGGCCAGCCCGGCGCCGCCGGGCCGGTGCCGTTCCCGGTAGCAGTCCACCACCGGGACGGGGGCATCAGGGGCCAGGCGCTTGGCCGTCCCGTCTACGTCCACGTCGAGCAGCGTGTCGCCGACGACGACCAGCGGGCCGCTTGTCACTGGATCTCCTGCAGCGTGACGCCCCAGGCCGGCGTCATGCTGTCACGGATGGCCGCGTCGACCGCCGCGCACAGCATGTGAATCGCGGCCAGGTGCACTTCCTGGACCGTGCACACCGCGGGCGCGTCTACCATGATGGCTTCGGCGCACACGCCAACCAGCGGGTTCGGCCCCGGGCCGGTCAGTGCCCACGTCGTCATGCCGATCCCGGCCCCGGCCCGGGCCGCCGCGATCACATTCTGGCTCGAGCCGCTCGTAGACAGGCATATGAGCAGGTCACCGGGGCGGCCGTGCGCCCGGACCTGGCGGGCGAAAACCTCCTCGGCGCCGTAGTCGTTGCTGATCGCCGTCAGCGCGGCCATGTCGCTGGTCAGCGCGAGCGCCGCCAGCGGTGCGCGGTCTTCCTCGTAGCGGCCGACTAGTTCGGCGGTCAGGTGCTGAGCCTGCTCGGCGCTTCCGCCATTACCGCAGGCCAGCAGGCGGCTGCCGCCCATGAGCTTCCTGGCCGCAGTCACCCCCCAGGCCTCCAGGCGGGGAATGTGGCGCTCAAACCCGCGAAGCGCGGCCTCCAGCCGGGTCAGGTGAGAATCGAGCACAGGCAGGCTCCGTTCTTCATAGTGCGGTCACGGGCCGGCGCTGCCGCAGGTCGGCGTAGATGGCCTCGGTCTCGGCCGCGATCTGCGCCCAGGAATACCTCGACCTGGCCCGGGCCGCGGCGGCCGCGCCGAGCTCGCGGCATCGCGCCGGGTTGGCCAGCAGGTACCGGATGCGGTCGGCCAGTGCCCCCGGGTTACGCGGCGGGACCAGCAGGCCGGTAATCCCGTCGGCCACGGTGTCGAGGTGTCCTCCGACCGCGGACGCGATGACGGCCGCGCCGCAGGCCATGGCCTCGAGCGGCACGATGCCGAACGGCTCGTACCAGGGATCGGAGACGATCACGTCCGCCGATCTCATCAACCCCGGCACTTCCTGATGCCCGATCCGGCCGCTGAACGTGACCCGGCTGGCGACCTTCGACTCGGCGGCGACCTTGCGCAGCCGGGCGACCTCCGGGTCATGGTCAAGCCGGGTGCGTTCCGGGCCGCCGGCCACGATGAGGTTCGCGGCGGGGACGCGGCCGATCGCCGCGATCACGGTGTCCACGCCTTTGCGCGGCACCAGGCGGCCCACGGTCAGCACCCGGGCGGGTCGACTCCGGCGCGGCGCCAGCCTGCCGGGCGAGAAATGGCCGCAGTCCACCCCGCACGGCACGACATAGGTCCGGTCCAGCCTGGCCCCGTAGGCCGCGAGCTCCCTGACTTCGTCGGTGCACGTGGCTATTACCGCGCTGGCCTGCCGGGCGACGGCCGCCTCCAGCCGCACCCGTCGCGGCGGGCTGGTATCGGCGCCGGCCTGGTAGCGGCGCTTGACGCTGCCCAGCGCGTGAAACGTCTGTACCACGGGGACGGGCCGGCGGCGCGCCGCTGTGAGCGCCGCCAGCCCGCTCATCCAGAAGTGCGCGTGCACGACATCGGGCTGGGCGGCACACCAGCGTTTCTCGAGCCATGCCGCGAAGCTGGGCATGTGCTGGAGAAGGTCATCCTTGGGCAGCGGCCGGGGCGGCCCGGCCGGCACGTGCTCGACAGTCACGCCGGGCGCGAGCGGCACCGCATCGGGCAGGTCGCGCCCGTCTCGGCGCGTATGCACAGTGATCTCGTGGCCTCGCTCGGCGAGGGCCATGGCGAGCGAGGCGACGTGCACGTTCTGGCCGCCAGCATCGGCACCGCCCAGCACGGCCAGCGGGCTGGCGTGCTCTGAAACCAAATCGATCTTCAACTTGCCCCCGTTTCGGCCCCCGCAGGGTCCCTGGCTCACCGCCAGAGAGGAACGAATTACCCCGTTTCGCCCCCTGGCAGGGCCCCTAGCTCACCACCAGAGAGGAACTAAAACATCATGACAAAACAGGACAAAGTACTTTGGTGGTTTCCGGCCGCGAGCTCCCCGGTCTCCGCCGGCGCCTGCGCATGTTTGACCGGCCCCGGCCTGGTGAGTCATACCGCCTGTCTCGTGGCGACAGAGCGGGGGATGCAGCATGCGCGTGCTCGGGATCAATTCCGTCTTTCACGACCCGGCGGCTGCGCTGGTCATCGACGGCGCGGTGGCGGCGGCCGCCGAGGAGGAGCGCTTCACCCGGCGCAAGCACGGCAAGCGGCCGGTGGCGTTCTCCGCCTGGGAGCAGCCGCTCGCCGCCGCCCGCTGGTGCCTCGCGCAAGGCGGGATCAGTGCCGCCGAGGTCGACCTGATCGGCTTTTCCTATGACCCGGGCCTGGTGCGCTCGCCCGAGGAGATGGGTCTGGATGATCCCTGGGATGACCTGCGCACCATGTATGCGGCCAGGGCCCCTGAGTTCCTCGCGGAGGCGCTGCCCGGGCTGGATCCGGACCGGGCCCGCTTCGTGCGCCACCACGTGGCGCACGCGGCCTCGGCCGGGCTCGCGGTGCCCGGCGCCGGGTGCAGCGTCCTGGTCTGCGACGGCCGCGGAGAGCGCGAGTCCTGCCTGACCGGCCGCTACTCCGGGCGGCAGCTGGAGGTGCTGAGCACTCAGCCGCTGCCGCACTCGCTCGGCCTGATGTACGAGGAGCTGACTGCCCACCTCGGCTTCCTGCGCTCCAGCGACGAGTACAAGGTGATGGCGCTTGCCTCGCATGGCAAGCCACGCCTGCTCGACCAGATCCGGGAGAAGATCAGGCCAGTCGCCGGCGGTTTCCGCACCGAGCCGATCGACTGGGCCGCGCTGGCTCCCGCCCGTGCGGCCGGCGAGGACTGGGCCGAGGCGCAGGCCGACCTCGCCGCCAGCGTCCAGCGCCGCCTGGAGGAGGTGCTGCTGGCACTGGCTGGCGAACTGCACGCCCGCACCGGTGACCGGCTGCTGGCCATGGCCGGCGGCACCGCGCTGAACTGCGTGGCCAATACCGTGCTGGCCGACCGCGGGCCGTTCGATGAGGTCTGGGTGCAGCCGGCCGCCGGCGATGCGGGCACGGCGCTCGGCGCGGCCCTGCAGCTCGCCGCCGACGCGGGCGAACCGCCGTGGTCGATGACGGGCGCCGACCTAGGCCGGGGGTTCACCGACGCCGAGATCGAGGCGGCGCTGCGGACGGCGCGGGTGCCGTTCGACCGCCCGCCGGACGTGGCGTCGGCAGCGGCCGGCGTACTGGCCGGGGACGGTATCGTCGCCTGGTTCCAGGGACGCAGCGAGTACGGGCCGCGCGCCCTCGGCTATCGCTCGCTGCTGGCCCACCCCGGCCAGCGCGCCAACCTGGACCGGCTCAACGACATCAAGGGCCGGGAGAAGTTCCGGCCGGTCGCCCCGATGGTCCTGGCCGGCCGCGCCGCCGAGATCTTCTCCCGCGGGCCGCTGCCCAGCCCGTACATGCTGTTCGTCCACGATGTCGCCGCGCGGTGGCAAGATCGCATCCCGGCGGTCGTGCACGTGGACGGCACCGCCCGGGTGCAGACCGTCGATCCCGGCCGGCAGCCGCTGCTGGCCGCGCTGCTGGCCGCCTTCGAGCAGCGCACCGGCCTGCCGGTGCTGGTGAACACCAGCCTTAACACCGCGGGGCGGCCCATGGTCGACGACCTCAGGGACGCGCTTGAGTGTTTCGGCTCGACCCCGGTGGACGCGCTGGCTATCGGCCCGTTCCTGGTCAGACGGCAGTGATCCGCTATTCGGTGGTCATTCCCACCGTGGGGCGGCCGTGCCTGGGTGACTGCCTGGCAGCGCTGGCGGCGGCATCCGGGCCCGCGCCAGAGCAGGTCGTGGTGGTCGACGACCGGGCCGCCGCCGGGAAGCCCCTGCATGCGCCGAACGACTCACCGGCGGGCCTGCCGTACGGCCTGCCGGTCAGCGTTGTCGCCACCGGCGGCGCGGGGCCGGCCGCCGCGCGTAACGCTGGCTGGCGTCGCACCCGGACCCCCTGGGTGGCGTTCCTCGACGACGACGTGCGCGTCGGCCGGGACTGGCGGCAGCGGCTCACCGACGATCTGTCCGGCCTGCCGGACCGCACCGCTGGTGTCCAGGGCCGGATAACCGTGCCCGCGCCGGAAGGCAGGCGCCCGACCGACTGGGAACGCGGCACCATGGGCCTGGCCGGTGCCCGCTGGATCACCGCCGACATGGCCTACCGGCGGGCCGCGCTGGCCGAGTCCGGCGGTTTCGACGAGCGGTTCCCGCGCGCCTTCCGTGAGGACGCCGACCTGGCCCTGCGGCTGTTGGCCGACGGCTGGGAACTGCGCCGGGGCCGCCGGCACACGGTTCAGGCCGCGGCCGGCCGGCCCAAGCCGGCGATCGGCGCGGCGGCGGCCGCGCTGGCCGGGACAGCGGAGTTCGCCGCAGCCCGGATCATCTCCGGCCCGCGAACAGCGCGGGAGGTCGCGGTCATGACCACGACCAGCCTGGTCATCCCCGAGCTGGCGTGCTGGCACTGGGTTCACGGGCGGATCCAGGGCCGCCAGGCCCGGCCGTGGCCCCCGGCGCGCGCGGTGCTGTTCGACCGGGACGGCACGCTGATCCGGGACGTGCCGTACAACGGCGATCCCGCGCTGGTCGAGCCGATGCCGGGGGCAGCCGCCGCGGTGACGGCCGCCCGCCGTCGGGGACTGCGGGTCGGGATGATCACGAATCAGTCGGGGATCGCTCGCGGGCTGGTCAGCAGGGCCGGCGTGGAGGCGGTGAACGCCCGGATCGCCGCGTTGCTCGGTCCGTTCGACGTGGTCAAGATGTGCCCACACGGCCCCGTCGACGGCTGCGCCTGCCGCAAGCCCGCGCCCGGCATGGTTCTCGCCGCCGCAGCCGACCTCGCCGTGGCACCGCACGAGTGCACGGTGATCGGCGACATCGCGGCCGACGTCCAAGCCGCCAGGGCCGCCGGCGCCCGGGCGGTGCTGGTGCCGGACGCGCGGACCCTGGCCACCGAGCTGATCGGCACCCGCATGGCCCGCGACGTTCTGAGCGCCGTGCACATGGTCACGCGCGACCTGCCGCTCGCCCCGGTCTGGCCGGGAAGGGCTCAATGACCAGGCGCTGCCTCGCGGTCAGGCTGGACAGCACCGGCGACGTACTGCTCACCGGCCCGGCCATCCGCGCCATTGCCGCCCACTGCGACAGCGTGACGATCCTGGCCGGGCCGGACGGGGCCGCTGCCGCCCGGCTGCTGCCCGGTGCCGCCGGGGTGCTGGCCTGGTCATCCCCCTGGGTGGTCAGGGATCCGCCGCCGGTACGGGCTGACGACGTGCTCGCGCTAGCCGCCCGGCTGGCCGCGGAGGGCTTTACCGACGCGGTGATTTTCACCTCCTTCCACCAGTCCCCGCTGCCCACCGCCCTGGTGCTCCGGCTGGCGGGCATTCCCCGGATCGCCGCCATCAGCGAGGATTACCCAGGATCGCTGCTTGACCTCAGGCACCGCAGCGATGACGGCGTCCCGGAAGCCGAGCGGGCGCTGGCGCTGGCCCGCGCCGCAGGCTTCGGCCTGCCGCCCGGTGACAACGGCAGGCTGGCCGTGCGGCTCCCGCTGCCCGACGTGACGGGGCTCACCGGGCCCGGGCCGTACGTGGTGCTGCACCCGGGCGCATCGGCTCCCGCGCGCCGCTGGCCAGTCCATCGCTGGGCCGAGGCCGTCGCCGAACTGGCCGGCCGGGGCCGGCGAGTCGTGCTGACCGGCAGCGCCGGCGAGCGGGAACTGACCGCGGCAGCCGCCGGGAAGCCGCGCTACCGCAGCGGCGCCCAGGTCATCGACCTGGGCGGCCGGACCAGCTTGGCCGAACTCGCTGCGGTCGTAGCCCGGGCAGACGCCGTCATGGTGGCCAACACCGGTGTGGCTCACCTCGCCGCGGCGGTCCAGACCGCCGTCGTGTCGCTGTTCGCGCCGGTCGTCCCGGCCGCCTGCTGGTCCCCGTATGGGGTTCCGGTCGCCCTGCTCGGCGACCAGCACGCCCCCTGCCGCGGCAGCCGGGCCGTGCACTGCCCGGTTCCCGGGCACCCCTGCCTGACGGTAGTCAGCGCCGCGGCGGCGTGCGATGCGCTGGACCAGCTCACCGCGCGCGGCGCGCGGACCGCGGCCCATGCGCTGGAGCGCCAATGAGGCTGCTGATCTGGCACGTCCATGGCTCGTGGACGACGGCATTCGTTCAGGGTCGGCACACCTGCCTGCTGCCGCTGTCGGCCGGCCGCGGCCCGTACGGCCGGGGCCGGGCACGGACGTGGGACTGGCCGGGGTCCGCCGTGGAGGTGCCCCTCGCCCGGCTCCGCGACGAGCAGATCGACGCCGTCATCTTGCAGCGGCCGACCGAGGAGGGCCTCACCACGAAGCTCACCGGGCGCACACCGGGCGCGGACCTGCCCGCCGTCTATGTCGAGCACAACGCCCCCGACGGGAACGTGCCGCTCACCCGGCATCCACTGGCCGACCGGCCGGACCTGCACCTCGTGCACGTCACCCATTTCAACGACCTGTTCTGGGACTGCGGCCGGACACCGACTACCGTCATCGAGCACGGCATCGTCGATCCGGGGCTGATGTGGACGGGCGAATGGGCCCGCGCGGTGGTGGTGGTGAACGAGCCGCTGCGCCGCGGCCGGCACGCCGGGACCGACTTGCTGCCGTTCTTCGCGCAGACCACGCCGCTCGACGTCTTCGGCATGGGCGTCAGCGACCTGCCGTCCCGGCTGGGCATCCCCAACGTCCGCCCGTTCGAGGACCTGCCGCAGGCCCAGATGCACGCCGCTCTTGCCCGCCGCCGGGCCTACCTGCACCCCTTCCGCTGGACCTCCCTCGGCCTGTCGCTGATCGAGGCCATGCAGATCGGGATGCCCGTGGTGGCGTTGGCGACAACCGAAGCCGTCGAGGCGGTCCCGCCCGGCGCGGGGGTGCTGTCCACCAGTAAGGAGCATCTGCGCAGCCGCCTGCGCGAGCTGCTCGCCGATCCCGCCGGGGCGGCCGAGATGGGCAAGCGCGCACGGGAAGCCGCGCTCGCCCGCTACGGGCTGCGGCGGTTTCTCGCCGACTGGGACCGGCTGCTCGCCAGGGTCGTCCGGTGAGCCCCCGGCGGCGGCTGCTCATCCTCCGTGCCCTAGGACTAGGGGACTTCCTCACCGGCGTGCCCGCCTACCGTGCCCTGCGCGCCGCGTATCCGGAGCACCAGATCGTGCTGGCCGCGCCCGGGTCGCTGGCGTCTCTCGCCGCGCTGACCGGAGCGGTGGACCGGGTGCTGCCGACCGGGGAACTGCGCCCCATCCGGTGGGTCGGGCCACCTCCCGCCGTCGCCGTCGACCTGCACGGCAACGGCCCAGCCAGCCACGACCTGGTCCGGGCCGTGAGCGCGCAAACGACGATGATGTACGCCTCCGCGGCCGACGCCGATGTGGCCGGCCCTCGGTGGGCCGATGGTGAGCACGAGGTGGACCGCTGGTGTCGGCTGCTGGAATGGTATGGCGTACCGGCGGACCGCAGCGCGCTGCGGCTCAGCCGCCCGCAGCCTTCACCCCGGGTCCGCCAGGCGGTCGTCCTGCACCCCGGCGCGGCCAGCCCCAGCAGGCGCTGGCCGCCCGAGCGGTTCGCCGCGGTGGCTCACGCGCTGGCGGCGGCCGGCGAGCGGGTAGTGATCACCGGGACCATAGCGGAACGGCCGGTGGCCCGGCGGGTAGCGAAGGCGGCGGGGCTGGGGGATGAGTCGGTGCTGGCCGGCCAGACCGCGCTACCCGGCCTGGCCGCGCTGGTCGCCGCGGCATCGCTTGTGATCAGCAACGACTCTGGCGTTGCTCACCTGGCCGTCGCCTACGGGATACCGTCGGTCGCTCTGTTCGGGCCGGTCTCTCCGGCGCTGTGGGGACCACCTGCAGGGGCCACGCAGCATGTGGCCCTCTGGACGGGCACCGGGAACCGGCCAGGAGACCCGCATGGCGCTCAGGTCGATCCACGGCTGCTTGAGATCCGGGTGGGCGATGTCCTGGCAGGAGTCCGGAAGGTTCAGGATTTCCGCCGTCCGCTGATCACCCGACGTAATGGCGAGCCGGGGAGGTCCGCTGCGGGCCCTCGAGCAGCCGCAGCCAGCTTTCCACGTGACCGGGGATGACCCGCCGCTCGCGGACAACCCATGGCAAGCCCGCTATGGCCTTTGCCACGGCAGCCGCACTGGCGCCGTCCCGCGGGACCGAGCTCAGCACCGCGACGGTCCGGCGCAGCGCGCCGCCGGCCGGGCGGCGCAGCCATGCGGTCCATAGCGTGTTGCGGATGCCGAGGGCCCGGCGCTGCCGGGGGTCGCGGACGGTCGAAGCCGCGTGATGTACGGTCACGTCGGCGGCCCAGCTCATCCACCATCCGGCGGTGGCCAGGTCGATACCGAGCAGCTCCTCCTCCCCGCCTAGCCACAGCCGCGGCGAAAACCCGGCCACCTCCTCGAACGCGGACACCCGGAGCATCGAGGCGCCTGCCATGATGCTCAGCAACGCGGGCCCAGGCAGCCAAGCGGGCGCCGGGATCGGAGAGTCACGCAGCTCCGGGGTGAGAGGGTCTTCCGTGCCCCCGGGCTCAACCAGGATCCGGCCGGTCACCGAGGCCAGGCCGGGGCAGCCGTCGAGAAGATCCGCGGCCTTCGCCAGCGCGCCCGGCGCCCACCAGGTGTCGTCATCGCAGAAGGCGACGTAGGGCGTGCTAACCTGCCGGACCCCGAAGTTGCGTGCTACCGCCCCGAGATTCTCCCTGGCCTTGATGACCCGGACGCCCGGGTAACGGCCGGCGGCCTCGGCCGACCGGTCGGATGAGGCGTTGTCCACTACGATGATGGGTGGGCGTTCCGGCAGGGATGTCATCCGGTCCAGGGTCCGCAGCAGCTCACCGCGGCGGTTTCGGGTGATCAGGACCACGGTCATCCGCGGGCCGGCCATCGGCTGGATCATCATGATGTCCGCCCGGCTGGCCTGGCCGGTCCCGCCTTGGCCTGCTCTGCCTCGGCCAGGGCCCGGATCTTGCGCTCCACCCCGCACGGGAGCCGGCGGCGGCCCGCGAGCGCCTGCGGCAGCCGCCGCGCCGCATCCGCGAGCGCACCGCGGGCGTCCCGGTCACGGGCCGCCTGACTGGCCAGGCTCACCGACTCGGCCAGTGCCACCGCGGTGGGCCGCCGCAGCCAGGCTGTCAGCACGGCGTTGCGCAGCTCGGCGCGGCGGCGCCGGCCAGGATCTGGCCGGCGGGCCGAGGGGTGATGGATCGCTACCACCTCAGGCGAGTAGCGGCGTCCCCATCCGGCGGCGGCCAGATCGTAGGCGAGCAGGCGCTCTTCACCGACAAAGAACAGCAGCTCGCTGAACCCGCCGATGCTGAGAAACGCCGCTTTTCTGACCACGCAGGCGCATGCCAGGAAGCCCAGCACCTCGGCAGCCCCATTCTCCCGCAGCGCGGACCGGGCCATTGCCGCGTTGACCGGGTCCGGCTGGCAGCCGGGCCCGATCAGCGTCCGGGCAGCGATGAGTCCGAGCCGGGGATCGGCATCGAATACCGCGACCGCGGTGGCCAGCGCCCCGGGCTCCCACCAGGAATCGTCGTCACTGAACGCGACATACGGGGTCTGGGCGCGGCGGACTCCGGCGTTGCGCGCGGCCGTGCCTGCGTTGCGCGCCAGCGCCACGATCTCGACGCCGGGAAAGCTCTGGGCGGCCGCCTCGGCGCTGCCGTCGGCGGATCCGTTATCAACCACGATCACCGGCGGCCGCTCGGGAAGCCGGGTGAGCATGCCGAGCGTGCGCAGCAGTTCCCCGCGGCGGTTGCGGGTGGCTACCACCACCGTGACGCGGCTCACCGGGCACGCCGTCCGGGCGCCCGGTACCACCAGCCCGCGGCCGGCCCCGCCCCGGGGCGGCCCAGCGTGGCCCCGGCTTCCGCCCGGTCCTGCTTCAGGGCTCCCCACGCATCGCTCATCGTTGCTCCCCCCGATGGTGACCTGGTGTGTGGGTGGCGGCCTGCTACCCGGCGGGTGCGCGGCGAAACGGAAGCCAGCCTGGCCCGACGCTGGTGTGCGCGCCCAAAGACGGTCCGGTGCAAGCTGCCCTAACGGGCGGGTCCGCATGCCAGCTGTCATGCCATGGCGTCCTACCGGCAACTTCTGCCTGCCCGCGGTATGAGGACGGCCTGGTCGGGTAGCCGCAGCGAATACGCAGGAGCGAGAAGGAGCACGATGGTCACCACAACGCATGATCCGCGCAGCGGCGGCCAGCCACGGCTGATCGCCGCGCCCGGCGATACCGCACCGCAGCATGCCAGCCAGCGTGAGTTCGACCCGGTGCCAGGGGTCACAGTCATCGGAAGCGGGCCGCAGGCCGATGTGCGCTTGGAGGGATTCGAGGCACACCGTGCCGAGATCCGCCGCGACGAGCGTGACGAATACGTCTACATCAATCTGGGCGGTGGGCCCCCGGCCGGGTAGACGGGCAGCCCGTCAGCCAGAAGCCGCTGCGCACCGGCGACAGGATCGAGCTGGGGGACTGGACCCTGTCCTACTTCCGGGAAGAATTCGCCGACCATGGCATTCCCTTCGGCGGGCGGCACGGCGGCGACCCGGATCCGGTTCTGGACGAGCCGCGGCCACGGGCACCTCTCCCGAGGGAGGCAGCGACCGCACCGCCGATGATCCCGGCGAGTACTTCTAGCGGCTGATCCGCCCGGGCGGCCGCCAGGCACAGGCCCGGTTTGCCGGTGGGCGCTGCGGGTAACGGGCTAGGGCTAACCCGGCCGCGGCCCGGCATCGGCGCCGGGCCGCGGCCGGCAAGAATGGGCAGGCGCTGGCGGCATGACCCGGCCATTTGAACGGCCGAGGTTCCCAGCGCGCTGGCCCTGCTGAATCACCGAGCGGAGCATCACCATGACGCCACAGCCGGGCCAGTCCGCGCCGTCCGCGGATAGCCCGCCGCCAGCGCAGCAGCAGCCGTATCCGGGCACCGCCGGCGAAATGAGCCCACAGCCCGCAGACGAGATGCGCGGGTACACCGGCCGTGGCCTGCTCGACGGCCGCCGGGCGCTGGTCACCGGCGGCGACTCGGGCATCGGGCGAGCCGTCGCGGTCGCCTTCGCCAAGGAAGGCGCCAACCTGGCCATCGCTTACCTGTCCGAGCAAGAAGACGGCGACGCCCACCATACCGCCGAGCTGGTGCAAGAGGCTGGGCGCCGCTGCCAGCTGATCCGCGGCGACCTGGCCGTCGAGGACAACTGCCGTCAGGCCGTGCGCCGCACCGCCGAGGAGCTGGGCGGCCTGGACATTCTGGTCAACAACATCGCCACCCAAAGCCCCGTGGACGACCTCGGCAAGCTCTCCAGCCAGCAGTGGGAGCGGACGTTCCGGGTCAACATCTTCAGCTACTTCTGGACCACCAAGGCCGCGCTCGACCATCTCCCCGACGGCGGCTGTGTCATCAACACCGCCTCGATCAACGGGCTGCGCGGCAACAAGTCCCTGATCGACTACGCCGCGAGCAAGGGCGCCGTCCTGGCCCTGACCTATTCACTGGCCCAGTCGTTCCAAGATCGCGGCATCCGGGTCAACTCCGTCGCGCCCGGGCCGGTCTGGACGCCGCTGATCCCCTCGACCTTCCCGGCGGAGAAGGTCGAGAAGTTCGGCCAGCAGGTCCCGATGGGCCGGGCGGCACAGCCCGACGAGATCGCCCCCTCCTACGTGTTCTTCGCTGCGCCACAGCTGTCAAGCTACTACTCCGGCGAAGTACTGGCCCCAACCGGCGGCGAGACACTGCCCGGCTGACCCGCCGGAGGCGAAGCCAGTCTTGACCCCTTGGCGGGCCCGTCACCACACCACAGCACACAAGCCACTTGCGGCCGGCCGCGAAGCGCTCGTACTCCGCGCCCAGCGCCTGAGTCAGTTGCCGCCCGGCCCGGGTGCGGGTGGGCCCGGCCAGCCGGGATACAACCGGCTGGCCGGGCCCGCGTGTGCTAGCTGCCGCTCGGCCTGGCCTGCCCGGTGACGTTGTCTTTGGCCTGCTGGGCGCGGCCGGTCACGTCCCCGGCCGCCGACCGGGCATCGCCGGCCACCGCCTGTGCGGCATCGGTCACGGTCTCCTTGACCGATTCGGCGCTTTGCCGTACCGGTTCGCGCAGTTGCTCCCGTGCCTGCTGGCCCGCCTCACCCAGCTGCTGGGCAACGGGGCGGCCCTTCTCGGTGGCGAGGTCTTTGACCTGTGTGGCCACGTGCTGCTCCGGCGCTGTGGCCGGCAGCAGGGACGATATGAGCCATCCTGCCCCGAAGGCGATGAGCCCGGCGGCCAGCGGGTTTCCCTCGGTGCGCCGGCGCGCGATCTGCGGTGCCGAACTGGCCGTGTCGGCGGCCGAGGAGGCGGCCGAGGCCACCTTGTCCGTTGCGGCGAAGGCCGTAGAGCTGACCGTCCCGCCCACGCTGGAGGCGGCCGGGCTCATCGTGTCGCTAGCGGCCGGAGTGTGGCTGGCCGTGCTCCCCATGATCTTGTCCTTCGCGTTTGTCATTGCCGCGCGGGTGCGCCGCGCCCGCCGTTGCACCATCCGCGGCGGGCTGAGCTTTTCGGTCAGCGCGCCGACATCGGAGCTCAGCTCCCGGTGCGTTTGCTGGATCTCGCCGCGGATCTGGTCCGGTTCGCTGGTCATAGGTTTCTCCTTACCGGCTCCTTGAGGGTGCCGGGCAGTTCCTTCACTGTTTCTGCGGTCCGCTCGGGCGTGGGATGAACCTGCTGGAGTCGGCGCCGGCCCACCATGAACAGCACCGCGCCGATCAGCGCCCATATGCCGGTCACGATGAGCGCGGCCCACCCCTGGTCCATCACATTGGCGAGCCCCCACCACAAGGCGATGGAGGCGAACAGCAGCGTCAGGTAACCGGCGAAGCCGGCGCCGCCGAGCATCCCCGCCGCCTTGCCGGTCTTGACCGCCTCTTGCTTGACTTCGGCCTTGGCCAGCTCAAGCTCCTGGCGCATCAGCGTGGACAGGTCCTGGGTGACCTCACCGACCAGCTCCGCGACCGAGACGCCGCCGACATCGCGGCCGGCCTCACCAGGCGCCGCGCGCATGTCCGGGCCGGGCCTGGTCATGGCTGCCCCGGCCGGTACGTCGCGGAGCCACCGCCCGGGTGGCCGCTGCCTGCTGGCCGCTGACCGGCCGCCCCGCCCACGGCCGAGCCGGGGACATGGTCACCCGGCAAGGGCGGTACCGGA
>WNGI01006768.1_pt1 | contig 17836 bp, 13 predicted proteins | sample 5400621 | NCBI WGS metagenome assembly WNGI01 (sample SAMN13153374, study PRJNA577476) | soil metagenome | isolation source: 20 cm soil or saprolite under Garry oak tree replicate 1 | place: USA:California | collected 2016-06-15 | reverse complement strand
AGCAAATAACGTGCGCGTGTGTCCGATCCCAGCGCGACAGGGCTAAGCGCGACGGTCTTTGATCGCTTGTAGGATCTCTGCGGCAACCTCGCCACGCGGTTTTGCGCCGAGGTTTCCTTTGCCATGCACGCGGACGCTGACAGCCTGCGCTTCCAGGTCGCGTTTTCCGATGACGAACATGGTGTGCACTTTCATCTGCTCGGCGCGCTGAATTTTGCCATTTATCTTGTCACTGGATTCGTCGATTTCGGCGCGGACTTGATGCGCTTGGAGTTCGTTCAAAATCGAGCGCGCGTAATCGAGCAGCGGGGCTTCATCGCCGATCGTCAGGATCCGGACCTGCTCGGGTGACAGCCAGAGAGGGAAATTACCCGCGTAATGCTCGATCAAAAACCCGATGAAACGTTCATGCGTTCCGAGCGGCGCGCGATGAATGCACAAGGGGATTTTGTCCACGTTATCGCGATCTTTGTAGCGAAGATCGAATCGTCGTGGCTGCGCGAAATCGACCTGGTTGGTGGCAATGGAAAACTCGCGGCCGATCACACTCCATGCTTGCACGTCGATTTTCGGCCCGTAAAACGCAGCCTCGTTAGGCAACTCGACATAATTGATCCCGGAATTCTTCAAGACATTGCGCGTCATCTCTTCCGTTTTTTTCCACAGCTCCGGCTCATCGACAAACTTTTGACCGAGCTTCGAGGGATCGTGCGTGGAAAAACGCATCAAATATTTCTCGATGCCGAAGAGCTTGAAATACTTGAGATACATCTCGTTTACGGCGTTAAACTCCGCTTCGAACTGGTCCGGCGTCATGTAGATGTGTGCGTCGTTCATCTGCATCGAGCGCACCCGCATGAGCCCGAATAACTCGCCGCTCTGCTCGTAGCGGTAACACGTCCCATACTCCGCCAGCCGTAACGGCAGATCGCGATAACTGCGTGGCACTGCCGCAAACAACTTGTGATGATGCGGGCAGTTCATCGCTTTGAGGTAGTAGCGATCGGAGGTTAGGCTTCCAGCCTGACTCGGCAGGCGGGCATCTTGCCTGCCTTCTTCCTCGGCAGGCTGGAAGCCTGCCGGCCGAGTCAGGTTGGGAAGCCTGTCCTCCAAAGTCATCGGAGGAAACATTGACTCGGCGTAATACGGGAGGTGGCCACTCTTTCTGTAAAGGCTTTCCCGCGCGATGTGAGGCGTGCGGACGCGTTGATAACCTGCAGCGAATTCTGTTTCTCGAGCGAGTTTCTCTAATTCATCGATGATCGCCCCACCGCGTGGCAGAAACATTGGAAGACCCGGGCCGACGTCATCGTCGAATGTGAATAGCTCGAGCTCTTTGCCGAGTTTGCGGTGGTCGCGTTTCTTTGCTTCCTCGAGCATCGCAAAATACTCGTCGAGCTCCTTCTTGGTCTTGAAGGCGGTGCCATAGATGCGTTGTAGCTGCGGATTCTTTTCGTCGCTTTTGTAGTAAGCGCTTGCGACGCTCGTAAGTTTGAACGCACCAATATTTCCCGTGCGCATGACGTGCGGTCCGGCGCAAAGATCGACAAACTCGCCATTGCGATAGAGCGAGATCCTCTCATCTGCCGGAATGTTTTCGATGATGTCGATCTTGAACCTGGATGGCTCAGGCCTCGCACCCAGCGCGCCAAGCTCGCCGCGTTTGGCCATAGCCAGAGCTTCATCGCGCGAAACTTCCACGCGCTCGAAAGGATGGTTTGCTTTGATCTCCTTTTTCATCTCCGCCTCGATCTTTTCGAAATCGTCGGGTGAAATGCGGTGGGGAAGATCGACATCATAATAGAAACCGGTGTCGACTGGCGGGCCGGCGGCGAACTGCGCTTCGGGCCAGATCTTTAGAATCGCCGTCGCTAGCACATGCGCCGTCGAATGACGAAGACGTTCGATGTCCGTCATCTGGGCGCGCTGCTCTAAAGTTTTGCGTTCCTCAGTCATTAGCGTGGCCGAAGTTTCCAAGTTCTAGCTATTCCACAGCTGTGATCTGTCCGCTCTTGTTTTGCCGTCGTCCGTTCAGAGAAATAGTGAGAGGTGTCTCCACTTCGGTCGACATGACAAGAGGCGAGTACATGAGCGGTCGAATGACGGAGACGTTCGATGTCCGTCATCTGGGCGCGTTGCTCTAAAGTTTTGTGTTCCTTAGTCATTAGGGTAGCGCAAGTTTCCAAGTTTCAGGTATTCCACAGCTGTCGTCTGTCCCCTCTTTGTTTTACCAGCATCCGCTCAGGGAAATGGTGAGAGATGTCTCCACTCCGGTCGACTTGACAAGAGGCGAGTAGATGAGCGGTCGAATGACGCAGATGTTCTATGTCCATCATCTGCGCGCGTTGGTCTGGTGTTTTTCATTCCTCCATTGACGATGAGAGATTCCTCGACTTCGGTCGGAATGACAAAGAGTTTGTGTCGTGAAAAGGGTTTGGCAATTGGTTGGCCTTTTACTGCTGGCCACTGCGGGCTGCGAGCGCGCCCAGACTTCCAGCGCGGATTACGCGGCGCAGCGCGAGCGGATGGTGAAGGAGCAGATCGTCATGCGCGGGGTCGTGGACGAGCGCGTCCTGACCGCGCTGCGAAAAGTTCCGCGCGAGGAATTTGTTCCGGAAGATGTACGGACCGAAAGCTACATGGATGGGCCGTTGCCGATTGGCTACGGCCAAACCATTTCGCAGCCATATGTCGTGGCATTCATGACGGAAAAGTTGCAGCCCCAACGGCAAGACCGCGTGCTGGAAATTGGCACCGGTTCAGGCTACCAGGCCGCACTGCTCGGCGAATTGGTGGCGGACGTTTACTCGATAGAAATTGTTGGACCACTCGCAAAAATCGCGGAAGCAACGTTACAGCGTCTTGGCTACAAAAATGTGCATGTGAAAGCCGGCGACGGTTACAAAGGTTGGCCCGAGCAGGCACCTTTTGATGCCATCATTGTCACGTGTGCTCCTGATCACGTGCCTCAACCACTGGTCGATCAGCTAAAGGAAGGCGGTCGAATGATCATTCCCGTCGGGCCGACACTGGCTCAAGAGCTGTATCTCCTGGAGAAGCGAAACGGCCAGGTGCGACAGTCCGCGGTATTGGAGGTTCGGTTCGTGCCAATGACGCGGGAGGCAGCGGGGAAGAAGGCTGGTGATTAGTGAGAGGTGATTGGTGATTCGTCCTTGGGTGGTCACTGCCCACCGCCTCAAGGGTTCAGGTTCTGCCATCCAGCATTGGGCAGCCGGGTCTTGGGTGCACTGGCGAGATCCTTCGGCCGCGCTCAGGATGACAAGCTGCAGCTTGTCATTTAATCTCGGCCAGTTTTTTTAAGTCGACGTGTTTAACCCACTCCTGCAATCGCTTCGGGTCCTCGCCTTGCAATTCAACCTGGACAAAGTAACGCTTGGCGACCATCAGCCAGAGGCTGCCATGCTTTCGATCGGTTTCGAATGCCTCGAACCCTGGATTGCCATCAATGGTGATCGATTTGCTGTACCCTTCGGTCGTTTCGCTATTGTAATTCCAAGCCGCCGTCGTGGCAGTGGCGTACTCTGGGTTGGCCGCTGAATCGAGAATGCTAATCGAAGCGGTGGGGACATTGTCACCTTCGCCTTTCTTATAATCGCGATGAACGTTGGTAAGTTTAAAGCCCCCGACCTCAGATGTGGAGCCTTCCGGTTTGTCTGCCTTCCAGCCTGGCGGCGCCTCGGGCAGGAGAGGGAGCAGTTTCGAAAAATCAACGACGTCCGGAGCATCCGGTGGTGGTGGCGCTTGAGCGCGCAAGACTGACAGCGACAGCACAATTCCCACGAAAGCCACCACGCTGATCGTGCCCGAAATAAACCGAACATAAAGCCGCTCTTTCATCGCCTCCTTTTCCCCCCTTTCCCAACAATGGCTGGTACTCGATTGACTTTGGGAAGTCCCTTTGTCAAGACGCGAATCGTGCGCGTCGACACGAACCTAAATGTAACCGTGGCAATTGCGATCGCTATCATCGCCATCGCGGTGCGTTTTATCGACATTAATCAGCCCTTCGTCGACGAATGGAGCTGGCGGCAGAGCGATGTCGCTTCGATTGCGCGAAATTATCTCCGCAACGGCTTTCGATTTGCCCACCCGCAGATCGACTGGGCCGGCGACCAGCCGGGCTACGTCGGCACGGAGTTTCCAGTCCTGCCCTTCATTGCGGCGATCTGTTACAAATTCACGGGGGTTCATGAATGGATTGGGCGCGTCCAATCGGTAATTTTTTTCGCCGGCTCCTTGCCATTCTTCTTCTTACTCATCCGCCACGTCTTCGGTGCAACGGCTGCGACTTGGGCCCTCTTCTTCTACAGCTTTGCACCGCTCAACATAATGGGGGGGCGATGTTTCATGCCGGACGTTCCGTCGCTAGGTCTTTTGATCAGCGGCCTTTATTTTTTTTTACGCTGGGTCGAGAGCGATGAAGCAAAAGAGCTGTTTGCGTCCGCGATTTTGATTTCATTGTCCGTCTTAATCAAATTGCCGAACGTGTTAATTGGTGCGCCGCTCGCGTATCTGATGTGGCAACGTTTCGGCGGGAGCATGTTCCGACATCGCAGTGTATGGATTTTCGCGGCGATAACTATTTTGCCGTCCGCCGCGTGGTATTGGCATGGCTACCAAACCGCGCAGAAATTCTACCCGCATCATTGGTTCGGCGCGGGCGGAATTCAGCTCATGGCCGCCAGCTGGTATTGGGAAATCGCAAAGGAAACACTGACCTCGAGTCTAACGCCATTACTCGTTCTGCTCGCGGCCGGCGGCTTGCTAGTAGCAAAACCGGTGTCGCGGGCCCGCCTTTTTTATACATGGTTAGCAGTAATGATTCTATTTGTCGTTGTCGCTGGTTACGGTAATCGCCATCCCTGGTACCGACTGCCGCTGGTTCCAATAGCGGCGGCATTTGCCGGCGCAGCATGCGCCTGGATGGCAGCTCGATTTTCGCGACAACGTTTGGTCCTGACAGCAGGCACAATCGCCCTAACCCTCTTGTTTGGTGGTCTCTCCTACCATTACGCCAAACAGTTTTATCATGAATCGGCTGCAGACTTGCGCCTGCTGGGGCTGGAATTGCACCGGATCACGCCCGAAAAATCGCTCATTGTCGCGGCCAATTACGGTGATCCGACCGTTTTTTATTACGCTGAGCGCAAAGGCTGGCATTTTTCGGAAAGGGGTGCGATCTACAACGGCCATCCAGCGAGCAGCGCTGAAGCAATCGCAGATTTGGCAACATTGAGGGGACGAGGCGCCACCCACTTTGTCGTCTACACGGGAACGTTCTGGTGGCTGAATTACTATCAAGAATTTGCCCGGCATCTGATGGCAACCTCGGAGTTGGTTGAGCGCACGCCGCAGTTCGGGATTTACAAACTTGATTCGGGCGCACCATGACACTGAAAAGAAGAACCGGCGCTTTCCGAGGCGCCTATATTTTGCTTGCGGCGGTTTGGAAACCGCCGCTCCTTGAAGATTCTTCATTATGAACATGTCGGACTCGAGCTTCGAAATACGAACTGCCAACCTCGCCGATGTGCCTACGATCCTGCAGCTGATTCGCGATCTGGCCACCTACGAACGCGCGCCTGACGACGTCACGGCGACGGAGGAACAACTTCGCGACGTTTTATTCAGGGAAAAGCCGGCGGCGGAAGTTTTGCTGGCGTTTGCCGGCGGAGCGCCGGTTGGTTTCGCCGTTTTCTTTCACAATTTCTCAACCTGGCTTGGTCGTCCCGGCCTTTATCTGGAGGATCTTTTCGTCAAGCCGGAAGAGCGCGGCAAAGGTTACGGCCGCGCTCTGCTGGTGCATCTTGGTAAGATTGCGCGTGAGCGAGGTTGCGGCCGGATGGAGTGGGCGGTGCTCAATTGGAATGAGCCGGCGATCAAATTTTATCGTGCGCTCGGCGCAAAACCACTGGATGAATGGACGGTGTATCGCTTGACGGGTGATGAGATCAACGCTCTGGCCGAATCAGGTCCAGTGTAACAAACCGGAGCGTTTCTCGATCTAATGAGAGAGCCGGCGAAGATCGAGGACTACGGGTTTTTAAGCGATACGCAAACAGGAGCACTCGTTAGTCGCGATGGTTGTATCGATTGGCTTTGCTTTCCACGCTTTGATTCCGGAGCGTGTTTCGCGTCGCTGCTTGGGACCCGCGACAATGGGCATTGGCGGTTTTGGCCGGAAGAAAAGATCGAGAAGATTTCGCGGCGATATCGCGGCTACACGCTGGTTCTTGAAACCGAAGTTGAGACAGGAAGTGGCGCGGTCCGCTTGATCGATTTCATGCCCCCGCGGGGCAAAAATCCTGACATCGTTCGCATTGTTGAGGGGCTAGGCGGCGAAGTGCGAATGCAGATGGAGTTGATTATTCGGTTCGACTACGGGCTGATCATTCCCTGGGTCCGTAAGGCAAATGACGGACTGGAGGCGATTGCTGGCCCGAACGGACTTATTTTGCGGACGCCGGTTGAGACGCGCGGCCAGGACTTGACGACGGTCGCTGAGTTCACCGTAAAACAAGGTGAACGCATGCCATTTGTGCTGACATGGTTCGCGTCGCACGAAGAAGCGCCGCCGGCGATCGACCCGGAACAGGCCCTGCGCGACACAGAAAAATTCTGGAGCGAATGGGCCGGTCAGTGTCGTTATCCGGGGCCATGGAAGGAAGCGGTCGTGCGCTCGCTTGTCACTTTAAAAGGCCTTACCTACGCACCGACTGGCGGCCTGGTCGCGGCTCTGACCACTTCGCTTCCGGAAGAAATAGGCGGAGTCCGGAACTGGGATTATCGCTACTGCTGGCTGCGCGATGCGACGTTCACTTTGATTACGCTCATGAGAGTAGGTTACCGCGATGAAGCCAAATCATGGCAGCAATGGCTTTTGCGAGCGATTGCCGGGAGCGCTGCGCAAATGCAGATCATGTACGGAGTGCAGGGAGAGCGCTGGCTTGCCGAGCGGGAGGTTCCCTGGTTGTCCGGATACGAAAACTCGAAGCCTGTGCGGGTTGGGAATGCAGCCTCGAATCAATTTCAATTGGACGTTTTTGGCGAAGTTCTTTTAGCGATGTACGAATCGAGCGTATCGGGGTTGGCGCCGGATGAGTCGGCCTGGCGCTTGCAAGTCGAGCTGATGAGGTTTCTCGAATCAAACTGGAACAAGCCGGACGAAGGAATTTGGGAGGTGCGGGGCGGACGCAAACATTTCACTCATTCCAAAATGATGGCGTGGGTCGCGTTCGACCGCGCCATCAAGCTTTCCGAAACATGCGAACATTCCGCGGGCCGGCAGATTGAGCGTTGGAAAATTACGCGCCAGCGAATTCACCGCGAGGTTTGCGAAAAGGGTTACAACCCTAGGAAAAAAGCTTTCACCCAATTTTACGGTTCTGACGCTTTGGATGCGAGCTTGCTCATGATGCCGCGAGTCGGATTTCTTCCTTCAAGTGACGAACGCATGCGCGGAACGATCGAAGCGATTCAGCGAGAGCTGGTGCAAGACGGACTGGTTCTTCGGTATCGCCCGGACCAAGGGGTCGATGGATTACCGGGGCGAGAAGGTACTTTTCTACCCTGTTCGTTCTGGTTGGCTAACGGTCTTCATTCCATCGGCCGAACGGAGGAGGCAAAGGAGTTGTTTGAACGGCTGCTCACGCTGCGAAATGATGTTGGACTCATTTCCGAAGAGTACGATCCCATCGCAAAACGCCAGCTCGGCAATTTCCCGCAAGCTTTTACTCATTTGGCTTTGGTGAATTGCGCGCGAATTCTGAGTGGAGACGAAAAGTTCCCGACCCCTGAGACCTGACTCGCGCACAGTTCGTCGATGAAGGCTGAGCTCTAACGACACCCACTAGGCGCGGGCTTCGGTGGAGGAAACCAGGCGCCGAACCAGATCCTCAATCGTGACGATGCCGCGCAGGTTTCGTTGGCGATCCAGAACGGCTGCCAATCCCAATCGCGCGGCCCGAAGGCGCTGCACGATTCGATAGGCCGGCTCATCCTCATTAGCCATAACGACCCGTCGCATGTACTGACTGACAGGTTCGCCGCCGTTTTTTTCCAGTAGGACATCGAGAATATTAATCAAGCCTTTGGGCTGACCTTCCGGAGTGATGACCGGCAAGCGGTCGAGACCAGAGGAAGCGCTGAGTTTGATCGCTTCTTCAACGGAGGCATCGGGCTGAACCGCGATGACCTTGTTCAGGGGCACCATAACTTCATGCGCTTTCACACCCCCGAAATCCACTACGTTATGGATCATCGCGCGCTCGGTCGCAGTAAGAGACCCTTCGTGTTCGCTTTGGGTTGTGATTTGTTTGAGTTCTTCGCGCGCGGCAAAAAGCCGTCCTTTTTCCACGCGCCGCGGCAGCAAAAGTCGGCTTAGCTGGTGGCCAAGGCTCAGCAGTGGCGAAAGGAGCAGTGTGATGAATTCAAGCACGCCCGCCAGTCTGGCGAGCGCGCGAAATGGAAATCGTCGGAAAAGTGATTTGGGGAGAACACCCAGCACGAAAAGATAAACCGGAAGCGCGACGACAATGGCGTAGAAGAATCCAGCGTATCCAAATGCTCGCACGAATTGCCGGGTCAGGAGCAGTAGACCGAGGATATCGGCCGCGTTTGTGATCAGCAAAACCGTCACCAGCAGTCGCCCCGGGTGCTGTAACAACCGATTCAATCGCACCGCCGCCGGCAGACCACGTTTCACATTTTGACGAAGCCGCACCGGATCGATTGAGAGCAGGCCGCTTTCGATGCCTTTAAAGAAAAAAGAAACGACCCAGCAGCCGAATATAATACACGCAATCATCACGCTTCCAGGCTGCCGTTCTCGGATGCTTCGCTGATTCCTGGAATTGCGGTGGTCTTCTCCAGAAATATTTCCTCAATGCGCTTTCGTCCGGCGCGCCGGACTGTAATGGCGAGACGCGGAATCTCGAGTTGCGTCCCCGAGGGCGGCAGATAGCCGAGGCGATTGAAAACAAAACCGCCAATAGTGTCTATTCCTTCGGCCTCAATCTCAAAACCCAGATGTTCGCTCAAATCGTCGAGCCGCGCATTTCCGCTGACGAGAAATTTCCCCTTTTCGAGTGGTTCAATGTAAAGATCGACGTCTCCGCGCGGGACGGCGTCACTCAGAATTTCCTCCACGATATCCGACAGCGTGATAATGCCTTCGGTGCCGCCAAATTCGTCTACGACAATAGCGAGCCCTTGGGCGTGGGTCAGGAAAAGTCTGAGCAATTCCAGCGCGCGCATTGTCTCCGGCACGAATGACGGAGCGATCAAGCTGCCGGTGTAGTGCTCCGATGTATCAAGCAGGAACATTTTCACATCGATAATTCCGAGGACCTGATCCGGGGTGTCGACATATACGGGGACGCGCCGGTGCCGTTTTTCTTTTAGCCGTGCGATCGCTTCTTCGTTGGTTAAATCATCCGGCATGGTGAAAGTATCGACCCGGGGGGTCATACAATCTTTCGCGGTTTTATCGCCCAGCTTGATGATCTCTTGAATCATCTCGGCCTCGGCTTCCTGCAGGGCCCCTTCTTCCTCGCCGATTTCAACCAACGTTCCCAGTTCCTCATCGCTCAAGCGGGCGCGTGTGCGCAGGTGCGACGGCGTTAAAAAATTCACGATCGCGGCGCTAAAATTTTCCAGGCCGTGGCCGACGCGATCGAGTAACGGCATCGAAATTTTTAATGTCAACGCGCCGAGGGCGGAGAGTCGATAAGGAGCAGAGAGCGCGAGCAGCTTTGGTATTAAATCACAAACCAATACCACGATGGCGAAGATTACGATTGCGGCCAGCCACTGAGGGATTCGAGTAGGGAATGGTCCTTCCCACAGGAGAAAAAGGCATATCACGACCAGCGGAACGTTTAAAAAGCCGTCGGCTAACAGAAGGATATTTAAAACACGTCGCGGATTTTCCCGAAAAAGGTGAATGAACTTGAGGAGCGCGGGGTGATTTTGTTCCAGACGACGCAACTGATGTGGCTTAAGGGAAAAGAGGGCGGTCTCCAATCCGGAAGCGAGCGCCGAACAGAAAATCAGGACCGAAACTACAACCAGCAGTAAAGCAAAAACCGCAACCGTCATTCTTTGACGCGGGAGCGATATAGCGCCCGCCCGTCCTCCGAAAGGATGATACTTGCTAGTTTGCTCATTGTCTGAGCCGCGACAAAGTTAAGCCCTTCATGAGCAAAGGCGAGAGGATTTCACGGCTGGTGGCAGAGCTGGTTGGAAGCGAGGCAGATGCTGCTCCGGTTGAAGTTGCGACGCACTCATTTTATCGCGCCTTCTTCCGTTGTTGGAATGAACAGCGCTACTACGAAGCGCATGATGTTTTGGAGCAGCTAACTTCGAACATCCTTCGCATCCAAAGCACGGCCGCCGCCTGCAGCCTGCTGTGCGATTGTTTCAACTCGCGGAGAAAAATCTTGCCCCATACGCTCCCCTGCATCACGCGTTTGATGTCGACAAATTTCTCAAACTCCTGCGCGAAGAGCGCGAGAAAATTGCGCGGTCGAATTTTCAAACAAATCCATGGTCGCCCCAAGCTGCGCCCGAGCTAAAGCTTCTATTGTAGCGGCCGGGGTCGTCTACTTCCCCGCACAGGCCGCTGGTGTGAAGGAGAAATTTTACAGAAGATAACGAAGAAAAATGAGGATTGTTGACACGGTCAGGCAAGAAGTAGCGGACACCTCGTGCTTGGCCGGCCGCATCCGCTTCCCGAAAAGCGGTGGGGCACCACCGCACTCCAGGACGCTTCGCGACAGGTAAATCACCGGGTCTCGCGAGAGCGTTTTGGAGGGCGCCGGCGCTCCGGCGCTTTTGGTCTTCAGAGCGGCCGCAGTGGCGGTCCTTTCCCGCTCGTCGACACGCTGGGTATGCGCCTTCGGCGCTAAACACACACTACGCTGGAAGCGTGTCTGCCGAGACAGGCAGGATGCCTATCTTCCGAACGTGGTGATCGGAAGTTAGGCTTCTAGCCTGACTCGGCCGGCGAGCTTCCAGCTTGCCGCTTATCTGTGTCGCCCCTCGCATTTGCTGCAGAAACAGATGGCCTGTCTTTGCATGTCGCGAACAGGCCATTATCTTTCCGTATGCCTACCGAACTTCCGCTGGTTGATGCTGAAGATCTGAAGTCGCGCGCCCGCGAGTTGCGGAGGTTTCTTTGACGTTCCCAAACTCCAGGAGCAGTTAAGCGCGCTCGAAGCGCGCATGAGCGCGCCGGATTTTTGGTCGAATCGAGAGCGTGCGCAGGCCGAGGTCGAAGAGGTTTCGCGTTTGCGATCGCTGATCAATCCATTCTTGGAACTGGAGCGCGAGATCGAAGACTTCAACGCGTTACAGCAGCTAGCGGGCGAAGAGACCGATACGGCGGCACGAAGTCACGCGGAGCAGGAGGTGGTGACGGAGCACGCCCGCTTGATACATAAGCTGGGCGAATTTGAGCTGCGACAATTTCTTTCCGGTGAAAACGACCGGGCCAACGCGTTCCTCACCATTCATTCTGGGGCGGGCGGGACGGAATCGTGTGATTGGGCCGACATGTTGCTGCGTATGTATCAGCGCTGGATCGAGCGAAGCGGCTTTAGATCCCAAACAGTGGACATTCAACAAGGCGAAGAAGTAGGAATTAAATCGGTCACGCTGCTGGTGACTGGAGATTACGCTTACGGCCATCTCCAGACCGAGCGCGGAGTGCATCGGCTGGTCCGTATTTCACCATTTGACGCCAATAAGCGGCGACACACTTCATTCGCCAGCGTTGACGTCGTTCCGGAGATTGCCGATTCCGCTCCGATCGAAGTCAATCCGGTCGATCTGGACATCGATACCTTCCGCAGCGGTGGCAAAGGCGGACAGAACGTCAATAAAGTTGAGACAGCCGTTCGGATTCTGCACAAACCGAGTGGCATCGTTGTGGCCTGCCAGGCGGAGCGGAGCCAGGGACGAAATCGGGAGCTCGCCCTTAAGATGTTGAAAGCCAAACTTTACGAAATCGAACAGGACAAAAAACGGGCCGAAATCGATCGCCAATACGGAGAAAAAGGCGACATCGCGTGGGGCAGCCAGATTCGTTCCTATGTTTTTCAGCCCTACCAGATGGTGAAGGACCACCGCACCGGGGCCGAAACCAGCAATGTTCAAGCAGTCATGGACGGCGATATCGACATGTTTATCCAGGCGAAATTGCGAGGTGAGGAAGCCGGCAAGGGCGAGAATTCGGAAATATAGAGGATGCCTGATGCTACTCAACGGAAGCAAACGCCGAACATCGAACATCGAACTGGAATTGTGCTAATTTGGCGTTCGGTGTTGGGCGTTCGGCGTTCGACGTTTTCTTTCAAAGGAGTCCTGATTCATCGAGCGCCAGGGCGGAACGCTCTCGGCTGACAATATCCGATTAGGAGGCGGCGATAAGGCGCAACCGAAAACGCGGGTCGAATTCGCCACCGTTGTGCGCACGACAACACGCCAGGCAGGCAATCGCGCGACGAATTCGGCGGGCCCTTGCGAAGTCCCGCTGACAATTTGGACATTTGTAGAGGAAACGTCGCGGCCGTTCGCTAATCGGGAACGGAAGATTGTGGCAGCGCGTTTCGTCGCTGATTCCCAAGTCCTGGCATGCCGCGCGCCATTCATTGCCGTGCGGCAGGATGCGACGGCGACCCGCGCGAAATTGGGCCAGCAGGTGAGCGAGCTCATGCCGAAACGTGCGGTCAATTTCTGCGGTGCCGTGTTCATGAAGCCGCGGATTCAGTAAGATCAGTTTGCGGCGATAATCGGCGCGACCGGCGCTACTTTTCAGCCGCGTGTTCCATTCCACCCGGACTTCACCGGCCATTCGACCGGCTCCGTTGGCCAGCAGTAGCTCGCGCGCTTTGCAGGCAAGATCGGCATCTTGACCGGATCGGCGGGGCACAGCCGTCTCGGCTGTGAGGCCAACGGGCATCCTGCCTGTCGACCTGCCAGGCGGGACGCCTGGTAGCCCCACAGACAAGATGTCTGTGCCCCGAAACGGCAGCTCGAGCTGCCTAAACAACCGCATAGGCGTCGTTTTTCGCTTTGCTTTTCTCCAATCTCTCACTGATGCGAGCCAGGGCATCGGTGGCGCCATCAATTTCCTCCGGCGTGGTCCAATTGCCTAACGAAAAGCGAATGGCGGAAGTTGCGCGCTCGATCGGTAGCCCCATGGCAAGCAAGACGTGCGAGGCTACGACCGAACCGACCATGCAGGCCGATCCGCTCGAGGCGCAAACGCCCTCCAAATCGAGCGCCATCAGCATTGTCTCCGAATCGATGCCGGGAAAACTCACATTTAGCGTGTTTGCCAGGCGGACGGCGCCATCGCCGTTTGGTTGGGCCGATGGCACAATCTGCGTGATTCGCCTCCAAAGCTCATCGCGCAATTGCCCTTCACGTTCCTGCTCTGCCTTGGATTCGCGCAGCGTCCATTCGGCCGCGGCCGCCATTCCAACGATGGCGGCGACATTTTCCGTCCCTGGCCTGCGTTCATTTTCGTGTGCGCCCCCAAACATTATCGGCTCGATTGATAATCCGCTGCGCAAAAAAAGCAGGCCAACGCCTTTAGGCCCGTAAAACTTGTGCGCTGCGAAACTGGCTGCATCGACCAGTGAAACGTCCGCGTCGATTTTCCCAAAAGATTGCACCATGTCGCTGTGCAACAGAACACCGCGCTCCCGGCAGATTTCCGATATCGCGGCTATCGGCTGCACAACGCCGGTCTCGTTATTCGCTGCCATGATTGAAACGAGTCGCGTCTCCGGCCGAATCGCACGGGAAAGGTCATCAAGGTCGACGATGCCATTCTCGGATATTTTGAGCCAGGTAACCTCAAAACCTTCTCGTTTCTCAAGATGTTCGAAGGCATTGAGGACGGCATGATGCTCTGCTTTGTTGGAAATTATGTGGCCGCCAGGCGAAAACTGGCATCGGGCTAGCCCCAGCACGGCCAGGTTGCACGATTCCGTTCCGCCGCCCGTGAAAATCAGCTCATGCGGTTTCGCGGGCAGAAGAGCGGCCAGCGTATCGCGCGCATTATCGATTGCCGCCCGCGTCTCGCGTCCGGCAGCGTGCACGCTCGAAGGATTACCGAAGTGCCTTTCCAGGTATGGCAACATCGCGTTGCGCGCTTCATCGCACAGCGGAGTAGTGGCGTTGTAGTCGAGATAAATCATCCCGCGAAAATATCACGCGGCGATTCCGGCGGTGGACGCGAGTGTTTTGGAACTATTCGCAATTGTTTCTCTTCGTAATAGACGAGTGAATCCGCTGGCACGCTTTGCATGAGAAAAACATTTCCGCCAATGGTGCTGCGCGCCCCGATAACAGTTTCGCCGCCGAGCACGGTCGAATTTGGATAAATTGTAACGTCGTCTTCTACGGTCGGATGCCGTTTACCGCCCTTTTTAATTTTGCCATGCTCATCCTTCTGAAAGCTGCGGGCGCCAAGAGTCACGCCGTGATAAAGTTTCACGTGCGAACCAATCTCGGACGATTCACCAATGACGACGCCGGTCCCGTGATCGATGAAGAAATGGGAGCCAATTTTCGCGCCCGGGTGGATATCGATGCCGGTGCGGCTGTGCGCCCACTCCGTCATGATGCGGGGAACAAGCGGAACCTTGTCATATAACACGTGGGCCATGCGATAAATGGCGACCGCTTCCAGCGCCGGATAGGCAAGAATAATTTCTTCATAGCTTTTTGCTGCTGGATCGCCTTCGTAGGCAGCGTCGATGTCGGTCCAAAGAACGCGGCGCAGCTGGGGAAGCTCCCCCAGAAAGGACGATAAAATTTCCTCCGCCTTTGCTTCGACTATTTTGTCCGACGGGATCTTACCGAGACTTCTGCAAATTTCAGTCTTGAGACGCGCGCGCAAATTTCTCATGCGACTGCGTGTTACGTCCGGTAAATCACCCGAATCGACCAGTGCTTCCCCGCGAAATCCTGGAAACATCAAGCTCATGAGATCGGCACAGGCCGATTCGATCGCTGGCCGGGACGGCAGGTTGGCGGCAGCATCGAGATAGTTTATGCCCCCGGTTTCGCTGTAAGTCTGAAGCAGTTCGTCGACTGCGTCGCGCTTGGTGGTTTCCATCTATCCAAATTATGCGTGGCGTTGGCGCCCAATCAAAATGGAAAGTGCGAATCGCGAATCGTGACTCGGGAATCGAAAAGGCCGCCAGGTTTTGGAGTGCGGCGATACTTCGCCGCTTTCAACGCCCAACGCCCGACGCTCAACGCTCAACGTCCAATTAAGAAACAGCGCTGCGATCCTTTGTGTCCGTTGTGGACTTTGTGCGAGGATCTGATCGTAGTTTTGTGGTCGTGAGTGTGCCCAGCTGCCGGGAGGATATTCGTTGAAGAGTTGAACGGTTGAAGCGATTAAGCGATAGAGCCCTTAACCAGAGTGATCCGTTTCAAGACCTTAACGCTTTCGACGTACAACAATGAAACCTTTTGAAGTCGTGGGACTGCCTCCGGACGAAATCAACGCCTTCCTCTCTGCGACGCATTCCGATCCATTCCGCGTATTAGGGCCACACCGCGTCGGCGATGATTTAGCGATTCGCGTTTTCCGGCCCGACGCAGAAAAGATCGAGGTCGTGCTGGATCGACAATCGAACAGTCAGGTCCCGGCCGAGAAAATCCACCGCGACGGTTTTTTCTGCGTGCGAGTGCCGGGCGCGACGCGCGATTTGGATTATCACCTTCGCTTGACCACCCGCGATGGCTCGCAACATGTCATGCGGGATCCGTATGGCTACGGCCCCATCATGGGCGAAGTTGATCTGCATTTATTTGCGGAAGGGCAGCATTGGCAGATTTACGAAAAATTTGGCGCTCACCTGCGCACGCTTGGCGATACAGCCGGTGTTTATTTCGCCGTTTGGGCGCCCAATGCGCAACGCGTCAGTGTCGTTGGCGATTTCAACGGCTGGGACGGCCGGGTCAATCCGATGCGAAAGCTGCTTGGCAGCGGCGTGTGGGAGTTGTTTTTGCCTGGAGTGGGGGAAGGGGAGCATTACAAATTTGAGATTCGAGCGCAATCGGGCGCCCTTTTACTCAAGAGCGATCCCTTTGCCTTCTTTAACCAGCACGGTCAATCAACGTCATCGCTCACTTACAATCTCGAGCGTTACCAATGGAGCGATCAGGCATGGATGGAATCGCGCCGGAAACGGGATTGGCCAAAAAGCCCGATCAGCATTTACGAAGTGCATCTTGGCTCGTGGAGGCGTCGGGCCGATGAGGGGAATCGGCACTTAAGTTATCTCGAGTTCGCCGAGACGTTGCTGCCTTATGTGCTGGAAATGGGCTACACCCATATCGAGCTGCTCCCCATCGCTGAGCATCCTTTTGAAGGCTCGTGGGGTTATCAAGTAACCAATTATTATGCGCCGACGAGCCGGTTCGGAACACCCGACGAACTGCGGCATTTCATCGATAAGTGCCATCAAACCGGGATCGGCGTCATCATCGATTGGGTGCCGGCCCATTTTCCAAAGGACGCACACGGGCTCGCGGAATTCGACGGCACCGATTTGTACGAGCACATGGATCCGCGTCAGGGCGAACACCAGGATTGGGGCACGCTCATTTTTAACTACGGGCGAAACGAGGTCCGTAATTTTCTGATCGGTAACGCACTCTTCTGGCTTGAGAAATATCACATCGATGGGCTGCGCGTGGATGCCGTAGCCTCAATGTTATATCTCGATTATTCGCGCCAGGCCGGGCAATGGATCCCGAACGTTTACGGCGGACGCGAAAATCTCGATGCGATTTATTTTCTGAAACGCTGCAACGAAGTTTGCTACGAAAAATTCCCCGGAATCATGACTATTGCGGAGGAGTCAACCGCCTGGCCGGGCGTCTCGCGGCCAACTTATCTGGGTGGGCTCGGCTTTGGCTTCAAATGGAACATGGGCTGGATGCACGATTTCCTGGAATACATAAGTCTCGATCCGATCTATCGCCGGTTCCATCACAACTACATCACCTTTTCTCTGCTCTACGCGTTTCAAGAACATTTTATTCTCGTGTTAAGCCATGATGAAGTGGTCCACGGCAAGCGTTCGCTCATTGAGAAGATGCCGGGCGATGAATGGCAAAAATTCGCCAATCTACGGATGTTTTTCGCCTGGATGTATGGCCAACCGGGCAAGAAGCTCCTCTTCATGGGGGGCGAATTTGGCCAGCGGCACGAATGGAATCATAATGAAAGCCTCGCCTGGCACCTCCTGGAATTGCCCCGGCACGACGGGCTGCGGCGCCTCGTGCAACATCTCAATTACACTTATAAGAGCGAGCCGGCGCTATGGGAGCAGGATGACACCTATGAAGGTTTCGAGTGGATCGACTTTCATGATGCGGATAACAGCGTCGTGTCCTTCTTAAGGAAATCGAGCCGTGGCGACGTGGTGGTGTTCGTTGTGAACGCAACGCCGGTTGTGCGTTACAATTATCGCCTGGGCGTGCCGCACGCCGGTTTCTATCGAGAAGTCATTAATACCGACGCGGAAACGTACGGGGGGAGCAACGTCGGCAATTACGGCGGGGCGCAGAGCGAGAACACTGCGTGGATGGCTCGGGAACACTCGATCCTGATTCATTTGCCGCCGCTAGCGACCGTGGCGTTCAAATTGGAACGATAACTGTAAAAAATAAACGCGGCTGCCGCTTTATACCCAGAAGCGGTAATCACGGGACATGCGTTAGATTAATAGTGAGGGATTTGATTCGTTCGTCTCCCGACTCACTCTCCGCTTCCCAAGCGGCA
>WNGI01001895.1_pt1 | contig 17839 bp, 19 predicted proteins | sample 5400621 | NCBI WGS metagenome assembly WNGI01 (sample SAMN13153374, study PRJNA577476) | soil metagenome | isolation source: 20 cm soil or saprolite under Garry oak tree replicate 1 | place: USA:California | collected 2016-06-15 | reverse complement strand
CTTGTGCAGCGCCAGCAGATCGATGTGCTTCAGTACGGTCGTCTTCGGCATGAAGTGACGGCCGACATCGAGGTGGCTCCCGCGCCACGAGAAACGCGGGGCGTCCTCGATCTCGATCCCTGGGACGCTCCAGGCGACATTCGGAACGACGGCGCGACGGAAGATCGCCGGCGGCAGCAGCTGGCGCAGCGTCTGCGTACCGTGCAACAGACCGGCCGGGCGCGCCGCGGCGATCGCGACCGCGTCGGCGCTCGCCGTGAGGCGGTATCCCTCATCGCCGAGACGCGCGAGGGCTTCATCCAGAACGAGCGCGATGCGCGGCCCGCTCGCATTGGTGACGATCCGCAGCGGGAAGCCGGTCGCCGGCCTGAGCTGGTCACGCAGAAGCTCGGCCTGCGCGCGCAGCGCGTCGGGCGCCTCGATCGGCGTCGACGCCGCCAACGCGAACGCGCCCGGTCGTGGGGTGACCCGGGCGGGGATCGGGATGAGCGAAAGGGTTGGCGTGCTCATCGCGGCATCGTACCGGCGTCGCTAATGTGTGTGCTCCAGTGTCGAAGAGACGATTCACCATCACCGCCGTCCTCCCCGGATACACCGCGCCCAGCAACGAGTGGCGGAGGCGCGTGCATTCGGCCGTACTCGACGCGCAGACCAGCCGCGGCGTCGGTTATCGCGAGAGCGATCGACTCGAGCTGCGCATCGCGCTCTTCCTCGGCCAGCGCCCGCTCGACATCCACGAGATCGACGAGCGCGTGAAGGACATCCTCGACGCGCTCGGTGGTCGCATCGCCGGCCCGCGCAGCCGCCGCCGCATCGCGCCGATCATCCCGCTCCCCGATCAGATCCGCCGGATCATCCTGGAGAAGGACACGCGCTCGCTGCGCGGGAGACCGCTCGGCCAGCTCACGATCTCGCGCTACCGACGCCGGCGCGCGTGAAGCTCGGCACCGGCGCGCTGGTGTGGGCCGGCTTCGACGGGCCGCAGGCACCGGGTCCCATCCTCGACGCGATCCAGCGCGGCACGATCGGCGGCATCCTCCTCTTCGCGTTCCGCGGCAACATCCGATCGAAGGCACAGCTCCGCGCGATGCTCCGTGAGATCCAGGACGCCGCGCGGCGCGGCGGTCTGCCACCGGTCCCCGTCGCCGTCGATCAGGAGGGCGGCAGCGTCATCCGCATCGGCTACCGCGCGACCTTCCCCAGCGCGATGGCGATCGGCGCGACCGGCGATCCGGCGTACGCAGAGCGCGCGGCACGCGCGGTCGGAGAGGGCCTGCGCGCCGACGGCATCGCCGTGAACCACGCGCCGGTCTGCGACGTGAACTCCGATCCGCGCAATCCGGTCATCGGCACGCGTGCGTTCGGCGACGATGCCACGAGCGTCGCGGCGTTCGCGGCGGCGTGGGTCCGCGGGAGCGAAGGCGTCGGCGTCGCGACGACGCCCAAGCATTTCCCAGGTCATGGCCACACCGCGCAGGACTCGCATCTCGTGCGTCCCGAGGCGAACGTCGACCGCGCGACGCTGGAGAACAGGGAACTCGTACCTTTTCGCGCGGCGTTCGCGGCCGGCGCGAGCGGCGCGATGACCGCGCACGTGCGTTACCCCGCGCTCGATCCGCGGCACGGCGCCACCGTATCCCGGGCGATCCTCACCGATCTGCTGCGCGGCGAGCTCGGCTTCACCGGTTTCGCCGTGACGGATTCGCTCGACATGAAGGGCATCACCGACGTGGACAGCCCCGATCACATCGTGACGCGAGCCATCGCCGCCGGCGCGGACGCGGCGATGGTCACGACCGGCCTCGACCGCCAGCTCGCGGCCGCGGGCTGGATCGATGCGGGCGTCGGAGCGGCACGCGTGAAAGAGGCGCTCGAGCGCGCGACCATCTTCCGCGAGCGCTTCGCGACGGCGGTGCCCGACGACGACATCGACGACGCGCCTGCGCGCGTGCTCGCGGCGGAGATCGCGGAGCGCGCCGTCACGCACGTCGGCCCCCGGCTGCCGCGGCTCGATTCCCGCGTGCGCGTCGTGACGTTCGGGTCGGCGCGCCAGTCGTTCGTCGAGGAGACCGCCGATCCGGTGGGTGGTCTCGAACGCGCGCTGCGGCAGCGCTTCGGCGACCGCCTCGCGTTCGGTCGCGAGGGGCGCCTGCCCGAGGGCGACGGCACGCTTGTCGTCTGCACCTCGAACGCGGCGTTCCAGCCCGAACAGGCCGCTCGGGCGCGCGAGCTGCTCGCGAACGGCGGCGTGCTCTGCGCGGTGCGCAGCCCCTACGACGCGACGCTCGTGCCGAACACGCCGGCGCTCCTTTCGTACAGCGACGTCCCGCCCTCGCTGGAGGCGCTGGCGGCCGTGCTCGCCGGCGAGCGGCGACCGACGGGACGGCTCCCCGTCCGCCTGTGAAGCGGCGAGCGTTCCTCGGCGCCGCGGCCGCGACGCTGGCCGCATGCGCGACACCGGCACCCGAGCCGTCGCGGATCGCGAGGCTCCTCGCCGCGCTGAGCCTCGATCAGCGAGCGGGTCAGACGATGGCCATCGCGTTCCACGGCCCGTCCATCACCAGCGCCGTCGAGGACATGATCCGAACGCGCGGCGTCGGCGGGATCGTGCTGCGCACGGAAAATGCGCCCGATGCTTCAGCGCTCGCGCGGATCTGCGCCGACCTGCAGCGCATCGCCGCGGAGGCGAAGATCCCGCCGCTGTTCCTCGCGGTCGACCAGGAGGGCGGCTCGGTCGTCCGGATCGGCAGCGGCATGACCGTCTTCCCGAGCCAGATGGCGCTCGCGGCCACGCCCGATCCCGTCGCGGCGGTGCAGCGGGCCGCGACGATCACCGCGGACGAGCTGCGCGCAGGCGGCGTGAACTGGAACCTCGCGCCGGTCGCCGACGTGAACAACGAGCCGCTCAATCCGATCATCGGCAACCGCTCGTACGGCTCCGATCCGCAGCGCGTGTCGAGCCTGGTCGGCGCCGCGGTCCGCGCGTACGCGGCGGCGGGCTTTCTGTGCTGCGCCAAGCATTTTCCCGGACACGGCGCGGCCACAGTCGACTCGCACGTCGGCCTGCCGATCATCGATGTCGATCGAGCGCGTCTCGACCGCGTCGAGCTGCCCCCGTTCCGCGCGGCGATCGCGGCCGGCGTGCCGGCGATCATGCTCGCGCATCTGATCGTTCCCGCGCTCGAGCCGACCCCGGGCCTTCCGGCATCGCTGTCACGGCGCATCGCGACCGACCTGCTGCGGAGGGACCTCGGCTTCGCGGGGATCGCGATCACCGACGATCTCGAGATGGGCGCGCTCGCCACCATCGGTGAGGCCGCTGCCGGTGAGCGCGCGCTCGAGGCGGGGGCGGACTTCGTGCTCTTCCGCTTCGACGAGGCCGCGCAGCGCGAGGGTCACCGACTCATCTCCGTCGCGATCCGCAACGGATCGCTGCCGAACCTCGACGCGACGCTCACACGCCTCCTCGAAGCGAAAGAGCGGTTCGGCCTCCTCGACCCCGCGACGCCGCGCGCGCCGGATCTCGCTGCCAACGCCGCGGTCGCGCTCGAGCTCGCGCGACAGAGCGTCACCCTGCTGCACAACGACGGGAAAGTGCTGCCGCTCCGAGGTCGCGTGTACGCGATCGCGACGACCACGGCCGATCTCGCACAGCTGCCCGGCGACACCGACCTGGCCACCGAGCTCGAGGCCGCACGCGCGGATGTGGTGGCTCGCAAATTCGGAACGAGCATCAGCGAATCGGTGATCACGACCGCGCTGACTGAGGCGAAGACGGCGGACGTCGTGGTCGTCGGAGTGGCCGACGTGGGCATCAACGACGATCAGCTGAAGCTCGTGACCCGTCTCGCCGCGACGAAGCCAACGGTGCTCGTGTCGCTCCGCGGGCCATACGACGTGCGCTTCGCGCCGAACGTGGCGGCCTGCCTCTGCGCGTACGACGGCCGGCTGCCGTCGCTGCGGGCGGTCATCGAGGTCATCACCGGGAGGAGCAAGCCGGTGGGCTCGCTGCCGGTGACCGTCAGCGATCGCTATGCGCTCGGCGCGGGTCTGCGCGACTTCGGTTGAGCGGTCTAGCCGCGCCGGCACGCGCCGTCATCGAAGCCGCGATCGGCTCGCTGTGCACCGCGTGCGTCGTGCGGGTCGAGCGCCGCGGCGAGATCGACGTCTTCGCCACCGGCACGCTGTGCCCCGACGAGCGTGCCGGCCCGGATGCGCCATGCACCGCCGAGTCGCTGTTCGACCTCGCGTCGCTCACGAAGCTCGCGACCACCGCGCTCGCGCTGTCCTTCGTGCGCCAGCGGGTGCTGGCGCTCGACACGCCGTTCCGCGAGCTCGTGCCGGACTTTCGCGGCGGCCGCAAGGACGACGTCACGCTCGATCACGTGCTCACGCACACCGGGGGCCTCACCTGGTGGCTACCGCTCTGGAAGGAGGTCACGACGCTCGAGGAGGCCGTGTGGCGCGCGGCGCAGGAGCCGCTCGCGCAGGATCTCGGCACGTTCACCTACAGCGACCTCGGCTACATCATGCTCACGCAGGGTCTCGCGACGATCGGCGGCCGGCCGTTCCCGGACCTGGTGCGCGAGATCGTGCTCGGACCGGTCGAGGCGTCGACCGCGGACTTCGGTCCGCGTCCGCCCGAGCGCTGCGTCGCGACGGAGGAGGACACCGAGTGGCGCAAGCGGCGGCTCCGCGGCGAGGTGCACGACGAGAACGCCTTCTCCGTCGGCGGCAGCTGCGGGCACGCGGGTCTCTTTGGGACCGCCGCCGACGTCGCCAAGCTGGCGCGCGTGTTCCGCGACGGCGCGGTCATCGGCAACGACCTCGCGGCGCTCGCGCGGACGGAGCGGGTGAAACAGGGCAACGTGCGAAGAGGCATCGGCCTCGCGCTGCGCGCGCCGGACGGGCCAATGGTCGGGCGCCATTTCAGCGTCGACGCCTACGGGCACACCGGCTTCACCGGGACCTCGCTCTGGGTCGATCCGCAGCTCGACCTCACGGTGGTGCTGCTGACCAACCGCGTGTACTTCGGACGGAACAACGACGACGCGACCTACCGCTTCCGCATCGCGGTGCACGAAGCGGTATCCGCGCCCTTCGCATGACAATCGACACGTGATCTCCGTCGGGATGATGTCCGGCACGTCGGGAGACGGCATCAACCTCGCCGCCATCGAGATCGAGCCCGGCGCCAGACCGAGCGTGCGCCTCGTCGCGACCGCCGAACGCTCCTACGCGCCGAGCCTGCGGGAGGCGGTGCTGCGCGCGGGCGCCGACGTCCCGTTCGCGCTGTCCGATGTCGCGCGACTGCACGCCGACCTCGGCGACGCGTACGCCGCAGCAGCGTCGGAGTTCATCGCGACGCTGCCGCGACGCCCGGAGGTCATCGCGCTGCACGGACAGACCGTCGCGCATCTTCCCGCGGAGCACACGACGCTCCAGATCGGCGACGCGTCTCGCGTGGCGCGCGCGACCGGTCTGCCGACGGTGAGCGACTTCCGGAGCGCGGACATGGCCGCGGGCGGCGAGGGCGCACCGTTGGTCCCGTTCGGCGACCACGTCCTCTTCGCGTCGCGCGCGCCGATCGCGGTGCTCAACCTCGGAGGAATCGCCAACCTCACGCTCATCCCGACCGCGTCCGCCGATGACGTGATCGCGTTCGACACCGGACCGGCGAACATGACCAGCGACGCGATCGTCGCGCCATCGGGCGAGGCCTTCGATCGCGACGGACGGCGTGCGCGGGCTGGTCGGGTGAACGAGCGCGCGCTCGAGGAGGCCCTGCGCCATCCGTACTTCGCCCGCCGCGCACCCAAGAGCACCGGCCGCGAGGAATTCGGCAAGCCGTTCGCGACGCGGATCCAGGAGCGCGTCAGCGCCGACGGTGGATCGCTCGACGACGCGCTCGCGACCGCGCTCGCGCTGAGCAGCCGCAGCATCGCGGATGCGCTCGAGCGTGAGACGCCGCGCGGCACGGCCTGGACGATGCTCGCCGTGGCCGGGGGCGGTGCGCGCAATCCCGCCCTGTTCGAGTCGGTCGCTCGCGCGGTGGCGCCCCTGCGCGTCGTGAAGACCGACGAGCTCGGCGTGCCGTCGCAGGCCCGGGAAGCGATCGCCTTCGCGATCATGGGCGCGTACCGGATGCGCGAGCTGCCGAACGTGTTGCCGAGCGCGACCGGCGCGCGCCAGGCCGTGCGAGGCGGCGTGGTGCATCTTCCTTGAGCGACATCGTCGTCGGGATCGACGCGGGCGCGTCGAAAACGCGCGCGTTCGCCGTCGATCGCGCCGGCACCGTCGTGGGGCGCGGCGCGGGCGGTGGCGGCAACCTGCTCACCTCGCCCGACCCCCAGGGCGCGATCGCGGCCGCGCTCGCGGAAGCGCTCGGCGGGCGCGGAGCCGCTGCGATCGTGCTCTCGTGCGCGGGCGGCGATCGCGAGACCGAGCGCGCGCGCGGTCAGGAGATCCTCATGCGACTCGCGCCACCTGGCGCGAAGCTGCTCGTGACGCACGACGCGATCGCGGCGCTGTACGCGGGCAATCCGACCGGGTGCGGCGTCGTGCTGATCGCCGGGACGGGCTCGATCGCGTACGGCCGCAACGAGGAGGGCGAGGAGGATCGCGCGGGTGGGTGGGGCTACCTTATCGGCGACGAGGGCTCGGCGGTTTGGTGCGGCCTTGAGGCGCTCCGCGCGATCTCACACGCCGTCGACGGCCGAGGCGCGCCGACGCGCATGACCGCGCTCCTCTTGCAGCAGCTCGGCGTCGGCGAGTTCAGCGACGTCCTGCCGCAGCTCTATGGCCGCCCGCACCCCGCGCCGGCCATCGGCGCCGCGACGCGCGCGCTCGCGAGCGCATCGGCCGAAGGAGACGCGATGGCGAACGCGATCCTGCAGCGCGGCGCGAACGCGCTCGCGCGGGCCGCGACCGTCGTCGCGCTCACGCTCGGACTTCCCGCCGGACCGGTCTACCTCGCCGGCGGCGCGTTCGAGAACCTCTCCTTGCTTCAGCGCCTGGTACAGCTCGACCTTCTCGGCCTGCTGCCGCAGGCGACCGTTGAGCCGGTGCGCGAAGAACCGGCGATGGGCGCGGCCCGTCTCGCGTCCGCGCTCGCGTGGAACGCGAAGTGAGCGAACGAGGACCGACCGAGCGCCGCAACCCGAAGGCGCGCGGACTTTCGTCGTTCACGACGCGCCAGACCCTGGAGCTCATGAATGACGAAGACGCGACGGTGCCGGCCGCGGTGCGCGCCGCGCTCCCGGACATCGAGCGGGCCGTCGACGCCATCGTGACGGCACTCGGGTCCGGTCACCGTCTGCGCTACATCGGGGCGGGGACGAGCGGCCGGCTCGGCGTCCTCGACGCCAGCGAGGCGCCACCCACATTCGGCGTCGAGGAGGACGTGGTGGCGGGGATCATGGCCGGCGGGGACGCGGCGCTGCGCCACTCGATCGAGGGCGCCGAGGATGACTCGGGCGCAGGCGCACGCGCGGCGCGCGATCACGTTCGTGAGGGTGATGTCCTCGTCGGCATCTCCGCGAGCGGACGCGCCAAGTACGTCACCGCCGCGCTGGTGATGGCGCGCGAGGTCGGCGCGCGAACGGTCGCGCTCACCTGCGATGGTTCATCGCCGCTCGCGAAGGACGCCGATATCGCGATCGTCGTCGACGTCGGACCGGAAGTGCTCGCGGGCTCGAGCCGGCTCAAGGCCGGCACGGCGACGAAGCTCGTGCTCAACATGCTGTCGACCGCGGCGATGATCCGCTCCGGGCGAACGCGCGGCGATCTCATCGTCGACCTGCGTCCCACGAATGAGAAGCTGCGGGCGCGCGCGGTCCGGATGGTCCAGGACGAGACCGGACTTGGCGAGGAGGAGGCACGTGCGCGTCTCGAGGCCGCGGGCTGGAGCGTGCGCAAGGCGCTCGAGTCTTGAAGCTCATCGTCAACGCCGACGACTTCGGGTACACCGAGCGCGTCTCCGCCGGGATCGTGCGAGCGCACCGCGACGGGATCGTCACCGCGACGACGCTCATGACGCACGCCCCGCACACCGACGGCGCCGCGAAGCTCGCGCGGGCGACGCCGACGCTCGACGTCGGGGTGCATCTCGTGGTGACGTTCGATGGCCCGACCGGTGACGCCAAACGCCTCCGGACCCTGGTCGACGCACACGGGAAGTTCTTTCGGCCGACGGAACTGCTGTCTCGTCACATCGACCGCGAAGAAGCGCTGCTCGAGTACCGCGCGCAGTATCGGCGGGCTCGCGAGCTCCTCGGGCGTGCGCCCACGCACCTCGACACGCACCACTGGGTGCACGACCATCCCGCGCTCGAATGGGCGATCGGCGAGCTCGCGCGCGAGACCGGCGCGGCGGCGCGGATCCACTCCGACCAACAGCGCGACCGACTGCGCGCGCGTGGCGTGCGCACGCCCGATCACTTCGCGCGCGAGTTCCAGCACGATGGCAAGGTCGGCGTCGATCCGCTGCTCGCACTGCTCGAGCGGCTCGCGACGCAGGGCGGCGTCACGGAGCTCATGTGTCACCCCGGAGAGGCCGATGAGGGCATGGTCAGGAAGTCGGGCTACGCGCGGGAGCGACCCACAGAGCTCGCAACGCTCACCGACCCCCGCGTGCGTGCCGCGATCACGGACCTGGGCATCACGCTCGCGACGTTCGTCGATCTATGAGGAAGGCGCTCTGGGTCGTGCGCGACCGCATCACGACCGCGAAGGCGATCGACGATCTTCTCGCCGACGCGACGACGCGCGGAATCTTCGACGTCGTCGTCCAGGTGCGCGGCCGCGGCGATGCGTACTACCGCTCCGAGCTCGAGCCGCAGGCGCTCGCCCTGGCCGGCAGCGACCTCGATCCGCTCGACCACCTCGTGCGCTTCGGCGCCGCGGTGGGGGTGCGGATCCATGCCTGGGGCAACGTGTTCTTCGTCTGGTCGGACAAGAACGGCGCCCTGCCGGGCTCGCCCGCGCACATCGTGAACCGTCATCCGGACTGGCTGCTCCGCCCCGGCGGCGTCCGATACCTCGATCCCGTCGGCGGCTCGGATTGGGAGGGCATCTACACCGATCCGGCGAACGAAGCGGCCCGGGAGCACACGCTCGCCGTGTTCGCCGACATCGTGACGCGCTACGCGGTCGAAGGCTTCCACTACGACTACGTCCGCTACCCGCAGGTCACCTACGCCACCGGTCCGGACGATCACGAGTACGTCACTGCGCTCGTGCGCGAAGGCGCGAAGCGACTGCGCCGCGCTCGACCGGGCATCGTGATCTCCGCCGCGGTGTTCCCCGACCCGGCCGTCGCGCGCGACCGCGTGTTGCAGCGCTGGCCCGAGTGGGCCGCGGAGGGTCTCGTCGATGTGTTGTGCCCGATGGCATACCGCCGCGACACCGCGGAGGTCGAACGCGTGCTGTCTCGCGCGCGCGCGGCCGCGCCAAACGTCGAGATGTGGGGCGGTCTCATGGCGTACAAAGGAGAGCGCGACCTGCTGCACGATCAAGTACGCGCGGCGTCGCGCGCGGGTTGCGAAGGCGTGATCCTCTTCGCGTACGACCCCGATTCTCGCGATCTTCTGGACGTTTTCGCCCGCGCTTAGGGGGCGGGGTACTCTCTTGTCCCCGTGCCGAACGAACCGACACCAACACCGGTCGCAGCGACACCTCCCGAGGAGCCGCGACGTCCCGACCCCCTGGCGGCGGCGGTCGCTGAGGGCGTCGTGCGCCTACGCCGGGAGGCGGGTCTCTCCGAGCGCGCGGCGGCACGCAAGCTCGGCACCTCGCAGACGCAGCTGCGTCGCATGGAGGATCCGCGGTACCTCCCTTCGCTCCGTTCCCTGCAGCGCGTCGCGCTCGCGTATGGCTACAAGCTGAGCGTCGCGTTCGAGCATGAGGACGCGGTCGCGAAGCGGGCCGCGCCGGCGAAGGAGCCGAAGCCGAAGCGGGCCGCGACTAGAGGGTCCGCGTCACCTTCGAAAGGCCGGCGGGCTTCTCCGGGTCGCGGCCGTGGCGGCGCGCGACGTGCGCCGCGACGTGCTGCGCAGCGACGACGAGCACGATCGGGCTGAGCAGCTCGCCCACCGCGCGCCGCAGCAGCACGGCGTCATCCACCTTCGCCGCGAGTGCCTCGTCGTCCGTGATCGCGTAGACGCGAGCGCCGCGCCGGCGCAGCGCGGCCGCCAGTGAACGTGTCTCGCGCTCGGTAGCGCCACGGGCCCCGAGGATGAGCACCGGCGTGCCGCGCTCGAGGAGCGCGCGTGGACCGTGCGCGAAGTCCGCGCTCGAATACGGCTCGGCCCAGACCCGCGCGAGCTCCTTGATCTTCAGCGCGGTCTCGAGCGCCGCGGCGTAGCCGTACCCGCGACCGAGGACGACGAGCGCGCGGGCCGATCCGATCTTGCGCGCGATCCGGGCCGCCTCGGGCTCGCTGTCGACCGCCTCGCGCATCGCCTGCGGTAAGTCCGCGAACTGGAGCGGCCGCGAGGCGGCCGCGCCCGCGAGCATCGCGAGCGCGACACACGACGACGTGTATGTCTTCGTCGCCGCGATCGCGCGCTCCGGTCCGCAGCGAAGCTCGAAGACGTGTTCGGCCGCACGGGCGAGCGCGGACGACGCGCGATTGGTGATCGCGATCGTGAGCGCGCCGTCGCGCCGTGCCGCGGCGATGACCGCCGACACATCGGGCGCGGCGCCGGACTGCGAGATCCCGATGACGGCCCCGCCGCCGTAACGCGGCGGCGTGCCGTAGCGCGTGACGAGCGACGGTGCGGCCGACGCGGTCACGATGCTCGCGAGGCCTTCGAAGAGGTACTTGCCGTACGTCGCGGCGTTGTCCGACGAGCCTCGCGCGGCGACGGTGAGGTGCTTCGCGCGAGAAAGGAGCCCGCCAAGGCGGCGGGCGTCCGCGGCGCCTTCGGCGAGCAGCCGGGCCACGGCCGCTGGCTGCTCCCCGATCTCCGAGCGAAGTGACATGAGCGCGATGATGCACGCCGGCGGAGACCCTGCTCGCGCAGGGCCTCCGCGTTGCTGCTAGCGGCGCGACGACGGGGTCGCGTACATCAGCGATCCCGGTGTGGTCAGCAGCTCGCCGGTCTCGAGCAGCGTCTTGAGTCCCGAGAGGATCATCGGCCAGCCGCCATAGAGCTGCTCGTTCGCGCCCTCGCGCAGCTGGTCGTGGGTCACCGTCAGGTGGCAGGAGTCACCGACCGGCTCGATCTCCCAGGTGATCCGTGAGGAGCCTTCCTTCTTCACGTCGTCGTCCCAGAGCGCGACCATCGTCTGCACCAACCGGCGCGGCGGATCGACCTCGAGGTTCTGCCCCTCTCCGAGGAGCGCGTGGCTGCTCGGGTGACTCTGCTCGTAGCGCCCGCCGGCCTTCCAGTCCGACTTGATCCGTGCCCCGAAGTTGTACTTGCTCCGCATCTCGCCATTGGTGATCGCCTCCCAGAGGCGCTCTGGGGTGGTCTTGATGTAGATCTCGAAGACCTTCTTCATCGTTCGTTCTCCAATTCCTTCTTGAGCTCCGCGAGCGCTGACACGTGGGGTTCGGTGTACTTGTCGATCCACCGGTCGTGGATCAACCGGATCGGGACCGGGTTGAGGTAATGCAGCTTGACCCGGCCTGACTTGCGCGCAACGACGAGGCCCGCGTCCTCGAGCAGGCGTAGGTGCTTCATGACTCCGAAGCGCGTCATCTCGAAAGCCGACTCGAGCTCGGTGAGCGTTCGGCCGTCACGCTCGAAGAGCCGGTCCAGCAGGAGGCGCCGCGTCGGGTCGGCGAGTGCCTTGAAGACCAGGGCGTCATCGTTCATCAGCGGACACAATAGGTGACTAATCAGTCACATGTCAAGTTCGGAAGGGGCAGGACGAGCGGCCTACTTGTGGCGAGGCCGTCCGGCAGCCCAGCATCCCGCGCCGAGGGGCGGAAAGGTCGAAATGGGGGGACTCCGCACGGCGTTCGCAGCCCTGGCCGGCCACGGTCCGCGGGCACGGCTCGCGGAGCGCGCCGCCGCCGAGCTGGGCGAACGGCTGTCCGCCGACTACATCGTCATGGCGCGCTACGCACCGCGCGACGGCTCCGATGCCGTTCCGCTCGTCGTGCTGGGGCCGAACGGGGTGCTCGTCGTCGAGCCGCGGGACGACGAGGGTGCGCTGGTCTGCTATCAGGACCACTGGTACCGACGGACGGGCCCCGGCACGTCGCATCCGCTTTCGGACTCGCCGTCAAAGCGCGCGCATGCCAACGCGGCGCGCGTGAAGGGCGATCTCGCGAGCGGTGGCTTCATCTACACGCCCGTCGAGAGCGTCGTCGTGCTCACGCGCGGTCAGCCCGAGGACGTGGGCAGCTCGTGCGTCCCGGTGATCGCCGGTATGGACGCGCTCGTGCGTCATCTCGAGGCTCACGCTCGACCGGACAGCTCGACCGAGCACACTCACGCGCTCGTCGGCGCGCTCTCTGGACCGATCAAGCTCGCAACTGTCTGACCAGCGCGTTCGTTGCAGCCTCTCTGTAGCGAAATCGCCTCGTGGAATGGCGCTTGCACAGCAGTCAAGCAGCCTCTCGAAAGGAGGGCAAAGGAGACTTGGACCCAACGACGCTCATTGTGTGGCTGCTCGCAGGACTCATCATCGGTTTTCTCGCGCGTGTGCTCGTGCCGGGTCCGGATCCCATGGGTTGGCTCGGCACCATCGTGCTCGGCATCGTCGGCTCGCTGGTCGGCGGATTCCTCGCGAGTCTGCTGTTCACCGGCCAGGCCGTCATCCAGCCCGCGGGCTGGATCGGCTCGATCGTCGGCGCCGTGATCGTGCTGCTCATCTGGCGACAGATGGGCCGTCGCGTCGTCGCCTAAGACCCGCGTTTCGCGATCGCGACCAATTAGGGAGGCCCGCGTCGAGCGGGCCTCCCGCCATTTCAGCCGCCGCGGAGCCCGGCGAAGAGATCGCTCTCGAGCGGAGCTCCGCCCGGCTCCGGGTACTCGCGCGTGAACGTCTCCTCCCTGAAGATCTCTGGCAGCTTCGCGCGCGCCGTCGCCCACATCGCGAGGTCGGGAGCCTGCGTCTGGTGCGCCTCCATCGCGTGCACCTTCGCATCCAGTACGTCGCCGACGTCGATGACCGCGCCGAGCCGGTCGCGCGTCCAGCGCTGCGGCTTCACGTCGAGCGTCTCCATGTACTCCGCGAACGCGGGCATGAGCGATGAGAGCCGATCGATCAGCTCCGCGCCGGCGACGAACCGGTAGCACCGCTTCGCGTGCCAGTGCGCTCCGAGCTCGGGCTCGTGCCGCTGCACGCCCGACAGCTCGATGGCGGTGAGGGCGCGTTCCCCCGCCGCGATGTGATCCGGATGGCCGTAGCCGCCGTCGGGTCCCCAGATGATCACGACCTCGGGTCGCACCCGCCGCAGCCAGCGCACGATGTCTCGCACGACCCACTCCTCCTTGACATCGGCGAGGCCGCTGTCGGGGTATCGAAGGCAGGTGACGCTCGCCAGACCCATGCGCCGTCCCGCCTCCGCGAGCTCCTTCGCGCGCGTCGGACCGACGAGCTCGCGCGGGACGATGTGGTCGTCGATGCCGGCCCAGCCCTTCTCACCCTCCGTGAGGCAGAGGCTGTGCACCTCGATCCCCTCCCTCGCATATCGGATGAGCGTGCCGCCCGTGCCGAAGGTCTCGTCGTCGGGATGCGCGAGGATCGTCGCGAGCCTCAGGGGCATCGGCGGGGACGATACCCGAGGCTATGCTCGCCGGGTGAGCGGCACTGCGCGGATCGTCGTCGTCGAGGACGACGCGTCGGTGGCGCAACTGGTCACGCTGTACCTGCGGAACGCCGGGTATCTCGTCGAGCACGCGGCGACCGGCGAACGCGCACGCGCCCTCTTCGACGAGGTGAAGCCCGCGCTCGTCGTGCTCGACCTCGGGCTGCCCGACGCGGACGGAGTCGATCTCTTCAACGAGCTGCGTGCTCGCGCGGACACGCCGGTGATCGCGCTCACCGCGCGGGCGGAGGACGCGCAGAAGATCGCCGGGCTCGACGCGGGCATGGACGACTATCTCGCGAAACCGTTCAATCCGCGTGAGCTGGTCTCACGCGTGCGAGCGATCCTCCGGCGCGCCTCGGGCATGCCCGGAGGCGGTCGCGTCCTCCGTGTCGGCAACCTCAGCGTCGATCCGGCGCGGCACGAGGTGCTGGTCGGTGAGCGCGCCGTCGCGCTGCGCGCGAAGGAGTTCGAGCTCCTCGAAGCGTTCTGCCGGCAGCCGGGCATGGTGCTGACGCGGGATCGCCTGCTCGAGGACGTATGGGGCTTCGCGTATCCGGGTGAGACACGCACGGTCGACGTCCATGTGAAGCAGCTGCGCGACAAGCTCGCCGGCGCCGACGCGAAGATCGAGACCGTGTGGGGCGTCGGGTACAAGATGGTCGCGCCGGCCACCTGATGCTCCGCAGCGTCGCCGGCCGGCTGTTCCTCTCCTACCTCGGTGTCGTCGCGATCGGACTGCTCGTCGCGGCCATCACGATCTCCGCTCTTGTCGTTCGCTACGAGAACGACGTGCTGCGTCTCCGGCTGCAGGAGCTCTCCGCGCCGCTACTTACGGCGATGCAGACCGGACTGCGGAACGGCCAGCAGCCACGAGAGGTGATCGACGCGCTCAAGGACCAGGCCGCATCGGCCGACGCGCGGCTGCTCGTCATCGCGAACAACCGGCGGGTGCTCGTCGATAGCGAGAACTCGCTCGCGAATCAGACGTTGCCGCCGCCGACGCAGGGAACGTTCGGGCAGTTCATCGACGGCAGCGACCAATGGCTCTTCGTGCAGCAGGCCTTCCGTCCAGCCGCCGCCGGCCTCAACCCCGCGATCATCGTCGTGGCGCGTCCCCGCGCCGCGTTCGGCGACGCGCTGCGTGCACTGCTCCCATCGCTGCTCGTCGCGGGCGTGGTGGCAGCGGGCTTTGCGCTCATCGTCGCGGGTCTGCTGTCGCGAACCATCACGCGGCCGCTCCGCGAGCTCGTCGCGGGCGCGCGACGGTTCGCGCGCGGCGAATACCGGACGCGGGTGCCCGTCGCGGGGCCGAGCGAAGTGGCCGAGCTCGGCGGCGCGTTCAACGAAATGGCCGGCGAGATCGAGCGCGCGCGTGACAGCGAGCAGGCGTTCCTCGCGGACATCTCGCACGAGCTGCGGACGCCGCTCACATCGATCCAGGGATTCGCGCAGGCGATCGCCGACGGCGAGGCCGCGGGCGAAGCGGCGCCGCCGGCGGCGAAGATCATCCAGCGCGAATCGCGCCGGCTCATCCGGATGGTGGAGGGACTGCTCGAGGTCGCGAAGCTCCAGGCTGGAGGGCCAGAGCTCGCGCGTGAACGTGTCGAGGTGACGGCGCTCGTATCCGGCGCGGTCGCCGCGCTCGAGGTGCAGGCGCATGAGGCGGGCGTGACGCTGGACGTCACGACCGACGGCCTGCCGGCGGTGCGCGGCGATCCCGATAAGCTGGCGCAGCTCTTCACCAATCTCATCGACAACGCCGTGAAGCATTCGCCGCGCGGCGCGTCAGTCGCGGTGCGAGGCGCGCGCGAGGACGGCCAGGCGGTCGTGCGCGTACGCGATGCGGGATCCGGTCTTCCCGGTGGCGCGCAGACGCGCCTTTTCCGCCGCTTCTACCGCGGCGAGAACGCGCAGCGGGACGGCGCGGGCCTCGGTCTCGCGATCGCGCAGGCGATCGCCGTCGCGCACGGCGGCGCGATCACCGCTCGGAACGTCGATGAGGGCGGCGCCGAGTTCACGGTCCGTCTACCGCCCGCACAGTTCCGCCGGGCCAAAGTGAGCCGTGATGAGAGGCGGGCGCGCGAGGGACGCGGCGGTGGCTTAATCCATGAGTGAACGGTGCTCTCAGGGCCGACGTGACAAAACGCCGGTGCCCCCGGCGGGGACGACTTAAAGTGTCAAGGCTTAGCGGTCCAGGCCTTGAAATCATCGTCCGATACGCTCGGCAGCTTCTTGACGAAAGCCACGATGGTCCAAATTTCCCGGTCGGGCACCTCGATGGCCCCGAAGCTCGGCATACCCGTCATGTTGATGCCGTTCTTGATGACCCAGAACAGCTGTGGGGGCGAGATCTCGTCTGCAAGATCCTTGAGATCGGGCGGATCGGGGCGCAAGCCTTCGGAGAACTTGGCCCAATTGACGCCCGGCGCGCCGTGACAATTGGCGCAGCCGCGCTCGGAGAAGGCGCGCGCGCCCGCCTGCACGGTCGCAGGATCGTCGAGCGATATCGGCGGCCGGTCCTTCGCGTGCCGCTCGATCGAGGCTTGGCGCACCTTGACGAGGGCCCATTTGACGAAGGCGGGCTCCTCGGCGGAGGCGGCAACGCTGTAGAGGCCGCCGAAGAAATAGACCGCGGCGCCGATCGCGACGAGGATTGCGAGGAGACCGATCAGGGCCAGCGTTTTCAAAGTTTTCATGGGCCAATCTCCGGGTGAAGCCGGTCGAGCCTATCGTAGATAGCGCGAAAAGAAACCGCGGGTTTGCCCCGCCACCTGTCTGCGCATTCCGGCGATCGCGACCACTCATCCCGGGAATGCCGCAAGCGCGGCAACAGTTCGTCTCGACAGAATAGGCATTGTACGACTCCACTAGGTTGAGAATGGGAGATGCGTGATGCATCCGGCGCGTGGCGACGCTTTGCAGCCTCATCGGCGTTGCTGCGTCTCGTCAGCAAGACCGCCAATGAATCTGCTTTATTCCCCGAATGCGAGAGGCCCGTTGCGAGCTCGACATGATGGAACCCGAGGTAGACCGACCATCTGGGGAATGTCGGTCTGAGTTCTCCCGTTCAATCAGCTCAACGCAAACATGCGGTAGCTCAAGCCATCTAATGGAGAGCATGATGTCGGACTATCGCTTCGGACGATGTGATGGTCATCACGAAAGGGTCGATTTCAGTCACGAAATGGATGGCACAATGCGAGTTTGAATTGTTGGCTGGAATAAGCGGTGACCTGATGCGATCTCCTTTGACGAAAGCGCTCTAAGCAAGGAGATAAAAAATGCCTCGCAAGGCCACCATGGGTCTGGCCGCCCTACTCGTTTTTGGCACCGCCTCAGTCGTTTTGGCGGATACCAATAACCGGACCGACTATCATGGTTTGGTCGCCCAACGCCCGGTGTTGATGACCATGTCCAACGGTCGCACTGGGGCGGTGAATGATGCCGCGAGGCCATTCACTACAGAGGAGAAGTCTTCGTTCGCCGCACCACAGAGAATCGCAGGCAGAACGACGGCTTGGATCAAATTAACTGAACCTGGCGGCAAACTGATTCATATCAACGTGGAACACGTAACGTCCGTCAGATCTGACACTCAAATTCCTGGAGCCAGGGCTCAACTCGACTTGACGAGTGGGAAATTTCAGGGCGTACAGGAAAATGTCGAGCAAGTCATGCAGTTGATCTCGGCCACTTCAGGCGCTCACGAGAATGGCGAAATACCTAGCGCGGCCTTAATCAGGTAGCAGATAACGAAACGGAGCCACGCCATTGGCGAGGAATAGGCGGCCTTCCTTGCGGAGAGCGGATGGACGATACCATGACGCGATATCAGGGCGGCACGCCATTCAGGGCCGATCAGAAACCAGTCCAGCTCTACAGTCCCGTCCGTTCGCTTCTGTGGAAGACATGGCCGCAGGGTAGCGGGTCCGACTTGGACTTTTCGCCGACGTTCTTCCTCTTTCAGGCCATGACGCACGTTTTCTCGCCCTATCAGATCAACCCCTTCAACCTCAATCCGCTGAAGAGCGTGCTTTCGGAGGTGGTCGATTTTGACCGACTAGCAAAGTG
>WNGI01002000.1_pt1 | contig 17843 bp, 18 predicted proteins | sample 5400621 | NCBI WGS metagenome assembly WNGI01 (sample SAMN13153374, study PRJNA577476) | soil metagenome | isolation source: 20 cm soil or saprolite under Garry oak tree replicate 1 | place: USA:California | collected 2016-06-15 | reverse complement strand
TCGGCCCAAAACGATCTGGATAACAAGGTCGCGGCGCTGCGCGCTATCATCGGCCGCGCGCCGGGGGACTTGAAGAGATTCACCGGGAAATTTCAGCCCCAGTTGCCGGACCCCAACACGCTCGAGCCGTGGGTGCAAAAAGCGATCGGCGAGAATTACCAGGTGCGTATAGCACAGGCCAATCTCGATATCGCGACGCTCGAAGTCGACCGGCAACAGGCCGGGCATTATCCGACGGTGGACCTGGTCGCGAGCTTCAATCAGGGCTACGCCGGTGGCTCGGCCTCGACCTCGGTCAGCAGCAATTTCGCCAACGACTCGCGCTTGGCCCTGATTGGTTTGCAGCTGAACGTTCCGATCTATCAAGGCGGTGCGATCAGTTCCCGCGTGCGCCAGGCAATCTCGAACCAGGAAAAGGCCCGCCAGGACCTGGAATTCGCGCGCCGCAATGCGCAACTGCTGGGCACAGGTGTCCTACGATTCCAACAAGCTCGGTCTGGAAGTCGGCGTGAGAACCAATCTCGACGTATTGAACCAGCAGCAGCAGGTATTTCAGACGCGGTTCAACCTGGCGCAGTCGTACTACAATTTCGTGATCAACGACCTGAAGCTCAAACAGGCAGTCGGTACGCTGACCGATGTCGATGTGGAGCAGGTCAATCGCGATCTGGGAGCGTAGGCTTTCGCGGAGCGTCGACGGTAGCTAAGGCGACCTGCGGTCGCAGCCAGCTCCAGAGTCTTTGCACGGCACCCTGGTGCGCGGCGTGGAATGCTCGTGCGGCGTCTCCCATCGCCTTGCGCCGCGCTGCGTCGGATAGCAGCTCGCAAACCTCGCGGGCCATGTCATCGGCGTCGGCGACGAGGTGAGCCGCGCCCGCGGCAATCGCACCGGCCGTTGCTTCGGCAAAATTGAAGGTGTGCGGTCCGATCAGTACCGGTATGCCAAGCGCGATCGGCTCGATCAGATTCTGCCCACCCAGTGGTAGAAGGCTGCCGCCGACAAAAGCCACGTCGGTGGCGGCGTAGTATGCCGACATTTCTCCCATCGAATCGCCGAGCACGACGCCGATATCCGCGGGCACCGACCTATTTTCGCTGCGACGAACGAATGGCACGCCGCGCGAGCGCAAGAGCTCGGCGACGACCGCGAAGCGATGCGGATGCCGGGGCACGATGACCAGCAGCGAGCTTGGCGGCATCGGCGCGCGCGCGATGGCGTCGAGAATGAGCGCTTCCTCGCCATCGCGGGTGCTCGCTGCCATCCAGACGGGACGAGACGCGCCAAACCGCAACCTCAATTCCGCGCCGAGCGTCAGCGCGTTGTCGGGAATGCTGACGTCGTACTTCAGGTTGCCGGTGACGATCGGCGCCGTCGCGCCAAGCTCGGCAAGACGCGCGGCGTCGGCGGGCGATTGCGCCGCCACCCCGCGCAATCGCCGCAGCATCGGTCGGGTCAGCGACGAAAATCGGGCGTAGCGTTTCCCCGAGCGTTCCGACATGCGCGCATTGACCAGAAACACCGGCACGTCCTGACGATGCGCCTCTCCGATGAGATTGGGCCACAGCTCGGTCTCGACCAGGAACCCCGCGGCCGGGCGAAAATGCGCAAGAAAGCGATTGACGGCGAACGGGACGTCGTAGGGCAGCCATGCCTGGACGACACCGTCGCCGAACAGCTCGCGTCCCGCCGCACGTCCGGACGCGGTCATATGCGTGAGCAGGATCGTTGCTTCGGGATAGGCGGCTTTCATGCGTTGCACCAGCGGCAGCGTTGCCCTTGTCTCGCCGACGGAAACGGAATGCACCCAGAGCACGGGCGCCGAAAATGTGCCGGAGCGATAGCGCCCGAAGCGTTCGCCGACTGCGCTTCGATAAAGCGGCTCGCGCATACCTCGCCACCACAACCGAAGCGGAAGCAGCGGCAATAAAGCGGTGCCGATCAGCGTATAAAGTGCCCTGGCAGCTTCCACGTGCTCGCTTCGGTCAAGCCGAAGTGCGGTGCATGATTCCGCCGGCGGCGGCGACGACCTGTTCCGGCGAAGGCACCGTCCCTTTTCCGCCGATATCGCGGGCGTGCTCGCCGGCGCGCCCGACGCCTGCCAACTCGGAATCGGTGGCAACGAACAAGGCAATGGTCGGTACGCCAAGCGCGGCGGCAAGGTGAACGAGGCCGGTATCCACGCCACAGACAAGATCAGCGCGTGCGAGGAGCGATGCGGTCTCCGACAGGCTCTGCCGCGCGGCAACGCGGGCGCCTGCGATGCCATGCGCGAGCCGCTCACTGCGCGCGGCCTCGGCGGCATTTCCCGCCGGCAGCAGCACCGTCATTCCCGTGTTCGAGAAATGCGCGATCAGCGAGCGCCAGTATGGCTCCGGCCAGAGTTTGTCGGCGCGGCTGGTGGAATGAACGAATACAGCGAACGGAGCCGGCGGAAGTTTGTCTGACGGTGCGACCGACAGCTCGAAGCAAGGCGGGCCGATGGGCTCGTATCCAAGAGCCTTGCCCGCAAGCTCACGGCAGCGATCGATCAGATGCTGGCGTGACGGGATGCGGTGCTTGCGTCGATAAGCGAGCGTCGCGGCAGGCTCGCGGATGCTCGCCCGGTCGGGCCCATGCACCGCCCCACGCGCGAGAGCGGCGATCACCGCGCCTTTGACCTGTTCCTGCAGGTCCAGCACGACGTCGTAACGCCGTGCTCTTAACGCGCGGCGAAATAGAGCGACTTCATGCCAGGTCTTTCGTGCCAGCAGCGCATGCCGCCACCGTCGCAAAGACACCGGGATGACGGCACGCACTTCGCGATTCAACGCGACCAGCTCGACAAACATCTCCTCCGCGACCCAGTCGATGCTCATGCCCGCCCGGTGTTGCCTGATGTCGTGTACGACCGGCAACGCGTGCACGATATCGCCAAGCGATGACGGACGGACGATCAACACGCTGCTCATCGCGGCGCGTTCGTAGCACTGCGACCAACCGTTCCGGATACGGCTTGATCTTCGGTTGCGGTTGGCTGGATCACGGCCAGGTTTGAACGTAGAATAAGCAGCGCATTCCGGCCGTATCGTGACTACTGAGGTGAACCTCTGCGCGGAAAGCAAAGACCGAGGCGCCTTCACGTTTGACGCGATGTCCGATCCGCTTCCCCCGCTTGCCCTGACCTTGGTGGTGATCACTCGCGACGCTGGCGCCAGTCTCGCCAAGTGCCTGAGCTCGGCTCGATTTGCGTCGCAAATGATCGTCGTCGACTCGGGCAGTGGCGATGATACCGCACAAATTGCGGCGAGCTGTGGCGCGCTGGTTATCGAGCAGGCGTGGCTGGGCTTCGGGCCGCAGAAGAACTTCGCCGTCGCGCAGGCGGCGAACGACTGGGTGCTCTGCCTGGACGCGGATGAATGCGTCTCGCCGGAGTTGGCGCATTCCATTCGTTCGACGCTACAGCATGCGCAGTTCAACGCGTACGAAATGCCGCGGCGAAACCGTTTTCTTGGCAAATGGTTGGGACACGGCGAGGGCTATCCCGATTGGAACCTGCGGCTGTTCGATCGCCGCCAAGCGCGATGGAGCGAAGACGCGGTGCACGAACACGTTCTCTTCGATGGAAATGTGGGCCGCCTGAGCGGCGACCTGCTACATACGTCGGGCGACTCGCTCGAGGCCTACCTTGCCAAACAGAACCGATACACGACGCTTCAGGCAGAGGCGTTGTTCGCGCAGGGGAAGCGTTTTTCCGCGGCCCGGCTGATCGTGTCGCCGATCTTCCGATTCGTTCGTTTCTATATCCTGCGCGGTGGCTTTCTCGACGGCGTCGCGGGCCTCGTTCACATTTCGATCGGCTGCTTCAACAGCTTTTCAAAGTACGCGAAGCTGCGCGCGCTCGAACAGGCTAAGCGAGGGCGGAGCTCATGAAGGTCCTCGTGACAGGCGCGGCCGGCTTCATCGGCATGCATCTCGCACATCGCCTGCGGGAGGACGGCGCCGAGGTGGTCGCGGTCGACAGCTTCGACCCATATTACGACGTCGCGCTCAAGCACGCGCGGGCGGCACGGCTCCTGAGACTCGGCGTTCGCTGCGAGATGCTCGATCTGGCCGATACGACAGCGACCGCGGCTTTTTTTCGCAACGTGCAGGTCAGCCATGTCGCGCACATGGCGGCGCAGCCGGGCGTGCGTTACTCGCTGGTCAACCCCGCGGCGTACCTTCGCAACAACGTCGACGCCTTCGGCGCCGTTCTCGAAGGTTGTCGTCGCGGCGGCGTCGAACACCTGGTCTACGCATCCAGCTCGAGCGTTTATGGAGCAAATCACACGCTCCCGTTCTCGGAGGACCAGAACGTCGATCATCCGGTGAGCCTGTACGCCGCGACAAAAAAAGCCAACGAGTTGATGGCGCACAGCTACAGCCATCTTTACGGCATACCGGCGACAGGGTTGCGTTTTTTCACCGTTTACGGACCCTGGGGGCGGCCGGACATGTCGCCGATGCTGTTCACGCGCGCCATGCTCGAGGGTCGTCCGATCAAGGTCTTCAACTTTGGCAGGATGCAACGCGACTTTACCTACATCGACGACATTATCGAGGGTGTCGTGCGCGTCTTGTCGCGGCCGCCGGCAGCAGCGACGTCGGGCGTCGCACCCAGCGCGATCTATAACATCGGGAACCACACCGCCATCGAGCTCGAAACGTTCATCAGCGAGCTGGAGCGCCTCCTCGGCGTGCGCGCAATCAGGGAGTACGAGCCAATGCAGCCAGGGGACGTGCCCGCGACGTTTGCGTCGATCGAGCGACTCGCCGCAGCCACCGGATTCGCACCGTCGACTCCGTTGCATGTCGGGCTCGCCAGCTTCGTACAGTGGTATCGCGAGTACTACGGCGAAGGCGAATCGCTTAGGCGCGCATGATAATATGCCCCGCTCTTGAGAAAAATGCGCGCAAGTGTCCGCGGCGCATGGAGCCCGCATGATTTTGGTGACCGGAGGTGCCGGCTTCATCGGTGCCAATTTCGTTCTCGATTGGCTCGGCTGCAGCGCCGAGCCGGTCATCAACCTCGACAAGCTGACCTACGCCGGCAATCTAGGCAATCTCGCCTCGCTTAAACGCGATACGCGACACATATTCGTCCGCGGCGACATCGGTGATCGAAACCTGGTGCTGCATTTGCTGAGCCTCTACCGGCCAAGGGCCATCGTCAACTTCGCAGCCGAGAGCCACGTCGATCGCTCGATTCACGGGCCCGCGGATTTTATCGCCACCAATATTGTCGGCACATTTGCGCTGCTCGATGCCGCGCGTGCGTATTGGAATACGCTGACAGGCGACGAGCTCGCGCAATTTCGTTTCGTGCACATCTCGACCGATGAAGTCTACGGCTCACTCGAGCCGGCGGCGCCGCCGTTCTCGGAGACAAATGCCTACGCACCCAACAGCCCATACTCCGCGTCGAAGGCATCGGCGGATCATCTGGTGCGGTCCTACCATCATACCTACGGGCTTCCGACACTGACGACCAACTGCTCGAACAACTACGGTCCGCGACAGTTTCCGGAAAAACTAATTCCGCTGATGTTGTACAACGCACTCGCCGGCAAGCCGCTTCCGGTCTATGGCGACGGTGGGAACGTGCGCGATTGGCTTTACGTCGGCGATCATTGCGCAGCGATCCGAATGGTGTTGGAACAGGGGCGCCCGGGCGAGACCTATAACGTCGGCGGCAACGCCGAGATCGCCAACATCGATGTCGTGCGGACGCTTTGCCGTGTTCTCGGTGCGCAGAAGCCGGGATGCGATGCCGAATCGCTGATCACGTTCGTCAAGGACCGAGCTGGCCACGATCGTCGCTACGCGATCGATGCGTCGAAGATTCGCCGCGAGCTGGGATGGGAGCCAAGCGAGACGTTCGAGTCGGGGATCGCGCGCACCGTTGCCTGGTATCTCGACAATGCCGGATGGCTGGCCGCGGTCACCAGCGGCGAGTACAAGAACTGGATCTCGCTCAACTACGCGGCCGAGGTCGCTTAGACGATGCGCAAAGGCATCATCCTCGCCGGCGGCTCGGGGACCCGGCTCTATCCCGTGACGCAGGCAATCTCCAAACAACTGCTGCCCGTTTACGACAAGCCGATGATCTACTATCCCTTGTCGACGCTGATGTTGGCGGGCATTCGCGACATCCTGCTGATCTCGACCCCGGACGATACACCGCGATTCGCGCAGCTGCTGGGCGACGGAGCGCGCTGGGGCATTAACCTGCGTTACGCCGTCCAGCCGTCGCCGGATGGACTTGCGCAGGCATTTCTGATTGGACGCTCGTTCGTCGGCGGCGACGCTCCTGCACTGGTGCTCGGCGACAATATTTTCTACGGCAACGATCTGCAGCCGATGCTCGAGCGCGCCGCCGCTCGCGGTGAAGGCGCCACGATTTTCGCCTATCCCGTGGCCGACCCCGACCGATATGGCGTTGCCGAGTTCGACGCCGCCGGCCGAGTGCTCAGTCTCGAAGAAAAGCCGGCACAACCCAAGTCGCGGTACGCGGTTACGGGACTGTATTTTTACGACAACCGGGTGCTCGACGTCGCCGCGTCACTCAAACCTTCCGCGCGCGGCGAGCTCGAGATCACCGACGTCAACAAAGTCTACCTCGACGACGGCGAGCTGGCGGTCGAGGTGATGGGACGGGGCATGGCGTGGCTCGACACCGGCACGCACGAATCGCTGCTCGAAGCCGGCCAATACATCGCCACCATAGAGCGCAGACAGGGCCTGAAAATCGCGTGTCCGGAGGAGATTGCATACCGCCTGGGCTATATCGACGCGGCCAGACTGGAACTGCTCGGCAACGCCATGGCAAAGAACGCGTACGGCCGTTACCTGCTCGGCTTGCTGCGCGAACCGCTGGTGCGCTGACGGGCCGGTAGTGTCGATGAAGATAACGCCGACGGCACTGGCCGATGTACTGCTGATTGAGCCTCGCGTTTTCGCAGACGCGCGCGGTTTTTTTTTCGAAAGCTACAATCGGCGGGCGTTTGCCGGGGCCGGGATCGATGTCGAGTTCGTTCAGGACAATCACTCCCGCTCCGCGCGGGGCGTGCTGCGCGGATTGCATTATCAGATAGAGCATGCGCAAGGCAAGCTGATCAGGGTCATATCGGGCGAGGTATACGATGTCGCGGTCGATATGAGGCGAAGCTCGCCGACGTTCGGGCGTTCGATCGGCATGACACTGACTGCGCACGAAAAGCAGATGCTGTGGATCCCGCCGGGGTTCGCGCATGGCTTTCTGGTGCTTTCGGAAACCGCGGAGTTCCTCTACAAGACCACGGATTACTGGTACCCGGAATTCGAGCGTAGTCTGCTATGGAATGATTCGACGCTCGGCATCGCTTGGCCTCTGCAGCAAGCGCCGACGCTTGCCGCCAAGGACGCGGCCGGAACGCCGTTCTCGCTCGCCGACGCGTATCCGTGACGCAACCGAGGATCCTGCTTATCGGGTCGGCGGGACAGCTGGGTTTCGAGCTCGCGCGCGTGCTGCCGGCGTGCGGCGAGGTCGTTGCACTGGACCATGCCGCGCTCGATCTGGCTGACGCGGACGCGCTGGTCGCCGCGGTACGCGGCGCGCGACCTGGACTGATCGTCAACGCCGCCGCCTATACCGCGGTCGATCGCGCGGAAAGCGAGCCCGGCCAGGCTGACGCGATCAATACCCGGGCTCCCGGCATTCTCGCCGAGGAAGCCAAACGCGCCGGCGCGATCTTGATTCACTACTCGACCGACTACGTTTTCGACGGCGAAGCAACGGCAGCGTACGACGAGCATGCCGTCCCTCATCCCATCAACGCCTACGGCCGCAGCAAGCTTGGCGGAGAGCGCGCGATCGCCGCCGCCGAGGGGCCAAGTCTGGTGTTGCGCACCAGCTGGGTCTACGGACTTCGCGGTCAGAACTTCCTGACGACGATGCGAAGGCTTGCCGCCGAGCGTGACGAGCTGAGAATTGTCGCAGATCAAATCGGCACACCCAATTGGACACGTTCCTTGGCGGACGCGACAGCGGTGCTCGCGGGACGCGGCAGCTCGGAGCTCGCCGAGCGCGCCGGGCTCTATCATTTAAGCGCCAGCGGCAGCACCAGCTGGTTTGACTTTGCGCGCGCGATTTTTGCGGGCGCGGATCGCCCGCGTGTGGTGCCGATCACCAGCGCGGAATATCCAAGCGCCGCGCGGCGGCCGCGCCGCTCGGTGCTCGCCAGCGGGAAATTCGCGGATACCTTCGGCTTCGCTCTGCCGCCGTGGGACGAAATGCTTCATGCCTGCCTGGCTTGTGCTTATCCTGGCTGCGCCGACTCGCGTTGACCTCCGCCCGGCCGCCGGAGGAAAGGTCAGAACCTGAAAGCGCAGCTCGCCCTGTCTCCCCGATGGATGGCAAGGCCAGCACCGGCAGCGACGATCGCGTTCATGCCGAACGTCACGCCTCCAAGCTCGGCGTTCATTCGGTAGCGCGCCAGCGTCGAAAGCGGCTCCATACCGACCGCAGCGGTGTTCTGGTCCGTCGTCGTAATCTGGCAGCGTGTGCAATGCTTGACCAGCTTGAACGCGAGGCCGCCGACGCGAATCTCATCGATGTGATCCTCATCGTAGGCGTCAATTCCGGACACCACCACGTTGGGGCGGAATCGATTCATCGGCAGCGGTACTTCGAGACGCGCATTGAGATCGGCAAGCGATGCCTCGGATAGGATCAGCAGCGGGTAAGCGTCCGCAAATGCCGTGTGCGCGCCCGCTTTGCCCGCATAGGTCTCGTCGCAATACCGCCGGACCGCGAGGTCGAACCGCACAAGACGGAGCGGTAGCCGCAGCGCGGACGATAGCCACGCGGCCGCCTCGTCCCCTTGATCGACGGCCGGAATGCTATCGCGCCATACGGTTACCGGCCGGGCTGGTCCGTCGAAGCCAAGCGCCACGGTTAATCGTCCGCTGCCCGGCGCCTTGAGCTCCAGCGCCGCGGTGGTCAGCGACGGCTCGACCAGCGCCAGCTGCGGAACATCACGCTGAGTGATGAATCGGCCGTTGCCATCGACGATCATCCATTCGCGGTCGAAGGCCAGGCCGCGCTCGCCGACCGGTGAACTTTCAAGCGCGACTCCGCGGCAGCTCTTGACGGGATATATGTGCAGCGAGGCGATGGTCGGGGCCATGAACGAGCCTCTGGACGGTGATGAAAAAAAGCGGCGTTTCGGCCCACCGTTTCGGCAGGCAAGAGATCGGCGCTTCGGTCCGTCTGTCTCCCGCGACGGACTTTAAGTCAGTGCAAGCCTGATGTGAACTCCGCCACCGCCTGCATTTCGCGCTCGCTCATTCTGGACGCGATCTGAGCCATCACTTTCCCGTTGACATCCTTGCCGTCCTTGTCCGCTCCCCGCTCTCCCGCCTTGAACGCCTTCAGTTGCGTCAAGGTATAGTCGGCAGATTGGCCGCCCACGCGCGGATATCGCTTCGGGATGCCTGCTCCATCCGGTGAGTGACACGCGGCACAGGCGGGCAATCCGCTGCTTGCATTGCCGCCGCGGAAGATCTTTTGTCCGGCGGCGACCAGCTCCCGATCTTTCGCCGCCGAGGGCTTCGCTTTTTGCTGAGCGAAAAAGACCCCGAGCGCCTGCATCTGTTCCGGTGTCAGCTTTGCCACCATCGCCTGCATCACGGCGTTGGCGCGAATGCCAGTCTGGAAATGCATCAATTGCAAGGTAATATACTCGGCGTGCTGCCCCGCGATGCTTGGATTCGCCGGGCTCACACTGTTGCCGTCGGCGCCATGACACGCGGCGCACACCTGATCCACGATCTGCTTCGCTGCCGCGAGATCGGGCTTGGGAGCCGGACTCTGAGCCGCCCCTTCCGCGCCTGCCGCAAGTGAGGCCAAAAAGGTAAACAAGCCCAGCGCGACCAACTTGGCCGCGATCAGCAACCGGTATTTCATTTTATTTACTCCCCGTCACCGGCGGCCTCGTAGCTTGCTTCACTGATGACCATCACCGGTGGCAACCTCAGCCTATGCGTTCACAAGACGGCAAACGACGCAAACATCTTATTGTACCGAATGTAGCTCGCGCGGAGCCAGGCGCGAGTGCGCATGGCGCGCACCCGTTTCATCATGCCGAATTTCTGACTACCGCCGCAGACTGGTCTCAACTGCCGGCGGAGGGAGCGCCCGAGGTCGCCTTTGCGGGACGATCCAACGCCGGAAAGTCGTCCGCGATCAACGCGCTGGCGAATCACACCCGGCTTGCATTCGTCAGCAAGACGCCGGGCCGCACGCAGCACATCAACTTTTTTCGTCTGAAATCCGGCGCGCTTCTCGCGGATCTGCCGGGATATGGCTATGCGAAGGTGCCGCTCGAGATGCGGCGCTACTGGCAGCAGTTTATCGCCCGCTATCTCGCACAACGTGACGTTCTCGCCGGGCTGGTGCTAGTGATGGACGCCCGCCACCCGCTGACGGAGTTGGATCGGCGCATGATCGAATGGTTCCTGCCGACGGGCCGGTCGCTGCACATACTCATGACAAAGTCGGATAAGCTTTCCACCGGCGCGCAGCGCGGAATGCTCGAAAGCGTGCGCCGCGCGCTGGTCGAGGACTACGGCATCTATTCGGCGCAAACCAGCGTGCAATTGTTCTCGGCAACACCGCGATCCGGCCTTGCCGAAGCCGAGGCCGCCATCGCACCGTGGCTGGCGCCATGAGCAGCGAGTCAGGTGGCGCCGTGAGCAGCGAGCCAGGTCCCGCTCGCGAAGCGAGTGGGGTGCGAGCGCCCGCGAATCGGCGCCCGTCCGCGACGCGCTATGTTCCGCTCTGCGCATGGCGTCCAAGGAGCGGACGCCGCTCGCGAAGCGAGTGGGGTGCGAGCGCCCGCGAATCGGCGCCCGCCGACGACACAAGAGATTCCATGTTACGAACGGCGTACAAAGAGCCGGCGCTATCCGGATAGCATTTGACAGCGCGCATCCGATAGAAAAAAAGAAAGGCCCCGCCGTCAAGGGGAGTGACACGGGGCCTAAGAACGCCCTTCGGCAGGTGAGTTCACGCAACCGAAGGGCACCCGCTCAGGGAGGGAAGCGGGAGACGTATAACCGTCCGCAGATAAGACTTCGGCTTTTTGCATAAAGTTCCGCGCCGGTGTGCGGCGCCTTTTGGACTGCGGACAAGGTCGCAGTTGTGCTGCGCGGTTGCTCCGGAGCTTGACCGCGCGCTACGATCCGGCTTCTCGCTGATTCGATTGCCCAAGCCATGAACTTCGTCGGAAAGTTTCCAGCGCGGCGCCCGCGCCGCATGCGCCGCGACGAATTTTCGCGCCGCCTAATGCGCGAATCCGCGCTTTGCAGCGCCGATCTCATCTATCCGGTATTTGTTCTCGACGGCAGCAATCGCGAACAGCAGGTGGCGTCGCTGCCCGGCGTATCGCGCAAAAGCGTCGACCTCTTATTCCGCGATGCCGAGACCTGTGTCGAGTTGGGCATTCCTGCGATGGCGCTGTTCCCGGTCATCGACGCCTCTCACAAATCGCTGGACGCGAAAGCGGCCTGGGATGCAAAGGGCCTGGTACCAAGCGCCATCCGGGCTTTGAAGGACCGCTTTCCGGCGTTGGGGATTATGACCGACGTCGCGCTCGACCCGTACACCAGCCACGGCCAGGACGGCTTGGTCGACGAGACCGGCTACGTGGCCAACGATCCGACAGTCGTCGCCTTGACCCGCCAGGCGCTTTGCCACGCCGAGGCCGGCGTCGACATACTCGCGCCTTCGGACATGATGGACGGTCGCGTCGGCGCGCTGCGATCCGCGCTCGATCAAGCGGGCTTCGACAAGCCACGCATTCTGGCGTATTCGGCCAAGTATGCGTCGAGCTTCTATGGGCCGTTCCGCGATGCCGTCGGCTCCGCGGCGAATCTTGGCAGCGGCGGCAAGCACACCTACCAGATGGATCCGGCCAACACCGACGAGGCGCTATGGGAGGTCTATCTCGATTTGCAGGAAGGCGCCGACATGATCATGGTGAAGCCCGGCTTGCCCTATCTGGACATCGTGCGCCGGGTCAAAGACACTTTTGGCGTACCCACGGCGGTGTATCAGGTCAGCGGCGAGTACGCGATGCTCAAGGCTGCGGCCGGTAACGGGTGGCTGGACGAGCGGGCCTGCGCCCTGGAAGCGCTCATCGCGTTCAAGCGGGCCGGCGCGGACGCGATTCTCACCTATTTTGCGATCGTTGCCGCACGCTGGCTCAAAGAGGAGCGCTAGTCCGCGAGCAGTAATCGCAACTCGGCGGTCGACAGCCGCGCGTCATCACGGCGCGGCCGATTGCGACGCTGCAGCGGGGTGAGGATCGACAGCCGGATTCCGCAGTTGTCGCCGTCGAGTCGCAATTCAACGCGAGACAACGGGTCAGTCGCGGTCGCCGCCGCGTATCCCACGCTGGCGTTGATAAGGGCAAGCTCGACTTCCTTGGGGTCTTCGGCCTCGAGCTCGAGGTGAACGTCGCTGTGTTCCGTTGCCCATCCCGCTGCGGCGCCGCCGATCAGCACCGGATTCCAACGGGAAAGCTCATCCATCCACTTCATGGCTGCTTCACGCTGCGCTCGAAGCGAAAGTGGTTGCGAGCGGTGCCGGAAAAGCGTGTTGTAATCGTGCAACGCCTGCTCGACCTCGTCGTTGGCGGGAAGAGTCGCGCGCTCGGGCAATCCGAGCTCGCGGCAGGCCTTTTTTTTCGCGGCGGTCCAGTCGGTGAGGCCGTGCTCGGCAATCAGCCGTGCGGTCGCCTGGGCGATGCGCGCGCGGGTGCGCTGAGTGGCCAACGAGTCCGGACGAGACACGGCATCACCAGAGATCAAAAGAGCTGGTTGCGGATTTCCCGGGGAGATTCCCTGCCCTGCGTCGCGGCGGTCTCGTCCCGGCGCGGAGTGAACTCGGAGTAGAAATATTCGGGGATGCCGCCACCTTCGGCTTCGCGCATCCCTGTTTCCGGATTGATGCGCGCAACGACGATGCCCTCGGGCGGCTTAAGGGGCACCTCGGGAACGCCTTTCAAGGCTTTGCTCATGAATGCCATCCAAATCGGCAGTGCGGCCGCGGCGCCCGTCTCCTGGGGCCCAAGCGTCCTTGGCTGGTCGTAGCCGATCCAGGCGACACCGACCATCGAGGTATTGAAGCCGCAGAACCACGCGTCGACGCTTTCGTTGGTGGTGCCCGTTTTTCCGGCGAGATCCTGCCGCCCGAGCTGCATGGCCCTGGCGCCCGTCCCGGCGCGGACGACGTCGCGCAGCATGGTGGTCATGATGAATGCGTTGCGGGGATCGATCGCTCGCTCGGCGTTCTCGCCGGCCACCGCAGGTTCGGCTTTCGACAGGACGGTCCCCCGGGCGTCCACGACACGCGCGACAAGATAGGGGACTATGCGGTAGCCGCCGTTGGCGAACACCGAATACGCACCGACCATCTGCATCGGTGTCGCCGCGCCCGCTCCCAATGCCATTGGCAGATAAGGCGGATGCAGCTTGGGATCAAAGCCGAAACGCGCGATGTAGTCCTGGGCATACTGCGGTCCGATCGCCTGCATCACCCGCACCGTAACCAGATTCTTCGAGCGCATCAGCGCGTTGCGCAGCCGCATCGGCCCCTCGAACTTGCCATCGTAATTTTTCGGCTCCCAAGCATCGCCCCCGGTCTGGCCGGAATCGAAGTACAGCGGCGCGTCGTTGACGACCGTTGCCGGGCTGAATCCCTTTTCCAGGGCGGCGGAGTAGATGAACGGCTTGAAAGCGGATCCGGGTTGTCGAAATGCCTGGGTTACATGATTGAACTTGCTGCGATCGAAATCGAATCCACCCACCAGCGAATAAATCATTCCGTCGCTGGGCCGCAGCGACACAAACGCGGCCTCGACCTGCGGCATCTGCACGATCTGCCAGCGGCTCTTGTCGTCCTGGCCGACTCGGATTAGCGCGCCGCGGCGAATGCGTATCGCGGAAGGGGCCTTGTCGCCAAGCGCACGCGCGGCAAATTTGAGTCCATCCCCGGTGATGGCGACGACTTCGCCATCGCTTTGCACGGCCTTGACCTCGGCAGACGTCGCCTCGAGTACGATCGCGGCGAGCAGGTTTTCGCCGTCGGTCGTGTCCTCGAAGGCGCGGTCGATCGCCTCCTCAAGCTGGTCGGCGTCCGAGGGAAGGCTGATAAAGGCCTCGGGTCCCCGATAGCCGTGGCGCCGATCGTAGTCGAACACCCCCCGGCGAACGGCAGCGTACGCCGCGTCCTGGTCGGCTTTGCGGATGGTCGTGTGGACGGTGAGGCCGCGCGTATAACTCTCCTCGCCATAGGCTTCGACCATCGCCAGGCGAACCATTTCGGCGATAAATTCGGCGTGCGCCGTATTGTCCTTGAGCGTCTGTCGGACGACCAAGGGCGCCTCCTGGGCTTGTGTGAATTGCTCATCGTTGATGAAATGCAAATCGTGCATTCGCCGAAGTACGTAGAACTGGCGCAGCTGAGCACGTTTCGGGTTCGCGACCGGGTTGTATGCCGACGGAGCCTTGGGAAGTCCCGCCAGCATCGCGGCTTCCGCGACGCTGACCTGGGACAGCGGCTTTCCAAAATAGATTTGCGAGGCTGCCGCAAAGCCGTAGGCGCGTTGGCCGAGAAAGATCTGGTTGACATAAAGCTCGAGTATTTCGTCTTTCGACAGATTGTTCTCGATCTTGTAAGCAAGTAGGGCCTCACGCAATTTGCGAGTAAGCGTTCGCTCTCGGGTCAGAAAGAAGTTGCGCGCAACCTGCATGGTGATGGTCCCGGCCCCCTGCTGGGTGCCGCTGGTGGCGTTGGCCAGCGCCGCCCGAAGGACCGAGAGATAGTCGACGCCGCCGTGCTGATAGAACCGCTCATCCTCGGCGGCGAGGATCGCCTGCCGCATCAGGTCCGGGACCTCTTTGATCTTGACGATCGCCCGCCGCTCCTCGCCGAATTCTCCCAGCAACGCCCCTTCCGCGGAGAGGATTCGCAGGGGGATTTTGGGCTGATAGTCGGTCAGGGTCTCAAGCGACGGTAAAGTGGGATAAAGTAGCGCAAAGACGAACGCCGCCAACAGGGCCCCGACCAGCGCCAGCCCAAACAGGACGGAGGCCAGGTAGATGAGCCAGCGTTTTAGCATGGGTGAATGAAAGTTACCGGGCAACGGGGCAGGAGTCCCGATTATATGCAGGGTAAGGCGTCAAAATAAAGTTGAAAAAAAGAGTTTTACTTCGTTTATACTTGCTGCTACTATTTAAAGTAGTTTATATGTAATCGGTCTAAAGTTCCCATGCTGAAAGAAAAACTCGATTCCGCGTTTGCTTTTCTGCAGACAAAATCGCCGCCGCTAATCGGCGTCGATATTAGCTCGTCTGCGCTCAAGATGGTGGAACTCTCGGAAACGGGGCGGGGGTCGTATCGGCTCGAGCACTACGCCATCGAGCCGCTTCCCAAGGATGTGGTCGCTGACGGCAATATCGCCAACCTGGATCAGGTGGCCGAGGCGTTGCGCAGGGCACACAAGCGCCTTGGCACCCGAAATCGCAACATCGCCATGGCGCTGCCGACGGCAATGGTGATTACCAAGAAAATCATCGTTCCGGCGGGCCAGAGCGAGGAAGAGTTGGAGCTCCAGGTCGAGGCCGAGGCGAACCAGTACATCCCCTTTGCGCTCGACGAGGTCAATCTGGATTTCCAGATCCTTGGACCGGCGCCCAACAACCCCGAGGAAGTCGAAGTCCTGATAGCGGCCTCGCGCAAGGAAAAGGTCGAGGACCGGGTCGCGATCGCCGATGCAGCGGGGCTCAGGCCGCGGGTCATGGACGTCGAGTCTTACGCCACCGAGGAAGCGTTCGTGATGATTTCGCCGTCGCTTCCGGCCAACGGCCGCGACCAGAACATCGCCCTGGTCGACATCGGCGCCCATGTCATGCATTTCTACGTCCTGCGCAACAATCAGATCCTGTTTTCGCGGGATCAGGCTTTTGGCGGCAATCAGCTTACACACGATATTCAGCGAGCGTTCAATTTATCACCGGAAGAAGCCGAATCGGCGAAGAAAAATGCCGGTCTGCCGGAGAATTATGACGCCGACGTGCTGCAGCCGTTCATGGAAACCCTCGCGCTGGAGGTGACGCGCGCACTGCAGTTCTTTTTCACCTCGACCTCCTACAGCCAGGTGGATCAGGTCGTACTCGCCGGCGGCTGTGCGCTATTGCCGGGCCTGGACGAACTGGTGGCCAAGCGAGCGGGGGTCAGCACCATCGTCGCCAACCCGTTCGCGAACATGGCCGGGTCCGACCGTATTCGCCCGCGCCAGCTCGCCGCCGACGCGCCGCTGCTGCTTATCGCGTGCGGTTTAGCCCTGAGGGGCTTCGAGTAGCCATGGTCCGCATCAACCTACTGCCTCACCGCGAGCAAAAGCGTCACGCGCGCCAGCGCCAGTTCATATCGATGGCGATCGGCCTTGCCGTGCTGGGCATCGCGGTCGTCGGCCTGGTTCACGTGGTGATCGCCGCGCGCATCGACAACCAGGGCAGCCGCAACAAGCTGCTCCAGGAAGAAATCGCGAAGCTCGACGAGCAGATCAAGGAAATCGACAAGCTGCGCGAGCAGACGCAGGCGCTGCTGGCGCGCAAGCAGATCGTCGAGACGCTGCAAGCCAACCGTACCGAAGCGGTGCACCTGCTCGACCAACTGGTGCGGCAGCTGCCCGACGGGCTGTACCTCAAATCCGTGAAGCAAACCGGGGGCAAGGTGACGCTGGTCGGCTACGCACAGTCCAACGCCCGGGTCTCGACGCTGATGCGCAATATCGAAAGCTCTCCTTGGCTCGCCTCGCCGGAGCTCGTCGAGATCAAATCGGTGCCGATGGACAAGCAGAAGATCAATGAGTTCACCCTCAACCTGCAAGTGAAGCGGCTGGGTGAACCGACCGCTCCCGGCGCACCCGGAAAAGCGCCCGGCGCGCCGGCAGCCAAGGGGGGCAAGGCATGACGCTCGACGACATTCGCCGGCTGAATATCCGCGAGGCCGGAAATTGGCCGCTGCTTCCCAAGATCATGATTCTCGGGGTGCTGCTCTTCCTCATCCTCTTGGCGGGAGCGTTTTTTGACTGGCGCGATCAGTTCGAGGCGCTCGACAAGGCCCAGGACGAGGAAGTCAAGCTGCGAGAGGCGTACGCGTCCAAAAAAGCCAAGGCGGTCAACCTCGATCTTTATGTGCAGCAGCTCAAGGAAATCGAGCAATCTTTCGGCGCGCTGTTGAAGCAACTGCCCAATAAATCCGAGATGGACGCGCTGCTGACCGACATCAACCAGGCCGGGCTCGGGCGCGGTCTGCAATTCGAGTTATTCAGACCGGCGACACAGGAGCGGATGGCCGATTTTTATGCCGAGCTGCCGATCAGCGTCCGTATCACCGGCAATTATCACGACATGGGAGCGTTCGCCAGCGATGTCGCTCAGCTGCCGCGGATCGTGACCCTGAACGATGTCGGTATCGTCAACGACAAGGGCACGCTGATCATGGAAGCGACGGCCAAGACCTTCCGCTATCTCGATGAGGAAGAAGTCGCGAAACAACGCAAGTCTGCGAAAGATGCGAAGGACAAGGGCAAAAAATGATCGGGCGAGTGGCCATGTGTGTCGCCGTAGCCATCTCTATCGCTGGATGCGGTGGTCAACACGAGGACCTGAAAGCGTGGATGCAGGAGCAGGGCAAGGGCGTCAAGGGCAAGCTTGACCCGTTGCCGCAAGTAAAGCCGTATGAGCCTTTTGCATATAACGCGTTCGACCTGCC
>WNGI01001891.1_pt1 | contig 17844 bp, 15 predicted proteins | sample 5400621 | NCBI WGS metagenome assembly WNGI01 (sample SAMN13153374, study PRJNA577476) | soil metagenome | isolation source: 20 cm soil or saprolite under Garry oak tree replicate 1 | place: USA:California | collected 2016-06-15 | reverse complement strand
TCCACGCGCTTTCGCGCCATGCAGCACCGCAACTTTCAGTTATTCATCGCGGGACAACTTATATCGCTGATTGGCACGTGGATGCAGACGACCGCGCAGCTTTGGCTGGTCTACAAGCTGACCGGTTCTGCGGCGCTGCTCGGGGTCTTCGGATTCGCGAGCCAGGTGCCGATGCTGTTTCTTTCCTCGATTGGCGGCTACGTGGGGGATCACTACGACCGGCAACGCAGCGTGATTGCCACGCAGACGTGCTCCATGATTCTCGCGTTCGCGCTGGCAGCGTTGACACTGACGAATGTGATTCACGAATGGGAGGTCATCGTCATCGCGTTTCTTGTAGGCATCGTGAACGCGTTTGACGTGCCCATCCGGCAGGCGTTTTTTGTACAGATGGTGGGGAAGGCAGATCTTCCAAACGCGATCGCACTGAATTCCTCGATTTTCAATGGCGCGCGAGTTGTAGGTCCGGCGATTGCGGGGTTTGCCATTGCCTGGGTCGGAGAAGGCTGGTGTTTCTTTCTGAATGGTCTGAGCTTTGTGGCCGTGATCGTGGCGCTGCTGATGATGAGGATCGAGCGAACGGTAATGAAACCGAGCAAGGATTCGCCGCTGAGAAGTTTTGTGCAGGGTTTCCGGTTTGCGATGAGCGATCTGCCGGTGCGATCGGCTCTCTTGCTGCTCAGCGTATTGAGTCTCTTTGGTTTGCAGTATTCGGTGTTCCTGCCGATCTACGCGAATGACATCCTGAAGGGAGGCGCGCGCACCCTGGGATTGCTGATGAGTGCGGCCGGGGTGGGCGCCGTACTAGGCGCGCTGCAATTTGCGGCGCGTACGCACTACCGGGGTCTGGCTCGTTGGATTGCGGCGACTTCTACGACGTGCGCGGTAGCTCTAATTATCTTTTCGCAGGCAAGGGTTTTCTGGCTGTGTAGTGCGTTGCTCTTCGTAGTGGGCTTCGCTGCTACCTCGCAGATGGCGGCGACCAACACGCTCATTCAGAACCGGGTGCCGGATGAACTGCGCAGCCGAGTGATGGCGGTCTACGCAACGATGTTCATGGGGGTGCAGCCGATTGGCTCACTGCTCGCCGGCGGAGTGGCGAAGCGAATTGGCGGGCCTTATACGCTGGCGGTGTTTGGATCGCTGGTGCTAGTGGGGAGTCTATTCTTTTTGTTTCGCGTGGTCATGAGGCTCCCACGGACGTCGGGAGAAACTACTGCAGCGCCTGCAAACGACTGAAACGCTTGCAGATTTGGTTGTGGTGCTAGATGGCCCACGTCCTTTCCCGTTCAGGATAAGGCCGCGCCTCTACAAGGCCGGTCGTAGTCCGGGCTAGGCCGGGTTGGAGCGATAAAGCCAGGAGGGCTGGGTGAAATTCTGCACGGATATCGGGGTGTTTATTGCTGCCAGGAGGGCATCGACTTTGGGGCGCAGCGGCGCGAGCGAGCAGACTGGATCGGTAGCAGCGGCATTTCCTGCGAGCAGCAATGCCTGGCAGCGGCAGCCACCGAAGTCCTGCTCGCGCCGGTCGCAGGTCTTGCAAGGTTGCTGCATCCAGTCTTCGCCGCGGAATTTCTGAAACGCGGCGGATTGCTCCCAGATTTCACGCAGACCGTGGTCTTTGACGTTTTCAAAGGAGAGCCCAGCAATGACTTGCGCGGCATGGCAAGGGAGCACATCGCCGGTCGGCGTGATCAGCATCAGTTTGCGTCCCCACCCGCCCATACAGGGCTTGGGATACTTGGCGTAATAATCCGGGACGACAAATTCGATGCGCATTTTGCCCTGCAATCTGTGCTGTTCGCGTTTCAGAAATTCGATCGAATGATCTAACTGTTCACGCGTTGGCAGCAGGTTTTCACGATTGGCAAAGGCCCATCCGTAGTACTGGACATTGGCGAATTCGATGCGCGTCGCGCACGAAGACTCCGCGAGGGCCAGCATTTCTTCAAGTTGATCGATGTTGCGGCGGTGAATGACGAAGTTGAGAGTAACGGCCACGCGGTGATACCTGAGCCAATCAAGAACGCGGAGCTTTTGCGTATGCGACTTGGCGCCGGAAATTTCATTGGCGGTTTCTTCACGCGCGCCCTGGAAACTCAGTTGCATGTGGTCGAGTCCGGCTTCGACCAGTGCCGCGAGCCTCGTTTCATCCAGGGGCAGGCCGGAGGTGATGAGATTGACGTACAGGCCGGCGGAGCGCGCCGCGCGCACAAGATCGACGATGTCAGGGCGGGCGAGCGGTTCCCCTCCGGTGAAATCAATTTGGAGGACACCTGTTTCGGCAGCGTCTTTGAACACCCGGCACCAGATTTCTGTGGGGAGTTCGCTAGCGCGGGACTGTAACTCGAGTGGGTTCGAACAGTAGACACAATGGAGCGGGCAGCGGTGGGTGAGTTCTGCGATGAGCGCGAGCGGATTGGGAATCGTAGATGTCATGGTCAGAAGAAATGGGCTCTCCATCCGATCGGGGCCGCACAAAACGAAAAGACACCGGCAAAAAATGCCGGCGTTACAACTCGAAGTCCAGAGCGCGTCTCTCTTGCAAAAGCGCTAGATAGCCGAGGATGTCCTGCTCGACCTTTTGCGGCTCGGCTTTGGAATAGATTTTCTGCAATTCCCTAACGATCTGTTCGACGGTGTGTTGGCCGTCGCAGCGCTCGACAATCTCGAGACTCGGGCCATTCAGGCGCAAAGCGCGTTCAGGCATAAGGAGGACGCGCTGCTGGCTGTTTTCCCCAAGGCGGCATCCGGGAGCTAGGCGCGGGCGGCTGTTCAGTTCAGGCGGCATTGTAAGTTCTTCAAGATTCCTTTGCGGGCTGGAAGGCGCCCGGGGGTGGCCAACCGGGATTGACATAAGCAAAATAGAGCGCGTCGAGCTGGGCCCACAGAATGTCGCATTTGGCACGCAACGCGGCGTGGGCCAAATCCTGTTCTCGGCGCGTGGGCGCGTGTTTCACCACCCAGGACAGGGCGAATTCGCAGTCCTCCGTGGCTTGTGTGAGACGGCCAGTGAAATAGTCGAGACCGCCGGAGAGCCAGGGATAGTGCTGGCGAAGGCGGTCCAGGCGAAGGGTAATCAGCCTCTTAGAGAAGAGCTCGGTGAGGGAAGAAGCGACGGCTTCGAGATGAGAGCCAGTGGAGACAAATTCGACGTAGGCTTGAACGGCGTAACGAGTTGCTGGCAGGATGCCGGCGCTACCGAAAGCTAGGTCACGCGACAGGCCGGTGGCTTCAACCAGGCGCAGCCATTTTTCGATCCCGCCGGGCTTGGTGCCGTCGCCGTCGTGATCGACGATGCGCTTGCGCCAAGCGCGGCGGAAGGCGGGATCTTCGCTGCGTGCCAGGATGGCCGCATCTTTGATGGGGATACGGCTTTGATAGTAATAACGATTGAGAGCCCACGCTTGAAGCTGGCCGCGCGTGAGCCTGCCGTCGTGCATGAGCAAGTGAAATGGGTGCTTGTGATGGTAGCGCTCTTCTCCAATGGCATGAAATCCGGCGACAAACTCGGCTTCGGAGAACAGCGGGTTTTCGACGTCGTGGTTCGCGAATGGGGTCACAGGTCGAACTCCATCCCATCATAGGCGATTTCCCATCCGGCTTCACGCACAGCGCGATACTCCGCGCTCTCTTCATTCAACACCGGGTTGGTATTGTTGATGTGGATGATGACCCGCTTAGTCTTTCCGAAACGAAACGGCCGCTTCAGCAGGCCACGCTCGCCCCACAGAGGAAGATGTCCCATATCGCGTGCGGTTCTGCGGCTGCGCTTGGTCTGGATGAGCTCATCATCTTTCCAGAACGTGCCATCGAGCAGAGCGAGGTCGCTTTCGTCCACGGACCGCTGCCAATCCTCTCCAAGGCCGGAAACGCTCGGAGCGTAGAAAAATCTCTTTTCTTTGTGGAGGAGTTGGAGGCCGATGACCGCTTCTTCCGGAGGAAAGCTTCCTTTTAGCGCATCGCTCACGTAGTCCGGGAAACCACCGAGAAGAGGCACGGCTTTGCAAAAGAAGCCGTCTTTTAGGCTGCGGGAAGAGGGCGGAACGAGAGGAATGAGGCGATCGAGCGGCAGCGTGTCCCACCGCACGGGCGGGTTCGAGCGCGTCAGGACGCGGAACAAGCTGTTTTCTTCGGTGAGAATACGTCGCACTGATAGAGTCGAATAGATGTGTAGCGGTTGAAACTCGCGAAGGTGAAGCAAGCCCATCACACAATCCACGTCGGCACTGGTGAGCAGGATGGTTGAGATGGGCGAACCGGTCGAAGAGGGGACCGACAACTCCGAGGTCGCCAGGATTTGCTGGCGGAGATCTGGAGAGGCGTTCAGAAGAAACCAGTGTGGCGGATGTGAGGAGACTGCCACCTGCGCTTGCGTCCGCGGACGACCCTTTATACCGCCGTTGCGCACCGCGCTACAGTTTGGGCAAGCACAATTCCATTGCGGAAAGCCGCCTCCGGCTGCGGAGCCGAGGACTTTAATGCGCATTCGGCATTCCGGCGACGCCGACCCGCTCGGGGTCGTCTCTCAGACTAGAGTTCGGCGTTGGCGTACGAGCTGACTTCGCAATTGAGGTCGATTTCTTCGTGTTGAGGGGTAACCCATTCCATGGCCGACGCTCCTTTTAGAGTCAAACGGCTACAACTCAAAAAGCATAACATGGAATTCAGTTGAAGGGAAAGGGGAGCATGCGTGCGTGGGCGTGGCGTGCGCAAACCGGAACGAATAGCAGGTTGCAAGAGGATGGGAATGGTGACCTTTTTTTGGGCGAGGGGGAAGATTTTGTTCCCATTGGTATGCACAAGTGGCCGAAGACAGACATCATTACCGTGCGAACCATTGAGCCGGGCTCCCCGAGCGCCAAGCAAGAGATCTCCTCCGAAGTGATAGGCAACGATCTGAAAAGTTCCAGTCCGAGGGAGCTAGAACCCCACCACCAAGCATTGTTGTAGCCGGAGACAAAAACCACAACAAGTCGCGGCCCGAATGGCGTAGTTCCTCTTGGCCTTATTCTCAGAACTATTTTTCAGAAAGCCATGATTCCTCTTGACATGCGTGGAAAGCAGCCTATCATGTGGTTAAAAGTGGTAAGAAGTGGGTAGCAGTAGAAGCCAGTAGCAGGCACTGGGGCAAAGCAAACAGATTCCCAGATCTGTGGTGAAAGTGGGCATTTTGGCCATTCTAGACCACACTTTTGTGTGCGATCCGGTAAAAACCGGGGTCGCGTTGAGCGGGGCCGATGAAGCTGCGGGGCAACTGTCCGGCGAAGGTGGACGAGAAGGGGCGGCTGAAGATACCCGCCGTGTTTCTGGAGGCCCTGAAAGAATACGGCAACCAGTTTTACATCACCAGCGCTACGGGCGAATCGGCGCGCATTTATCCGATGAAAGTTTGGTCGGGCCTTGAGGACAAGCTGGCCGGCGTATCGAGCCAGAACCGGGCGAAGAGAAAATTTTTAATGAGAACGAGCTATTACGGGCAGACGGTGGAGTTGGATGGGCAAGGAAGAGTGCTGGTGCCCGCAGTGCTGCGCGAATCGGCGCAGATGAAGGGCGAAGTGGACGTGTTCGGCAACCTCGATTACCTGGAAGTCATGAACCATACCCGCGTGTTGGATGACTTGAAGAATTCGCCGTACACGGAAGAAGACGACAAGGCTTTGGAAGACCTGGGAATATAGGGTTTTGCAAGCTTGGCTGTGCCGCACACGCCGGTGCTGTTGGAAAGGGTGCTCGAATGGCTGCGCATAAGGCCGGACGGAACATACATCGACGCCACCCTGGGGGCGGGCGGGCACTCGGCGGCCATCGCGGAAAGATTGACGTCAGGCAGGTTGATCAGCCTGGACCGGGACGTACAGGCGCTGGAACTGGCGCGGGAGCGGCTAAAGAGTTTCGGCGAGACGGTGAGGCTGGTGCAGTCGCCGTTCTCGAGGATTGCGGAGGTCGCGCAAGAGTTGGGGATTCCGCCGGTGGACGGGGTCTTGGCCGACTTGGGAGTTTCGAGCATGCAGCTTGATTCTGCAGCGCGGGGATTTTCGTTTCGCGAGGCTGCTCCGCTGGACATGCGGATGGATGCTGTCAACGGCCAACTAACGGCCGACGAGATTGTGAATCGGTGGTCGGAGAGGGAAATCGCCGACCTGCTCTACCGGGAAGCGGATGAGCACGATTCCAGAAGGATCGCCAAGGCCATCGTAAGAGCGCGACCGATCCGGGATACCGCGCACTTGGCAACGACTGTGGCAGGGGCCCGAAGGCAATGGGGAAGGCAGAGACTGCATCCCGCAACAAAAACGTTTCTGGCGCTGCGGATAGCGGTGAATCGAGAGATGGAGGAACTCGGGCAGTTTCTTTCTCGGACCCCCGCCACAATGAATTCAGGAAGTCGCTGGGTGGTGTTGAGTTACCACTCGCGGGAAGACCGCCTGGTAAAGCGCGCGTTTCAAGAGGGCGAGCGAGCAGGAGCGCTCCGCGTGCTGACCAAACACGTGATCCGGCCCCGGGAGCAGGAGATGACCGTCAACCCGCGTTCGCGAAGTGCGAAACTACGGTGTGCGGAAAGAGTATAGGTATGGCGCGCAAGAAAAAATTACCGGCAATGACTGAGTTTCATACCGTCAAGCGGATCGACAATTCGCGTATCGTGCGCCACGTCGAGCCGGTGAAGATGCGCAAATTGTACCGCATGGTGGCGCTGGGCGGGGTAATCGCGGCTTTTTTCATGCTGTACATCTACCAACACTTCCGCTGCATCGACTTGAGTTTTCAGCTTGAGGACGTGAAGGGTAGGCAAGCCGAGGCGGCTTCGCTGAACTCGTCCTTAAAATTGGAAATTGCCGGGCTGCGCAATCCGATGCGCATTGACATAATTGCGCGCCGCCAACTGGGTTTGACTGAGCCACTGCCGACGCAAGTGCAGGAATACGAAGCTCCAGACGGCCGAGAACTGGCCGCGGTGCGGTCCGTTCGGCCGAATCGTGCGCCGTAGTTTCTAGATGGGCAGGATTCGACAACAAGTTTGCCGTCAAGCAAATGAACTTCCAGGCGGAGCCCTGATCGATGTGATCTCGCCATGCCAGAAAACCGTCCTCACGCTGTCACCGGAGGCCGCCTAGCGGTAGATTCCGGGCGTAGACGCAAGACGGTCGATTCCAATACCGGCCGCAAAGCGGTCGGCCGACTGCTGATCGTTGCCTGCCTGGCACTCTTGTGGATGACCGCCGTTTTCGGTCGGCTCGGATACCTGCAGCTTTTTCTTCACCGCGAATACCTGGCCCGGGCGCAAAGGCAGCAGCAGCGCGTGATCGAAATCACGCCCAAGCGCGGAGCGATCTACGATCGCAACATGCACCCGCTGGCAATGAGCATCCCGGTGGATTCGGCATTCGCGGTGCCTTCCGAGCTTGGCGACCAACAACTGGCGGCCCAGCTGCTCTCCGGTGTTCTGGGAACTCCACGCGAAGTGCTTGAAGCGCGACTGGCATCGTCGCACTCGTTTGTGTGGATTGCGCGCAAGCTGCCGCCAGACAAAAAGGAAGCGGTGGAGGCGCTGAATCTGAGAGGCGTCTACTTCCAAAAAGAAAATCAACGCATCTATCCGAAGCGCGACCTCGCATCGCATGTACTGGGCTTCGTCGATCTCGATGAAAAGGGGTTGGGTGGGATCGAATACGAATTGGATGGCAAGATCCGGGGCAAGAGCGAAAAGATCATCGTGATGGCCGACGCACGCCAGCGCTGGTTCGACGGTGGAGAAGCGCAACGAGAACGCGGCGTGAACGTGGTTCTCACGCTCGACGAAAAAATCCAGTACATCGCCGAGCGCGAGCTGGCGGCAGCGATTGCCAAGACGCATGCCATGGCCGGCACGGTGCTGGTAATGAATCCGAATAGCGGTGAAATCCTTGCGCTGGCGAACTGGCCAAAGTTCAATCCCAACGCGGCGAACGATTCACCAGCAGAAGCCCGGATGAACCGTGCGGTCGCGGCACTGTACGAGCCCGGATCGACTTTTAAGCTCATCACCCTGGCAGCGGCGTTCGATCAGGGGGTTACGCGGCCGGAGGAAATTTTCGATTGCGAGAACGGAGCGGTATATGTAGCCGGGCACCGCATCCGTGACCACAAACCGTTTGGGCTGCTGAGAGTCGCTGACATTCTGGCGCAGTCGAGCGACGTCGGAGCGATCAAGATTGCGCTGCGGCTGGGAGCGCCGAAATTCTACGACTATATCCGCGCATTTGGTTTCGGGCAGCAGACCGGCGTGGATATGCCAGGGGAGAGCAAGGGTCTCCTGCGGCGACTCGAAAACTGGTCGGCGATCTCCATCGGATCGATCTCCATGGGGCAAGAGGTGGGGGTCACGCCGCTGCAACTGATCGGCGCCGTCTCCGCGATTGCCAACGGAGGAATGCTTTACAAGCCGCATGTCATTGCGGAGTTGAGACGCGGGGATCAGGTATTGCCCGCGGAAGGCTTGCTGGCACCCACCGAGCCCAGGAGAGTGATCCGGCCGGAAACGGCGGCGACTCTGCGGAGGCTCATGGAAGGAGTCGTACTGAACGGAACAGGAAAGCCCGCGCATCTGGATGGCTGGACCGCTGCTGGAAAAACCGGGACGGCGCAGAAAATCGATCCGGCGACGGGCCGATATTCGGCGAGGCAGCTGATTGCTTCCTTCACCGGCTTCGCTCCGATCAACAACCCGGCCGTGACGATTCTGGTGTTGCTGGATTCGCCGGTGGGGCAGCGCGAGGGCGGGCAGGTGGCCGCGCCGGTCTTCAAGCGGATCGCCGAGCAGGTATTGCCGCACCTGGACGTGCCACGCGATGTGCCGATTGGCCCGCGGCTCGTCCAGGCCGCGTACCACAATCGCCAGGCTTCCCCTAGTGATACGCTCGAAGATTACACACCGACGGACTTTTCGGGGCTACCCGACCAACCGCCTATGGAGGCCAGTGCACCTAATTTGAAAGGGCGTAAGAGCCACAGGCCTTCCGCGACGGTAGCGGTGGATGAAGGGGGCGACATTCAAGTGCCGGACTTTTCCGGAAAGACGATGCGCGACGTAACCGAGACTTGCCTTCGATTAGGGCTCGACCCCGTTCTAGTTGGCAGCAGCTTGGCTACGAATCAGACCCCAGCCGCGGGAGCCAGGGTGCGGCGAGGCGCAAAGATCACCGTGCAGTTCGGAACACCGGCACCGAAGATCGCACACCTGCACCACAGGGTAAGGCATTAGGATGAAAATTGGATTGAGTTTAGAAGAAGGGATACAGGACAACGCCACGAATCACGTTGACAGCCACGGAAAGCAATCTGCCCGCGACAGCGCAGCACATCGCGGACGAAAGCTGAGCGAAGTGCTCCAAGGCGTGGAGACGGCTCTGCCCGCGGCCGCCAATAGCCTGGAAATTCGCCAGGTGGCTTGTGATTCGCGGAAGGTGCGGCCGGGCGCGCTTTTTCTTGCCTTGCACGGGGCCAAGGCAGACGGAAACAAGTTCATTCAGGACGCTCTAAAGCGAGGCGCGGTGGCCATCGTGAGCGAAGAGCCGGCTCCCACCAGGATCCCGCGGGGCGTGGCATGGATCCAGATTCAAGATGCGCGCAAAGCGCTGGCGATCAGTGCCGCGAATTTCCTAGGACATCCCGCCAACGCTCTGCAACTCGTTGCGGTAACCGGCACGAACGGAAAGACAACCACCACTGCGGTCGTGGATGCCATCGTGAAGGCCTCCGGAGCGAAAACCGGCCTGTTCGGAACAATCGCCTATCACACCCCGCTCGGCGACTATCCAGCGCCAAATACGACGCCGGAATCGGTGGACCTGCAGGGATTTTTCGCGGAGATCCGCGACGCGGGTGGAAAGTACGCGGTGCTCGAGGCCAGCTCGCATTCGCTGGCGATGGACCGGCTCTGGGGATGCCATTTTCAAGTCGCGGTGTTCACCAACCTGACGCGCGAACACATGGATTTTCACAAAACGTTCGAAGATTATTTCGCCGCAAAAAGGAGGCTCTTCGAGGGCACGGGGGCGGGGGCACCCGAAGTGGCGGTGCTTAATGCCCAGGACGAATTCGGCAAGCGGTTGGCGGGCCTGGCAAAGAAAACGGTCACCTTTGGGCTGGAGGGTGACGAAGACATCACTGCAAAGAAATTTCAGCTGACTTTCGACGGCTTGAACTTCACCGCGCAGACGCCCAACGGAAAAGTGCGCGTGGTTTCGCGGCTGGTTGGTCGGATCAACGTTTACAACCTGCTCGCCGCGATCGGAGCGGCGCAGGCGCTGGGTCTTTCAAACGAAGTAATTGAAACCGGCATCCGCAATCTGCAGAGTGTTTCGGGGCGTTTCCAGCGTATCGATCTTGGACAGCCCTTCCTGGTGATCGTGGATTATGCGCACACCGACGATGCACTGGAAAACCTGATTCGAACGGCGCGGGAGCTGAATCCCAAGGCCCGCATCATCACGCTGTTCGGCTGCGGTGGGGAAAAGGACCGGACCAAGCGGCCGGTGATGGGGGAAGTCGCCGGCCGGTTGAGCGACCTGACGATTCTCTCGAGCGACAATCCGCGCAGCGAAGACCCGCTGAAAATCATCAGCGACATCATCGTAGGACTGCAGAAAACCGCCGGCAAATATCTGATCGAGCCTGACCGAGAAAAGGCCATTGGCATGGCCATGGAGGAAGCCCGCCGCGGAGACATCGTGCTGCTGGCCGGAAAGGGTCACGAGAATTATCAGATCCTTTCGGACCACACGCTCGAATTTGACGACCGCGAAATGGCGCGGAGCGTCTTGCGCGAACGTGGTTTTGAAGGGCCGCGAAACAATCATGTAAGTGGCGGCCCGGAGTTTGGTACGTAGCGCGCTTGGTTCGTAGGTACAACCAGTGTGCTCCGGTCCCGGCAAGTCGGGGACGAGCCAATTGATGGCGTCTTGGGAAAGGAGGAACCCTCAAACGTTGAGAACACAACGGGCCGTTTGGTACTGGAGTAAGACGAATCCCTTGAGGAACTTATGCGGTGGACGATTGCACAAGTGGCTGACGCTCTGGGTACTCGGCCGGGCACGGGACTCAACCCCCTGGCCCGGGTGGCCGGCGTGTCGATTGATTCTCGCGCGATTCGTGCCGGAGAACTGTTCATGGCCATCCACGGACCGCGTCATGATGGACACGACCATGTGGCGAGTGCCCTGGAACGCGGGGCCATGGCGGCAGTGGTGGCGGAGGCGCAACTTCCGCGATATGCGGGTCCAGTCAGGGAGCGCTCTATTGCGGTGGCCGACACCTTTGATGCGCTCAAGCAACTTGCGCGCGCAGTGCGCGAATCCTGGAGTGGGAAAGTTGCCGGGATCACAGGTTCTGTCGGCAAGACCACCACGAAGGAGATCTTGGCGGCACTGTTGGGCGCGAAGCTGCGGGTCCTGAAGTCGGAAGGAAACTTGAATAACGAGTACGGGCTGCCGTTGACGCTTTTCCGCCTGGAGGAAACGGACCAGGCAGCGGTACTCGAAATGGGGATGTCGCGCCGTGGCGAGCTTCGACGCCTGGCGGCGATTGCCCGGCCGGACGTGGGAGTTGTGACGCGTGTTTCGCCAGCGCATCTGGAATTTTTTTCCTCCGTGGATGAGATAGCGCTGGCCAAGCGCGAGCTGATCGAAGGATTGAATGGACACGAGTCTACTGCGGTGGTCAACGCGGACGATCCGCGCGTCGCCGCGTTTGGCGCATTCGCGCCCGGTCGCGTATTGACGTATGGCATTGAGAAACCAGCCTTTTTCATGGCCCAGGAGATCGAAGACCGCGGAGCGCTTGGATCGGCGTTTGATTATGTAAGTCCGGAAGGCCACGTGCGGCTGGAGCTGAGTGTTCCCGGGCGTCACGCGATTGCCAACGCGCTGGCGGCACTGGCGGCCGCGAGCGTATGGGACATCGGCGCGGCGGAAGCACAGAACGTGTTTCTCTCCTTGCGCGCACCGGCGATGCGCGGAGAACTGTTGCGATTTTCGAATGGAGCAGCGCTCATCAATGACAGTTACAACTCGAGCCCCGCGGCGCTCGAGGCCATGACCGAATTGCTGGCGGCGACGCCGAATTTTCGCCGACGCATCCTCGCGGCCGGCGAGATGCGCGAACTCGGCACGGCTTCGCCCGACCTACACCGTGAAGCAGGGCAGTTCGCCGCGAAGACCGGGAAGATCGATTGGATCATCGGTGTGAGCGGTGATGCTGCGCAGATCGTGGAAGGCGCAGTGGCCGCAGGGCTCCCGGGAGCCCGCACTAAATTCTTCGCCACGCCGCAGGAGGCCGCCGAATTTCTGGCGGGCTTTATCGTGTCCGGCGATCTGCTTCTGGTGAAGGGCTCGCGGGGTGTGAAGATGGAGCAGATCGTGGAATCGCTGATCGCGCGGCATACTGCGGCCGGTGAAATCACGGGTCAGGAGGTACGGCACTAAGATGCTTTACTACCTCCTTTACCACACGCTCCAGCACTATTTCAGCCCCCTGAATGTTTTTCGCTACATCACTGTGCGTACCGTGTACGCGAGCCTTACGGCCATGTTTCTGGCGCTGGTCTTTGGTCCCTGGCTCATCCGCCGTCTGCGCGAATTGCAGATCGGCCAATTCATCCGTGAGGAGGGCCCCGAGGAGCACAAAAAGAAAGCGGGCACGCCAACCATGGGCGGGGTGCTCATCGTTCTTTCCACGGCTGTGCCGGTTCTCCTCTGGGCGGATCTGACCAATCCATTTATCCTGCTCTCGCTGTTCGCGCTTTTCGGTTTTGCCGTCATTGGTTTTATTGACGATTACGCGAAAGTCTCGAAGCAGCGCAATCTGGGTCTCACCGCGAAGAAGAAGGTTTATTTCCAAGTTTTCGTCAGCCTGATCGTGGGTATCGCGCTTCTTGTCCTGGCCACGTACAGCGCTTACTCGACGCAGTTCGTCTTTCCTTTCTTGAAGCGATTCCGTCCGGACCTGGTGATCCACTCGTTGCTCAATCAATCTCATTTTTCCGGGCACCTCTGGCCGCTTGCGTTTGTGCCATTTCTTGTGGCCACGGCAATCGTCATTGTGGGTTCCTCCAACGCGGTGAACCTGACGGATGGGCTTGATGGCCTGGCCATCGGCTGCACGGTCATCGCGGCGGGGGCGCTTACGGTTTTGACCTACGTGAGCAGCAACTATCGCTGGGCCACCTATCTAGAGATTCAGTACATTCCGCGTGTCGGCGAGCTCACCGTTTTCTGCGGCGCGCTGGTCGGGGCTTCGCTCGGTTTTCTCTGGTACAACGCGCATCCCGCGGAAATCTTCATGGGCGACGTGGGCTCGTTGTCGCTGGGCGGAACACTGGGCACCATCGCGGTCATCATCAAGCAGGAAATCCTGCTCTTTTTCGTCGGTGGCGTTTTCGTCATCGAAGCCCTAAGCGTGATTCTGCAGGTGGGCTCTTTCAAACTGCGCGGCAAGCGCATCTTCCGCATGGCGCCCATCCATCACCATTTCGAACTGCTTGGTTGGAGCGAATCGAAAGTGATCGTGCGGTTTTGGATCGCCGCGCTGGTTTTTGCGCTGTTTGCGCTTACGACGTTGAAGTTGAGGTAGCGAAGCCCGGCGTTCAAAGGGTCTTACAGATTAAAGATGCCGAGACCGTTGGAGTTGCGCGGCAAGCAGGTGCTGGTGGTGGGACTGGCCAGGACGGGTGTGGCCACCGCCCTGTTTTGCGCCGCGAGGGGCGCGAACGTGACGACCACGGATACGCGCACAGAAACCGAAATCGGCGAACCGATTGCGCCACTGCGGACTGCGGGCGTAAGCCTGGAGCTGGGGGGCCACCGGGAAAACACATTTCTCGATCAGGACCTGATTGTGCCTAGCCCGGGCGTGCCCGCCGATGCTCCTCTCCTGCAGGCGGCGCGCGCCAAGGGCGTGACCATCTGGAGCGAGGTGGAGCTGGCGGACCGGTTCCTGAACGGACGCCTGATCGGGATCACCGGTTCGAACGGGAAGACCACCACGACTTCCTTGATCGAACACATTTTGAAAAACGCTGGTTTCTCGACGATTCTTGCCGGGAATATCGGCACTCCCTTGATTTCGTGCGTGGAGCGAACCAATGACAGCACCATCACTGTGGTGGAATTAAGCAGTTTTCAGCTGGAGCTGATTGAAACATTTCGCCCCAACATCGCGGTGTTCTTGAATCTCACACCCGACCACTTAGACCGGCATTACACGCTCGCGGCGTATGGCCGCGCCAAAGCGCGAATCTTCGAGAATCAGACGGAAGCGGACAGCGCGGTGTTGAACACGGATGATCCGGCGACCACGCCCTTGGCGCCCGCCAAGCCGCACGTCTACTGGTTCAGCCGGAAGCAGCGCGTGGCGCAAGGCGTGTTCGTGCGGGAAAACGAAATCGTCTTTCGCCATAACGGCGAAGAAGAGCTGGTACTGAATCTCCAAGAAATTCCGCTGGTGGGTGCACACAACGTCGAAAACGTCCTTGCGGCCGTGGCCGCGACGCGTCTCGCCGGGGCCGGACCCTCGGCTATCGCGAAAGGAGTGCGCTCCTTCGCGGGGGTCGAGCATCGCCTCGAGTTTGTCGCGGAAATTAAGGGTGTGCGCTATTTCAACGACTCGAAGGCGACCAATGTGGATGCCACGCTGAAGGCCCTGGATGCTTTTGCCGGGAGAATCCTGATCGTTCTGGGCGGGAAAGACAAAGGCAGTGATTACACGGTGCTGCAGAAGCCGCTGCGTGAGAAGGCCATTCTTGCGCTTCTGATCGGCGCGGCAGCGGAGAAAATTGAGAAAGCCATCTCCGGCAGCGTGGCGATCGAGCGCGCCGGGGTGATCGAGCGTGCCGTGGAAATTGCCTGGCATGCTGCGCGCCCCGGCGACGTGGTGCTTCTTGCCCCGGCTTGTGCCAGCTTCGATCAGTTTCAGAACTACGAACACCGCGGCGGCGTCTTCAAAGAACTAGTGCATCAATTGGAGCGGCAGGTGGCGAGTACAACTTCTGGAAGAGGGTAGAAGAGTGCCGAGACGACTGGAAAATGACCGCTGGCTCTTTGGAGTGACGCTGGCGTTGTGCCTGCTTGGCGCCGTCATGATTTTCAGCGCCTCGGCAGTCACGGCGGAACAGCAGTACGGCCACTCGTACCTATTTCTCGTCCGCCAGGCCGCTTGGCTCTTTATTGGGGTCTTGGGCATGTTCGCTCTGATGAAGACGGACTATCGGCGTTTGCGCGAGCCCGCGGTCGTCTATCCCGTCGTCTGTGTCGTCCTGCTGTTGCTTGTCGGTACGTTCTTCCTCGACAAGTCCCATGCTACGCATCGCTGGATCAAGTTCGGGCCGGTGGGCATCCAACCGTCGGAACTTGCAAAACTCTCGACCATTCTTTATCTGGCGTGGTTTCTCCATCAGAATCGCAGCGACAAGGCCAGCATGGAATTCCGCAAGGGAGATTTCTGGCGGACCATTTTTCCAGCAGCTGGTCCCATTCTTGTCTATGTCGCGCTGATCTTGCTACAACCTGACCTTGGGACGTCTATCGATATTCTCGTTGTGGCTACCGCCATGCTGTTCGTCGCGGGTCTCTCATGGAAGTGGCTGGCGGTGGGGTTCGCCGGAGCGATTCCCGTAGTGTATCTGCTCATCACGCAGGTGGCGTACCGGCAAGCCCGGTTGACCGCTTTCCTGCACCCGGATTCCGATCCGCAAGGCGCAGGATTTCAGTTGCTTCAATCGCTCATTGCCGTCGGCTCCGGTGGCCTCACGGGCGTAGGCCTGATGGAGAGCAAACAAAAGCTCTTCTATCTGCCGGAGGCACACACGGATTTTATTTTTGCGGTGATCTGCGAGGAACTGGGTTTTATCGGGGCGATGATGGTGATTGCGCTCTTTGTCATCTATGGCTGGCGAGGAATGCGTGCCGCGTTGGGCGCGCCGGACGGATTCGGGCGGCTGCTGGCTTTGGGAATAACCGCGATGGTTTTGTGTCAGGCACTGATTAATTTCGCAGTCGTGCTCGGGATGGTGCCGACGAAAGGAATCCCGCTGCCGTTCATCAGCTATGGGGGATCGAGTTTGCTGGTCATGTTGCTAGCCACCGGCGTGCTGCTGAATATTTCGCAACGGGCAGCGGAAGCATGAGCAGTGGGCCAACCAAGTGAAATTGCTGATTGCAGGCGGCGGCACGGGCGGACATGTCTTTCCGGCGCTGGCGATTGCGCAGGAATGGCTTTCCAGGGGAAGTGAGAGGGAAGTCCTGTTGGTCGGAACAGAACGCGGGATTGAGATGAAACTGGTGCCGCAAGCCGGGCTGCCGCTGGAAACGTTGCGCGTGGCTGGCTTGAAGGGCAAGGGCGGAGCGACGCTGCTCAGGAATTTGGCCATGCTTGCGCCGGCGATGCTCGATGCGCGGCGCGTGTTGCGCAGGCACCAACCCGTCGCTGCGTTTGGTGTCGGAGGATATGCAGCCGGACCCATGTTGCTGGCCACCTGGTTGGGGCGCGTGCCCAATGTCATTTTCGAACCAAACGCCGAACCGGGTTTCACGAACAGGGTGCTGGCGCGAATTTCTACACGAATTGCCACTGGCTATGAAGTTTCTGCACGCGGGTGGGGGAGGAAGGCCATCGTTACGGGTTGCCCGGTGCGCCCGGAGTTTTTCTCCATTACACCGCGGCGGCCGGGAAAGCCGTTTCGGCTGCTGGTCACCGGCGGTAGCCAGGGGGCGTTACCGATCAACCGGGCGTTGGTCGACGCCATGGACCGTCTGGCCGCACGCAAAAGCGAACTGGCCATCGTGCATCAGACCGGCGAACGCGATTATAACGCCGTACGCACCGCCTATGCGCGGCGCGAAATCAACGCAGAGGTTGTCCCCTTCCTCACGGACATGGCGGAACGCTTTGCCTGGGCAGATGTGATTGTTTGTCGGGCAGGAGCCATCACCGCAGCGGAAATCGCTGCTGCGGGTAGAGCCGCCATCTTCATTCCTTTCGGAAGGGCGACCGATAGCCACCAATTGCGCAACGCGCAGGAAATGACGCGCGCGGGCGCGGGCCGCCTGATTTCTGAAGTAGAACTCACGGCCGAACGACTGACCGCCGAAATCTTCCTTCTCCTCGACCAACCTCAGGAGATCGAAAAATTATCAACCGCTGCGCGCAGACTTGCCCGCCCTTGTGCCGCGCGTGACATCGTGAACCTCATCGAAGAGGCCACGAAAATGCAAGGAAATCTGCTGAGGGCAAGCGCATGATGGTCTCTTTCCGCAATTTTCAACGAATCCACTTGGTTGGTATTGGCGGCATAGGCATGAGTGGCATCGCCGAGGTGCTCCTGACGCTCGGCTATTCCGTGTCCGGCTCAGACACCAAGCCGTCCACGATCACCGAGCGCCTCCAGAATCTCGGCGCAACGATCTATGAAGGTCACCAGGCTTCCAATGCCGATGGCGCGCACGTTGTCGTGACTTCCTCCGCAGTGAAGGCAGATAACCCCGAAGTCATCGAAGCGCACAAGATGAAGATTCCGGTGATTCCACGTGCGGAGATGCTCGCCGAATTGATGCGCTTGAAGTACGGAATCGCCGTAGCCGGCGCGCACGGTAAGACGACTACAACTTCGATTGTCGCTTCGGTGCTGGCGGCGGCGCATCTGGACCCCACGTTTGTGATTGGCGGGAAGGTCAACCAGGCGGGCACGACGGCGCGGCTCGGCAAAGGCGAATATTTTGTAGTGGAGGCGGACGAGAGCGACCGCAGCTTCCTGCTGCTCGCGCCAGTGGTCGCCGTGGTGACTACGATTGATCGCGAACACCTCGATCA
>WNGI01001972.1_pt1 | contig 17846 bp, 13 predicted proteins | sample 5400621 | NCBI WGS metagenome assembly WNGI01 (sample SAMN13153374, study PRJNA577476) | soil metagenome | isolation source: 20 cm soil or saprolite under Garry oak tree replicate 1 | place: USA:California | collected 2016-06-15 | reverse complement strand
CAAAAAAACGCGAAGGGCGGCGCCGATCCCGCAATCGCGTACCGCGTCACCGGGGCTGCCTGCGTCATTCACATTGCGATCGCACCGGACTATCCGACGATCGGCGTTGTCGGCATCGACTTCGGTGGCGATTTCTATCGCGTGTGGCGCAACGCGTTCGATTTCGGCGCCGCCGCTTGCAACAACGGCTCCGCTTCCGATCCGACTGCGATACCGTCGCTCTCGCCTGCATTGCTCGCGTTGACTGCGTGGCTCCTGCTTCTGTTCGGTGGTTTGTCCCTCCGGCTGATCCGCCGCTGACGCCACGCGGCGGCAACTAGTTTTTCCGTCCTCGCGACATCGGGCGCGGCGCGGCGCGGGCGCCTCGAGCTCGCGCACGGCATCGTCGATACGCCGGTGTTCATGCCGGTCGGAACGTATGGCAGCGTCAAGGCAATGGCGCCCGACGAGCTCACCGGATTGGGCGCGCAAATCGTGCTCGGCAACACGTTCCACTTGTGGCTTCGCCCAGGGCTCGACGTGATCGCCGCTCATGGCGGTTTGCATCGATTCATGGCATGGCACCGGTCTCTGCTCACCGATTCCGGCGGTTTTCAGGTGTATAGCCTTGGGCCGCTGCGCAAGGTGGAGGAAAGCGGCGTGGCGTTCGCTTCGCCGATCAACGGCGATCGAATGTTCCTAACACCTGAGCTGTCGATCGATATCCAACGGACGTTCGATTCCGATGTCGCGATGGTGTTCGACGAATGCACGCCGTATCCCGCGACGCGCGACGAAGCGGCGCAATCGATGGAGCTGTCGTTACGATGGGCGAAGCGATCGAAGATCGCCCACAGCAATAATGCCAACGCGCTCTTCGGCATCGTCCAGGGCGGCATGCACGACGATCTGCGCGACGCATCGATCGCGGGGCTTATCGAAATGGGATTCGATGGCTACGCAGTCGGCGGATTGTCGGTCGGCGAGCCCAAGGAAGAGATGTTGCGGGTTCTCGCGCACATCGCGCCGCGCCTGCCCGCAGCATCGCCACGTTACCTGATGGGCGTTGGAACACCGGAGGATCTGGTCGAAGCCGTCCTGGCCGGCATCGACATGTTCGATTGCGTGCTGCCGACCCGCAACGCGCGTAACGGATGGCTCTTCACCCGTTACGGCGACCTCAAGATCCGCAACGCGCGCTACCGCAGCGATACGTCGCCGCTCGATTCAACCTGCACGTGCTATGCGTGTCGGGAATTCACGCGGGGCTATCTGCATCATCTCCAACGCGCCAACGAAATCCTCGGCGCACGGCTCGCGACGATTCACAATCTGCATTATTACTTGACGTTGATGGCACAGATTCGTGGCGCGATCGAGTGCAACCGTTTGACGGCATTCATCGACACGTTTCGCGCCGAGCGCTCGTGCGGTGTGTGACCGTCTACACGTACCCGAAGCGCCATTGCACGATGCGATCGAAGCGAGGTCCCGTGATAAAATAGCGGGTTTTCGAAGCCATCGGCCCGGCGTATTGCGCGCTTGGAAACCTCTCGCGCACCCGGAATGAGTGCCGTTGCGGCGGTTCGCTATCGCAACGCGTTACGTTAGTCAGTCATCGGAGGAATTTTCGTGTTCATTACCCCTGCCTACGCACAGGCCGCGAGCGGCGCGTCGCAGACTGACACGCTGCTGACCTTCTTGCCGATGGTGGCGATCTTCGCCGTGTTCTATTTCATGCTGATCCGGCCGCAACAGAAGAAGGCGAAGGAAACGCGCGCCATGCTCGAGTCGCTCGAAAAGGGAAACGAAATCGTAACCGCCGGCGGCATCGTCGGCAGGATTACCAAGCTCACCGATCAATACGCGATAGTCGAAGTCGGGAACGGCGTGGAGATGACGGTGCAGCGCGGCGCCATCTCGCAACTGCTGCCCAAGGGCACGATCAAGTCGTTGTGATGGCCGCACGGCGCTCCGTCCCATGAATCGCTATCCGCTCTGGAAGTACATCGTCATCGGCGTCGCGCTCGTCATCGGGTTTTTCTACGCGCTACCCAATCTGTTTCCAGACGCGCCCGCCGTACAAGTGTCGTCGTCGAAAACGGGCGTCAAGATCGATTCGACGCTGCTCGCAACCGTCGAGGACGCGCTCAAGAGCGCCGGCATTGCCTATCGCGGCGAGGTGCTGGATCCCACCGGTGTCAAAGTACGTTTCGCCGATTTCGATACGCAGGTCAAAGCGAAGGAGGTGCTGCAGGGTAAGCTCGGCGACAACTACATCGTCGCCTTGAATCTCCTTTCATCGTCGCCGCAATGGCTCGCGTCGATCGGCGCCCTGCCGATGTATCTTGGCCTCGACTTGCGCGGCGGCGTCTATTTTCTGCTGCAGGTCGACATGAAAGGCGCACTCGACAAGGCGGCCGATCGATATACGACCGATATCCGCTCGCTGATGCGCGAAAAGCGGATCATCTACGGCGGCGTCGCGCGCGAGCAATCGAACGTCGTACTCCGATTCAAAGACGAGGTCGAGCGCAATAAGGCACGAGTCGCAATCGAAACGGCGTTTCCGGACTTGCTCGTCCGTGAACAAGACGCGCCGGGCGGCGAGATCCGCCTGGTTGCGGGACTCAAGCCCGAAGCGCAGAAGCGCATCCAAGACGGCGCGGTCCAGCAGAACATCACGATCCTGCGCAATCGCGTGAATGAGCTCGGCGTCGCCGAACCCATCATCCAGCAGCAAGGCAGCGATCGCGTAGTCGTGCAACTGCCCGGCGTGCAAGACACCGCGCGCGCCAAGGATATTCTCGGGCGCACGGCAACGCTCGAAATTCGCATGGTCAATGATGAACCGGGCGCGCTGGACCAAGCACGGAGCGGGCAGATTCCGCTCGGCAGCGATCTTTTTCAGGATCGTAACGGTGAACCGATTCTCGTCAGGCGCCAAGTCGTGCTGACCGGCGATCGAATCAACGATGCGCAATCCGGATTCGACAGCCGCACCAACGAGCCCGCGGTCCACGTGAATCTGGACGGCACAGGCGCACGGATCTTCAAAGAAATCACCCGCGAGAACGTCGGCAAGCGGATGGCGATCGTGCTGGTCGAGAAAGGCAAGGCCGAAGTCATCACGGCGCCGGTCATTCGCGAGGAGATCGGCGGGGGCCGCGTGCAGATCAGCGGCCGGATGTCGACGCGCGAAGCCAACGACATCTCACTCTTGATGCGCGCCGGCGCGCTCGCCGCACCGATGGAAATCGTCGAAGAACGCACCGTCGGTCCGTCGCTCGGCAAGGAAAATATCCAGAAGGGATTCGACTCGGTGGTGGTCGGCTTCTGCGTGCTGGCGGTTTTCATCTGCGTGTACTACGTGTTGATGGGCGCCATCTCGACGCTTGCCTTGTGCATCAACCTGTTGTTGCTCGTGGCCATCCTGTCGATGCTTCAAGCCACCTTGACGTTGCCTGGCATGGCCGCAATCGCGCTCGCCCTCGGCATGGCGATCGACGCCAACGTGCTGATCAACGAACGGATACGCGAGGAGCTCCGCTGGGGCGCGACACCGCACGCGGCCATCCAGGCCGGCTACGAGCGTGCCTGGAACACGATTCTCGACTCGAACGTCACGACGCTGATCGCCGGCCTTGCCCTGCTGGCGTTCGGTACGGGGCCCGTGCGCGGCTTCGCGGTCGTCCACTGCCTCGGCATCCTGACGTCGATGTTCTCGGCGGTGTTCGTCTCGCGCGGCGTCGTCGCGTTGATCTACGGCAGCCGAAAGAAGTTGGACAAGATCTCGATCGGTCAAGTCTGGCGGCCGAATCGCACCGCAGTACCGGCCGTCAAAACGTGACGTAGCGCCAACAGAGCCAATCTCGGGCCGCCTAAGACACCGCCATGGAATTTTTTAGATTCACGCGTGACATTCCATTCATGCGGCACGCGCTCGTGTTCAACGTCATTTCGTTGGTCACGTTCCTTGCCGCCGTCTTGTTTCTGGCAACAAGGGGATTGAACCTCGGCGTCGACTTCCGTGGCGGCACGGTCATCGAAGTTGCATACGAGCACGCCGTCGATTTCAACCGCGTTCGCGGCGCAATCGACAAGCTCGCGCTCGGCGAATATTCGGCGCAAAGCTTCGGCAGCTCGAACACCGCGCTCATTCGGCTCCCGCTCAAGGAGGGCGTATCAAGCGCCCAGCTGTCCGAGCGTGTCATGGCGGCGCTCAAGGCCGACGATCCGAGTGCCACTCAAAAGCGCGTTGAATTCGTCGGCCCGCAGGTCGGCAAGGAGCTCTACGAGAACGGTGCGCTGGCGCTGCTGCTCGTGTCGCTCGGCATCGTCGGCTATCTGGCACTGCGCTTCGAATGGCGCTTCGCGGTCGCCGCGATCATCGCCAACTTGCACGACGTGATCATCATTCTGGGTTTCTTCGCGTTCTTCCAGTGGGAGTTTTCCCTGCCGGTTCTCGCTGCCGTACTCGCGGTGCTGGGCTACTCAGTCAACGAATCGGTCGTGATCGCCGACCGGATTCGCGAGAATTTCCGCAAGATGCGCAAGGCCACGGTGATGCACGTCATCGACAGCGCGATCACCAGCACGATGTCGCGAACGATCATCACCCACGGCTGCACATTGCTGATGGTGATGTCGATCTTTTTCTTTGGCGGCGAGACGCTGCATCACTTTGCGCTCGCGCTCGCGATCGGCATCTGTTTCGGCATCTATTCGTCGGCGTTGGTGATGGCAGCGCTCGTGATGTGGCTTGGCGTGTCGCGTGAAGATTTGGTAAAGCCGGACAAGAAGCGCAGCGGTCCCGAGGGCGAGAAGATCCTTCCCTGAAAGTAAACGGGCAAAAGTTTCGCTCGCTTTGCCAGCACAACACTTTTGCCCGACTTCCTTCCCACTTGGCCGCCGGTCGCGAACAGCTTCATGTTGTTCGGCCTGTTATTGCTCGCCGGATTGATCGGCGGCCGGATTGCATCGCGCACGCATGTGCTTCCGTCGATCACCGGATACATTGCCATCGGCTTTATTCTCGGTCCCGGCGTGCTTGGTTTGCTGAACGAGGAAGCGTTGCGCGAGACGCGCATCTTCGCGGACATCTCGCTTGGGCTCGTCGTATTCGAGCTCGGCCGCCGGCTCGACCTCCAATGGGCGCGCCACGATCGCTGGCTGTTGCCCTCCGGCCTTGCGGAGAGCCTGCTATCGTTCTGTGCGATGTTTGCGCTGCTGCGCTATTTCGATATTGCACCGCTCGAAGCCGCGGTTGCCGCTACTGTTGGCGTCGCCACGGCGCCCGCGGTTGTATTGCTCGTGGCCGCGGAGCTCAAGGCCGAAGGACCCGTCACCCGGCGCGCGCTGTGGCATGTCGCGCTCAACAACATCATCGCGATGTTGGGTGTCACGCTGCTGCTGCCTTTTATCGAAGCACGCGATGCAACTTCGTTGTGGAGTCCAACCGGCCGCGCGCTGTGGCTTGTCGCAGGATCGTTTCTCCTGGGCTATGTCGCGTTCTGGATCGCGCGGGTGCTCGCACGCTTTATCGGAAAATCGGATGCGCCGCAGTTCATCCTTGTCGTCGGCATGATCGTGCTGACCGTTGGCGTCGCACAGATGGGACGCCTGTCGGTTCTCCTGGCGCTCCTCGTCTTTGGCATGGCGGCGCGTAATTTCGATCCCAACCATCGGTTGATCGATATCCGGTTCGGCCATGCCGCTCGCTTATTCTTCGTCGTCCTGTTTGTGCTGACCGGCGCCACGCTGCGGCCCGAGCAATTCGGTGAGATTGCATGGGTCGGACTCGCACTCGTGCTCGTCCGGTTGCTGGGCAAGGCTGTCGCGCTCTATCTGTTTGCCTGGCCGGCGCGAATCTCGGTACCGCAAGCGGCCACGCTTTCGCTCGCGCTGACGCCGATGGCGGGTCTTGCGATCGGCATGACCCAGCCGATCTACGACGTCGCACCTGATTTCGGGGCGCGCCTTGCGGCCATCGTGGCCTCGGGCATTGCGATTCTCCACGTGATCGGGCCTATCGCCACACGTTACGCGTTGGTCGCGTCCGGCGAAGGTGAGCAGGAAGCGAGCGACTGACATGGAACCGCTCGCGTTCAAGCATTCGCAGGCATTGACGATCGGCGTCGAGCTCGAGCTGCAGCTTGTCAATACCAGCGACTTCAACCTGGCGCCGGACGCGGACGATCTGCTGCGCCGCGCCGCCAGCGACACGCACGCCGGCGAGCTGAAGCCCGAGATCACGCAGAGCATGATCGAGATCAACTCGGGCGTTCACGAACGCTACGAAACGCTGCTCGCCGAGCTCCGCACCACGCGCGACAGGCTTGCGTCCCATGCGCGCCAGATGAACGTAGCGATCGCGGGGGGAGGTACCCATCCTTTCCAGAAATGGAAGGATCGCAAGATCTATCCGAACGAGCGTTTCTTGTCGGTCTCGGAGAAGTACGGTTTTCTGGCCAAGCAGTTCACCGTGTTCGGTCAGCATGTTCATATCGGGTGCGCGAGCGCGGACGATGCGATCTACCTCAACCACGCGCTGATCCGCTATTTGCCTCATTTCATCGCGCTCGCCGCATCGTCGCCGTTCTATCAAGGTGTTGACACGGCGTTCGATTCGTCGCGGCTTTCGATCGTCAATACATTTCCGCTCGCCGGCACGATTCCGTTTGTCGCGGACTGGCACGAATTCAACCAATACTTTCAGACGATGTTCGACTTCGGGATTGTCAAGAGCATGAAGGACTTCTATTGGGACGTGCGGCCCAAGCCGGAGTTCGGGACGGTTGAGATCCGCGTCTGCGACACGCCTCTCACCGTCGATCGCGCGGCGCAGATCGCCGCCTACGCGCAAGCATTGTCGCGCTGGTTGTGGGCCGAGCGCGTCGGCTGGATTACGCCTGATCTCTATCTCGTGCACAGCTATAACCGCTTCCAGGCGGCGCGTCATGGACTCGCGGGGACGCTGGTCGACCCCGCCACGCGCACCTCCATTGGCATCGGGGAGGACATTCAACGAACGCTGCGCGAGCTTTTCCCGCACGCGGTCGATCTTGAGTCCACTAACGCTCTCGAAGCAGTGCTTGCAATTGGGCGCGGCGAGGGCAACGACGCCACGTGGCTGCGCAACACGTTCACGGAAAAAACGACGTTGCCGGACGTCGTGCGCGAGCAAGCGGCGCTGTGGATGCAGGCGTAGCCCCCAACGGCCGCTCGCCGCTGATGATTACCACGCTCATCTATTCGCTGCTCGCGCTCGATCAGACGCTTGCGCAGCTCGCAGCGCAATATGGGCCATGGCTGTACGGTTTCCTGTTTCTTGTGATCTTCGCTGAAACGGGCCTTGTCGTATTTCCGTTTCTACCCGGAGACTCGATCCTGTTCATCGCCGGTACGATCGTGGCAGTCGCGAATCTCAATGTCCATGTACTAGCGCTCGTGTTGGTCATCGCGGCGATTCTCGGCGATTCGGTCAACTATGCCGTCGGGCACTACATCGGGCCCAAAGTGTTCCATGAGCCGGAGTCGCGCTGGTTCAAACGCCAATACCTGTTGCGAACGCAGGCGTTCTACGACAAATACGGCGGCGTCACGATCATCATCGGACGCTTCGTGCCGATCATTCGCACATTCGCGCCGTTCCTGGCCGGCGTTGCCGGGATGACCTACCCACGGTTTCTGTCCTACAACATCGTGGGGGCCGTGGCGTGGATCACGTCGCTCGTCTACGCGGGCTATCTGTTCGGCAACATCCCCTGGGTCAAGGAAAATCTGCAGTACATCGTGCTCGCGATCGTCGTCGTGTCGCTGATCCCGGCGGTTTCCACGTTCATCAAGGAGCGGCGCGCGCAGCGGCCTTAGAGCGTCGCGTAAGCGCGCCAAATCGCAATCCAAGCAGATCGGGGGTATGTCATTCGATCAAGCGATCAGCGCGCAGGAGCAGGGATTGCGGAATGGCGATCTTCATGGCTTTCGCCGTCTTCATGTTGACCGCAAGTTCGAATTTGGTTGGTTGCTCGACTGGGATATCGCCTGCTTTCGTGCCTCGCAGAATCTTGTCGATGAATCCGGCGGCGCGACGATAATTCTCGGCGGAACTGGGCGAATACGACATCAGGCCCCCGGCCTCGACGTTCTCGGTGTTGGCGAATATCGCCGGTAAACGCTGTGCCAGCGCAAGGTCGGCGAGTTGCACACGTTGCGTGAAAAATACGCCGCCCCCGATGTCGGAGACGAGCAGCGCCTCAGCCCCGCCACGCTTGAGCGATGCAAATGCAGCCTCCAGTTCGGCTGATGTGTGCAACTCGACGACTTGGAGCGTAAGTCCCCGCGTTTGCGCCGCTTGCCGCGCATTCCTGACACTTAACCGGTTCATTGCGTTTGCCGCGCTTACCAGCAAACCGATGCGCTTGGCGTCCGGCACCGCCTCGAGCAGCACCTGCAGATTCTTTCCTACCAACTCGGGGGTGAGGCGCGTCAGACCTGTAATGTTGCCGCCGGGGTGCGCCAGACTCGCAACGAGGCCTAACTCGACTGGATCGCTGACGTTCAACATGACGATCGGGACGCTGCCAGCGACTTTGCTCGCTGCAAGTATTGCCGGATCGATCGACACCGCGAGGACGTCGACCTTTTGTGCGACGAGGTCGCGCGCATTGGCGAGCAGCGCGCTTTCATCGGTCATGCCGCTTCCGGCATTCGTCCAGCGGTACTCGACGATGATATTGCGTCCTTCCAGATAGCCGAATGCAGCCAGTCCCTCCTGGAACGCTTTCAAGAGGTGTGGCGCTGTGTCGGAAGACGGTCCGAGGTAACCGATGCGCCAAAGCTTGTTCGACGATTGCGCTTGCGCGAGGAATGGCCCGATCGTGGCGCCAAGTGCAAGCAGCACCCGGATGACGTCACGCCGGTTCATGTGAGACCGAAACACGTTACACGCGCTTTGCCAGCGCGGCAGCAAGTCCCGTGTACGTGGCGGGCGAGAGCGATTGGAGACGCGCCTTTACATCGTCCGGCAGCGCGAGCCCTTCGACGAAGCGATGCAACGACTCGCGTGTGATTCCGTTCTTGCCTCGCGTCAACCCCTTCAACTGCTCGTACGGCTCCGGCAATCCGTAGCGTCGCATCACCGTTTGAATCGCTTCGGCCAGTACTTCCCAGTTCGCGTCAAGATCGGCCGCGAGACGGTGGCGATCGACGTCAAGTCGCCCCAGTCCTTGCCGCAATGACGTCCATCCCATCACCGTATGGCCGATTGCCACGCCGAGATTGCGCAGCACCGTCGAGTCGGTGAGATCGCGTTGCCAGCGCGATATCGGCAGCTTGTCGGCCAGATGGCGCAGCAGCGCATTGGCGAGCCCGAGATTGCCTTCGGAATTTTCGAAATCGATTGGATTGACCTTGTGGGGCATCGTCGACGAGCCCACCTCGCCTGCACTCGCCCGCTGCCGGAAATAGCCGAGCGAAACGTAACCCCAAATGTCGCGATCGAGATCGACTAAGACGTTGTTCGTGCGTGCGAGCGCGTCGCAATACTCGGCGATCCAGTCGTGCGGCTCGATCTGCGTCGTATACGGATTGAACTCGAGCCCGAGTGACATGACGACCTTTGCTGCGAATCGCTCCCAATCGACGGCGGGATACGCAAGGACGTGCGCGTTGTAATTGCCGACCGCGCCGTTCATCTTGCCCTTGATCGCGATTTTCGCGAATGCCGCGACCTGTCGGTCCAGGCGCGCGACGACGTTGGCGATCTCCTTGCCGAGCGTCGTCGGCGTCGCCGGCTGCCCGTGCGTGCGACCAAGCATCGGCGCGTCGGCATGCGCATGCGCGAGGGCTCGAAGATCGCCGACAATATCGTGCAACAGCGGCAGCAAAACGTCGCGCCGCGCCTCGACGAGCGCGAGTCCATGCGCCAGATTGTTGATGTCCTCCGACGTGCACGCGAAATGAATGAATTCGCTGATGCGCGCGACTTCCGCAACGCCGGCCAAGCGTTCCTTGAGCCAGTATTCGACAGCCTTGACGTCGTGGTTGGTCGTGCGTTCGATCGCCTTGATGCGGGCGGCGTCATCGAGCGAAAAGCGCTCGGTCGCGGCGGCGATCGCCGCACGCGTCGCATCGGAAAACGGCGGGACTTCCTCGATCGCAGGTTCGGCCGCAAGCGCCGACAGCCACGCCATCTCGATACGTACGCGATGCCGAATCAGCCCGAATTCGCTGAATGCGCCGCGCAGCGCCGACACCTTTCCCGCGTACCGTCCGTCGAGCGGCGACAACGCCGTGAGCGCAGCGCGTTCGTTGGCTGTCGCGTCTTCCACGCAATCGATGTTAGCACGCGGCTGGAGGCTCTTTCCTGCGGCTTCGCGCGTAAAAAACCCCGGCCGAATCGACCGGGGCTCGAAGCGGAACGGACGTCAGTCAGTCGGCGCGCCCGTACACGTGCTTTTCATCCAACACAATGCTGGATCCCCCCGTGTCCTTTAAGAAAAGGAAACCGATGACCACCGTCATCAGCGCGACGATGATCGGATACCAGAGGCCGTAATAGATATCGCCTGTCTTGGCGACAAGCGCGGTTGCCAACAGAGGCAGCATGCCGCCGAACCAGCCGTTGCCGATGTGATACGGCAGCGACATCGACGTGTAGCGGATTCGGGTCGGGAACAGCTCGACCAGAAATGCCGCGATCGGTCCGTACACCATCGTGACGTAGATCACCATGATGAAAAGGATCAGCAGCGTCATGCCCCAGTTGATCGCGTTCTTGTCGGCCGCCTTCGGATACTTCAGGTCGGCGAGCGCCTTGTTGTACGCGTCGGGGTTGAATCCCTTAAGCTCGGTGGGGCCGATCTTCGTGACGACGGTGTCAGCTGAGTCGGCCGGCAGGTCGGTAGACGAGAACGACAGCCCGGCCTTGGTTAAGAAATCCTTCGTCTTGTCGCAGTCGGTGAACTTCGACCAAGGGCCGACGAAGATGTGGAAGTTGCAATCCTTCGCCGCCACCGAGATCACATTCGCTTTCTGAAACGATTCCAGCGCCGGATTGACGTAGTGCGTGAGACCCTGAAACAGCGGAAAGTAGGTCAGTGCCGCGATCAAGCATCCGACCAGAATGATTTTCAGCCGCCCAATCTTGTCGGACAGCCAGCCGAAGACGATGAAGAACGGCGTGCCCAGCACCAGCGAAGTCCCGATCAGCGTATAGGCCGTTAATCCATCTACCTTGAGTGTAATCAGCAGGAAGAATAGCGCGTAGAACTGTCCGGTGTACCAGACCACGCCCTGCCCTGCCGTCGCGCCGAGCAGCGCGAGGAGCACGTACTTGTTGTTCGGGTACCTGAGAAAACTGTCGGTCAGCGGCGCCTTCGATCCCTTGCCTTCCGCCTTCATCCGCTGGAACACAGGCGATTCGTTCAACTTCAAGCGAATGTAGATCGAGAAGATCAACAGGACCAGCGACACGAGGAACGGCAGGCGCCAGCCCCAGTCGGAGAACTGCGCTGGCGTGAGCCAGCCGGTGAAACGACAAAGCGCGATGATGATCAGCGCGAGGAACAGTCCCAACGTCGCCGTCGTCTGGATCCACGACGTGTCATAGCCGCGTTTACCTTCCGTGGCATGCTCCGCGACGTAGGTCGCCGCGCCACCATATTCACCGCCAAGCGCCAGACCCTGTAGAAGTCGCAGCGACACGAGCAAAACCGGCGCAGCCCATCCGATTGTCTGGAAGGTTGGCAAGAGACCGACCGCGAACGTCGAGAAACCCATTACGACGATCGTCACCAGGAACGTGTACTTGCGACCTACGAGATCGCCGACGCGGCCGAAAACCAGCGCACCGAACGGCCGAACCAGGAAGCCCGCCGCATAAGTTGCGAATGCCGAAAGCAGCGCGGCCGTCGCGTTTCCGGTTGGAAAAAACACCGCCGCGAAAAATGGCGCAAGAACCGCGTATAAGTAGAAGTCGTACCACTCAAATACGGTGCCGAGCGACGACGCGAAAATAACCTTCTTTTCTTCTTTCGAGAAATCCTGGGTGTGACCTGGGGCCCGCGGTGCGATTGTGGCCATCGAACGCCTCCTCAAAAATTTATCGTCGGGTGCTGGCTGTGGCTGGATTTGGACCGGCTTTGTCGAAATCGCAAATCCGGGGGAGTATAAGCCGGTTCGCCCAAGAGCGACAATTCAACCTTAGTCGCACTTCAACGCGGCGGCGCACAATTTGCGACAGCCTGGCTGATGACCAAAACGCGGTCGCTGTGGGAAGCGCGGAACGCGTAGCCCGATTCGAGCGCCATGAACGGCGAGATCGTCCAACCAGAAATTCAGGCCATTTCCAACAATTCGCCAGTACGATCGATCAAGACGCTGGCGTCCGGTGGCGGGAGCTTCTTCATGAGCGATCGCCCATAATCCGGAAGCAATGTCTTCAGGTCGGCGCGCGTCGCGCAACGTTCGAGCCGCAAAGTGAATAGGAAGGCCCGTATCCCGAGAGCGTCGACGATGGTGTCATTCATGAATGCCTTCGCGATGCGAAAGCGCCCAACTTCGTCGATCACGCCAATGCTGACGGCTTGCTCGTCGTTCGCCGCGACCGCCGTTCCCGCTCCGAACTCGACAACATAACCGTCGGCGATGAGCTGCGCGAGCTGCTCATACGTCGCGCCGATCTGGTTCGCCTGCTGCTCGATTTGTTCGGCCGACTTGGCGGGATCGATCAAGAACAAGAGCGTGCGCACCTTGCCGCGCAAATTCCTGCGGCCGTCGACGATCTCGCTATGCCCTTTTTCGGTTCTGGCAAGGCGTCGGGTCATCTTTGCGTCCAGATTGCACCTTCATTCGACGTTAGTCGTAGTCTTTACGCAATAATCGCGCCAGAAGTGCCCACTCAACGCTCACAGCGCCTGCTTCAGTTGCTCCAATATCGCAGGGTTTTCCAGCGTCGAAACGTCCTGCGTAATTTCTTCGCCCTTCGCGATCGAGCGTAGCAGCCGTCGCATGATCTTGCCCGAGCGCGTCTTGGGCAAATTGTCGCCGAAGCGAATGTCCTTGGGCTTCGCAATTGGACCAATTTCCTTGCCGACCCAGTCGCGCAATTGCTTGGCTACGTTTTCAGCATCGGCGCCCGACGGCCGCGCCTGTTTCAACACGACGAAAGCGCAGACGGCCTCACCGGTCATGTCGTCGGGACGACCCACGACCGCCGCTTCAGCGACCATCGGATTGGCGACGAGCGCTGATTCGATCTCCATCGTTCCCAATCGATGGCCCGAAACGTTCAGCACGTCGTCGATGCGGCCCATGATCGTGAAATAACCGGTCTCCTTGTCGCGCACCGAGCCGTCGCCGGCGAGATAAAGCTTGCCGCCAAGCTCTTCGGGGTAATACGACTTCTGGTAGCGCTCGGGATCGCCCCAGATCGTCCGGATCATTGCCGGCCAGGGCTTTTTGATGACGAGAATGCCGCCGTGGCCGTTCGGCACCTCGTGACCGGTTTCATCGACGATGGCCGCCATGATTCCAGGCAAAGGAAGCGTGCAGGAGCCGGGTACCGTCGTCGTCACGCCCGGCAGCGGCGAAATCAAATGTCCGCCCGTTTCCGTCTGCCACCAGGTGTCGACGATCGGGCAACGGCCACGGCCGACGTTCGTGTGATACCACATCCATGCTTCAGGATTGATCGGCTCGCCGACGGTGCCGAGCAAACGCAAGCTCGAAAGGTCGTAGTTCTTGGGCGCAGCGGCCGGATTCGCTTCGGACGCCTTGATCAGCGAACGGATTGCGGTCGGCGCCGTGTAGAACACGTTCACCTTGTGATCCTGGATGACTTTCCAGAATCGTCCCGCGTCCGGATAAGTCGGCACGCCTTCGAACACGACTTCGGTCGCACCGACGGCAAGCGGGCCGTAAGCGATATACGTATGGCCCGTGACCCAGCCGATGTCCGCCGTACACCAGAAGAGATCGGTCGGCTTGACGTCGAACACCCAGCGCATCGTCAGCATCGCCCACAACAGATAGCCGCCGGAGCTGTGCTGAACGCCCTTCGGCTTGCCGGTCGATCCTGACGTGTAAAGGATGAACAGCGGATGCTCGGCGCTCACCCATTCGGGCTCGCATGTGTCGGGCTGTTTGGCGACGATCTCGTGCATCCACAAATCGCGGGGCGCTGAGAACGCCACGTTGCCGCCCGTTCGCCGGTAGACGATGACGTGGCGAATCGCATCGCACCCGCCCATGGCCAACGCCTCGTCGACGATCGCCTTGAGTGGAAGATGCTTGCCGCCACGCGCCTGTTCGTCGGCCGTGATCACCGCGACCGCGCCGGCATCGATGATCCGCTCTTGCAGCGACTTAGCGGAAAAACCACCGAACACAACCGAATGCGTTGCACCGATCCGCGCGCACGCCTGCATGGCGATAACACCCTCGATCGACATCGGCATGTAAACGACGACGCGATCGCCTTTCTTGATGCCAAGCGACTTGAGTGCGTTCGCAAAGCGACAGACGCGGTGATAGAGCTCCTGGTACGTGACCTTGGTCGCTTTGCCGTCGTCGGACTCGAATACGATCGCGACCTTGTTGGCGTTGCCGTTCTGCAGGTTGCGCTCGAGGCAGTTGTACGAGACGTTGAGCGTTCCGTCCTCGAACCATTTGTAGAACGGCGCATTCGATTCGTCGAGACCCTTCGTGAAGGGTTTCTGCCACAACAATGTCTCGCGCGCGAGCCCGGCCCAGAAGCCGTTGTAGTCGGCGGCTGCAGCGGCATTCAACCGGTCGAGGTCGGCTTTCTTGACGTTCGCTTGAGAGACGAAATCGGCGGGCGGCGGAAAGACCCGCAGTTCCCGCATCACGGATTCGATCTGAGCCATGCTTAGGGCCTCCTCCCACCAATAATACAAGACGTGGAAACGGGACGCTGTCAGCGCAATGCTAGAATTTTGCGCTGCGTCAAGTCGGCACGGCATTCATCAATATGGCGAAGATCCATCAGCAGGACCTGATCACGAGCATTGCTGACGCGCTTCAGTACATCTCCTATTACCATCCGCAGGACTACATCACGGCCCTCGCTGAAGCGTACCAAGCCGAGCAGTCGCCGGCGGCTAAAGACGCGATCGCGCAAATTCTCACCAATTCGCGGCTGTGTGCGGAAGGCCGCCGGCCCATCTGCCAGGACACCGGCATCGTCTGCGCCTTCGTCAAAATCGGCATGGACGTCAAGTGGGAAGGGGTGACCATGTCGGTCGCCGACATGATCAACGAAGGCGTCCGGCGCGCCTATGTACATCCGGATAACAAACTGCGCGCGTCGATCTTGCACGACCCCGCGGGCAAACGCACGAATTCATGCGACAACACACCGGCCGTCATCCATTTCGACGTCGTGCCGGGCGAAACGGTTGAAGTCAGAATCGCAGCGAAAGGCGGCGGGTCGGAAAACAAGGCCAAGTTCACGATGCTGAACCCGTCCGACTCGATCGTCGACTGGGTCGTCAAGACGGTGCCGACGATGGGCGCGGGTTGGTGTCCGCCCGGAATGCTCGGAATCGGCATCGGCGGCAGCGCCGAGAAGGCGATGTTGCTCGCGAAGGAAGCGCTGATGGAAACGATCGATCTCCATGAGCTCCGTGCCCGCGGTCCGTCGAATCGACTCGAGGAATTGCGGCTCGAAATCTACGACAAGGTCAATGCACTCGGCATCGGCGCGCAAGGCTTGGGCGGATTGTCCACCGTTCTCGACGTCAAGATTCTTGATTACCCGACACATGCGGCGAGCTTGCCCGTCGCGATTATTCCCAACTGTGCGGCGACGCGTCACGCGCACTTTATGTTGGATGGCCGCGGCGCTGCGCGGCTCGACCCACCGGATCTTTCGCAATGGCCCGATGTGCGATGGACGCCGGTTGCGGAGTCGCGTCGCGTCGACCTCGACACGCTGACGCCCGCCGAGGTCGCCTCATGGAAGCCCGGGGATCGTCTGCTTCTGAACGGCAAAATACTGACTGGACGCGACGCCGCCCATAAGCGGATGACCGAGATGCTCGCGAAAGGTGAAGAATTGCCTGTCGATTTTCGCAATCGCGTCGTGTACTACGTCGGGCCGGTCGATCCAGTGCGCGACGAGATTGTCGGTCCGGCAGGGCCGACCACGGCAACGCGGATGGACAAGTTCACCGACACCATGCTTGCGTGCACCGGGTTGCTCGCGATGATCGGCAAAGGCGAACGCGGGGACATCGCGGTCGAAGCGATTCGAAAGCATAAAGCTGCTTATCTGATCGCGGTGGGGGGCGCCGCGTACCTGGTATCGAAAGCCATTCGCGGGTCGAAAGTCGTCGGCTTTCCCGACCTCGGCATGGAAGCGATTTACGAATTCGACGTAAAGGACATGCCAGTCACAGTCGCCGTCGATGCGCGTGGCGAATCGGTGCACGAGTCGGGTCCGCGCGAGTGGCGTCAAAAGATCGGCAAGATCCCGGTCACTGTCGGCTGATCCGAAACGCCGCCTGTCGCCCCAGATGATCGCTTGCGCGCGTTGCGGCGGCGCGGGTGTATTCTCTCGGTGCCGTTGGAACAAACACAGAGGGCGCCGCGGCAGCGTGGTAACTCGCATCACGCAAACACGCCTAGGAAGCGCGCCCCACAATCACGTGACGATCGTCGTTGAACCGCCGGGCGGCGCTCGCGCCCGGCGAACACCGCCTTTAACCGCGGCGGCGCGCTCTCGCGCTCCCGCGGCGTCTAGCCGACGCACGCCCGGAAGTCTTTGTAGTCCACCTATTGCGAAGTACCCCATCCGCTCGGTGATCGTCGGGGTGAGCGCCGCAGGGCCTCGGCCTCCTTGGATCTGCGACGAGAATCGTTGCAACGAGAGCCGGCGCGCAGCGGCCGCATTGGCCACTGAGGCCGCAAGCGTGGGGATCCAGTGACGAATGTGCGTCAACGGCTGCGCAAGCATTTGTCACCGCTCGCGGCGGATACGGTCACCACGCTCAACTTGCCGCCCGTGCGCATGGGGCTTCTGACGAAGCTCAATTTGCTGACGGTCGGATTGATTGCGCTCACGGCGCTGACGATTACCTCGTTCTATTTCTGGCAGCAATGGCGCGACGACCAGCAGCAGCTGCGAGCGCAGGGCCGAACGGTGCTCGCGATGCTCGCCGATCTCTCGGCGCCGGCGCTGGCCGCGCAAGACAAAACCAGTATCGAACAGATTCTGGGCGGAATCGCCGGCGACACGGACATCGCGTACGTCGCCATGCATGGCCGCAAGGGCGAGACCATCGCCCTGCGCCGAATTGCCGCGAAGCTTGGTGATGCGCCGTTGCCCCCATTCCAGATTGCCGCCAAGCCGGACACATCCGCGACCAATGGAGACCACGGGATCGGTGGATTGCGCATTGTCGAACTGATGACGCCAGTCGTGGCGTCCGCGGGCGGTCCGCCGATCGGTTACGTCCGTCTTGGCATGTCGGCAGACCGTCAGCGCGAGAGCCTTCGCAATCATTTGCTCGGCGCATTGACGGTTGTCGGTTTGCTCGTTGTCGTCGCGGTGATTGCGACGCTCCTGCTCACCCGCCGGCTTGTCGCGCCGATGCGACGGCTGATGCGGGCGGCGCGCGCCGTCGGTTCGGGCCGGCTCGACATCTACGTGCCCGCAAAGTCGTCCGACGAGCTCGGCTTGCTCACGCATACGTTCAACCACATGACGCAGCGGCTCGCCGAGTCGCAGGGTGAGGTCGCCAACTATCAACGGACGCTCGAAGAGAAGGTCACGCAGCGAACGAAGGAGCTCGAAGTCGCGACGGCCCACGCCTACAAGCTCGCGCAGCACGACATCCTCACTG
>WNGI01001890.1_pt1 | contig 17846 bp, 20 predicted proteins | sample 5400621 | NCBI WGS metagenome assembly WNGI01 (sample SAMN13153374, study PRJNA577476) | soil metagenome | isolation source: 20 cm soil or saprolite under Garry oak tree replicate 1 | place: USA:California | collected 2016-06-15 | reverse complement strand
AAGGTCGCTAATATTGGCATCCGCGGCGAACAGGAGCTAGGGATTGAAACCACCGGCTTGATACCGGCAAGCTTACCGCGCCAACCAGAAGATCCGGTCTTAGTAGGAATCGGCCGATTGGAGCGAAAGGGAAAATAAATCGTGGCAGAAAAAATACTCGTTGTGCAAGGGGGAAAGCTGATTGACGGTACCGGCCGGCCGCCGATCGACAATGCCGTTATCATTATCCAGTCGAGCAGAATCCAAGCAGTCGGTAGAAGCGGCGATGTCGCTATTCCCGCCGGCGCTGAGGTCATTGACGTCAAGGGCAGGACCATTCTGCCGGGCTTCATCGATGGTCACGGTCACCTGGAGGATTTTCATGGCGAGCTTTATCTCCATCTGGGCATTACGACCTGCGCCAATATAGAACTCTACCAGGATGGCCCGTGGACCCGGGCGCAAAAACAGGGCACGGCTCTGGGAAAAATTCGCGGGCCGCGGATTTGGATGTCGGGCCGCGCGATCGGCGGCGTCAGCACTGGGCACGATGCTTTCGGCTCGCGCACGGCTCGCGACAACATCATCGTCACCACGCACGAAGAAGTGCGCAAAGCAGTGCAGCGGAAAAAAGATCTCGGCTGCGAGATCCTCAAGGTCAACGAGTTTCTTTCCATGGACTTGGTAAAAGTTGCTTGTGAGGAAGCGCATCGGTTGGACATGCCGGTGGCGGCTCACAGTTGGGACGTCGTCGGCTCCGCCAACGCGGGCGTTGACGCCGTCGAGCATATCTGGTCGGTGGGTTACAGCTCCATTCCCTATGCTCCCGCGCGGCGCAAACTTGCCGAAGATCGTCTCGGCGGCGTGATCGATCAAGAGCTCGCCGGCGCTTATTATCAGACGGAAAATTACGACGCGGTGATCGGCGCGATGATTGAGAATCAAGTTGCGTGGACTCCGACCATCGCCAAGTGGCTGCGTCCGCTTTCGCCGAGCGCGGCGCGCTTCAGAGAAAGAGAAAACCAAATCTTGAACGACCCCAATGCCGATCTGCCGGCGGCGGTCCGCGCAGTGACCGATAATTCCTATGACAAGTTGCTCAAGCGTTACACGCCCGCGCAACTCGAGCAAGCCAAAGTCGGCTACGAAAAAGCCAACGAATTCATCCGGCGTTTCGTCCAGGCCGGCGGCATGCTGAAAGAAGGCTCGGACCCGCCGCGCGGCATGGCGGCGCTGCTGATGCATCAGGCGCTGGCGATGGACGTGGAAGCGGGCGTCCCGCCGATGAAAGCGATTCAAGCCGCTACGCTCAATGTCGCCAAGACTTTCAAGAAAGACAAAGACTACGGCAGCGTCGAGCCCGGCAAAGTCGCCGACCTCTCTATTGTCGAGGGCGACCCGCTAGAAGACATCTGGATGACTCAAAACGTCAAGATGGTCATCACGGATGGAAAGATCATCGATAGCGGATTCACAAAATACAAGAATCCGATCGCGTCGTTCTATTCCTATCAGAGCTTGCCCCTTGACCTCGAAATATCTCCGCTCTTTCTCGTCGAGGGCTCCGGCCCGACTACGTTGCGAGTGCGCGGCCAAGGCGGCATGTGGCCATTCCACCGAGTCATGCTGAACGGCAAGCCCCTGCCAACGAGTTTTGTCTCGAAGGATGAACTCAAGGCGATCGTTTCACCTGAAGCCATTCCGACAGCGGGCACCTACATCGTCACGCTCAAGTGCGAAGGAGAATCGTTCCCCGAGTCCCATCGCGCCCATCTCGTGGTGGGATTTAAGCCATAGCGAGTCACAAAATAGTCTCTCCCCTTTAATCGTCCAAGTTATATGTGTGATGAAATGAGAAGTTGTTGGGCTTGGCCAAATTCAAACTGACTCGCGGTCCGCGCTTCGATCGTTGACGGTTAGGGGCGCTTCCACCGCTGGCGTTACTGCGACTTCCTGTGGTCCCTCCGGGACGATGACGTTGTGCTGGCTGACGCTGTCGCCGTCATTGTATTTCAATTCGTGGAAGACAAGGGTGGAAAGAACGGTGAGCCCGCCGAGCACCATGAAAGCCTGGTGCACGCCGTGGATCATCTCCGAGGCGTCTGAGGTGAATCGATCAGGGATGAAGAGCGCCGCTACCAGCGAAGCCGCTGCAACGCCGAAGCTGATCGACATCTGTTGAACCGTGCTTGCGATGGTGCTGGCCATGCTGGTGTCGCTTTCAGTAACGTCGGCGTACACGAGCGTATTCATACTCGTGTATTGCAGCGAAGAAAAGAATCCGAAGCAGAAAGCTTGAAGCACAATGAGCCACACCGGCGTGCCCGGCCCGATGGTGGCAAACAGTACGAGGACGGCGCCAATGATCACCGTGTTGGAGATCAGCACCCGGCGGTAGCCGAAGCGCGTGAGCACGAGAGGCATCGACATTTTCAAGCTCATTGCCGCGAGGGCTTGAGGCATAATAAGGAAGCCGGATTGGACCGGCGTGTAGCCAAGTCCAACCTGATAAAGCAGGGGAAGAAGAAAGGGCAGTCCGCCCACGCCCAGACGGGTGATGAAGCCGCCGATGACTGCGGCACGGAAGGTTCGGATGCGAAACAGGCCTAAACGCAGCAGAGGGTGTTGTGTCGTGGTGGCGTGGCGTCCATAGCCCAAGAGCAGCACGATAGAAAGCGCGAGAAGGCTCAGTACTTCCCGGGCACTCAGGGTGTGCTCGCCGAAGACTTCCAGGACGTAGGAGAGCAAGGCGACACCGGCCCCAAATAGAATCAGTCCGATGATATCGAGCTCGTCGATGCGTTCTTCGCGATAGTCCGGAAGATGACGATAAATGAAATACAGGCCGAGGATGCCGATCGGCACGTTGATGAAGAAGATCATCCGCCAGTGAAGAAATCCAACAATGAGGCCGCCGGCGACGGGTCCCAGCATCGGGCCGATGAGTGCAGGGACGGCGACGAAACTCATGGCGCGGATAAGTTCGGATTTGGCGAATGTCCGAACCATGGTTAGGCGACCGACCGGCACCATCATCGCCCCGCCACAGCCTTGAAGAATACGGCAAATAACGAGCATGTGGATGCTAGTCGAGATTCCGCAAAGGACCGACCCGATAGTGAAAATGCCGATCGCGGAGGAAAACACCCGGCGGGTTCCATATCGATCCGCCATCCAGCCGCTCACGGGAATGAAAACTGCGAGGCTCAAGGTATAGCTGGAGAGAACCGCCTTCATGCTGAGAGGTGCCACCTTGAGCGCCTCCGCGATCGCCGGCACCGCAGTGTTCAGGATGGTAGTGTCGAGCGACTCCATAAATACGGCTATGGCTACCAACCACGGCAAAAGTCGTTTGACGGAGTCGTTGGGAGAATCTTGAGGCGGCATCAGCTGACCCCAGCCGGAACGCCTGGCTCCGGACTCGGAGAATCAGCACGACGGAACTTCCGGAAACTTCGGGGATAAGTTATTTTTTCACGATCAATCTCGAAATACCAGTCCGCTGTAAGATTTGTTTAGTGACGCTTATTCCGTTTTCGCCGACATCGATAGAGTTAGGCAATTATGGCAAGTCTGGCACGGGTTTGGATTTGTTTCGTTGGTTGCTGGGCGCGATAAACATTTTTGTCACTTCGGTTGGGAGAATAAAATGTTAGAGATAAATTCTCAGACTTCGGAGCGTAAGGAATCTAAGATGACCCCGAAGACATGATAAGGAGAATCGCTATGAAAGACGTCGAACATGATCTCATAGCGACGGCGCAGCCCTATTGGGAAACTGAAGCGACGATCGTTCGGCGATTTTTCCAGAGCAAGCCGACGCGGGAGGATCATATTTTTTGGCTCAAGGCGCAGCTGTGGAAGGAGCTCCATCCGGTGGACGGTTATTTCACGGGGTTGCAAATAGAACTGAACAATCTGGCGGCTAGTTTTCCCGAGATCGATAAAACCATCGGGCGCCACCGGTATCACTCGCTCCTCGAACAACTCACCCAGGAGTTCAATCACTACGTGCTCATGGCTGACGTTCTCGAATATCTTCTGGGACATGCGGTTTCCGCCGAGGATACGTCTCAATTGCCGCAGGAGAAAAAACTCGGCGATATACGCAGAGCTTACGCGAATTCGGGCTCGGCCGTCGATAAAGCCGCCGTGCTCGTCACCGAAGGTGGCGGCGCGCGGATGTTTCGCGAAGGAAGACAGCTAAAGGGCAGCCAGCTCGAAAGAATGATTGCAAGGGCGATGGAAGTCGTCTATCAGGACGAGAAGAACCACTATAAAGAAGCCGCAAGGGAAGCGGCCCGCGCAGTTCAGACCAAGCAAGACCTGGCGCAAATGAAAAAGGCGGTGCATGAAGTAAGCCTGCAACGAGTCTACATGCGCAATGAAATGTTCAAAGCGCCGCTGACGAGCGACGAAATCAAAAGTTGCCTGGCATCTCACATGCATCGAGTAATCGACTAAGTTAGCCTTGCGTAACTTCCCTAACTCGTCACGCTCTTAGAAATCTGATTTGGGGTTAGGCAAGTTGGGCAAGTCTGGCACGCGCGCCGCGCGCTGTGATACTCCGCGGCCGTCCGAAGCGATCATGAAAAGAACTCCCGACCCCTTTAATCCGCTGGCTGAAAATCCGCTAGTGATGTGGCGATACTCAGGTTATCGTCCGTCGGAGCGCTGAAAGGAACCTTTTCTAGGTCTGTCAAAGTTGCCGCCAATTATGTCGTGCTATTGGTGTTTTCCGCTCGAAGCTGACAGCAGTCCAATGGCCGCGATGATACATATGCCGGCGGACACTGCCAGAGTGTGGTCGATGCCGATGATCGCGGCAGCGCTGCCGATCGCCAGCCCTCCAAGCGACCATAACCCGATATCCATGAAGAATAGACTCAGAACTCGGCCGAGCAAATGCGGCGGCGTTTCCACTTGGATCGCGGTATTCGAAGCGGCGCGACCGGCGACTTGGCAACCGCCAACCAGGGCCAGAAATACCAAGGACAAGAAAAAGGAGTGTGAGAAGGTAAATAAGCCGAGGAAAAGGCCGAAGCCGGTCACGCAACAGCAGATCCAGAAAATCCCCGGACGGAAGCTGCGCGTGGAAGCGAGCGACAAAGCCGAAACAATGGCGCCGGCTCCCGGAGCGGACATCAGAAGCCCGAACCCGGTGGGGCCGACATGCAAGATATTGGTCGCGAACATCGGGATGAATCGCGAGTAGGGCGCGCCCACGAGCGCAACGATATACGAAAGCGAAACAATCGAAAAAATCCGCCGGTTGTTGCGTAGATAGCCGTAGCCCTCTTTGATTTCCTTCCATACTCCCTGCTTATTGATCGGAGCTTCCCAGCGCGGCAGTTCCATCAGATAGAGATTCCAGATCAGGGCCACGAAGCTCAGGGCATTGAGAAAAAAGCATCCGGATATCCCGAGGAACGCAATAATCGCTCCTCCCATGGAAGGGCCCAAAATCTTCGAGAGATTGAAGAAAGACGATTGAAGCCCGATGGCATTGAGCAATTCTTCTTTGGGAACCATGCCGTTAACCAGCGACTGGCGCACGGTTTGATTGATCGTGTCGATACAGCCCAACAAAAAGGCCAAGACCGCGATGTGCCAAAAAAGAATGACTTTGAAATACACGGCGAGACAATAGACGACTGCTTGAACCATCGCCAAGCTTTGAGTGATGATCAGCACTCGCCTGCGGTCGAAGCGATCCGAAATGGCGCCGCCGATGGCGCCGAGGAACAAGCGCGGCACGGTATCGAAAAAACTTACCAGTCCAAGCAAAAAGGGCGAATGTGTGAGCTGCCAGACGAGCCAGCTTTGGGCGATGCTCTGCATGAAGTCCCCGGAGGTCGAAATAACATTGCCCTCTACGAGCAGCCGAAAATTTCGATGTCTGAGGGAACGAAAGGTTGAGAAATCGTAGATGCTGCGCATTACTTGCCGAGTTGTCTGAAGTTTTCAAATTCAGTGTGACGGTAAAATGGTCAGAAATCAAAGAGCGGGGTGACTCGCGGCCTGACAAAAACTCTTTTGCGCTTAAAACTCTAATCCCGAATACCTAGGCCAGCGCTACTCCACAATTTCATCATAGCCTCGCCCAAGAAACTCGACGAAGCAGAACCCATGGCCGAAGGGATCGGCCATGAGAGCGAGCTTACCCCAGTTGTGTGTAGCGATGGGCTGCTCTAGCCGCGCTCCGGCCGATAGAGCTCTCTGAACTGCGAGTTCGATTTCGTCAACCACGAAATCAAGATGGACCGGTGTCCAATGCCGCTGGTAACTTCGACGCTGCGAAGTTGTATCCGAGGCCAGCGTCTCGGGTGATTTGATGAGCAGGTAGATTGGCGCCGAACTTCCGAGCATCTCTACTCCAAAGGCTCCGAAGCGACGGCCGATTTCTAATCCAAAAACAGAGCTGTAAAAACTGGCTGCCTTGTCGAGATCATCGACGTCGAGATTGACCAGGAAATCCATAACGCATCGCCTTTTGCGGCAGCAGTTTTGGTTCAGCGGCGCCAGCGGCCCTCCGTCGCAACTAGGGTATCGGCGTCGCTGATTTCATAAGAACCGCCTGTCGAAGTGTTGAACCGAAACGTTTTCTAGGTCGATTCCTCGAGCACGGACAAAATATTGCCGGCCGGGTCTTTGAACCAAGCGATCAACGGCCCGCCGCCGCGAAAGATTCCCTTCTCGTCCGTTTTGAGTGTGCCATCGTAGCGCTCGAAACGCACTCCTCTCTTCGTCAACTGCTCCACGGCTTCCTCAATATTGTCGACAGGGAAATTGAGAATAGTGAAAGTCGCCGGAGCATGGTTCGGCTTGGGATAGATGAGCACTTTACTGCCGCCCGCGAGGTGCAGATTCAATAGGCCGTGAGTTTCAGAAACCTCCAACCCGAGCGTTGCGCCATAAAACTCCTTCGCCTTTTGAATGTCATTTACCGAAAATCCGCTGAATGCTTTAGTGTCTTTGAACTCTTTGAACATAGAATTACCTCCTGTCATCGCTGACTTCACAACGACCGCCCGTCGAAGTGCTGAACCGGAAACTTTTCCAAATCGATTCCTTCGAGGCAGCGAATATTGATCGCGGCCATCCGATTGCCCTTTGGATCGGTACCTTCGCCGTACGGGTGGATGCCGCAGGTCTGGCAAAAGCGATGCTTGATCACGTGCTTGTTGAACGTGTACGTGCCGATATCCTCTTCCGCTGTGAGCACATTCAACTGTTCGCGCGGTACAAGCCAGAGGAGAGATCCTTTGCGCGAACAGATGGAGCAATTGCAGGCCATTGCCCCATTGAGTTCGCCTTCCACCTCGAAGGCAACCTTGCCGCAGTGACAGCTACCTTTGTACTTCACGTGAAATCTCCTTGACTCTGTTAGTCCTCGGCACGCCGATTGTAGGGCCGTTTCTCGCTGCTCTTAATTTGGCTTTACCGCGCTCGGCTCCATGTAGATGAGCTCCCAGATGTGACCGTCCAAATCCTGAAATCCATGGCCATACATAAACCCGTGGTCCTGCGGCTCATTGTAAGTGGCGCCTCCGGCGGCGACTGCTTTTCGAATCATCTCGTCGACCTTTGCCCGGCTTTCCATGGACAAGCACACAAGCACTTCCGTGTATTTCTTTGCGTCGCAAATCTCCTTAGGAGTAAAAGTCTTGAACTTCGATTCAGTGAGCAGCATGACGAAAATATCATCAGTTACAATCATGCACGTGGCCGTCTCATCGGTAAATTGCTGATTAAAACTGAAGCCAAGTTTGGTGAAAAACTCGATCGACTTATTCAGGTTTTTCACCGGTAGATTCACGAAAATTTTACTTGCCATGTTTTCTCCTTTTGAAGATTTATGCCGCTATGAAGTATCCTTGTGCTCGCCCTAGAACATCCGTTCGCCTTCGGCATGGGTGTATCGCGAAAGGCTGAAATCATGAAAACTGCCGGTGAACAGCGGTGCCAATTGCATCCATCGCTTACCATGACGCCTTAGTCGTCGATTGCTTGGTAAACTGCGGTCCAGAAATCGAGATCGATCCTCGAGGGGAAACCAAGGACCTGGGTCATCAGGATCGCGATCATGTCCTCCTTCGGGTCCGAATACCAGGACGTGCCAAAGCCGCCATCCCAGCCGAACCGCCCGGGCACCGACGCCACGTCGTCGCGGCGGATGATTATCGACATGCCGAATCCCCAGCCGCGGTTGTCCCCAAAGAACCATTCGGACCCTGCCGCTTGCCCGGGCGCAATCTGGTCGGTCGTCATCAGCTCGATCGAAGGCCTGGAGAGGATGCGCTCGTTGCCGTGTTTGCCCTTGTTCAGCATCAATTGGCCGAAGGCCAGGTAGTCGTCAACAGTCGAGACCAGCCCTCCCTCGGCGTCTGGAAATGCGGGCGGGCGGCACCACTGGCTGTCGCCGACGCCGTCATAGAGTTCGAGCGCCCCGGTGTCGGGATTGACTGCATAGCAGTTCGCCAGCCGATCGAGCTTGGTAGCAGGTACGCTAAAGCCGGTGTCCTTCATGCCCAGTGGTTCGAAGATGCGTCCACGCAGGAACGTCTCCAACGGCTGACCCGCAGCGCGCGCCAGCAACACGCCCAGCACCGAGAAGGCCGTCGGGTACATCCATTTCTCCCCTGGTTGGTGCATTAGCGGCAGCGTCGCGAAGCGGCGCATCCACTCGTCCGGCGCAGGAGGCGCCTGAGGTTTCGGCGGACCTGGCATGACCTGTAGCTCGCTCGCGGCCCGCTGGATCGGTGTTGCGCCTGGCGGCGCCATGACGAAGCCAAAGCCCATGCGCAAGGTGAGCAGGTCGCGCACGGTGATCGGCCGCTTTGCGGGCACGGTGTCGTCGAGCGGGCCGTCGAGCCGCCTCAAAACCTTGCGGTCGGCCAGTTCGGGCAGCAGCCGATCTACGGGCTCATCTAGCCGCAGCTTGCATTCCTCCACCAAGATCATCGCTGCAGAGGCGGCAACCGGCTTGGTCATCGAAGCAATGCGGAAGATCGTGTCGCGCCGCATCGGGTCGCTGCGATCGATCGCCTTCATGCCGATATCACCGATATGCGTCTCGCCCCGCCGGCTGAGCAACGTGACGACACCGGGCACTTTGCCGCGCTCGACATGACCGGCCATGACGTCGCGCATGCGGCTGAGCCGCGCCTTGGACAATCCTGCGGTGCTCATCTGACAAGAATCCTTCTATTCGCAATCTGCATTCTCAAGTTTTTCGGTAGATTCATGAAATTTTTGCCATCCATGTTTTCCCTTTGTTGCTGTGTGTTTCCGCGTCATCGCTAGAATTTGTTTCATTATCACGACGAATGAGCACGGGCTTCAGGACATCCGTGATGAATTTTTTAATACCCCTTAACGAATTGTGCAGGATTAAAAGAAAAATTAAAGGAGGATGCGCCGAAAAATCGGCAGGCCGAGATAAGAGGTTTGAGTCACAGAAAGCTGTTTTCATACACTTGATTGATTAAGGCGAGGTTTAGGGTACTCTCAAAGAAACCTGTAAGGAGTAGCTTCCGTATGAAATTGAAAACTCGGTCGGCATTATCAATGGTCGCGGTTTTGATGTTGGTTTACAGCGGCAAATTGGCCAACGCCGGCGAGCCCACTGAAGCCATTCGCGGCGCGGTGAATCAAGGCGTCGAGATTCTGAAGAATGGCAAGCTCGACAATCAAAAACAACGAACTCAAATCATCGACCGATTACGGCAGATTGTCTACCCGTTATTCGACTTCAATGAGATGGCCATGCGCTCGCTGGGCGGCAATTGGCGCCGCCTCAATCCGCAGCAGCGCCAGGAGTTCGTTTCGACCTTCACGGCTTTGCTAGAAAAGACCTATGCGGATCAGATCGATCTCTACAACGGCCAACAGGTCGTTTACGCCGGTGAAAGCATCGATAGTGATTACGCGCAAGTCGATTCCCGCATCATCGACAAGAAGGGTCAAACGTATTCCGTCGTTTACAAGCTGCACAGAGTCGATGGCAAGTGGAGAATCTACGACGTCGTCGCGGAGAATATCAGCTTGGTCAACAACTACCGCGCGCAGTTCAATCGCGTGATCGCCAAGTCCTCATTCGAAGAACTCTTGAAAATGATGAAACAGCAAGCGAGTTAGCGCGGGCAAGCCAAGGCAACTCCGGTCCGAGTTCCGCTTTCAATCGGCACGCAAGGCGCATCGACATGCATCGACCATCAAATCGCCGGCTGCTCCAAGGCGAAAGCGATTTGTCGGAGCACATTTTTTTCTGCCTCCGAGACCCGCTCGCCACCGAATCCGAAGATACCTCCCTCGTTCGACGCTTCAGCGACTCGCTGGCCGATGGCTAAGAGCCATTTCTTAAACTCATCTGCCTCCTCGGGCTTGACCTTGCGCTTGAGGAGATCATTCACGGCTCTCACGTGATTCAGCGCCGACTCCTTACACTGCTCGGTATCTTTTAAGCCTTGGGGAGGTTCTGGTTTCGTTTGCCGCGCTTTTAGATCGGCAGCCAACTCGGCAATGAGCGGATTGGAGCTAGCTTTCTGCAGCATTTCCGCCATAGCCATCCCCATCGATAACATCTCTTTCATCACGCCCCATGGTCCATTGGGACTCGCACAGGTAACCGCTAGTCCAACCATAGGCGCGGCGGCGACAATTGTTTTCCACTCCTCCGAGGTGAAATCAGCTTTGCTTGCCATCGAAACTACCTCCCGTTTCTGGCGATTGATACAAAGTGCATTTTCTGCTGACCATATACATACAATCGGCCTTGGTTCGGCGACGCGGCGTAACGCGAGGCGTTCAAGTCGTGAACACTCCACGCATTGCCTAAATAATAAGATGCACTAACCATCTGCCGGGATCTAGAGCACCCCTGCGAGAGGCGAACTGCGATATTTTTGATGTGTTCCAATCATCGATCGCTTAGTCGACCGCAGTCCAAAAACCGTACGACGCGCTGCCGTAACCTCCCACGGGTCAATTACCCGGCCGGCGAAACTGGCGACTTAAGACCGCGTCGAGGGAGGCGTGAGCCGCCAGCGGCCATAGGCGACGAATGCACAAAGAAGTCCTATCACCAGCGTGATCAGCGCCGTCGCGACGTCACCGGCCGCTAAATTGTACGCCGTCGCACCGATCATAACGATCACTAGCCCGGCGGCGGCCAGTGGTGTTAGACCCGGCCGTATGCGCAGGAGCCAGGGAAGGATCACGCCGATCGCGCCGAGCATTTCGAAGATGCCGGTGACCTGCAAGAACCAACCCGGCAGCGGTATCGGCATCTGCTTCAGCATCTCCTCGATCGGCATCACCAGCTTCATTCCTCCGGCGAATAGAAACAGGGCTGCGAGTAGCCCTTGAACGATCCACAGCGCAATGTTCATGATCAGTCTCCTTCGTTGTGATTCGCAGCCGTTTCCGTTCTATGGCAAAGGTAATTGCTGTCATTTCGATTCTCGTCTGTTACGCATTCTCGTAATGGAGTTCAACGACGCATGCATTACCGAGCGAATGTGATGACGAACTCGCGGTCGGCTTGAGCCTGTGTGAAATCACTCTCGGTTATTATCGAGCTCGTGCGCGGTTTGTTATTCGTTAACGTTAGTGGGTAAGCGATTGGACGTTTTATTACTTGATGATGCGCCGTTGGAACATTACTCGATCATCGTTTATACCGAGCGGTCTTGGTTAACTTGCCTTTGGGGTCATAGGTCCGCCATTCGCCGACCTTTTTATCGTCACGGTATTCGCCCTCGTCATACAGTGCGCCATTGGGGTGGTATCTCTTCCAGATACCTGCTTTCTTTTCGTCATCAAACGAACCCGTCTGCATCAGTTTCCCATTCTCGCGATACCATTCCACTCACCCTTCATTTTGCCATTGGAAAATCTGCCTATAGCTTTTAGCAATCCGTTACGGAGGTAGTACCTCCACTCGCCGATCTTCGCGCCACTGCGGTATTCCCCCACGCACGACAAAGCGCCGTCCTTGAAGAACTCTTTGCAAATACCGCTCTTCAGTTGACCATCAGCGTCGTCCTTGTGCTTGTCCGTCTTCATGGGTGTCTGTGCATTACTTTGGCTTTTCATCAAAAGCAAAATCAGACATCACCTCATGGATCCGAAGCAGTTCGGCAAGGCGATCCCAGGATTCGGCCGCTCCTTGCTCCATTCCCGACTTGAGCATTCCGTCGCGCTGCCTAATTGTGTCGAAGAGAGCATGGGCCGTCACCTTCGTCTTGCCGTTGCGCGCCTCAAATGTCACCGTTTCAAGCAGAACATGGCCCGGCATACCTGAGAATTCAAAGGTGTATGCAAGCCACTCGGGCGGCACGATCCCGCGATACACGCCATTGAACGCGTACTCATTGCCGTCCGGCCCGCGCTGAACGAATCGCCAAACACCGCCAGGCCTCACGTGCATATTGTCAACCGTGGTCGTGAAACCTCTCGGCCCCCACCATCGCGGAATAAGATTTGGGTCTGTGTGCGCCCTAAACACGAACTTACGCGGCGCATCGAAGATGCGCGTCAAAGCGATTTCTCGATCGGACGGCGTCGTCAAGATCATGGCGCGACTATTTTTTTCGACCATGTTTCTTCTCCCTTTGAGTGAATGAAAGTCGCCGCTTATTGCTTGGGCGCTGTTTCCACGATCGATTTCATGCTCGCCAGACCCTTTTCGAATTGGCCGCCGATCATTCTGTCCATGTTCATGAACAGGTGGATGGCCTTGGCCATGAAATTGTTTTCGCCGGACATGCTCCACGTGACCGCGGTTTGATTGCCCTCGGGCTTGAAGGTGAACTCAGCGGTACTGATACCGGCGAAGGGCTTGAAGAATTCCATTTTGATTCGAATTAGCTCGCTCGGACGGCTCTCAATGATCGTCATGCGTCCTTCGCCGACCTCTTTGTTGCCGATCCAAGTGTAGATCGCGCCGGTTCCCGCCGGCGCGCCCTCGTAACCTTGTTTCATCGCCGGATCGATTTTTCCCCACGGGTTCCATGCTTCCCATTTGTGGAAATCGTTTACCTGAACAAATACCGCCGGCGCCGGAGCCGACATGGTGGCGCTCCGTGTGACGCGGAAATCGGCTGGCTGCAGAGCCACGATGACGACAAGCACAACGACAATGACGGCGAGAGCGATGATGATTCTTGTGAACATGGAGGATTCTTCTCCTCTGTGGTTACAGGTTTCCGGCCAACGATTATCCTCGGTTCATTTCTGAGACGAACAAAGGAGATCGCTCAGGACAGCGGCGTTGCGAATCTTCGCGTCATGAAGAGGCACGTCACTACGATCTCCCGATCCAGCATTGACCATGGTTCTCTTCTTTTGAATTCTGTCGGTCTCCTTTCGCTCAGCTTGCTGCTGGAGACCTATTCCAGACTCTTAACGTCCGTCATTCCCGAATGCTTCTATCGGGAATCCAGGCAAGACCGGAACTGGCCCCCGATTAAAACACTCGGGAGTGACGACCATTGGGATAAATGCTCGTCGCTATGATCTGATTTTAATGTCGAGGGATGAAACCAGTCACTTTCACCCAACCTCTAACCGCCGGCGATGGCCCCCACAATCATGAATGGCTGCGCGCCCGTCGCGACCGCATCCGGCAGCGGCGCGTCAGGCGGTTCATGGGACAGATCCTGCGCGCAGGCGAAGAACCTTACGAAAGATCGGCGTTGCTGCGTGACGTGATCGCGGATGGTGCCGCGCAACATCGGATAGCGCGTCTCGAGCGCGTCTAGAACCGAGCGCTGCGTGATCTGACCCTCGACGTCGAGCTTCACCTCGCCGTCGACTTGCGCGAGCTTGCGCAGGTGTGCGGGCAGTGTAACTCGGATGATCATGGCAGCGTCTGGACCTCGACGGAAACCACGGCCGGAAGATCCCGGACGATAGGCGCCCAGTTGTCGCCGGCATCGGACGATGCATACACCTGCCCGCCGGTGGTGCCGAAGTACACGCCGCATTTATCCAGCGCATCGACCGCCATCGCGTCGCGCAGCACGTTGACGTAACAGTCGCTCTGCGGCAGACCCTTCGTGAGCGCCTCCCATTCGTTCCCGCCGGTACGGCTGCGGTACACGCGCAGTTTTCCGTCGGGTGGAAAATGCTCCGAGTCGCTCTTGATCGGCACGACATAGACAGTGTTGGGCTCGTGCGCGTGCACGTCGATCGCAAAGCCGAAGTCGGTCGGCAGGTTGCCGCTGATTTCTTGCCACGACTCGCCGGCGTTGTCGCTACGCATGACGTCCCAGTGCTTCTGCATGAACAGCACGCCCGGACGCGACCGATTCATCGCGATGCGGTGCACGCAGTGGCCGACCTCGGCAGTTGGATCGGGGATGTACTGGGAGTGGAGGCCGCGGTTGATCGGCTGCCAGGTCTTACCTGCGTCGTCGCTGCGGAATGCGCCAGCAGAGGAGATCGCGATGAAAATTCGCTTTGGGTTACTTGGATCGAGAATAATCGTGTGCAGGCACATCCCGCCGGCGCCCGGCTGCCAGTGCGGCCCGGAGCCGTGGCCGCGCAGTCCGGCAAGCTCTTGCCAGGTCTCGCCACCGTCGATCGAGCGGAACAACGCGGCGTCTTCAACACCGGCGTAAACTGTGTCCGGATCGGTCAGCGATGGTTCGAGATGCCAGACTCGCTTGAACTCCCACGGGTGCGGCGTGCCGTCGTACCATTGGTGCGTGGTGAGGGGCTTGCCGGTTTCGGGAGACGTGTCGTAAACAAACTTGTTGCTCTCGCCCTTGGGCGTGCCGTCCGGGGCGGTGGTCGGTTCGCCCGCCGGAGTTCCCGGTTGGTGCCATGTCTTGCCGCCGTCATCCGAGCGTTGAATGATTTGCCCAAACCAGCTGCTGGCCTGCGACGCATACAGCCGGTTCGGATCCGCTGGAGATCCCTTGAGGTGATACATCTCCCAGCCGGCAAAGTGGGGGCGGCTGACATCCCATTTTTCACGCTTTCCGTCCGACGTGAGAATAAACGCGCCCTTGCGCGTACCAACCAATACTCTTACTCCGCTCATAATGTTCTCCTTTTTCGCATGATCTATTTCGTTCGATTTAGCGTGCCTGTTAGTTACGTCGGCAACCCCGTGATCTCTTTCACCGGACGCACTTCGACGGTGCCGATCTGCGCCCCGGGCACCCGCGTCGCGATGGCGACCGCCTCGTCGAGATCCTTGGCATCGATCAGGAAGTAGCCGGCGATCTGCTCGCGCGTCTCGATGAACGGACCGTCGGTCACGAAGCTCTTCCTGTCGCGCACCCGAACGACGGCCGCGGTCGACGCCGGACGCAGCGGCGAAGCGCTCAGATATTTCCCGTCGGCGTGGAGCTGGTGTGTGAGCTGCACGGATTCGTCCAGCATCTGCTGCTGCTTGGTCTCGCTGAACGTGCCAAAGAGATCTTCATCGTGGTGCACCAGCAACATATATTTCATGAGGATACCTCGAGTGACATCGGATAGTCGTTTGCGAGAGCCCACCATCGACAACGGCGCTGCCCAGCCGACATGTTTGCATTTGCCGTCTCACGCCAATGCGCCATTGCTAATAAGTGGCAGGCCCGGAATATCGATCACCGGTCGCACCTCGACGGTGCCTTTACGCGCCATCGGAATCCGCGCGGCAATGGCGAGCGCGTCGTCGAGATGGTTTGCCTCGATCAAGAAATAGCCACCCAGTTGTTCGCGCGTCTCCGCGAACGGACCATCGGTCACCAACCGTTTGCCGTTGCGCACCCGGACGCTCGTCGCCATTGATGTTGGCTGCAGCGGGTTGGCCCCTAGATATCGCCCGCTCGAATGAAGCTCTTGTGCGAGCTGCGTCGATTCGGCGTAACACGCTTGCCGCTCGGTCTCGCTCAACGGTGCTTGCTCGTTAAGGTAAATTAGCAACATGTATTTCATTCAGTGCCTCCATTTATTAGTTTATTAGTCGAACGAGAACGGGCAGATCGACAATCGGGCCGCAAATGTTTAGTCCACCGTGCCTGCGACCTAAATCGGCCCGTTACTCACTATTTTTCGGCGCGGTCGTCAGCTCGGCACGATCCTCTGCGAATCTTTGCGTTTTTGAAATTGCGCTGCTGCGGTTAGCTACTACATGCTTTCTGCGCCGCCTGTTGCATCTCCTCCGGGCTGACATCGCGAACATGCATGGCCACCGACCACTGGTGGCCAAACGGGTCTTCGAGTTTGCCGTAACGATCGCCCCAGAACATGTCCTGGACTGGCATCGTGATCTTTGCCCCCGCAGCAGCGGCGTGGGTGACGAACGTGTCAACGTCTTCGACATAAAGATGTATTGTGACCGGTGAGCCCTTTAGTGATTTCGGTCCAAATGAACCCCAGTCGGGGAATTCGTCGGCCAACATGATCGTTGAATCACCGATTCGAATAGCGCCATGGAGAAGTTTGCCCTGCGGGCCCGCCATCCGTCCAAGTTCAACGGCATTGAACGCTTTTTTGTAAAATTCAATGGCGTCCGCCGCGCCAGCGCAGACCAAGTGTGGCGTCACGGTATGCATTCCATCTGGAATAGGTTTTACCTGTGTTTTGCTCATGTTAATTTCTCCTTTTTTCTTGGTTTAAGTACGTTTTCTAAGCCCATGCGGTGCCAAACTACTTTTGTTTCGCGGCTATCTGCGCGCGCAGGCGTTCCTCTTGCTCCCGCAGCTCAGGCGTGAGCTCGGCGCCAAAATCCTCCGCCTCAAACAGCTGGCGAATCTCGATCTCGCAATCCTCGTTATGAGGATTGGGGCAGCGCTTGACCCATTCAATCGCCTCTTCCTTCGACTTCACCTGCCATAGCCAAAAGCCGGCCAGCAGCTCCTTGGTCTCGGCAAAGGGGCCGTCGATCACGGTCCGCTTGTCCCCAGAGAACCGGACGCGCGCGCCCTTTGAGGTCGGATGGAGCCCCTCGCCCGCGAGCATCACGCCGGCTTTCACCAGCTCTTCGTTGAACTTGCCCATTTCGGTCAGAAGCTGCTCGCTTGGCATCACGCCTGCTTCGGAGTCCTTGGTCGCCCTAATCAAAATCATGAATCGCATTTTCGTGTCTCCTATCGTCTGCTGCCTTCTCGCTTCTCGGCGAGGTTAGCGAAACAGTCCTCCAGCTCGAAGAACGGGCGGATCTCGCACTCGCTCTCTGCGCCAAGGCGCCCCGGGGCGTCAACCTGCACGAATCGCTTGGTCCACTCGATCGCCTCGGCCTTCGACGTGAACTGGAGGATCGCGTAGCCCGCGATCAGCTCCTTCGTTTCCGCGAAGGGTCCGTCGATCACCGTGCGCTTGCTTCCGGAGTACCGGACCCGCGCTCCCTTCGAGCTGGGCTGAAGCCCTTCGCCCGAAAGGATCACCCCGGCCTTCACCCCTTCCTCAAAGAACGCCCCCATGGCGGAGAGAAACTTTTCGTCCGGGAGAACGCCCGCCTCCGTGTCCCTGTCGGCCTTGAGGATGCCCATGTACCGGATCGTTCCAGGCTTCGGGGCGGGCGGGGCCGCGCGGAACTGCTCCTCTTTCTCCCGCCATCCGTCGGGCTTCTCGGCGGGGTCGACCGGGAAGTCCGGCAGTTCGAACAGCGGGCGAACCTCGACCTCGCCTTCCTGGAAGGGGACGCGCTTGGCCCATTCGATGGCCTCCTCCTTCGATTTCGCCTGGATCAGCCAGAAGCCCGCGATTAGTTCCTTCGTCTCGGCGAAGGGGCCGTCCATGACCTTGAACTTTCCGTTGGAATACCGGACGCGCGCTCCCTTGGAGCTCGCCTGGAGCCCGTCGGCCGCGAGCAGCGCGCTGGCCTTGACCAGCTCCTCGTTGTACTTGCCCATCTCCGACAGGAT
>WNGI01006434.1_pt1 | contig 17849 bp, 19 predicted proteins | sample 5400621 | NCBI WGS metagenome assembly WNGI01 (sample SAMN13153374, study PRJNA577476) | soil metagenome | isolation source: 20 cm soil or saprolite under Garry oak tree replicate 1 | place: USA:California | collected 2016-06-15 | reverse complement strand
AGCCGAGCGATAGCAAAAGCTCTGCCAGGTAGCTGCCATCCTGCCCGGTGATGCCCGTGATAAGAGCCTTCAGATTCTCTTCCTGCCTTTCCGCCTGGTGTTTTCCCGTTTGTTAAGCTCAGCCGAGCCGGCCGGTTCGGTTAAATTCACTAAGCTATATGTTTCTGATCGATAGAGTCCGGCGATAGTTTACCTTGAAGTCGCGGGCAGTTACAGATGTCCCGCGCGACTCCGTAGCCTAGGAGTTGTTGACTGATTGATGGACCCCTAAGTTGCACTCAATACTCAAAGTCAGGATAAGAATCGTCCCGATCATGATTCGCTCGTCGGGACGGCCGGCACGGCGAGAGATGGATAACTCCGCGGTCACTTAGCAAACTTGGGCCCCGGAGGTTATGTGCTCGCGGGAAAGAGTGCTTTCTTCAACTTTGAGCCGCGATAGCGCGCCGAGTTTACTACGCGCTCGACAAAATATGCAGGCTGTTTCAGGATGCGGATAGACGCGAGTGTCATGGCGCGCCGATATTTGCCGCCAGCGAGAGCCCGACGTGAAGCCGCAAAGCCCTCGACGCGCATCGCACGACCGATGGCTGCGTTTCTTAAGCACAGTTCAGCTGCGATCATCCACTGCAAGCGCAGCTTCTTCGGAAAGCTCAGCGGTGAACGCCGAACGCTTTCCACAAGGTCCGCCGCCAGATCGCTCCAGCTAACGGACACACCGACCTCGGAATTGCCCAGGCCCTGCGCCAGGACCTCATTAGTCTTCGCGGCGAAGCAGCGGTAGTCGAACAGCTTGTCAGGCACACCTACACCTTCGCCGCGCAGACACAGGTCTGCCATCATCACGACGTCTGCGCCCCACATGTGACTTCCCAGCACCGTCTGAGCGAGTGCTGGCGTCCTCATGAGTGAGTAAATGTGAAACCAGGAAGTAGAGCGAATCAGTGCCCGAAGGCGTTCGCGTGGGGTCGCGCCAGTCGGCTGGTAGCTCTGATACGGGAAAGTTTCGGAGATGTCATGACCGATCTCATCTATTAACCTTACCCCGGTGCAGCAGAAAAGCGCGCGTGGGTTACTATCGAGGACGGGCACGCAACGGCTAAGGTATTGCGGATGGCGGCGATCATCATGGGCGGCCCACATGAAATATTCACCGCGCGCCAGCTCGTACACGCGTATGGCATTCCAAAGCGGTCCTCTGTTCTGCTCAGACTTGTAGTAGCTAACCCGCGCATCGCGCGCTGCATACTCGCGGCAAATCTCTCCGGTATCATCCTCGGAAGCGTTGTCCGAGATTATTATCTCGAAGTCCTGATATTCCTGCGCGAGCAAAGAGTCAAGCGCTTCGCGCAGGTAGCGCGCGCCGTTGTAGACGGGCAACCCGATGCTGACCAGGCCGCCGCGCAAATCCTTTGGTACTTGGACTCCCAAGGTGTCCCCTTCTAGAGTAGTCTACTGTGTGTCGGCGCCCCGTGCGGCAGTCACACAGCCTGGCAGGATTTCCTGGAGTGTCGCACACACAATGCGAATCTTCTCTTCCGTCATATTCAGCGCCGATGGAAGGTTCAGGCCATAAGGACTGATGCGGTAACTAACCTGATTGCGCGCGCGCGCCAGGCGCGCCTGCTCAGTGTCGCGATAAGCGGGGATCGAACTCAAGGGGTGGAAAAATGGACGGCAGTCAATGTTGCGCTCACTCATCTTTTCCATCAGGAACTCTTTCGGTAGCGCCAACTTCGGATCAAGCACGACCGTCACCATCCAGTAGACGGGGTTTGTATCCGGGGCTCCATAATTCAGGGTAATGCCCTCGACACCGTTCAACTCTTCTTCGTACCACTTGAAAATTCGCCGCTTCTGCTCCAGCAATTCCTCGATGCGTTCGAGCTGCGCGAGGCCAAGCGCCGCCTGCATGCTACTCATCTTGTATTTGTAGGCTACCTCGTGATTGAAGAACATCTTATCGCCCGGCTTGCGACCGTGGTCACGGAGGAACCTTGCACGGTCGAAAAGCTTGTCATTATCTGTGACCAGCATCCCGCCCTCACCCGTCGTCAATGTCTTTGAGCCGTGGAAACTGAAAGCGCTCGCATCGCCAAAACTTCCTGCCTTTCGTCCTTTGTACTCGGATCCAATCGCCTCGGCGGCGTCTTCCACAATGGCGATACCGTGCCGCCGCGCAATTTCTTCAATCGCGTCCATGTCGGGCATGTTCCCGTAGAGATCTACAGGGATGATGGCCTTGGTCCTGGCAGAGATACAGGCTTCAAAAGATTTGGCAGAGAGACACCACGTCTGCTCGTCGATATCAGCGAAGACCGGCGTTGCGCCAACATAAGTGACCGGAGCTGCCGAAGCGATCCAGGTCGCGTCCGGCACAACCACTTCGTCACCTGTGCCAACGCCCATTGCTAGCAGAAAAAGGTGAATCGCGGAGGTGCAGGAGGGAAGCGTCATCGCGTAGCGGACACCGAGGTACTCTGCAAAGGCTTTCTCAAAGCGGTCGTGATAGACATTGGCATTGCCGTACCACGCGTTGGTGACGGCGTCGGTGACGTAATCAATCTCCTTCTGCGTGATTGAGGGCCCGGCAACTGGGATTCTTTCCATAAATAACACTACAAAAAACTAGTCTCTAATATTTCCAACCGATTCGTGCGTGCGATCGATTTTTGCCTCTCGCCATTGCGTTACATTTTTCCCCGGCTCACTTTCGTATCCCAGAAATTTACTGAGAAAGCCCCCGTCCCTGAACTTGCCTTGCAGAGCGTCCGGTATGCTGATTTGTTGTTTAAGAAAGGGCAGCGTGTAAACGTGATTGAGCGCGCGCCGGGTGAAGGTTGAACGATTGTACCCGGCCCGGTGATACAGCATCGAGTCAAACACCAGAACTGAGCCTGCCTTGGCTATGATGCCTCGCTGATTCTTCTCCATGAATTCCTGTGAGGGAAAACTTTCGATCTTATGCGAAGCAGGCAGCACATGGGTGCCGCCCGATTCTTGGGAGAAATCATCAATGCAGAAAAGCGCGCTGATAGCCAGCGGCCTGGTGCTGACGAAATGTTGATAACTCAGATCCCGGTGCCATGATATCTGATAGTTTTCTAATCCTGGGAGATTGATGATGCCGTTTTGCTGCATGAGGATGTAGTAATCACCCAACAAGCTTTCGACTATTCCTAATACAGCCGGGTTAGTAGCCACCTTCAGAAAATAGTCGTCGTAGGCCAACAATAGCCTCACCACATTAATGTCATTTATCTCGCCGAGCCGGTCCTCCCCGCCAATTTCCTTCACTTGTACTTCGTATATTTCGTCGAGTTTGCTGCGAATAATTTGTAGCTCAGACTCTGATAACACGCCGGTAACAACGGTGAAGCCCGCGATCCGAATCTCCTCGACACTCTTGTCCGCTTCGGAGGTTGCGGCGCTCGACTCTCGCACGCCGTAGAATCTAAATGGATCCGGCATAAACCTCTCTTAACAAGCCTTAGTCTTGCGCGGGTTTTCTCATGAATGCGTAAATGCCGTCGCCGTAACTCAATGTCTGTGCTAACACTCCGTCAAAAAGCGTAGCGTTTATTATCCGCGGCGTGTAGTGCTTAATGAATCGCCCGCTCTGCGGCTCTGTGCCGAGAACTTTTCTCAGCAAGCTCTGCACCGGAATGGGCAGATGATAGATCATTTCGCCGCGGTTGATACAGCGCTCTATTCGCAGCCCGTACTTTCGCGCCAGAAATTCGATCGACTTACGGTTGAACCAACGCAGGTGACCAATCTTTTGTGCCGGGTCGTTGATGAGGTTCCACTTATCCTGCAGCAGTTTGGCCTGGGCCGAACCAATGTCCGGGCTGGAGATGAAGAGTACGCCTTCCGGGTTCAGAAGGTGAATTGCTTTGGCGAGGTAAACGTCGAAATCAAGCAGATGCTCAATGACAAAACGCATGGTAATGACATCGAACTTCTGCTCAAACTCGTGTTGCAGGAAATCGCCTATGATGACCCTGTCTTTAAGATAAGAGATCGCGTTGTGCCTCGCACTCGGGTCGATGTCAATCCCAGTTAAGTCGGACAATTCCAGTTCGGGATCTAGTAAGCGAAAAGCATTGAGCAAACGGCCGGTGCTGCAGCCGATATCCAACACTTTCTTGTTTCTTGGCGCCAACTTCGAGCATTGCCTGGCGATGAAGCGCAAGTCCGTACCGTATTTCTGATACAGAGGTTCGAGAACGCGAAACGACCGGGCGCGCTGATACGGATTTGGGCGCTGGACCGAAAAAACCCCCTCCTTGATATAAAGCTCTTCGACATCGCCGTACGTCGGAAAAGGATGCATGGTTGCCAGCCCGCAGTTCGCGCACTGCAGTATCTCGTACTCTTGAATGTTGGAAGAGAAGTTTGCAGCAGGTACGTTAACGATTCGAGAGAAAGATGAGGCCCCACACAACTGACAATCTGGATTCATCTAAACAAGCTCCGCTCCGGGCACGCAGCAACCCTGCTTGATACTGGTAAACCCTCTATCAATTTATTCCTTAATGCATTTGAGATAACCGTCAGGGGCAACGGTAATCAAAAGCTTGTTTGAAATGTCCTGGTCGATCTGAAAACGATTGGTGGTCTTGAGGAATTCCCATACGGCAGTTTTCGGGTTGTTACCAGGACCCCAGGGACGATCCGCGAACATCTCAACGGGTGCTTCCTCTATGGCCGTGTCGAACACTACGCAGTAGCTGCCCATCGAGGTAAGCGGCGCGTAGGCCATCAGTTCGGCGAGCACATGGTCGTGCGTGTGATTGCTGTCCAGGCAGACCAGCACGCGCTGCTTGCCGGCCGCCCTTGTTCGGACCTGTTCAATGACCTCGGGCGCGATGCTGGAGCCTTGAATCATCGATATGCGCTTAAACATGGGGTGCGCTTCAATCGCTTCGCGATTGTGGGCGCGGATGTCAATGTCTATCCCCAGCACCTCGCTATTCTGAGGACCACCGCAAGCGGCGTTTAATTCCAGCATCGAGGCCGAGAAGATCAGCGAACCCCCGTGGGCAATGCCAGTTTCGATAATCAGATCAGGTTGAATAGACCAGATTAGCTCCTGCATGGCAAACACGTCCTGAGGCAATTGTATGATTGGACGTCCTAACCAGGAAAAATTGTAGATGTAGTTATGCTTTGCTGCTTCTACCTGCCAGGTTCGGGAAAAACTTTTCAGATCGTTATCGGCGCCCATGCTTGTTATGTTCTGCCTTCTCGCTGAAGCAAACTGTTCGTTCTCAACTGACATTAAAGTCCCTCCAATAGCTAGCATCAGAACACAGCAAATCACGGGTGCGCTCACCGCAGTTGGCAATCGCGTCAAGAATCGAGACATAAGGGGTAAACTCTCCGGGTCCCTGCTCGTATGGCACTTTCCGGTAATCCATATAGCGGACAGAAATGCCCTTGTCCTCAAATTCCTGATGGTTCAAGTAGTTTAGCGCGCCATGCCCGGTGACGTAGATGTCGCAGTTTACTGCCTCACATAAATCAACCAGCCGCTCGGTGCTTGCCCCCATAACATCCATCTCCGATGAACGCATAAACTGGGGCGCAAGACCTAACCACTGCGCAATCTGTTCGGTCGCCGTGATATTGAACTCCACCAAATGGTCGGTCGGTTGACTATATATTTTTTCCACCAGCTCAAACATAACGCTGAAGTAAGGTCTCCGGGCATAGGCATGGTGAATCGTTCGCAAGTGTTTGTCACGCCACTTCTCTGGCTTGAACAGAACCACCTCGTTGAGCAGTTTGCCTGACTTCGTGTGATCGATGGGGACAGTTAGCCAGGAAACACCATTGGCGGATTTGAGCTGCACGCGTGACATAAAACTTCTGCCCTGCGGCAACTGCACATCATCGTAATGAATAAACACATCAGCCAATCGTACCTGCTCGAACAAGCCGACCCACGGCAGAAACATCGGCTGTGAAACCACGAGTGTGCGCGCCATCTAGTAACTTAACCCAGAAAATTATCGGCTACTGCATAGCCGACGCCGCCCCGACCGACGCCATTGCCGGAATAGAACATATAGATTTTATCCTCGTATGGATAAAACGCCGGATAGCAGATCATTTCGGAGTCCCAGCCGCTTTCAGATCTGGAGATGCCGGCTTGCTCGTCCAACCTCGTCCAGGAAATCCCATTGCTGGATTCGGCGCGTCGAATACCACATCAGATATTTGTCGTTTGACTTTAGCACCCACGGCGCAGAAACAACCTCACCGTCGAACTTGTAATCAATGACCGGCTGGTTATCAGGCACCCAGTTTATTCCATCATCAGATTCGGCATAAAAAACCGTGTATATCGGCTCTGGATTGCCGTCCGGAAATTTCCAGTCAGTGCCGGAGCAGTACCACATTTTGAGGCGCTCACCCTCGACCATGACAAAGGGGCCGGCGACCAGCAACGGATGGTTTTTATCCTGAGCAAGAACAGGACCCTGAAAAAGACGACTGAAGCTATCGCTTTCCTTGTCCCATAAGATGACGCCAATCGAAAGCTCAAAGCTGACAACCCGCCTTCTTTTCCAACCGGTGTAATAGAAAAGCACTCTATTGTCGAACTCAACGACGCTGGCCAGTGTCACTCCTGAATCATCAAACGTGCCGGGGTCGCCCAGACTGATCAGTGGGTCATTACATACCTTTACTATCTTTGCCGGGTCGCGAATATCCAGATCAATAAATGTCGGCAGCATCCGGTCGTCAGCATCTCTGGACGAGAAGAAGAGTCTGAGGGTGTCTTCATTCAAGCGATAAGGTATCGGGCGCGCGGCGTGGCTCTTAAAGTAGCCTGTGCCATCGGGGCAATAGATCAGACCCTTCTTTTGCCAGTTATTCTTAGCTGTCATCTGAACTTGTTAGATGAGGTCGCGATCTACAATTGTCTGGGTTGACTGCGCTGGCCTAACCAGCGTGCGCTCGGCACAATCCTTCATCACAATTGCACCCGACCCAACCACGACAAAACGATCCAACTTAATATTATCTCTTAAGGTGGCATTGACGCCCAGAAAACAATTCTCACCAATGTCGCAGTTGCCAGATACGACTACGTGCGAACTGATGAAGCAGTGATCTCTAATCGTGGAATGGTGACCAATGTGATTGCCCGACCAGAGTATGACGTTGTTACCAATGCGAACAAACGGCTGGATGACGTTGTGCTCAAGGATGAAGCAGTTGTCGCCGACGGGTGTTTGGTAATAGGCTGCGCGCGGGCTGATGTAAGTCGCGCAGGTATAACCTTTCTCCTTCGCCTCAGAGTAGCGGGCCTGCCTGACCTGATTGGTTTTGTTATAGCCGAGCGCAATGAAGATGTCGTACTCATCCGGTGAATAAGTTTTTTCCAGAGACTCAAATGGAACTACTGGCTTGCCGTTGAATTGCTCCTCGGTAACAAACTCAGCAGCATTTGTGAAAGCCCTAACCTGATAATCCGTGTCAGCACTGAAGTAGAATTCAGCCACCTCGGCGACCAGACCCGTGCCATAAATGATCAGTTTCTTCAACAGCGTCCCCTTTGTCGTACGCGCTTGCGGCTCGTCTGCTTTCTAAACCGGGTTGCGATATAAGTAGATCGTGTACTCATACAATGGATAAGAATGATCCAGTTTTATGTGCGGAGAAATCTCGCTCAGGCACCAGGAGAGTAGCTCTGCCGGATTGCGGTAATAAAGATTGTTGGAATAGTAATTCACTTTGGTCGTCATGACGTTGAAAGCGATTGCGATCGTGCAAAGCGAAAACATCCGGCGAATTAATTGGTTGGCAAACTGATCCATCTCCAGGCCGGCGGCCTCAAGTTTTTGAGTCAGAATCCCATTGCACACAACATAATCAAATTGCCGGTCGAATTTGTAATCCAGTATGTCGTCATGAACGAAATTTCCTGAAGGCAGATTTGCTTTGGCCCACTCGATCATGTTGCTGGCAACATCGATGCCGGTATAGTCCAAATCTATATTCTTGCCGATTGCAAACTGCTGCAAACCGCCATATCCACAACCGACATCCAGGAGCGACGTCCGATTCCCGACCGCAAAATCAGCAACACTCAGCATCTTGTCGTAACGCAAGAACATCCTGGCTTCGTCTGCACCCCAATCCACTCCCTCCGAAGACGGGCCGTGCAACGAAAACTTTTCCGAATAGTGCGACGCCAGTGCCTTGCTAATCGGGTCCATGGTTTTCTTAACTACAATCCTTCTGAGCGATGTCGAGGAAAGGATGAGAGCGATCTCTTTCTGAAATTACGCTGATCCCCAGAGGCCAATCGATGCCAAACGCCGGATCATCCCAGCGGACTCCGCGCGCTGATTCCTGATGATAGTACGTGGACACCTGATAAAAAACTTCGGTGTCATCCTCGAGGGTTTGAAATCCATGGGCAAAACCCTCGGGCACATAGACCATTTGACGGTTGCCGGCGCTCAACTCCACGCCGATCCATTTTGACCGGGTTGGCGAATCTTCGCGCAGGTCGATGATCACATCGTAGATCGCGCCTGCCGTACATCGCACAAGCTTGGCTTCTTCATGAGGCGGAATTTGATAGTGCATTCCTCTCAGCGTGCCCCGCTGCTTATTGAAGGAGCTATTGCACTGCACAATCTGCGGATTCAAGCCCCGAGCAGCAAACTCTTCCTGGCTCCAGGTTCGCGCAAAAAAACCGCGCTCATCTTCGATCAGCTCGGGTTCAACGATGTAGGCCCCGCGCAATTTTGTTTCTTTAAAGATCATTCCCGCGAAATGCGTTTCTGCGTAGTTGGTTATACGACCCTTAGCTCCGGAATGGGAATTATGAATTTACCACCGCGCCGTCGGTATTCCTCCTGTTGTGACAGAATCTCGTCCGCAAAATTCCAGGTCAACAAGAGAACGTGCGACGGCATCTCCTCCAATAATTTCGCCGGTGAACAAATTGGCAAGCGCACGCCTGGCATGTAGCGGCCCTGCTTATGAGTGCTCCGATCAACGACGAAGTCCAGTGCAGACGTGCCGATCCCGAAGTAATTCAGAAGCGTGCTGCCTTTAGCCGCCGCGCCGTACGCCGCCAGCCGCCGCTTTTGTCCCTTCAAGTCGAACACAAAGTCTCTTAATGACGTTTTCAATTCCTCCACACGGCGCGCGAAATCCTGATAGAAATCAAGCTGGTTGACTCCCCACCGCGCCTCTTCATCCAGCAGTTCAGTCACTACCGCCGGCCTCGGAGCGCCAATGTCTAGCCCCACAAAAATGCGCAAAGAACCGCCGTGAATATCAAGGCGCTCCACCCAACTGATTGCCAGGCCATGACGTTCGAATAATTGATTGAGCGCCGTCAGCGAGAAATAGCAAAGGTGTTCATGATAGATCGTGTCAAACTCGCAGCGGTCGATCAGGTCTTTAACGTAAGGCACTTCGATGATGGCCACGCCGCCAGGTTTCAGGAGCTGTCGCAAGCCCTCAACGAATCCATTGAGATCCGGAACGTGGGCCAACACGTTGTTAGCGTGGATCACATCGGCGCGTTCACCTTGTTCAACCAGGCGGGCGGCTGTTTCGACGCCAAAAAAGTCCGTAAGCGTACGAATGCCACGTTCATCCCGGGCCACTTGAGCAATGTTGATTGCCGGTTCAATGCCGAGCACGGGAATGCCGGCTTGTTTGTAATACTGCAACAGGTAGCCATCATTACTGGCGATCTCGACCGCGAGACTATTGGCGTCCAGCGGCCGCCACTCGAGCACGCGCTCGACGATTGCCTGGGCATGACTCAGCATCGTGTCAGAGAATGAAGAGAAGTAAAGATAGTCGCGAAATAATTCTTCGGGCGGCACCGTCTCTGTAATTTGGACCAGACTGCACTGGGGACAAAACGCCAGCTCGAGCGGGTAAGTTGATTCTGGCTGATCAAGTTGTTCGGCGGTTATCAGGGCATTTGCCAAAGGCATGCTGCCGAGCGACAGAACCAACTGCAAATCAGGCGCGCCACATGATCTGCATTCAAGCACGGCACTCATTGACCGGCTCCCAGGAAGTCTCTGTACCAACTGATGGTCTGCTGCAAGCCTTCATCAAGAGTGAATAGTGGTTTCCAGTCGAGCATCTGTCGCGCTTTGGCAGCGCTTAGATATTGGTGGCGGATCTCGTTAGTAGTTTGATTCAAAATCTCCGGCTGCAATTCCGATCCCATGAGCTTGAGGATCTGATGAACGATCTGTAGCACTGAGACCTGAATCTCATTCGAGAAGTTGAAAGCCTGGCCCGCCAGTTCCGGATTGCCGGCCAATCTCTCGGCTAACAGGATATACGCAGCCGCTCCGTCCTCCACATAAAAGTAGTCTCTAATGTATTTGCCGTCGGAGCGGATGATCGGGCGCTGGTCCCGCAGGACCGACCGAACTGTTCCGGGCACGATACGGTTCCAGTTTAAGTCACCGCCGCCGTAGAAATTTCCGCAGCGCGTGACCACAACAGGCAAGCCATAGGTCGTCGCATACGACTGGGCGACCAGATCGGAGCACGACTTGCTCACATCATAAGGATGCCGACCCTGCAAAGGAGTTTCTTCATCGTAGGGGAGATGTTCATTATCTCCGTAGGCCTTATCCGATGAGGCGACGACTATCTGCTTTACCATGGGGCTGCGGCGGCAGGCCTCCAGGAGCGCCCAGGTGCCGGCGATGTTAGATTCAAAGGTGGAAATCGGATTACGGTTTGCGATCCCGACAATGGTTTGTGCGGCCAGATGAATTACAGTATCTATCTCATACTCACCCAACACTCGTTCAAGCAATGCCTGATCCTGCACATCGCCGCGCACAACCTTTACTCGCTCAATTAGTTGATTCTGAATCAGGTCGCTTTGCGGAACCCAGTCGCGAACCAGACAGACAACATCGGCGCCGGCGTCAAGTAAGCGACGCACCAACCATCCGCCAACAAGGCCCGTACCACCGGTGACAAAGGCCGGACGATCTTGCCAGAATCGCCGATTGATCTCTGTCATTACTCCCAAACTTTCCACGGTATCTGACCGCTCTGCCAAAGACTTTCCAACAACAACCTGTCGCGAACGGTGTCCATACACTGCCAGAAGCGATTGTGGCGAAAGGCAACGAGCTGCTTGTCGCTCGCAAGACTCTCGAGAGCATTAGCTTCCAGGCTGCTCTGGTCTCCACTTAGATATTCAAATACTTCCGGTTCAAAAACGAGGAAGCCACCATTGATCCAGCCTTCTCCAATCTGAGGCTTCTCCGTAAACTCGGCTACCAGGTCACCGTCGAAGATTAAGCCTCCAAAGCGAGCTGGCGGCCTCACCGCGGTAACTGTAGCCACCCGCCCGTGTGACTTGTGGAAACGCAAAAGATCAGCAAAATTAATATCGCTCACACCATCGCCATAAGTAACCATGAAGGTTTCTTTCCTCAACCACGGCTCTAATCGCTTTACACGCCCTCCAGTAAGAGTTTTGGTTCCGGTAGCAATTAGATGAACAATCCAATCCTCACACTCTTTGTTTCGCGTCTCTACCTCTCCACTGGTTAAATTGATAGTCATACTTCCGCTCAAACCGGAGTAATCGAGGAAGTAACGTTTGATCATTTCACCCTTGTATCCCAGCGCGATAAAGAAATCTTTGAAACCGTAGTGGGCATAACCCTTCATGATGTGCCAGAGAATCGGATACCCACCGATTTCGACCAACGGTTTAGGCTTAACTTCCGTCTCTTCAGCCAGTCGGCTTCCAAAGCCGCCGGCTAAAATCACGACGTTCATAGTCTTTACCTCGGTGCAACATCCGCCACGGTCTCGCATTGCTCTGGGGCGTAGCGGGTATCCCATTTCAACAAGGGCCTGACGAGCCCGGGAATACGCCCACCATATCTGCCTCGAGCCGAGTCACCATCCATGGTGTCGATAACTTGAAATGTGACGGCATCGCGCTCGAAGAAGTGAACGATCTCCGGATCACGAGTGGTAACCGCCGCCCCTACGGTCATGGTACCTTCTGCCAGAAGATTGCCAGGTATCCAGGCTGTACTTACGAAGCGCCCTCTGGAACGCGGACGATCAAACCACGCCGGATCGTTATCTCCAGCCACAAAAACATGCACGCCATGTTCGTTGAAGAAATGATAATTGGGTGTTAATTCATGACCGCCCTGGAGCACAACAAATTCCATTTCGATGGCTATAGGCTTACGAATATCCATCACATCGGCGACTTCTCCATTTTCAGCTCGCACGCGGACCGCGCACAAGCGAACAATCTCATTGCCAGGAGCCTTACTCATCTCCGGCCACTGTCGCACAGCCGTCGTTCCCATACCTCCGCTGAGGTACTCGCTTGCAACCTGGTGTGATGGGCCATCGCTGAGAACCCGGCCCTGATCCAATAGTATTGTTCGCGGGCAAAGCCGCGTAATTGCGGGCATATTATGTGAAACAAACAGCACCGTGTGGCCCTGCTTTCCGACATCCTGCATCTTGTCCAGACACTTGCGTTGAAAACGGGCGTCGCCAACAGCCAATACTTCATCCACCAGTAGTATCTCGGGCTCAAGATGCGCGGCCACCGCAAAAGCCAACCGTAAGTACATGCCGCTCGAATAATGCTTGACTGGAGTATCGATGAATTTCTCAACTTCGGCAAAGCTCACAATTTCATCGAACTTGCGCACGATTTCATTGCGAGCCATTCCAAGTATGGCTCCGTTTAAATAAATGTTTTCCCGGCCCGTTAGTTCAGCATGAAACCCTGTGCCGACTTCAAGCAGACTTCCAACGCGGCCATAGAGGAGGATCCGGCCTTTGGTGGGCTCCGTAATCCGAGAAAGCATTTTCAGCAGCGTTGATTTGCCGGCCCCGTTGCGACCAATGAGGCCCACAACCTCGCCGGGGTTGATTTCAAAGCTCACGTCTTCGACAGCCCAAATAAACTCGGCCGGGCCATTATTTCGCGCCAGTTTTTTGAATGGGGAACGTACTACCTCAACCAGCGACTCACGAAAAGTGGAATAGGGAGCCTGCGACTGACCGATGCGGTATCGCTTGCCGACGTTCTCAACCGTGATGATGGGAGGCATCGATTAAATGATATCAGCGAATGTCTTTTCCACTCGATGAAATGAGTAAGCTGAATATACCAGCACCGCAGCTGTGATTACCGTCGCGATGCCAAGCGTCTGCCAGGGAAAGGGTTGTCCGAATAAAGCGGCCCGAAAAGACTCCACGATTGCTGACATCGGGTTAAGCGAAAGTAGCCAGCGCCACTTTTGAGGCAGCGCCGTCGACGGAACGATAACCGAGGAAACGAACAGCCAGATCTGAATCAAAAACGGTAGGGCGAAACGCACGTCCCGGTACTTAACGTTCAACGCCGACATCCACATGCCAACCGCCAGCGCAAACAGAGTTGTCAACATGACCAGCACTGGCAGCATTAGAATATTCAAAGTCAACCCCACTTTGTAATAAAACATAGCGACCACCAGCGTAAGAAAGGCAATGATGAAATCAACCAATCCGGCAGCCACGGCCGCGGCAGGTACCAACACACGCGGGAAGTAAACCTTGGTAATCAGATTAGTGCTTCCCACGAGGCTGTTGCCGCTGCTTGTTACCGCGTTGGCGAAAAACGTCCAGGGCACGAGTCCCGCCAGGGCGAATAGAGCGTAGGGAATGCCTTTTGAATCAATGCCCGCGAGTCGCCCAAAGAAAAGTGAGAAAACTATCATCATGAAGAGTGGCTGCAGGATGGCCCACGCCGCGCCGAGCACGGTTTGCTTGTAACGAACTTTGACATCACGCCAGGTAAGAAAGTAGAGCAGTTCGCGATAGGTCCAAAGCTCAACCAGATTCAGCGAGGCTAGCCCTTTGGTAGGTTCGATTATTACCAGCGGATGGGAGGGGAGCTGAAATGGATGATTGCCGGTCCCCCGGTTGCTGGCTTCAGCGGTGGATGGTGTCAAATCGGATCTATTAAGCACACTTGAGTTTCTAACTTCCTTGCCCGTCCTGCGTCGTTCTGGTCGCGAACGGTGTGTCCACTTTACGGTTTGCGCGTATCTTCCGGGCTCTTAACGCCGAGAATATTCGTGCCTCACAGAGTGAGTTAGTCTAGACGCACGCTGGCGCGCCCGTCAACTCGCGAATCTGAGAGCTAGCCTGGGCTGCTACCACCTACGGTCGAACGACGCGATCCGTAGTGTCGTCTTCCCCTCATTCATTGGGCAACCGAGTGGCGGTGAAAGTGCCAACAAGCGAGCGGAGTTTATAAGGGCTTTCCTCTTCGTCAACGCTGGTAACAAAAACCAACTTACCCGAGATGGTATTTCCTGAAACAAACTTACCCTTGAAGGTTAGCGTTCCGATCTCTCGACAACACGTTCCTATCGGGAGTTCAACCTCACCTGAAAAACTGACCCGGTCATTGGTAAGCTGAGACCACACAGCCGGCAAAGAACCGACGACGGGTTTATCGTCCGGTCCAGTATCCAGCAGGAGAAAAGAACCTGAGCCTTTACCGCGCGCGTTGAACACCAGATTCTTTTGGCTTCCACCCATGGTGAACTTCACACGCCAGCTACCTCTCAGCTTTGCAGATGCTGTTGAGGAAGTCTGAAAAGCAAATCCCTGAGCCGCACTGACCGAGAGCAGAATCAAGGAAGTAACAAACACTCTCATTTGAATATCCTTGTCATGAAATTAGGAGTGCGGTCGTTGTAGTTTGCCGAAAAGACACGACAAGGCGGCCAGTCACACGTAGAGACTTGGCCGCCTCGCCTTCTCTTAGACTCCCTGCCGTTCCGTGAGCTTCTTAATGCGGGGATGTTCCGAAAAAGAGATCTCGTTCAGTCGCTACTGACCCGGTCCACCCGCGGTACAACCTGGGCATCCGTTGGTGCCATTCCCTTGAATATCATTGTTGGAGAAGGTTGTTACTGTCCCGCCTGTACTTACGAGCACGCCGTTACTAAGCTGCGAAGTTATGATGTTTTGGCTGATCTCAATCACCGAATCGAGGACGCCACCTCCGCTTCCGGCCTGGACTCCCACATTGTTGCCATGTACCTGATTCCTTTGCATCCGAATCACAGCAAATGAGCCGCCTACCGTGTTATCTGCGAAAACGCCGACGGCAGTGTTATTCGAGAAGACGCAGTTGGCGGCGGTAACTACCGTACCCGATTTCGCGTGCAGACCATTAGAGTTGCCCGACAACCTGACATGGTCCAACATCACGTTGGCACGAGAAGCTGCGGCAGCAGTGACACTGATCCCGTCGCCGGCGTTGTCCCTGATCACCGTTTCTCTGACGTTCAATTGCAGACCTTGAGTGGCGTCGCTCGAGAGAATGCCTTCGTTCGCAAACCTGAAGATTACGCAATCTTCAATGTTCACGGTCTTGGCTGCGATAATATTTATGCCGCGAATGCCATTACAGGCGCCGTCGATCGAAAGGCCCCGGAGCGTGATTACTTTGTCCTGCGGTGCGTTGATGATTACGCCGGTGGTTAGTGAAGCCAGAATGCCGGCTAGTGTTCCGGTACCATCAATCGTAATTGACTTGGTGATAGTGACGGCGCCGAAACCACCCGGATCGAGCGCGTCAATCTCGCCGCAGTCCGCAGTCTTGGAAATTGCGCCGGCAAATGTTTTGCAGGGTGCGGTACGGCTGCATGGATTGGCATCGTCGCCAACGCCTGATACCCAGGTGCGCGTAGCCTGCGCATTCGCCAGGGACGCAAAAGCGAACATGAAGATCGCGATTGCTAAAACTTTAATAGTGAACCGAAACGTGTTCATTTGGAGTCTCCTTTTAGTTTGAAGTTCAGGGGGGCCACCAGTAGAACGCGGATAGTTCCGGTCACTGTTGCGCCGAGTCTCCCCATGGTTGATAAGAGATATGTGGTCATCAAAGCCTTGAATAAATTGCTTAACCTAACCCACACCTTGACGGTAGACGGGCAACGCCCAATGCCTGTGGCGCTGCCCGCCCGATAACTTGTTTACTTGAACTTGAAGTTAGCAGCGTGGACACTGCCGTCATTTAGGACAACTCTCAGTTGACGACAGGTACCAGCCCACGAACTTTCAGTCTTCCAAACGTAATTGTACTGGTCACCTCCGTAGCTGAGGCTGCTACCTCCAGCGTTAAGAGTCTCAATCACGTCTACTCCCGGATCGGAAGTACTGCAGTTGAGGCTGACGCTGTAAGGCGAATCAGCGGCAAAGATGCTCAGACCCTTGTTTCCACTCAGGCTGAACTTCACCGGAATAGCTCTGCCCGCATTTACCGCGTTGAGCGTTGGTAGATTACTCACGGGTGAGAAGAAGCCCGTGAAGTTGTAGAGCACCGTCACCGTAAAGCTGCAGGTGCTTGAATTACCTGCTGCATCGGTCGCCATCGCGTTGACAGTTGTGGTGCCAACCGGGAAGACCGAGCCAGAAGCCACGCTGGTCGTTACTGTGGGTGATGAACAATTGTCTGTCGCTGTTGGCGCCGGGAAACTCACCGCCATCGATGTCGCTGTGGTATTAGCCGGAAGAGTGACAACAATGTTCGCCGGGCAACTTAGGACGGGAGCCGTCGTATCGTTGACCGTGAAGCCGGTGGTTTTGGTAGTAGTGTTACCCGCGGCGTCGGTAGCCGTTACGGTATTGGTGCAGTGGTATCGATGACCGTGATGGTCTGCGATGCGCTCGCCGAGTTTCCGGCAGCATCCGTGGCAGTATAAGTGCGCGTGATGATGAGCGGACTGGCAGTCGACCCTGCGCCGATACTGCTTTCCGCGACCGTCACGGTTGGCGCGGTACAATTGTCTGAGGCCGCCGCCTGAGACGCACTGGCCGCGGGCACCTGGCTTGCGCATTGATAAGCTGCATCCGCCGGAGCTGAGATCGTCGGGGCTACGCCGTCAGCGACAGTTATCGTTTGTACTGCGCTCGAGGTATTTCCGGCGCTGTCCGTGGCGGTGAAAGTTCGAGTGATAACCAACGGACTGACGGCTGAACCGGCTCCACCATTATTGGTTTCCGTCAGCGTCACTGCGGGTATGCCGCAGTTGTCAAACGGTGGACCTTGCGGAAGAAGGTTGCCGTTCTCGTCACGTACTTCGCCCCTGGTGGCCTGCGAAGCACTGCCGGCAGGCACTTCACTTGGACAAACGTAGGTTGCATCCGGAGGCGCCGCGATGGACGGCGGCGTATCGTCGGACACAGTGACATCCTGGGTATCTGTGGCCGTGTGACCGGCGTTGTCAGTGGCTGTGTAGATCAGATGCGTGGTCCCTATCGGGAATAAATTCCCTGCTGGGATGCCTGAGATGGTTACCGTTACCGAGCAATCGTCGTGGGCTTCGGCCTGTCCCAACTCATCATCCAGCGAAACGGAGCACCCTGTATTATTCGGGCCCGTGGTTACACTGATGTTGGCCGGGGCATCAATTGTTGGCGCCTGGGTGTCTGACGCGCAAGCACCATTCACGGTGATTCTTTGGTTACAGCTTGCCGTGCGCCCGCTCGTATCCGTAACGGTCCAGGTTATTCCAGTAGTTGCCACGGGATAGGGATCCGTCAGCGGTGCACCGTCGCTCCTTACCCCGGTTGCTGTTAGACCGGCCGGAGTTGTGGTCGGAGTACCGGGAGTTACGGTCGCCTCAGTAGCGCCGCTTGCAGCTGTGACGGTGATGTCAGGCGGGCAAGAGATGGTGGGGGCCGCCGTATCAAGGACGTTAACCGTGAATGTGCAGCTCGTTCCTGTTGAGGAGCTCGAACTAACAGTGTGCAGCCCCACGGTGAAGAAAGAACCG
>WNGI01002041.1_pt1 | contig 17854 bp, 21 predicted proteins | sample 5400621 | NCBI WGS metagenome assembly WNGI01 (sample SAMN13153374, study PRJNA577476) | soil metagenome | isolation source: 20 cm soil or saprolite under Garry oak tree replicate 1 | place: USA:California | collected 2016-06-15 | reverse complement strand
TCCGCCGCCACCTCTTGAGGTTCGTGAGCGCTTGCGAAAGAGGTGATATCCTCTCATTTCCTCGCCAGATAGTCTCTTCCACAACAGCCAGCCTACCACCACGGCCGCAACAACAGGGATTCCAACTAGGAGGAGTTCCCAGAAGATCGCTTTCAGAATGAAGTTCACCAGGTTCGCCATGGTCCAGAGACCCAGGGTCCTGGGCACCAGACTGGTTGACTGCGCATCTCCAACGAACCACAAGAAGACATAGACTGCACTCCCGACCGCCAAGATTGCAGCTACTGCAAACGTGGCAACTGTCCTCCAATGCTTCCGCATGAATCTCTTCCAGTCAGAATCCACATCTAGGCCAGCTGTTTCAGTCACGAGATTTGTCTCCTTTCACGCTGCAACAAGGGCTCATGATCCATTCTGTGCCTATAACCGTCTTTCAGGACGATCAGGCCTTTACCCTAAAAAGCGCTAACGGGCCGAAAACACGTACCAGGAATACTGCTACGATCTTTCTTCGTCCCCAAGACAGACCCTTTTTTCACACTGCTGAACCTGTAACGGTAGGCCTGTTACCAGGCCCAAGCGCTATGAGAGATTGCTGGGGTACGATTACGCTGGAGGGGCCCTCCAGCGATGACGGCACCGATTATGACGGTCGTCCATGGGAACGCTGTTCCTGTTAGTTTGAATGTTTGAACGCTCTCATCAAATGCTGGCTGATAAGTGCCATAGTTTGTCTGTAGCGCCGTGGAAGTGATAATGTATGCCTTTTGATTTTGAACCAATATGTCCTGCTTGTCTTCTATGCTATACGATCCTTGCGTGAACTTGTTTACCAGCTCGTCGGCGGCGACTCCTCCGATCGTGGTCGAGGTTTCCGAGACCAGTTGATAGTTTGTCAAACTGGTTGAAAGTTGGGACTTGGCCGAGGAGACATAGGCGCTTAGGCTCAGAGAGGTGGCCTCAATTACGAGGTTCATGTTTATTCTGAAATTGGAGTCGGTTGGACCGTACAGTATGACTGCGGTTCCATAGGCCCCGCTCGAATCCACCGTCCATCCACTGGGCGGGTTTATGGAAAACTGGTTCTTCGAGTCCACATACGGATTGGATTCTACCGAGGCAGAGACCGAGGCATGGAATGTGATTGCCAGCATGAATACGCTAGCGAGAATAGTTAGCACCGATGCTGTAGGCATGTTAAGAATCTTCCAATGAGTTGCCTTCTTAAGAGTATTTGTCGACTACCTGTTTGTTCGTCGAGGTCAGATTCGCATCCCTTTCATAGTTTCCCTTATCCGGGACAGTAGTCACCGATGCTCGTCGTAGCAAGTGACCTCTGCCTCAACATGGCCGAGCCGGCAGACGTGATATTCGGATAGTCTAAATGAAAACTCTTATCCACTCATCTTCTGGATTAGGAATGTAAAGGAGTAACTCCAGACCCTTGGAACCAAATGAGCAGTATTTGGGAGGCGTCCAAAGCAGCCGGTTGAAGAAAGCGGGCATGATGACCGCGGCCGGATACACAATCTACGTGACAAACCTTAGAATAATCGGAGCAAAAAGCCGAAAAGCCTTGGGTAAAGCAATGCTCGGCTCAGCACTCGGTGGAGCATACGTGGGTGGGAGACTTTCTCGGGATCATAATGTGCAAAAGCCCACTGATTTGGAGGGGAAGGATTTCGAAGTGAAAAGGGACAAGGTTACTGGGCTGGAATTGAAAAAGCGATCATTCTTTAGTCGTGGACATATCGTGATTAACCAGATGTCAGGCGATCCGACTAAGATATTGATTGCTGATAAGAAAGATTTTCGACGCATTGTGGAATTGATGCAAGCGTTCCGACCAGATGCTGCTCAAGTTCTCTAAGGGGCTTCCGGCATTCATTCACAAGATATCGGATTTCGTCTGTTTGGACTTGTTTTTGGCCGGGTCCAATAGAACTCAAGAGCGATACACGCGATAGTTGAGGCAGCAAGCGCAATAATAGCGGAGCTTTGCATGTATGCCTGGTGCCGACCAAGTTCGGTACGTCACGAATCAGATTCGCATTCCCTTCATTGTCTCTCTAATCCATGACACGAGACGGCGGTGGGCGTCGTAGCCTTGCGGAGAAAGTAGGTAGGTCTCTATTCCATCCCCGTCGGTCTGCTGCTGGACGAGTCCGTGAGAGATCATCCATTGAAGATATTCGATGAAGCGTGGATAGTTTAGACCAATTCTCATCTGCAGATTCGTCTTTTTCAGGTGACGGTTGTCGTAGAGTATGTCCAGGAATCGGGCGAGGACATACAAGTCGGGACGCTCCAAGCCTGATCAGAGGCTCTGGAGCAATGTCCTCTTCGAATTCTCGTATCTCTCCTCGCCACGCTCATACTCTCTCAACGCCTCGTACCTGAAGTAGAGATACACGATGACCCCCGCCAGTGCGCCGATGCCAGCGTTCAATCCCAATATGGTGACTATCGCGAATCCGACGATCCCATACTCCAACGCTGACGTGAGCCTTCTCTTCCGCACAGCAAACGCGGCCTGATGCATTGCGTCCATCAGGTGGAGTCCATCCTCGGATGAGGCTCCTCCCTGCTTCACCTTCGCAACGAGCACACCAAGCTCTGCAAACTTGAACCCCCTTCGACGCCTGATGATGTAAGTCACGAATCCTGCCCCGACGGCAATAGCTATCGAAGCGAGAAAGGCTGCTAGGAGGTAGCCTATCAGTGCATTTCCTTGAATTGTAGTGTATGCGCCGACTCCGAGCGCAACGAATGCTCCGAACCAGACCGTAAGGGTGACTATGATCGCATCCAGCCGGGTCTGCTGGACATGCTTCTCCTTGAGATAGTTGTAATACTCGTCCGCGTCCTGCACGATATCATCTAGTTTCTGCCCGTTCCGTTGACCGGGCTCTTCCCGTTCACTTGTCATGAATAGTGTATGATCTGGTTTTTGCTAAAAGGGCTACCGGGTCAACAACACGTATTGCCGACACGTTTGTCCCGGTCCGATGGATCACGGAGCTTGTGGGGTGTTCTTCGAAGAAGTAGCTAGCATTCACCAAGTCGATCTCTCATGTGTGAGAAGGAGAATGGCCGGTCGGTGTTCTTGCTGAAAAATTTTGTGCACCTCGTTTAGGGACCCCCACTCGAAGGATTACCTAGTTTGTCAATCGAAAATCCTTAGAACGCTCTTCTAACAGACGTTTCCAGATATCTGTATTTATCGCGTCCTCGTTTGTCAAGAGTATCTTGGTCAAATCGGGCCTTGCTCGGAACGAGCCGTAAACTTGATTGTTCGACAGAGCGGCGCTCGCAATTCTGTTCGCCTGGGCCTGAGTAAGCTCGCTCGCGAAGGGCAAGAGAATCTCAGAGAACTGCCCAGCATAGTCCCAGAAGGTAGCATCAATGAGATTTGCGATGAAAATATCAATATGACCATTCTCTATCGCATATCGATGAATGTTTTGAACGGCGAGAAGAGTTTTCATTTCGCTTGTATAATCCCAAAATGATTGCCCGTTTAGGGATTTCAATATGTTGATCAGAACGTCATACAGAGTTCTCTTCTCGGGCTCGGAAGCGGTCATTGAAAGAATTCGCTTCAAGAATCGTACGCGGTTTGTTGCGGCTGTGTATTCTGGATAAATCTTGATGCTTGCGAGTCTTTCCCCAAGCAACTTCGCGGTTTCCAAAGCCTTTGCTTTGCTGTTTGTTGTTAGATCATCAGCTACCGAGTCAACTTCCTCAGGTGTGAGACCGTCTACCCTCACGATCATTGATTCAGGCTGAAGAGTGGAGACACTCTCCGTGATTGTTAGCTTCGTTTGGAAGATTACTTCTGGTAGCCGGGGATCATTAGTTGTAGTTTCGTTAAGGGACCGAAGAAAGTCGTCAAGCAATTTGTCCGTCGTTATCTCTTTGAGCCTCTCATCCTCTTCGGGAGAAGTTTCACCTTTTGCCCTATGAAATGCTAAGCGAAGAATTGATGGATCTTTCTCCACGAGCCTGGCGAATTCCGGAAAGAATGACTTGATGAAAACCCAGGCCGGGACTGTTTCAGGCTGCGGAAATGAACTCGTAGAGGGGCCCTGGCGGAATAGCTCCTGGATGAAGATCACCCTATTGAGCCATCTGAGGATCTTTCTGGGATTGGGCTGAATGAACTCTGAAACTATCTTCAGAACCGCCTCATTGGCTTTCAACTCAGGTGGTGCAACGGCCTTGAAGAACTCCTCGACCTGCGGGCTCGTCTTCGGGGGAAGTTCGAACTCTAGTTGGACGAACTTTTCGATGTAGCGAATACCAAGGTCCTGTTCCTTGTTTGGAAATTTATTTTCGAAAGCTCTTTCTGACCTGCTCCTTGTCAAAGCCGAGGATGAACACACATCTCTCGCAGTCCAGGAACAATTTGATGGATTCGAAAACGTCGACTACGGCATCTGGAAGACACCTATCGAGATCATCAATGAATATCACCACGCGATGTCGCCCTTGCTTGTCTGCCGAAAGTGAGTCATCGATTGCTTTCGCCATTTGTTCTCGCAACGTCGTCAACTCTTTGAGATTCTCATGAAGCGTGGATGTCAGCTGTTTGACATCGGCTGGTCCCAAGCCAGATGCCCGGCTCAGAAGCGCTTCGGCGCTTACAGTCGCAACCTTGACTGCAAGTCTCTTGAATCGTTCTTTGTTTTTGGATCCTACTGCGCTGGAGATTTCCGACAGAACTACGTTGAGAAATGAAGACCAGAGCGGTTGTCGGCTCTTCTCATATCGCCAAGCGTTGAACCAGACTACCAGGCACTTGGCCTTGGCACTCGAGTTGATTTTGCGGCCAACCGTTTTCATCAGACTGGTTTTCCCGCTACCCCAGTCTCCATTGATCGCAATGGTGAACGGGGTCTTCAGTGAAGGATCTGTTGTCGTCGCAACAAGGGCATCGGAGTATGTATCAAACCCGAAAAACGACGCGTCATCTTTTTCTTCGTCTTGCAGAAACCTCGGTGCGCTAGTCTTTGGCATTTTACTGCGCGGCCTTCATGCTTTTCTGGCCCTGCCCGATAAGAGAGTCTTCGTCGATTTCAGGATTATCGTCTTTCAGATTGTCCTACTCTTTCAAAGCGCTCAGAAAAGCTTCCGCTTTACGTCTCCCCGGTTCATTAAGCGTGTACGACCTGAATTTTGAACCAGCAGAAGACTCCGCTCTTACGAGCCCGGAGTACTTCTTTCGATGGAATTCCGTGTCGAGCCAATCATAGGAAACAGGTTTCTTGAGTTCTTTGGTCAAGCTCATGATGCTCGCGTGCGTCAGCGATTGCGGAGCATAGTAAAGTAGGGTCAGCACTAGGTTCCAGTACCCTGTCTTTCTTATCCTTTGTTCGATGGCTGAAAGAATCTGCTGTGGGATGTTGAGATCCTTGAGCGACAGGTTCGAGGGCTCAGAACCCGCAACATCTTTCGCTCGCTTAGCACTACGGAAGACCTTTGCTTCAAGCTTTGAAACTCTCTTGTCCAACTCCCTGACTCTCTCTTCCAAACTCAAGTCTTTGACCTCCCCTTTGTTCCCAACTTCCTCTCGATGGTGTTGAGGATCTCCTCTATCTTGGCGGGCGGAACGGTATGGAAGACGTTGTTTTCACGTTTCACTTGTCTTACGAGATTCTGGTCCCGTAATTCTTTCAAAAAGGGCAAGAGGGACCCCACTGGGAATCCCAGTCTCTCTAGGAGCTCTCCATTGCCAACGTATTCATCCGATACGTACGCAACTTCTTTCGCATACATCTTCCCTATGAGGTAAAGGACTATCTGATCCTTGCCACCAAGCTTCTCTCTAACCAGAATCTCCACGAATCCGTCAGGAGTTATTCGGATTAGCCGTTTGGCAACGTCAAAATTTTTCTCAAGGTTACTGGAGTAGTTGACGGTCATTTCCTCGAGAATTCTCTGTTTGAGAGATTGCTGTTCTTGCATTATTGACCAAGAAGTAATACAGGTAATATCCACATATTAACCTTATTGCCCCACTCCAGGTCAGAGGAATTCATCCTTGCCCGTAGAATCTCATTTTTTGCATGACCGTTTCGTAGTGTAGTACTATCTCTGGTAGACCCTAATTGCCTAGACAACCCAGAATACTGAGGTAAAGTTCGTCTCTTTTCTTGTCTGAGTAGTTGTTGTAGAATAGTTCTTGGACTCGGTATCCTTTCTTTCTTAGTAGGGTTCGTAGTTCTTCGTCTTTGATACTCTGGGTCTTTCCAACGTGGACCCGGCCGTCGACGAATACGATTAGTGGTCTGGGTTGTGTTGGGAAGTAGAAGTCTGCTGTTGTTACTGGTATCTCGACCTGTGTCTGGTAGAAAATCCCTTCTTCTTGTAGCTTGAACGCGAGTTCTTGTTCCATTCGAGATGGGTTAGCGTGTAGGCGGTCGCGCCAGTCGCTCCGCTGACCCGACATTCTTGGCATTGAGCCAGCATTCGGCTATTGCTCAGACACGAGAACGAAAGTGAGGGTGCAAATAGTCGGCAGTTAAGCGTTTGACTCCAGAAATCTCCAACCTTTGTCGGCATAAATATCCCGCGACCGAACTGTTCAGTGCGGTCGCAGCATGGGTCTCGAGTTCAGTGATCCTTACGCTCCCCTTCCGGCCGGATTGCCAGTTCCGGTGGACGATAGGGCTTGTCGACACCTAGTGGGTATGAGGCTGCCAGCTATTACCCTGCAGTCCTCCAACAATAGTGCTATCGACCTTTCTCAGATTGCGTTTCGAGAGCGGACGGTTCTCTTTTTCTTTCCTGCTGCTGGTCGACCCGGCGTTCCGGACCCGACTGGTTGGAGTCTGATACCTGGGGCGCGGGGTTGCACTCCCCAGCTCTGTGATTACCGGGACGCAACCTCAGAGTTTCAAAAGCGGGGAATCAGATTATTTGGAGTTAGTTCTCAACGTCACGAGGATCTCGTCGAGATCGGGCAACGTAATCGGCTTCAGTACGAACTACTTAGCGATGAAGAGCTACGGCTCACAAAAGCTCTACACCTCCCAACTTTCAAGGTACAATCTCCTGTTGGATTAGTTCCTCCAGTCTGTATCAGACGGCTCAGTCTCGTCGTTAGCAAAGGCAGAGTCGAGAAGGTCTTCTATCCAGTATTTCCGCCCGGTAAGAACGCCAGCGAGGTACTCGCCTATCTCAAAGAATCCAGACCCGTGTGACTGTTACCATTCTCATCGGACCTGTTACCATTTTCCCGTTTCCTGCTTCGTTTCTTGGTACCATTTACCGTTACCAGACCCGTTACCATTCAAGAATTGTGAAAAGCAGTTGAGTCTCGCGACACAAAGTAAGAGATCTATTCCGTTCTAGGCTAACAATCTTCCCGGAAGCCGGGTATCTCCGCTCTCTGAGAATCTCTCTCACCTTCAAATTCCCCGTCTGTTCTTGTTAACTATTCTAGACCCCCCGGGGGGGGATATCGAAATCTCGCGAGACCCCGCATAAGCCATCGGCTCGACCTTCGTTCGAGGACCCGCGAGAGAGTTTGACTCAAGTCGTTCGCTCGCGCCTAAGTCGCGGGAGGATGACTTGTCATTACTGTGGTTGTTTCGCGGAGTCTCGGAGGTTTTTCTTGTCTAGAATGTTGTCGACGTAGTCGACGAAGGGTTTGTCCCACATCTCGCCCGACCATTGATGAACTTCCATGAAGACTGGATGCGAGGCCACGACCTCGAGAAATGCGGCCCACTGTTTCCATGTATCTTCGTCAATCCATTTTCTATTGTACAGGGCGTATATTCTTTCGAAGAGTCCGTACATCATCACTGCATAGTTTCGTATGATCAGATCCTCCCGAGACAACGATTTCTGTTCCCGTCCGAGCGGCCGATCGCTCCTACTGAATAGCTCAAGCTGGAACGCGTACAACTCTGGCCTATCAGACAGCATCCTCATAGCGTCACCATAATCATCCATAACCTTCTGGTAGGCTTGTTCTTGGATGGCCTTGTTCTGGCTGCGAAAGGAGAGGATGAAGATGACGAGTGTCAGAGTAATAACCGCGGTCTGAACGATGGTACTCAATACAACCGGATCGTCTAGGGTTGACAAAGTCGCTTGATGGTTCGACTGGAGTCAAATAACCTTGACCGCCTCACAAACCGTTCAGGTTGGAAGGCTCGACATCATGGCGGAGCCGCTTAGCGGACAGACCAAGAAGTTCGTCGAGCGGGGGTATACGTGATCTTCGACTATCTCGCAGGCTCAGCCGATCGGCTTCCGGAGCAGGATCTCTCCCGGGACGACTGTCATTGCCCGGTACATGTTGGCCGCGTGAAGACTACCATGCCTCTTAGAGACTTCGCCGAAGCTCGTCCTAGTGAACCCTTCCGAGGCGAACAACGCTTCAGAGGGCTCATTCTCCTTCTCCACGCTGGCGAAGACTTCTTCCAGATTGGATGATTTGAAGAGCTGGAGAGCATTCTCTAGAAGCAGTTTTCCGACTCCCTTCTTTCTACTCGCCTTAGCGACCGCGATGTAGTAGACGTAGCCGACAGTTCCCTCGAGAGATTTCAGCATGACCAATCCGAGTGGTCTGCCCGATGACATGGCAGCTCTCACAAGCTCAACATCTCGAAGAGTCTTCTTCGAATGCCATAGGTACCATCCTTCGAAGCTTTCCTCGAGTATCCAGTCAAGTTCCTGTCTCCTCCCAGCAGGAACGTCCGTGATCTCGATGTTCTCTTGTGCCGTCATAGCCGGAACACTTTCTCCGCATTGCGCCAGAGTATCTTCTCCTTATCACCTTCCGCTATTTCCAGTCTAGTTACCAGTGCCAATGCTTGGGTGTGTGTCGTAACCGGGTAGTCAGTTCCGAAGATGACCTTCTCGGCTCCGCCAGCGTAGTAGATGGCTTCACTGATCTTTTTCGCTAGCCATTCCAAGAATTTGTCGGCGTACGCCTCACTAGGTGTAATCAAGCCTGAGATGTCGGCGTAGACGTTCGGGTGCTTGTAGATGAGCTCGGCCACATCGTCGAACCAGGGGTTGCCAAAGTGGCAGAGGACTATCGTCAGCTGCTCTCGCTTGTTGGCCAGCCTGTCAAGCGTTAGAGGATGAGAGAGGATGAGGTCCCCAGTGCTGAATGCCGTATCCCCAGTGTGAAATAGAACCGGGATCTTTTCTGACTCGGCATAGTCGTAGAGTCTGTTGAACACAGGGTCTTCTGCTGGCGCCTTCACGTAACCCAGCCTAATCTTGAAGGCCTTGACCTGTTTCTTGTTCTTCTCGGCGAGTTCGGTCGCGGCCTTCACCTCTTTCGCAGTAGGCTCTACCGTAATCACAGGTAAGAGCATTCCATCGCTCTTCTCGCATAGTGCTATGACTTCATCGTTAGGAAGCGGTTTGGACCCTTGCAAAGGCGGGCTGAGGAGCAAGCCCCGCACGATCTTGTGCTCACGCATCGTGCCCAGCAGCTCGTCCATTGTGTATCTCAGCCCGTTCATCCTCGCAAAGCGTATGAGGGCGTCGTCTCCGCGTTGAGACAAGTGGACATGAGCGTCGATTATTTTCTGCAACGATTCACATTCTGCCTCTGATTCTGAATAAGGGTTGCTGCCCGCGAAGACATGGAACTATCTGAATCTAATAGACAACTCTCCAGCTCACTGAAATCGTCTTTCGCTAATCATCGACCCGAGTCCAAATCCGCTAATCTGCCAGCGTAGCCCGGCTCAATACTTATCTCATCAACTGAACCACACGAAGAGATCATGCAGTCTGTGACCAGTAAGGTCGAGATTCGTGAAGTAGCGCCAGGCTTGTGGATCTGGCGCGCGGAACATCACCACTGGAAGCCTGGTGACGACTGGCAGCCAATTGTGACATCAACCTATGTCGAATCGGGAGGTCAGAGGTACGTGCTGGACCCTCTTGTCTCGAAAATGGCCACGGAAGAATTGTGGAAGCGTCTGGACAGCCGGCCGCCAACCGCAGCCGCTGTAATTATCGCAGATCATGTACGGGACATCGACGAATTTGTCAGCCGCTATCATGTCCGTGCCTTCGGTCCCAGACTCTTCTGGCCTGACGACATGCCCAGGACACAGCTGGAGCCGATCGACCCGGACAAGGTGCTTCCCGGAGGAATAGTGGCTCTTTATGATGGACGAGGCCGCTTGGAGACGCCTCTCTGGCTACCAGAGCAAAAAGTGATAGTCTTTGGAGATGCACTAACAGAGCGGGGCGGAGAGCTCCGAATCTGGAGTTCGCCCTCGCACGAGAAACGTGCACTGCCAGCAATGCGAGAATTGCTCAAGCTCCCATTCGAACAAGTTATCATCTCGCACGCTGACCATGAACCGGTACATGATCGTGCGGCATTTGAGCGTGCGTTGCAACTCCCGCCTTGGACGGGCTAAGGGCTCGACGACGCTAACCGTCCTGCCCGCCGGATCCTCAATGATCTAGATTACTTGGGGTCGGCCTGCCTTTAGCCAGTCGACTTAGTGTCCAATCGGGGATTGAGTGTCGGACTTGGGTCAGAAACCTGTTTCTCATCTTGATGGTCCACTCTGATAACGATCTTTCCTCGAGCACCACCTTCGATAAGATACCTCATTGCCTGGGCAGTCTCGCCCAGCGAGTAGCGTCTGTCGATTACGGGAACAATCTTTCCTGCCTCCATAAGTTCTTTCAGCAAATCCAGGTCTTCACGGTTTGATTTTGCTACAAAGAACACGAACTTCTTGTCGCCCCTTGACAGTTTCGATCGAACGATGAAGGAGACTAGACGTCTGAGGATCTTGTCCCTCATACCGACAAGGACAAAGCTCGCGTTCGGGTTCATTATCCGCCTGTAATCAGACATAGAATGAGCCGCGGCAATGTCGACGATGACATCGTAGCGTTGTCCGCTTCTTGTGAAATCTTCCTTTGTATAGTCAACCAAGTGGTCGGCACCCAGCTTGCGGACAAGGTCGAGATTTTGTGTGTTCGTCACAGCCGTGACTTCGGCTCCAAACGACTTGGCAATCTGAACCGCGAACGTTCCTACTCCACCACCGGCGCCGTTGATCAATACTTTCTGTCCGGGCTGTACGTGTCCATGGTCGCGGAGAGCCTGTAGTGCGGTGAATCCTGCGATGCCGACCGCGGCCGACTCTTCAAACGAACGGTTCCTTGGCTTGAGGGCTATTCTGTTCTCTTTCGCAGTTGCATACTCTGAATACGCACCGTTGCAGACGCCAAACACTTCGTCTCCGGGTTTGAACTGGGTCACATTGCTGCTTACCGCCTCGACTTCGCCAGCGAAATCTGTGCCGAGTCTTGGGTCCTTTGGCCTGCGCAATCCACTTCTCAAAGTAACGACGATCCGTAACAGCAAGTTTGGCCCCCCTGTCATTGTGTAACGATCCGCGGGATTCACGGATGATGCGTGGATCTTCACCAAGACTCCACGGACTTCGTCAGGCGCAGGTTTCTCCAATTCCTTTATCTGGAGAACGTCCGGTGAGCCGTATCGTTCACGTACGACTGCCTTCATGAGTGTGGACGACTTCTCGTCTCTTTGCATCGTGACGGTCGAATCAATCATATCTCGCCAGAACCTCCTCAGTCGTAGTCAGCATCTCAACGAGATCTATCGGCGTCTCTTCCATCACATCCTTCACCTGCTTCTTGGCAGTCTCCGTGAGGATGGAGCGCAGGTCGTGGGCTAGTGCCTTCGATTCGGTTTTGCTCGTCTTGTCTTCCGTTCGGAACACGACGTTGTCGCCTGAAACCTTCAGTGTGAACTTTCGAGTGTCAAGTGTAATCTTGTCCTGGGTGACATGGAGCGAGTGGAGTGGTGATGCCGTCTTCACCTCTATGGGAGAGTAGGAGAAGCTGTCGGAGCCGACCGCGAGTTCCATCGAGCCATCCCCAAGTGAGAGGGTGCTGCCGTTCCATTTTGCCGTGGAGCGGTGGCCGTCGGTTGTGACATAAGCGCTGCCAGTTCCCTTCGCCAGCCATCTCTCTTTGGGATGGTGCTCCCCGTCCCCGTCCCAATCGAAGATGAGTGGACCTATCTTCCACCGGTCCCCCATGCACCCGTCGCGGATCCTTATTCGTCCAACATCCACATTCGCCGCGCGCGAAGTGGTCTCCTCGATCAGCTGACTAGGTTCTTTCCCTGTCATTTTCAGAGCTTCATCGTTGGTCACGGTTTGTCCTTGAAACGGGATTCCGACTGTCGTGACGGGACCCGGAAGCGATGCGCTCACAATTCCCATCGGGGTCTTGAATGAGGTTGATACTTCACCGAGTAGTACGCAGCCGATGGTCCGTCCTTCACGCCTGATTGGCATTCCGACAGTGTCTTGTCTGACGGTTAGGTTGGTTCCTTTCATTGTGGGACCCCTGCCTTCGGCGACCAGAAACGGCGTGACAGCTCTCCGTGCAAGGCCGGACTTTTGCACAGCATATGCTCCGAGACCAGTGGCGATTGCTCCGATCACAAGGTCGGGGACCCAGCTAGAGATCATGGTTGGGAAGCCGCTCGACTGCAACGACGCGATCCAGCCGAGGATCCAGATCGACAATATGATCCCGACGAATCCGGCCGTGAGGTTCCAGAGGAAGCTGACAAGTGCTCTGCCCACCCCAGAGTTAGTCTCAGTCCGAAGAACCCGGCCCGCGAAAAATAGGCCGAAAGCAGTCAGCAATAGGGTAGTAGAGGACGATTGTATTCCAAGAGGTCCTCGTATCAACCAGACTAGAGCAAGGAGTGCTGATAGGCCACTGAATGTGCCTGCGATTCGCCTGAACACTAGCGACATCGTAGAGTCGCGTCCTATCTCAATCAATCTGTTCTCCTCCAAGTGCCTCACTCATCAATGCCAGAGTCCTAACGAGTAATCTCCCTCTCTTTGTAAGTTCGTAGCCTCCTTCGTCGCTGTGGGAAACGAGTCCCATGTTCAGCAGGCTCTTCAAGTGATTGTTGACAGAGGCTGCTTCGAGGCCGGTAGCTATTTTGAAGTCTGAGAAGGTCTTCCTTGTCGAGTAGAGCATCTTAACCATCTTTAGCCGGTCAGTGTTGGCCAGAGATTTTAGGAGGTCGGCTGCCGTGGTCTCAGGCATGCTATCGACAAGCTCGTCGACGGCAATCTCGCCCCTCGTAGCTAGACTTGATTTGACGTTCTCGCGAATCTGTCTGACAAGGTCCTTGACGACAACAAAGGAAGGCTCTGTCTGAGCCACGTCGTCCTTGTTGAGGTCAACTCTGATTGAACCGTTTCCCGACTTCTCAATAGCTTGGGAGACTTGTCGCCGGACCTCGTCCTTCAGCGATCTGATCTCCTCCCGGAGCTCTTTCCTGATGTCCCCGATATCGTCGCTCAAGTAAACGCGCCTATACTCATCTGTACTGGCACAAAGGCAGAAGTATAAAACATTTTACTTTTGACGCCAATTAGATAAAAGACGTTTTCCTAGCGGCCCCATCGCTGACGAAGCTAGTTCGGATCGTCCCAACTAGATATCGATGGGCTTGTCACTTCATGTGGACGATTCAATATGGCGAACTCCAATTAGAACCATCTCGGTCCTGTACAAGTATGGCCGCCTACATCGCGATGTTGCGAGGCGTCAACGTAGCCGGACACAACACGATCAAGATGGAAGTTCTTCGCGGATTGTGCCAAGGTCTCGGCTTTCAGAACGTAGAGACCTACGTTCAGAGCGGAAACATAGTTTTTCAGGCCGCGACAGAAAATCCCGCCGGCCTCTCGAAACGTATCGGCGAAACAATTCTCCAATCCTGCGGATTCGACACACCCATCATCGTCAGAACGTCAAAAGAAATGCGAAACGTTATCGCGAATAACTCGTTCTTGAAAGAGAAGGGCGTCGATTCCTCGAAGCTGCATGTTACTTTTCTCTCGGAAACCGCGCAGAGAGGCTTGGTGAAAAAACTGGAAACACTCGCAACGAGTCCAGACCGATTTCACGCAGCATCTCATGAGATCTACCTGTACTGTCCAGGTGGATATGGAAAGACGAAACTCTCCAACAGCGCAGTAGAAAAAGCGCTGTCGGTGAGAGCTACGACTCGAAACTGGAAGACGACCAATACTTTGTTTGAGATGGTCTCGAAACTTTGACCATGACAAGAGCTTCAGATCTCAAACCCGACAGACTCATGTTCGCAATCATTTCAGCTTCGTCAACCAGGGGACGGAGGTCCAGGCGGTTTCGGCTGTGATCGGCGCCTACCCAAAGTATAACAGCGACAGAACAGCCCTCGCGACAGATGGCCATGCTTCTGATTCTGGGTCGATTAGTTCGTAGTGGCCGATCTTGTCAAGCTTGACGAGAGTGGGCCGATCGCCTAGCTTCTTCGCCTTCTCGATGAAGGCCTCGGACTGAGAAATCGGGACGGTATCGTCAGCCGTTCCATGAACTAGGACCTGTCTCGCGCCTGTGGGAAGGAGTTCTATTGGGGAGCCCGCCTTGTAACGGTCTGGGTGTTCGTCGGGTGTTCCACCCATCAGCCGTGTTACCGTACCGTGTCCCAGCTTCTGCTTCCACGCCAGACGCAGGTCGGATACTCCAGCGAGCGAGATCGCGCTAGTAATGGCTTGCTTCTGGTCGCTGTGGAGAGGTGAGCCTTTGCTGATCTGGTGACTACCAACCAACCAGAGGGCCAGATGTGCACCTGCAGAATGGCCAATGAGGGCTGTACGAGCCAGGTCGAAACGTGGGTCAGGAGACATTGTTTGGATAATGTTGCGAGTCGCGAGGTTGATGTCCTGAAAAGTTCCAGGCCAACCACCACCCGAGTTGCCAATCCTTCGGTATTCTATGTTGCACGTGATTACTCCCTTAGAGGTGAAGGCGGCACAGAGATGCCCGATGTGCGACAGGTCGTAAACGGACTGCCAGAAACCACCGTGAACAACGAAGAGCAGCGGGAAGGGTCCCTTACCGTTGGGAAATCGAAGTTCAGCGAACTGATTTGCATCACTGCCGTAAGAGATCCTCAGGTCGAAAGGTGGTGACGCCCTCTCTAGGATGCCGGTCAAGGGGGGGCTCCTCGTTCACGTCCTACGTAGTCCTGGTTGCTCCCATTTAGATTTCCTCGTCAGCCCAGTCTTGCAGGACTGTGGGGTCTCTCGTGATCAAATGAATGACTATAGTGTCTTGGGCAGAATTCTTCTGCTCAACTCGCGAGAGTCCTCGATCGTTCAAGCTACTATAATCATAAAAGCTTTTTAAATGCATCGAACCGGCATTCTGAGACCATGGTTGCTTGGAGTCCCCGAAACACAATAATAGTCGCGGTGTTATTGTCCGCACTGGTGGGAGGCGTAACAGGGCTCGGCGTGTCATATCTCGCTCGAGTCAGCCCGACGCCTCAGTCGCGAGACTTGTATCTATTCGGCGTTGACCAGTCGTTCAACTCCAGCCTTGCCTCTGGATTGAAAGCAGACTATGCATTCTCGTCCAGTGTCATAACCGCAAACAGGGGCGACACTTTGGTGATCCACTTCTACAACCCAACCGACCAAAATCATACCTTCACGATAGGTTCTCCCTATGCAAATGATGTGTTCGTGGCGGCGCATCCTACCGACCAAAGCCCAATTCACAACGCAACCATAACAATCAATGCAAACCAGGATGGAATATTCCCATTCCACTGCAAGTTCCACGCGCCGTCCATGTCGGGAAGCGTCGTGGTGCATTGATAATCACCGCCGCTGCAAGTGGAACCTGTTTCCAATCAGAACATTTGCGACTAAGAGAGTGAACGGTCAAATATATCCAACATCGGAAAGTGTTATTAACATCCGACCGTAATCGTAGATTCTGATGGCAAGTAGCCGATTCTGGGTCTTCATTCTCGCAATCTTATCTCTTGCCTCGCTCTTTGCGACTACGGTCAACATTCCTCCACGGGTCGATGCTGCCTCCACTCCTAGTATAAGCCTGATAGGATTCATTAGCGCTTGGAACAACACTGGTACGCCCAACCCCAAGATTACTGTAATTCAGGGAGACACGATAACCATTCAGCTATCGAGCGGAGACGGGGCCCCTCACAGATTCTTTGTAGATGTAGACAGGAACGGCATGACTCCAGATTGTCCAGGAGCTGACGTGTGTTCGAATCTCTTTCCCCCGTCTACCACCCTGACTTTCACTGTCAACTTTGCGCCTGGCACTTACACTTACTACTGCTCCGTTCATCCGACGACCATGTTAGGACAATTCGTTGTTCTACAGCCACCTGTTACCGGCGGTGGAGGTCGACATCCACTTGAAATGTGAGAAATCTCTAGTGCCGTTCCGCAAACCTAAATAGGCACATTAGGACGCATGCCCGCGTATCTGGTGTGAAGGCGATGGGTGGTCATCTTTACTGGCATGAGTGCCGTGTCGAGACCATCCTCGACGACTAGGCACAAGCACCAAATCTTAACGCTCCACGTCTCGTCCCATTCTTCCTCTCTCACTCTCAAAGGTACTTTCAATCTTTCCGGCTTTTTACGCGTTTTCAACTTTAGCGGATCCAATTCATCCTGCGCGAAAGGAATCAAGCTGAGATCAGCGTCACTTCCGCTAGTGTTCGATCGTAGAGATTGCGCAATTGTTGGTGTCCGCGCCGTAGCTAACGATCGATTATCGACTAAGCTTTGGCGATCGTAATGGAATCGGGAAAGACACGCAGACTCGGACGAATATTCCGGAACGATGGCAAAACCGTCATTGTTCCGATGGATCACGGAGTACCGGCTGGTCCGATCGAAGGACTCGGGGACGTGAGGAGAATTGTGGACCAAGTTGCCAAAGGAGGAGCGGACGCGATCTTAGTGCATGCTGGAGTCGCGAAGACTGTTGACACCACCAACTTAGGTCTCATTCTCCACCTTTCTGGAGCCACTCGCTTAACCGGCGACCCCAACTGGAAAACGCAGCTTTGCACAGTCAAAGAAGCAGTCCGTTTGGGCGCCGACGTAGTTTCAGTCCACATCAACGTGGGATCGGAACACGAGCAGAACATGCTGGACAACTTCTCGCGAATACTTGACGAGTGCGACGACTATTCCATGCCATTACTCGCTATGATGTATCCGAGAGGACCGAAAATCCGGGACGAACACTCGTACGATGTTGTCAGCCACGCGGCTCGACTAGGATATGAGCTCGGAGCAGACATCGTGCAGACGAACTATACCGGTGATGTCGAAAGTTTCAGGGACGTCGTCAATAGTGTGAGAGTACCGATCGTTGTTGCAGGCGGTCCAAAAACAGACAGCGCGAGCGTGTGCCTTCGAAATGTTTACGAATCTATCAAAGGAGGGGCTGTCGGCGTGTCAATCGGTAGGAATGTTTTCCAGCACCAAGATCCGACTATCATGACGCGTGCCATCGCAGAAATTGTGCACAGCGAAGCAAACCCGGGAAACGCACCGACTGGGCTGGGTGAGAAAAGTGAAACAGTTCTGACCAGACCTAGTTTCGCGACCTATCCAAGGATTTCATTTGCAGGATGAAGTAAGAGCAACAAAAGATCATGATGCTGCCCAACTACAACTCACTGTCAAGAATCTCTCGGAGGCCTGATCCAAGATGATCAGAGAGTATATTCCGGCTATCATTGAAAACCACGACCTAACCACTGACCAGGCGGAGGCTGCAATGATGGACATCATGACTGGACAGGCCACACCAGCACAGATCTCGGCGTTCCTGATAGGGTTGAAGAAGAAGGGAGAAACCGTTGACGAGATCACTGCCATAGCTCGAGTGATGAGGACTTTCAGTAGAACTGTATGTCCGAAGGTTGACGGCTACTTGCTGGACACGTGCGGTACTGGCGGAGACA
>WNGI01001886.1_pt1 | contig 17860 bp, 15 predicted proteins | sample 5400621 | NCBI WGS metagenome assembly WNGI01 (sample SAMN13153374, study PRJNA577476) | soil metagenome | isolation source: 20 cm soil or saprolite under Garry oak tree replicate 1 | place: USA:California | collected 2016-06-15 | reverse complement strand
GTCGTCGTCGGCTTACTCGGCGGTTTCTACGGCGGCTACAAGGTCGGCGGTGGCGGCACGACGGCCAACGCCGCGGCATCCACCACCGGCGCACGGACGGCAGGCAACGGCCTGGGCGGGGGCCGCGGGGCGGCGGCGGCCTGTCCCAGCCCGGGCGCGAGCCCCAGCGCCAGCGCATCCGGAGCCGCGGCCCGCCGTGGCGCCAGCGGCACGGTCGCCAACCTGACGAATAACAGCCTCACCATCCACGATGCCCGCTGCAACACCGACGTCAAGATCACCTTCGACCAGAGCGTGATCGTGCGGAAGTCCGTCGTTGGCCAAGCGTCTGACTTGCAGGAAAGCGAGACGGTGACCGTCACCGGCACGCGCGAGGCGGATGGCAGCATCAAGGCCAACAGCATCACGATCGTCCCGGCCGGGTCCGGGGGGTTTGGCGGGTTCGGCGGGGCCAATGGCGGCTGAGGCTCGAGGCTAACCTCCCGGCGTGGATCGGCTCACCTGGCTGCTGCTCGCGCTGGTCCTGCTGCTCGGTGGGCTCTACCTGCATGTCCACCTGGCGGGTGACTGGCTCGCCTTCCTGGTGGCCGGCGTCGGCGCGGGGATCGGCATCGCGCTCGCCGGCAGTGTCATCCACGACGCGTTCATGAATCCGCACCGATCGCCGTGACTCGTTAGGCCGAAGCGTGACAAGCGCGAATGGTTGGCGGCCCGGTTAGTTGCCGCCGGCGCCCGCGGCGCGCTCGCCCTCGGCGGCCGGCTCACGGACGGGATCGAGCCGGTAGCCGGCGCCGCGCACCGTGACGATTGCGAAACCGAGCTTGCCGAAGCGCCCCAACTTTTCCCGCAGCCAGCGGATGTGCACGTCCACCGTCTTGCGGTCGCCAAGGTAGTTGTAGCCCCAGACTTGCTCGAGCAGGATCTCGCGGGTGAAAACACGACCAGGGCGACGCACCAGGTAGGCGAGCAGCTCCCACTCCTTCGGCGTCAACTTGAGTTCACTGTCCTCGATCATCGCCCGCCGTCCGGCCCGATCGATGCGCAGCCGGCCGAGCCGGTCCTCCTCGACCTCCGGACGAACGTCGCGCTGCTCGCTGCGGCGAAGCACGGCCGTCATCCGGGCAAAGAGCTCGCGCAGCGAAAAGGGCTTGGTGATGTAGTCGTCGGCGCCCAGTTGCAGCCCGATCACCTTGTCGACCTCGCTTTCCTTGGCCGTCAGCATGATGATCGGGACATTGCCTTCCTGACGGAGGATGCGGCAGACCTCGAGGCCGCTCAGCTCGGGGAGCATGAGGTCCAGCAGGATCAGGTCCGGGCGCGAGCTGCGGGCTTTGGCCACGCCGTCCGCGCCATCCTGGGCGACGGTCACCGCGTATCCCTCTTTCTTGAGGTTGAAGCTCAGCGTGTCCCGGATGGTGGCGTCATCCTCGACGACAAGGATGCGCTTGGGCACGTTAGCTCAGCTCCACGATCCGCCCGGTATGCAGGAAGACGACGTCCTCGGCGATGTTGGTCACCCGATCCGCGATCCGCTCGAGGTCCTTGGCAAGAAAGAGCAGGATGGCCGCGCGCTGCACGTTGGCCGGGTCCTGGATCATGAAGCCGACGAGCTCGTCCCAGATCTTGTGATACAGGACGTCAACGTCGTCGTCGCGTTCGGCGATCGCGCGAGCCCGGCCCTGGTCCGCCTCGATCACGGCACCCAGGATCTCGTGCACTTGCGATTCGGTGATCTCGGCCATCCTGGGCAAGTCGATGTAGGGCTTGAGCTGGGGCAGGTCGTTGAGGCGGAGCGCAGCACGGGCAATGCCGACCGCGTGGTCGCCCATGCGTTCCAGCTCCAGCACCATGTGCTGAAAGCTGACGATCAGCCGCAGGTCACGAGCCACCGGCTGCTGGGTGGCCATGATCATGAAAGCCCGCTCGCGCAACTGGCGATGCAATTCGTTGACCTCCTGGTCGCGCGCGATGACTTCCTTGGCGAGCGCGTTGTTGCGATCGACCAGGGCGCGCATGGATTCGGCGATCGCCTGCTCGACCATGCTGCCCATACGAACGACGCCTGACCTCAGCTCGGCAAGTTCCTGGTCGAAAAGCGTCCGGGTGGTGGCCACGACCGGAGTTCTTACCCGAATCGGCCGGTAATGTAATCCTCGGTCCGGCTGTCCTTGGGGCGGTTGAAGATATCGTCCGTCGGGCTGAACTCGATCACCTCGCCCGCCCGCTTCGGGTTCATGAGCATAAAGGCCGTGAAGTCGGACACGCGGGAGGCCTGCTGCATGTTGTGCGTCACGATCACGATCGTATACCGCTTCTTGAGTTCTTGCATGAGTTCCTCGATGCGCAGCGTGGCGATCGGATCCAGCGCCGAGGCGGGCTCGTCCATCAAGATCACCTCCGGCCTGACGGCGAGCGCGCGCGCGAGGCAGAGCCGCTGCTGCTGGCCGCCCGAGAGGTTGAGCGCGGAGCGGCGCAGCCGGTCCTTGACCTCGTCCCACAGTCCGGTGTCCTTCAAGCTCTCCTCGACCACCTGGTCGATCTGGGTTTTCGACCAGCCGAGGATGTGTGGGCCATAGGCCACGTTGTCGTAGATCGACTTCGGAAACGGGTTGGCCCGTTGAAAGAGCATGCCGACCTGGCGACGCAGGTTGATGACATCGGTGTCGGGCGAGAGGACGTTGTGACCGTCCAGCAGCACCTCCCCGCTGGCCCGGGTGCCGGGGACGAGGTCGTGCATGCGGTTGAAGATCCGCAGAAAGGTGGTCTTGCCGCAGCCGGAGGGCCCGATTAGCGCCGTGATTTTGCGCGCCTGGACCGCCAGCGACGCGTCGTGGAGCGCCTGGAAATCGCCGTAGAAGAAGTCGACATGCCGAGCGTCGAGCTTGATCTCGGCGTCAGCGTCCCGCACCGGGGTTGGCGCGACCTTGGTTTGCATGCTTGCGGTTGCGATCATTCTCCCATTGGCCGGCCTAGCGCTGAATCCGCTGGACGTAGATCCGGGCCAGGATGTTGGTGGCGGCGACGAGGGCGACGAGCAGGAGGGCCGCGGCCCAGGCCTGCTGCTGAAGGTTGGGGTAGGGGACGAGCGCGTTCCTGAAGATGGTCAGAGAGAGCGCGCCCATCGGCTGCCAGGGATTCGTCTGGACGATATCGTTGCCGAACGCCGTGAACAGGAGCGGGGCCGTCTCTCCGGCCGCGCGTGCCATCGCCAGCAGCGCGCCGGTCACGATGCCACCCAGTGCCGCCGGGACGACGATTTCCAGCGTCACCCGCCAGCGTGGAGCACCGAGAGCCAGGCCCGCCTCACGGAGAGAATTGGGGACCAGGACGAGCGCAGTCTCGGTGGCGCGCAGGATCACCGGCAACATCAGCACTGCCAGCGCGATCGATGCCGAGAGCGCCGAGAAATGATGGGTGGTCAGCACGATGACCGTGTAGCCGAAGATGCCGAAGGCGATCGACGGCAGGCCGGTGAAGACGTCGCTGATGAACCGGACGGTATTCCCGATCTGGTTACGGCCGTACTCGGAGAGGAAGATGCCGATCAGGGCCCCGACCGGGACCGCCAGCAGCGAGCCGATGCCGACGATTTCGAGGGTGCCGATGATGGCGTTGAGGACGCCGCCACCGGGAACGCCCTGCGGGTAGGGCGGATCGGTGAAGAATCCGGGGGTCAGCATCCCCGGGAGACCGTTGATCAGGACGAATAGCAGGAGGACGAGAACCGGGATGGCGGCCACGCTCACGCAGAGCACGATCAGCCCGCCGACGAGGCGATCGACCAGCGCGCGGATCCGCGGAAGGCTCATGCCGCCGCCGGCTCCGACCCGGTGAAACGCCAGACCAGCAGCCGGGCGATGACGTTCACCGCGATGGTGATGAGGACGAGGACGACGCCGAGATAAAAGAGCGCGCCGAGGTAAACGTCGCCGACCGCCTCGGTGAATTCGTTGGCGATGACGCTGGGTAGGGTGTAGCCCGAGGCGAACAGCGAGCCCGTGATCTGGGGGCGGTTACCGATCACCATGGTGACCGCGATCGTTTCACCGAGGGCGCGGCCAAGCGAGAGGAGGACCGCTCCGGTGATCCCCGCCCGGGCGTAGGGCAGGATGACCGACCAGATGGTCTCGGCGTTGGTGGCGCCGAGTGCCAGGCTGGCCTCGCGGAGTGAGCGCGGCACGGCCCGGATGACGTCGCGCGAGAGCGCGATCATGATGGGGAGCACCATGATGGCCAGCACGACGCCGGCCGTCAGGAAGCCGTAGCCGCTGGCGCTACCCTGGAAAATCGGCAGGAAGCCCAGCGTGTGCTTGAGAAAGGGATCGACGTTGTCGCGCATCAACGGAGTCAGGATGAAGAACGCCCACAAGCCGATGACGACACTGGGAATGCCGGCGAGCAATTCGATCGCGAAGGAGAGCGGGCCGCGGAGGAGGCGCAAACGGGCATCCTCGGCCAGGAAGAGCGCGGCGCCCAGTCCGACCGGGAACGCGATCACCAGGGCGATCGCCGAGGTGACCAGGGTGCCGTAGATCGCGGGCAGCGCGCCGAACTGGCTTCGCACCGGATCCCAGGTTTGGCTGACAAAGAAGCCGAGCCCGAACCTGGTGATGGCCGGCAGGGCCGGGATGAAGAGGGCAATGACGAAAATCCCCGCGATCACCAGGATCAGGCCGGCGGCCCCATAGGCAATCGCGCGGAAGATCCGGTCCCCGGAAATGCGCCGCCGCTGGCGGCTCGTGCGTGCCAGCGGCGGCGGGGCTACCAGGGCGGCAGTCCCCTTGCTCATTCGGTCGTGATTACGAAACGCTGAGGAGGGCGCTCCCTCCGGAGGTGACGCCTTTCAGCACGAGGAGATCGTAGGACGCCATGCTGCCGGGCAGCGCGGCATAGTGGAGATTGACCGCGTACTGCTGACCCTCGGCGATGGTGAGCCAGTAGAGGTAGTCCACCAGGGCCGTGCCCTTCGTCTTGTCGGCCTGGTCTTTGTACAGGATGATCCAGCTGTAGCCGCTGATCGGGGCGCTGTCCGTGCCGGAGGCGTTGACGATGGAAAACTGGCTCGGCGAGCTTCCGACGAAAGCTTTGGCCGCCGCCGTCGCACCGGCCGCGCTCGGGATGACGAAGTTGCCGTCGCGGTTCTTGAGGGCGGCCTGCTTCATCTTGGTCTGGAGGACGTAAGCGAGCTCCACGTAGCCGATCGCGCCGGGCGTCTGCGTGATCCGGGTGGCGACGCCGGCGTTCCCCTGGGCACCATCGCCGGTAGGCCAGGTGATCGATTTGCCGGGTCCGCCGGTCTTGGCCTTCCAATCGGCGCTGACGCTGCAGAGGTAGTCGGTGAAAATATAGGTCGTGCCGCTGCCGTCCGAGCGGTGGATGACATGGATGTCCTGGTTCGGCAGGCTGACACCACTATTGTCGGCCGCCATCGCTGGGTCATTCCACTTCTTGATCTTGCCCAGGAAGATGCCGGCAATGGTGGCCGGCGTGAGCTTGAGTTGGCCGTCCGCCACGCCGTCCAGGTTGTAGGCGAGCGACTCGGTACCAAGCGTGCTGGCGATCTGGATGACCTTATCGCTGCCGCCCATGGCGTCGGCTTCTTTCGACGACAGTGGGACGTCGCTGGCGCCAAAGTCCACAACCTTCTTCGTCAGCTGCTGGATGCCGGCGCCGGAGCCACCGCCACCATAGTTGATCGTGACCTGGCTGAACTTCTTGTTGTAGGCAAAGTTGGCGGCGTCATAGAACGGCTTGGGAAACGTGGCGCCCGCACCCGTGAGCGAGGCCGTCGGCGGCGGTGGTACTCCAGCGCCCCCTGTTGACGGATTGGTGCCAGTGGGACTGCCTCCGCACGCCGTGAGCAGAAGAGCCGCACCGGCGGAAAGGGCAACGAGGACGGACTTCATGCTGGCGATGTTCCTCCTTCAGTTGGCGCTCGAATTGCCGGCCGAACGGATCCATCACCAATGCTAGGCACGCCTCGTAATCGCTTGGTGCGTGCTGGGTTAAGGCGAGATTAACGGCCCGCGCGGAAGTCGAACTCGGACGATGGTTCCGGAGCCGCCGCTGCTCTCGGCGACGATCGTGCCACCCTGAAGCTCAACCAGGTGGCGGGCAATCGAGAGGCCCAGGCCGCTGCCCGGCAGGCCGCCCCGTGAACGGTCCACCTTATAGAAGCGCTCGAAGATGCGTGAGAGGTCACGCGAAGGAATGCCCGGGCCCGTATCTCGGACGGTGACCTCGACGCGGTCGCGGTCGACCCCCGCCGTAACGACCACCTCTCCGACCTGCGTGAACTTGAGGGCATTGTCGACGATGTTCTGCAGCGCCTGATCGGTCTTCGCACGGTCGCCAACCGCAGTGGCGCCATCGGCGGAAGTCTCGGCACGAAGAACCAGCCGTCCAGCCGCCGCTCTGGCCTGAAAACGATCGATGAGTGTACCGACGAGGTCGTCCAGGGAGAAGGGCAGCCGTTCAACTGCGATGACCTCAGCATCGAGTGCGGCAAGTTGATTCAGATTGAACACGATGTCGGCCAGGCGCTGGGCCTCCTGGGTGATGCGGTCGATGAACAACCGCGTGTCCCCCTCCGCCGGAAGCTGGGCGGAGAGGGTCTGTGCCGCCAGGTCGAGGCCTGCCAGCGGCGTCCGAATCTCATGGGACAGATTGGCGACGAATTGCTGCCGAACCGTCTCGAGGTAGCGCAGCCGGGTCACGTCTCGCGCCAGCAGAACCAAGGACCCATCCTTAATGGGCACGGCGCGGACCTGCAAGATGCGCCCCGTACCGGGCAGTTCCACTTCGGCCGCATGCTCAAGCCCCGACTCGCGTGCTCGGCGTGCCAGCCCATCGATTCGATGGTCTCTAACGACCTCAACCAGCGGACGGCCAACTGGATGCTCGACGTCGGGGAACAGCAGCCGTGCCGCCGGGTTGAGCCACCGGACCTCGATCCCGATCAACAGGAGGGCAGCCTCTTCAACGTGCTCGATGATCTCAGCGAGCATCGGGCGTGCCTGGGCGGCATCGATCGGCGCCTCGGGAGCCGTCTTATGGGGGGACCCGCCACGATCAGTTACCGGACGCCGTCGCCAGAACCGCGCCATCTGGGCCGAATCTAGCAGACGATCGAATCGTGCTCAATGGACGAAAAAGCCGCTCCGGCAGGGGGAGAGCCCGGGAGCGGCGGGGAATTTCTTCGCGGTGTCCGTAGCTTGCCTCGCGAAGGTAAACGTTCGTCTGGTGGCTGGTTAACAATTGGCGTCCCGCGTGCTTCCTTTAAGGTTGTCAGGGGACGTTCACGGTAGCGGAGGTGCATCATGCGGTTGAGCCTGGTACCCCAGGAGCGGCGGTTCTATGCCCTGTTCAAGAAGCAGGGAGAGCTGGTCAACGAGTCTCTCGAGCAGCTCCGCAACGGTTTGCTGGAAGGCCAGACGAGGCATCCGCGCCTCCGCGAGCTCGAACACGAGTGCGACGACGTGACGCACGAGATCTACAGCCTGATCAACCAAACGTTTGTGACGCCGTTCGAACGCGAAGATATCTATTCACTCGCGTCGTCGCTGGACGAGGTGGTTGATCTCGCCGAAGAGGTCTCCGACAAGATCGACCTTTACCGGGTGACGGAGATCACCCAATCCGCCCGTCGCATGGGGGAGTTGCTGGCCAAGGCCGGCAAGGAAGTTCAGGATGCCGTGGCCAACCTGGAAGGTTTCAAGAATCTGGGCCCACACCGGCTTGCGATCCACAGCCTGGAGAACCAGGGGGACCGGGTCACGCGCGAGGCGCTTGCCGAACTCTTCACTGACGGCGCCAGCCCCAGCGACCTCGTCAAATGGAAGGATCTTTACGACTTGCTCGAGACGACGATGGACCAGTGCGAACACGTGGCCAACGTCCTGGAAGCGACCTCGATCAAGAATGCCTGATCAGCTCTTACTCATAGCCACGATCCTGATTGCCGTCGCCTTTGACTTCACCAACGGCTTTCATGACACCGCCAACGCCATTGCCACGTCGGTGTCGACGCGCGCGGTATCACCCAGGATGGCGGTTCTAATTTCGGCGGTGCTCAACCTGGCGGGCGCGGTGATCACTGTGGTCTTCTTCCAAGCCAAGGTGTCGAATACCATCGCCAAGATCGTCGCCTTCAAGGCGGGCCTCGTTGTCATCATCGCGGCCCTGATTGGCGCGATCGCCTGGAACCTCATCACCTGGTACCTGGGACTCCCGAGCAGCTCAACCCACGCGTTGGTGGGCGCCTTGAGCGGGGCGGCCATTGCGGCCGCGCACGGGCTGAGTGGGGTCCGGGCCTCCGAGTTCTGGAAAACCGTGCTATCCCTGGTAATCTCGCCGCCGGCCGGGTTCATTCTGGCCGCGATCGTCATGACGGTCTTGCTGGTGCTGCTCCATCGCGCGCGCCCCGTTCCCTTGAATCGCACCTTTCGCAATCTTCAGATTCTCACGGCGGCGCTCGTTTCCTATTCCCATGGAGCCAACGATGCGCAGAAAACGATGGCCGTCATCACCCTAGCGTTGCTGGCCACAGGTCATCTCCAGAGCTTCCAGGTTCCGGTTTGGGTCGTTCTGCTGTCCGCCTCGGCGATCGCTTTTGGCACCTACGCCGGTGGCTGGCGCATCATCAGGACGCTCGGCTGGCGCATCTACAAGCTGGACCCTGCCACCGGCTTTGCGGCACAGCTGACCGGGGCCGCCGTGATCCAGTTCGCGACCCAATTTGGGCTTCCCGTATCGACCACGCACGTGGTGACAGGCTCCGTGATGGGGGCCGGCGCTTCGCAACGGCTTTCGGCGTTGCGATGGGGCGTCGGGGCCAACATTGTGCTGGCCTGGATCGTGACGATCCCAGCGGCTGCCCTGATTGCCTGGGTGGTTTACGCCATCCTCAACACGGCGGGATTGCGCGGTTAGCCGCGTGGGATCACGGCGCAGCGAGATATCGCGCGCCGGTGATTTTGCCATCCGTCTCATCCAGCACCCAGGTCGATCCTTTCTCCATGTTCGCGCGGGCTCGCTGAACGAGCCCCCGGGCGATCAGGCCTTCGAGCAGTTCTTCCATCACGTCCCCGTGGGTGCAGAGGACGACGTTGCGCCCGCGGAACTTCTGGACCAGCTGCAGCACGCTCGCACCACCGGCACCTTCTTCCAATTCCCTGACGGGCTCGACCGTGAGCTTGCGACGGGCGCCCAGCGGCTCAACCGTTTGCACGCAACGGAGATAGCCACTCGACAGGATCTTCTCGATCGGCTCCCCTTCGAGCATGGCGGCCAGTGCCTCCGCCTGGCGCTGGCCTGACTTCGTCAGTGGCCGCTCGCGATCGTCTCCGCTCCAATCGGATCGGTCGCCCGCCTTGGCGTGGCGAACCACGTATGCGACGCCCATCAAGAACGGGCGCTATCCAGTGGCTTCGAGGTCGAGGGAACGCAACAGGGCGCGATCGCGACGGTAGCTGAGTAGCTCGACGGCCTCGTCAACCGTGACCCAGCGAACTTCGTCGACCTCGGTTCCGGCTCGGAAGCGGCCGCCGGCGACGTCCATCAGCCAGTAACAGGCAACTTTGTCTCGACCCTTGTGGTCGGTATACGCGGTACAGCCGAGCGGCGCCACGAGCTTGCAACGAAGTCCGGTTTCTTCCTCGACCTCCCGGAGCGCCGTCTCCTCGAGGGTCTCACCGCGGTCCACCTTGCCCTTTGGGAATGACCAGTCGTCGTATCCGGGGCGATGGACGACGGCCACCCGCATCGCGCCGCGTGACCCGTTCCGACGGACGACGCCGCCCGCGGCCCTCACCAGCTTGGCCTCGTCGACGCTCAAGATTCTTGCCGCCATGGACACCCCTTGTGCAATGTGTTGCTGCGACGATGGCTTGGTCAGCGCGGCTCTGCCTATATCATCCACCTTCTGAGCCGCTTGCGCTCAAGTTTTTTCCAGGCATTGTGCCACGCGTCACGGTCACGTGCGGCCACCGCGCGCTCGAGGGCGGTGAGCTCACCCGCCACGAAGGCGCGCGCGCCCTTGCCGGCCTCGCGCAACCATTGCTGTGCGGTCACGCTGTCCTGGTGGTCGCCGAGGACATCCTGCAGTGCGGCCGCGGCATCGGCCGTGCGGGCGGCGATTTTTCCAGCAATCGGCTCGGCGGCCTCGGCCGCGTAACGGACCCGCTTGGCCAGGATCCGGATGCGGTGCAACTCCGTATCGGCCGGCTGGTCCGGAAGTGCGGCCACGCCCTTTCGCAACTGCCTCCAGTCGCGCCGGGCCAACCCCGCTAGCACGAGCTCGGCGCGCGGCTGGGCGTCGGCGGTCAGGGCCGGGGCGCGCGAGGCCTCGACCAGCCGCTCGACCAGGTCGATGTAGCGGTCCGAGCGCATGTCGAGCACCAGACGGCCGCGTGCCTCCTCACTCTCCGCCTGGAGCTCGGCTGCGAGATCGGCGAGCGTCGGAGCGTCGTCCTCGGCCAGGGCGCTGCTCCGTGACCGGACGCGTTGCGCCATGACCTGACGGTCACGGACGCTGCCGAGTCCGGAGCCGAGCCAGCGGAGGTCCTCTCGCAAGGCGTTGGCCCATTCGCTGTCGAGCAAGGTTCGAAAGGTGCGGAGTTGCGAGCGCAGCCGGCGGGTCGCGACGCGGGCCCGGTGCACGTCCTCGGGGTCATCGCCCAGCCGCACCCCGGGGTCGTGGCGCATCAAGCTCGCCACCGACACGGCGATGGCGTGGCGCACCACCTCGCCGGCGGTCGACGCTAGCGTCAGCGCGAGTGGGTCCACTTCCGGTACGGCGGTCGCGCGCGCGCCGAGCGCCCGTACCAGCTTCGACGTCGGATCCTCGTCCGCTGCCCCGGCGCCGCGAAGACGGGCGAGGATGGGTTCGAGCAGCCGGTCGGCCGACTGGTCCTTCAGCTCGACCTCCACCTCGCGGAAGCGGTTCTGCACGCGCAGGCCCTGGATCACCGAGACATCGTCATCGACCACTTCGGCCAGCAGGGCCCCGTCGCGAGTCTTGAGCTGTATCCGGCGACGCAGGGTTGAGAGGCTGGCGACGGGCACGAGGCTCGCGCGCCGAACGTAGGCGATGACCAGTGCGACGGCGGCGTCGGGCGGGCGGCCCGCATCGCCCGGGAACTCGAGCTCCCGACGAGTGAGAGCCGGTCCCTCACTGGTCGATGGCAACTTCAGGGTCCAACCTTCGCCCTGCCGGATCCGAAGATTCGCACCCCAACGGGCGAGGCGAAGGTCGGGTGTGTCGTAGTAGACAGTCTCCAGGCGCCGCTCATCGACGGGACTGGTTTCGACGGCGGCGGCGACGTCCTCGAGGTCCGGAAGCGAAAAAGCCGGCGGGGCGGCGAGCTTGACCTCGCGCTCAAGCATCCGGCGCGGATCCGTTGGTCGAGGCCGCACGGGCTTCGGCCAGCTGCTCGAAGACCTGCTGAGCGTTGATGCCCTTAGCGGCCGCAAGCTTTGACCACGAACCGTCGGCGTGCAGGTCCCAGGCGAGCACGTCATCCTCGAGCTCGACGTCGAGGATCTGGGCGAGGCGCTCCTGCAGCGCCGGATCCACCACGGGCACCATGGCCTCCACTCGCCGATCGAGGTTGCGGGGCATGAGGTCCGACGACCCGAGGTAGAACTCGGCCGCGTCGCCGTCCGGGCCAAATCGAAAGATTCTCGAGTGCTCGAGGAAACGTCCCACGAGCGAGCGGACTCGGATTCGGTCCGAAAGGCCAGGCACGCCGGGGCGAAGGCTGCAGAGACCGCGGACGATCAGATCGATCTCCGTCCCGGATTGTGAGGCGGCATAAAGCGCCTCGACGATCTCCGGATCGACAAGGCTGTTGACCTTGAGAACGATGCGACCGCCGCCGGTTCGAGCCGCCTCCCGACGGATGAGGCGGATGACGTTCGAGCGCAATCCGACGGGGGCGACCAGCAGGCGTCCAAAGCGGCGCTGGCGACTATAGCCGGTAAGAAAGTTGAACAGCTCCGACACGTCGGACCCGAGCTCGGGATCGGCGGAGAGGAGGCCAACGTCTTCGTAGATCTGCGCCGTCTTGGGGTTGTAGTTGCCGGTGCCCACGTGCACGTAGCGCTGAATCTGCTCGCCTTCTCGGCGTACGACCAGCGCCACCTTGGCGTGGGTCTTGAGCCCGACGACGCCATAGACGACGTGAACCCCGACCTGCTCGAGCGCCTGGGCCCAGGCGATGTTCGCCTGTTCGTCGCCACGCGCTTTGAGCTCGACCAGAGCGACGACCTGCTTGCCGCTCTCCGCCGCCCGGATCAGCGCTCGGACAATGGGGCTCACCGGGCCCGAGGTCCGGTAGAGCGTCTGCTTGATGGCGAGGACATCGGGATCCTTGGCCGCCTGGTCGATGAACGCCTCGGCGGAGGTGGCAAAAGAGTCGTAGGGATGGTGGACGAGGATGTCGCCGTCTTTGAGAGCCTCGAAGATGTCGGCCTGCTCCACGCCGGCACCCTGAAGCCGGCGTTGCGTGACCGGTGTCCACGGCTCGTCCTTGAGGTCGGGACGGTCCAGGGCGTATATCGCCCAGAGGCTGCTCAGATCGAGTAGACCGTCGACGCGGTAGACATCGGTGGGCTCCAGTTCGAGCTCGCGGACGAGCAGGTCGAGCACTTCGCCCGACATGGCGGCGTCGATCTCGAGTCGTACCACCTGGGCCCGGCGCTGCTGACGGCGCAACTCGCTCTGGATTGCCGCCAGCAGGTCGGCGGCCTCTTCGTCGACAAGGTCGAGGTCGGCGTCGCGTGTCACACGGAAGGGATGTTGGCTGACGATCTCCATCCCGGGGAAGAGCGCGTCAAGGTGCGCGGCGATCACCTGCTCGAGCGGAACGAAACGCCTGCCGTCGGGCAAGGCGATGAAGCGCGGTAGCAACGGTGGGACCTTTACGCGCGCAAAGCGCATCTGATGGCGTACCGGGTCGCGGACCATCACCGCCAGGTTGAGCGAGAGGTGAGAGATGTAGGGGAACGGATGCGCCGGGTCGACGGCCAGCGGCGTGAGAACGGGAAAGATGCGGGCGCGAAACTCGGTGGCGAGAAATTCACGGTCTGCCTGGTCCAGTCCGGCCACCCTGGCGATCGAGACCCCCTGGTACTCGAGGGCAGGCGCCACCCGGTGCGTGAAGAGATCGGTGCTGCGCTCGAGCAGGCTTCCCGCTCGCTCGTGGATCGCCCGTAGCTGCTCTCCGGTGGTCATCCCGTCCGGTGAGGTCTGGGGAAGGGCGGCATGTGCCTGCTCCTTCAGTCCGGCGACGCGGACCTGGAAGAACTGATCGACGTTCTCCCCCAGGATCGCAAGGAAGCGCACCCGCTCGAGCAGAGGGAGCGATTCGTCCTCCGCGATCGCCAGCACACGCTCATCGAAATCGAGCTGGGAGAGCTCGCGGTTGATGTAGTGCGAGTGCGCCGGAGCTTGAGCCGTCGCGGGCTGCGCCGGCGGCTCGGGGAGGATCGCCGCATCCTGGACTGTGGGCGCCGAAACAGGCGAAAATTGGCCGGACAGTGATGTCGCAGCGGCCTGGGCAGCCGAAGACACTACAGATTGGAGTGGTGCTTCCCCCACCCGAGCAGTATAGGGAGGGCAACCTTAAGGATCGTCTAGCGGCCTCCATGCCGCTGTATCTCGACCACCACGATATCCCCGGCGTCACCGCGGTGGACCTCGCCATCGCCCACCCACACCGGGGCACCGCCTTCTCCTGGTGGAGGGCCCCGACGCGGTCAGCCTGGAATCAGTGCACCTGTAAAGCATCAGCCGAACACGTTTTGTCGTGCTTCAGCCGAATTCGCACAAAAATCTGGAGCGGGAGACGAGACTCGAACTCGCGACATCGACCTTGGGAAGGTCGCGCTCTACCAACTGAGCTACTCCCGCTCGGCAAGCCGGATTTTAGCATCGCCCTTCCGCAGTTCCTGGCACATCGGCCAGATGACCACGATCAACTCCGCGATGCGCGCGGCCGTCCGCTTGATCTGGGTGGCGTCGAAGACCTCCACCGCATAGGTTTCGTAGAGCCGGACCCAACCGCGATCCCAGGGCTCGAGGTCGAGCTGCTGGCCCAAGCGCGCCTTGATCATCAGCAGCTGCCGCGCCAGTCCCGCGGCGATGTGGTCGTTGATCGCCGGCTCCGCCTCCAGATGAAGCCCCAGCTCGAGCCGGCCGGTGTTCGCGTGCCACCATGCCTCGAAATGGAGCCGCGGGTCGGCAAAGAACCACTGCGCCTGGCTCGAGCGCGCCCGATGGCGGATCGCCTTCAAGCGGGTCGGAAGCGACGCCTCGACCAACGGGGGCAGCGCCCGGAAGAACCCGGCCGTCCGAACGAATCGCCGCTCTCGGCGCGTGGCTTTGCCACGAACCGGGGATCGGGCCGGCACCTCGTTCCCTACCGCGTGGCCGCCGGAGTGCCCGAGTCGCCGCTCACGGCGGTCTTGACCATCGCGCTGTAGCGATCGGCGAGCGCCCGCGCCTTCTCAGAATCCTCCATGCTGACGATGATGTGGTAGCGGGGCATGTCGGGATCCGGCAGCACCAGCACCCATCCGCCGTCGACGAAAACCTTGATGCCGTCGGCCAGGTCGACCGGCTCGTCACGGTGCAGCTCAACCATGGTGCGCATGACGCGGCCCTTGGCATCCCACGGCACCGACTCCTCCCGGTGCTCGTAGGCGGCGCGCGGAACCTCCTTCCGGATCGCCGAGACCGCCCTCCCGTCCCCCGCCAGCAGCTCCAGCAGCTTGATCAGGGTGAAGATCGCGTCGAAGCCCAGCAGGTGATCGGGGAACACGTAGCCACCACTGCCGTCCGACGCCAGCCTGGCCTGATGTTGCTGGGCGGCCCGCAGCAGGGACGACGGCTCGCCCTTGCCCGGCACGAAGTTCGACGCGGGGAGCTGGCGGACCAGCGCCCCGATCGTTTGGGGCACGGTGGCGGGGGCCACCAGCACCCCCGGTTTGGCCTTGAGCACCAGCATCGCGATGACGCCCAACGCCTCGTGATGGTCGAGCACGCCGCCCTGCTCGTCGATCAGGTAGATCCGTTCCGAGCCATAGTCGATGTAGGCGCCGAGCTGGCAGCCGAGCGTCCGGGTGATCAATGCCGACTGCCGGCGAGCCTCGTCGAAGGCCTCCTTCGTCTTCGACTGGTAGGTCTCGTCGAAGCCGGCGTTGAGCGGGATGGCCTCGATGTTCAGCTCCTTGAAAAGGCGGGGCAACACCAGCGAGGCGCTGCCGTGGTCGAAGTCGATCAACACCTTGAGATGGGCGCGGCGCACGGTCTCGACGTCGATCAACGCGATCAGGCCGTCGATGTAGGAGTCGACACCGTCCGGGGTATAGGTGATGTCGCCCATCTCGTAGAAGTGGACGCGCCGGATGTCTTCGCGGAAGAAGACATTCTCCAGCTTTCGCTCCGCTTTCTTGTCGAGGACGACGCCGTTGCTATCGAACAGCCGGATATCGGCCGAGCGGCTGTCGAGGGGCGACATCTGGATATGGACCGCGCCCGCCACCGGGTGCTCGCGCGCGTAGAACTGCACCACCGGGATGGGTAGCTCGCTGAGATCGATGATCGAGGCGCCCGACGACATCATGCCGGCGATCATGGCACGCTTGATCATGCGGGAGGGCCGCTGACCGTCGCGCGCCGCCCCGATCGCGGAGCCCTTGGGGTACAGGTTGGCAAACGAGGCCCCCAGGCGGGCACAGTACTCGGGCGTCAGCTCGATGTTGACCAGGCCGTTGATGCCGTAGGAGCTGAAGAGCCCGCGCTTGTAGTGACCGGCCCAGATGATGCTTTCGTGCACGGTCGATCCCGGCTCGATCTCCTTGTCGGGCCAGATCTTGACCCCGGCGTCGATCGTGGATCCCTCGCCGGCGACCACGTCGTCACCGATCACCGCCCCTTCCTCGAGCAGGCAATTGTTCTTGATGGTGACGTGGCGGCAGACGATCGCCTGCCGCAATCGTGAGTTTTCCCCAAGGTACGAGTAGGTCCAGATGATGGAGTTGCTGATCTTCGTGTTTTCATCGACGACCGAGAAGTTCCCGACGCAGACCGGCCCATTGATGAAGACGCCGGCCTTGAGCTTGCACTCGTTGCCGATGTAGGCCGGGCCGTTGATCTTCACGTCGTAGCCAATCTCGACGTTCTCGCCGATCCAGACATTGCCATGGCGTCGCTCGCCCGAGATCTCGACCTCGACACGTCCCTCGAGGGCATCCCAGTTCGCCTGGTAGTAGGTCTGGATGTTACCGATGTCGCACCAGTAGCCGGGCACCAGGTGGCCGTAAAGGGGCATGGCGTTGGCCAGCATCTTGGGGAAGACGTCGCCGCTCCAGTCGACCACCGTCGCCGGCGGCATCATGTCGAGCACCTTGGGCTCGATCACGTAGATCCCGGTATTCACCTGGTCGGAGAAGACCTCACCCCAGGAGGGCTTCTCGAGAAAACGCTTGATCGTCCCGTCCGGGTTGGTGATCACCACGCCGTACTCGAGCGGGTTCGGCACCGAGGTCAGGACGATGGTCGCCGCGGCGCCCTTCTCCTCGTGGTAGCGCATTACGGCGCCCAGGTCGATGTCGGTGAGGGCGTCGCCGCTGATGACGATGAATGGCTCGTGCAGGAATTCCTGCGCGTTCTTGACACTGCCCGCCGTCCCCAGCGGGCTGTCCTCCACGACGTAGGTGATGTCGACGCCGAAGTCCGAGCCGTCGCCGAAGTAATCGCGGATCGCGGAGCCCAGGTATTGCAACGTCACCACCACGTCGGTGATGCCGTGCTTGCGCAGCAGCCGCAGGATGTGTTCCATCACCGGCTTGCCGACGACCGGTACCAGTGGCTTGGGAATGCCGCTGGTCAGCGGCCGCAGCCGCGATCCCTCGCCACCGGCCATCACCACCGCCTTCATGCCATCTGTTCCACCGTTGAATCGATGCGATCTCGCAAGAAGGCAGCGGACTCCTCGGGCTTGACGACGTTGATCCACATCCCCGTGCCCAGCTCGAAGCCGGCGGCGGTGCTCAGCTTCGGGATCAACTCCAGGTGCCAGTGGTAGGCGTCCGCGGCATCGGCCTTGAAGGGCGCGCTGTGGATGAAGTAGTTAAACGGCGGATCATTCAGCCCGTCGTGGAGCGCTTTGAGGGTGAGCTGCAGCGCCTCCGCGAACGCGGGCTTTTCCGTTGACAGGTCGAGGTCGCCGAATGACGCCGAGTGGCGGCGCGGCATGATCCAGGTTTCGAACGGCGTCCGCGCGGCGTACGGCGCGAAGACGACGAAGGCCTCGTTCTCGAAGACGATGCGCGTGCCCGCGCGGCGCTCATCCTCCAGCGTGCGACAGAAAACGCAGGCGCCCTGTTCCTCGCGGAAGCGGTGGGCGCCCTCCAGCTCATCGCGAAGACTGGGCGGCTGGACGCCGATGGCGTACAGCTGCGAATGCGGGTGCTCGAGCGAGGCGCCCGCCGGGCGGCCGTGGTTGTAGAGGATCACGACATGCTCGAGCGCCCCGTTGCGCGCGTGGTGCTGGTAGCGGTCGAGATACGACTGGACGATCTCCTCCACCTGGCGCCGCGGCAGCTTCGGCGTGGGCGCCCGGTGATCGGGGCTGCTGATCAGCACCTCGCAGGCCCCGATGGCGTCGCGCTGCCAGAAGCGGCCCTCGCGATGCTCCTGCCCGTCCGGCTCCGGCCGGAACGCCGCGTAGAGGTTCGGCACCACCCGGATCGACCAGCCCTCACCGTTCGCCGGCAGGCCGGGCGCGCGATAGGCCAGCACCTCGGGGGGCGTCATTGACTCATGGCCCGGGCAGAAGGGGCAGACGTCTTTCGC
>WNGI01001884.1_pt1 | contig 17862 bp, 10 predicted proteins | sample 5400621 | NCBI WGS metagenome assembly WNGI01 (sample SAMN13153374, study PRJNA577476) | soil metagenome | isolation source: 20 cm soil or saprolite under Garry oak tree replicate 1 | place: USA:California | collected 2016-06-15 | reverse complement strand
ACCTGCTGGTCCCGGTTGCGCTTTCGGCGACTCACATCGCTTTCGGCTCCATCCGGATGGAGCCCGTGTTCATGGTGCTGGCACAGGCAGCCGCCGTCGCCGCCTCCATGGCCATCGACGGCGGCGTGCCGGTCCAGCGGGTCAACGTGCGCCAGCTCCAGCGTGAGCTGCGCGACAACCCGCTGGCCGATGGCAGCGTTCCCGAGGTGCTGGTCGACGACGCGCGGGAGGAACAGGTGCGGGTCACGGGAAGCTGGACGACGGCCACCACGATCCCGGGTCGGTTCGGCCCTTCGGTGCTCAAGAGTGAGAGCAAGGGAGGATCGGTGCGCTTCACCGCGCCGATCGCGGCGCCGGGCCGATATCAGGCGTACCTCTATTGGCCGCGGGGCGAGGGGCTCGCGAGCAACGTGCCCGTTGAGATCCGTGACGCGGCGGGGCCGCACGCGCTCACCATCGACATGCGCACCCCGACCTCGACGGCTCAGGGAGGGATCGCCCAGTGGACGCTCCTCGGGGAGTACCGCTTCGAGCCGGGCAAAGCCGCGTGGCTGGAGGTGCGGGCGGATGGTGCGGATGGAGTCGTCCTCGCCGACGCGGTGGTGTTCGTACCGCTGCGCGATCGAGCCCCACCCTGACCGTCACGGCCCGATCGTGATCTCCAGCTTCGTCACGGACGCGGCCGGGAAGGCTAGTAAAAGCTACGGCGTCGTATCGGGATCCGGGTAAAGCAGCCGCGCCCGGTGGGATAGGACCACATCTCCCGGAATCTTCCGCAGCAACGCGCCGAAGCGCGGCTCCCCGTACGCGATGCGGGCGCGCTCGAGCAACAACACGGCCCAATCCGGCTCGATCGGCGTGATTTGCTGCCCGGGCCAGTGTGTCGCGCCATCGACGTAGGGCGCGACGTAGTCCAGGGCCTTGCGGATACTGCCGCCGTCCGGAGCCGCGTAGGACCAGAGGTCCACACCCACCAAGCGGCCCAGCTCCGCCAGCCGGCACAGCCCCTCGAGGTTCATCGCACTGTACGCGAGCGCGCGGGTGCGCACCAGCTCGAAGGGCTGGCTGCCGTCGGGCTTGACCTGGGAGCCGATGCGCTTGGCCCTGCTCGCCTCGAGCGTGGCGCGCGCCAGCCCAGAGTCGCCCGTGAACAGTGCCAGCGCCGCGACCTGCGCGTCATACCAGGTGCCGTGATTGTTGCGCGCACCTCGCTCCTGCTTTCCGATATCGCTCGTGCGCAGCCACTCGAGATAGGCGGACATCCAGGCGCGCATCCCTTGCCCGTCCGTATCCCTCCAGTCGGGGGAGCGCTCCAGCATGCCGATCGCGTCGACCAGACCAACGAACGATCGCGTCTCGATGATTCCCGCGCTGCGGCCTTCGGTGATGCCCGGGACCCGCTGCCCATAGCGAAGGTTCGGGTTCATCCGGGTGGCGGGATCGAGGAACCACACCCGCAGCAGCTGCGTGGCGCGCGCCGCGTATTTCTCGTCGTCGCTGAAGTAGTAGGCGAGCGCCAGCGTAGCGACGTCACCGGTGAGCGCGCCCAGGCGGGGCGCATCGTAGTCGCGACGGATCTCGGGGTTGCGCTCACCGTCGCGGCGGATATACGGCAGGCCGTCCGGCTTGGTGGAGTCGGGCCACCAGTACGGCCCCATGCTCACGTAGTCGTGCTTGTCGCCGGAGGGCGGCGTGCGCTGCTTGTCCATCACGGAGAACGGCCCGGCCGCGAGCGCGGCGGCGGCCTCCCGCGCCAGCCGGTCGTACGCCGGCCGCAGAGTCGAGTCGCCGCTCGCGAGACGCCGCTTGGCTCGCGCGAGCGCATCCGCCCGCAGCGAGTACACGCGCAGGGGGGCGGGGGGCGCGACACGCGAGGCGAGCCGTGGCGCCGCCGGCGCGACGCCAAGGCAAAAGAGCACGAGCGCTGCGAGGCGCGGCGACACTAACGTACTCCCGCGCCGTGCAGATACTCGGTCGCCACCGTCGCGAACTGCGCGATCGCGACCTCCGGCTCCGCGATATCGGGGTGCCAGCGTTTCTCCCACTCGAAGCTGTAGTATCCGCGGTACCCGATTTTCACGAGCGCCTCGATCTGGCGGCGCACCGGCACCTCGCCCGTGCCGGTCAGCACGTAGCGCCGCCCTCCCGCAGTCGCCGCCGGCACCGAGTCCTTCAAGTGAGTGTGGCGGATGTAGCGTCCCAGCTGGCGGACGGTGTCCTCCGGCTGCTCCTTTCCCGCCACGAACGTGTGATGCGCGTCCCACAACAACTGTACGGCGGGCGAGTCGACCTTTCCCAGGATTTCGAGCAGGCTGGGCGAATCCGTGAAGTCGCCGTGGGACTCGATCAGCACCGTGACACCCTTGGGCCGAGCGTAGTCGCCCAGCTCGCGCAGGCCACCGGCGATGTGCGCCAGCATGTCCGCGCGCGGCACGTCCTTCACGTAATTGTTGCCGAACACGCGCACGTACGGCGCCCCGAGCGCCTGGGCGAGATCGATGAACCGGCGCGCCTCGGCGAGCTGCGCGGCGCGTTTCGTGGAGTCCATCTCGTGCATCTGGGCCGAGGCGCCGAGGTCGGAGACCGAGAGGCCGTGCCCGGCGAGCTGCCGCTTCGCTTCGTCCAGGCGTCCCGGGGCGAGCTCGGGGACCTGACTCAGATCCATGGTCGCGAGGAGGCCGCGCAGCTCGACGGCCACGTAGCCGTGCGCAGCAGCGAAATCCAGGATCTGGGGCCAGGTCCACGCCGGACAGCCCAGGGTCGAGAAGCCGAGCGGGAGGCGAGCGTCGTGCGGCGGCAGCCGCGCATAGCGGGCGGCGAAGACCGCAGCGGTTGTCTCGAGGAACTCACGGCGAGTGGTCATGGGGCGGCTCCTTCCGAGAGCCACAAGAGTGGTTGGCGAATGGGATAGTTTCGAACCACTTCGTCCACCTTCGGGTCAGGGTCGAGCCTCTTCCACAGATCGACGTAGCGCGGCTCGTGCAGAGCCAGGCCGCCGAACAGGAGAGCCGGATGGCGGATCGGCCACTGGTCGTAGTACATCACGTCCGGCGGCTTCGGCCAGGCCTGCTTGTCCTTGATGAACGGGTACATGAACGCGAGCGCCTTCCGCATCCCCCGACCGTCAGCCGTGGTGTACGCCCACAGGTCCTGCTGCGGCGTGGAGAGTACCCAGGCGAGCGTGCCCATCACGTCGAGCTGGAAGAGCGAGTAGCCGTACGGTTTGGTGCGCGCCAGCTCGCGCGGAAAGCTGCCGTCGGGGGCCATCTGTTGCGGGACGAGGGTCTCGCGAAAGAAGCGCCGCATCGAGTCGAGCTGCGCCGCGTCGCCGACGAGCAGCGCGAACGCCGCCACCTGCAGCCCCCAGGCGGCGCTGTGGTTGTTGCCGCTGTTGCGCTCGTCGATGCCGTAGGGGTACGTGGTGATCCATGTGAGATACTGCCGGAACCACCGCATGGTCCCGGCCAGCGTCTCGCCTTTCAGATATCCCATCCGCTCCAGCACCCACGCGGCCCGCGCCACCTCGACCAGATGAATCGTATCGATGATGCCGGTGCCGCGTCCCGTCGCCCGCCCCTTGATCGCCTGGCCGTACAGCAAGTGGGGGTTCATGCGCGTCGCCTCGCTCACGAACCAGGCGTCGAGCTGCGCCGCCGCAGCCCGGGCGTAGCGCTCGTCCCCGGTGATCTGGTAAGCGGCGACGAGCGCGGGGACGATCTGACTGAGCCGCCGCATCGCGTCGCGGTGCGCCACGAAGTTGTCCGGGTTCGTTTCGCCGTCACGGCGCACGTACGGGCTGTCGGGGCTCCGCGGATCGGGCCACCAGTAGTCGCCTTCGGAATAGAAATCGTGCGATCCCCCCGCGCTGCGTGCCGCGGCGAACGCGGTCACGGTGATCGGCGCCTCCCCCAGGTACCGGTCGGCGGCAGCGAGGACGCGCGCCCGCTCGACCCGGACCAGCTCACCGCGGGTGAGCTGCGCCGGGGCCGGCGCCGCCCACGCGCCGAGCGCCGCGAAGACCAGACACTCGAATCTCAGGGCTGGACGCCGAACTTGTAGATGGTCCTCGAGTGGTACGACTCCCCCGGACGCAAGGCAGTCGACGGGAAGGCCGGCTTGTTGGGGGAGTCGGGGAAGTGCTGCGTCTCCATCGCGAACCCGGAGCGCCGCTGGTAGACGACTCCCTGCTTGCCGTGCAGCGTGCCGTCCAGGAAGTTGCCGGAGTAAAACTGCAGCCCCGGCTCGGTCGTGTAGATCTCCATCACCCGGCCGCTCCCGGGCTCGTACACCCGCGCCGCGAACGTCGGCTCGTGCCCGTCGCCACTCTTGTTGAGCACGAAGTTGTGGTCGTACCCGGGCCCGTAGCGAAGCTGCACGTCGTTCTGGTCGATGCGCGCACCGATGGCCGTGGGCGTGCGGAAGTCGAACGGCGTCCCCGCGACGCTCTTGAGCTCGCCCGTCGGGATCAGGGTGGAATCGACCGGTGTGAAGCGGTCGGCGTTCAACGTGACGACGTGCCCCAGGATGTCGCCCTTGCCGTCCCCCGCCAGGTTGAAATAGCTGTGTTGCGTGAGGTTGACGGGCGTAGCCCGGTCCGTGGTGGCGGAATAGTCGAAAATCAGCTCGTTAGCGCTCGTCAGCGTGTACGTGACCGTGGTGCGCAGCGTGCCCGGATACCCCTCCTCGCCATCCCGGCTGATATATCGCAGCACCAGCCCGACCGACTCCGGGTGCTCGAACGGTGCGACGTCCCAGACCACCTTGTCGAAGCCTTTCAGGCCGCCGTGCAGGTGATTGGGGCCGTTGTTCTTCGCCAGCGTGTAGGTCTTGCCGTCCAAGGTGAATCGGCCGTGGGCGATGCGGTTGCCGTACCGGCCGATGATGGCACCGAAGTAGGGGGACGCCCGCAGGTAGGCCGGCAGGGAGTCGTAGCCCAAGACGACGTCATCGAAGCGGCCGTGGCGATCAGGGACCCGTAATGAGACGATGATGCCGCCGTAGTCGAGAACTCTGGCCTCCATCCCGTTGGCGTTCTTCAGCGTATAGGCGCTCACGGATTCCCCACGGTCGGTGGTACCGAACGGTGCCCGTGTCACGGAGGCGACGGGCCGCGGCGCCCCGCGTGCACACGCGGTACTCCATGCCAGCATGAGGGACCAGCCAGAAACGGTGAAGGCGAAAGGGCGTCTCACGCCGTGAGCCGCCGGGTGGATGCGCGGACCACCAGTTCGGCCTTCAGGGCGACCTTTTCCGGTTCCGCGGGAGAAGACGTCCTGGACTCGATCTGGCGAATCAGGATCTCCGCCGCTCGCTTCCCCATCTCGTACTTGGGCACGCGCACCGTCGTCAGAGGGAGGGGGAAATAGTCCAGGAGATCCAGGCCATCGAAGCCGATCACGGAGACGTCCTCCGGAACGCGGATCCCGAGCTCCCTCAGCGCCTTCAGGAGGCCCAGCGCCACTAGGTCGTTATAGCAAGTGACCGCCGTCGGGTGGTCCTCCCGGCGCGCGCCGAAGTACTCCAGCCCCACTCGATAGCCGTCTTCCGGTGATGCGCCGGCGTGGACGATCATGGCCTCGTCGAAGCGCAGGTGAGACTCGCTGAAGGCGCGGCGGACGCCGTCGGCCCGCTCCTGGGTGTGCTCGGAGTACTTCGGGCCGGCGAAGTGCACGATGAGCGAATGGCCTTGGTCGATCAGGAATTTCACCGCTTCGCCGGAGGCCTTCACATTGTCTACATCCACCAGATGCGCCCGGATGCCCCGCACTTCCTCCAGGAGCACGAACGGCGCGCCATGGCGCTTGAGCTCGAAGAGGTGCGAGAGGTCTACGTCGTCGCTCAGGATCGGTGTGATGATCAACCCGTCCACCTCGCGCTCCGTGCACTGCTCCACGATCCGACGCTCTACCTCGTAGCTCCCCTCGGAGCTGCTCACCGAGATCAAATACCCTTGGTCGCCCGCCACCTGCTGGATGCCGAGCAAGATCTCGGCGTAGTACGGGTTCGGGGCCTCTTTGACGATGAACGTAATGCTCTTGCCCGTCGCTGGCCGGAACCCACGGCGCGCCGAAGGGCTGGGCCGATAGTTTAGCTCCTCGATCACCCGGAGCACCGCCCGCCGCGTGGTCTCGCGGATCTTCTTGTTGTTCAGCACGGCCGAGACTGTGGATTTGGAAACGCCCGCGAGCGCCGCTACATCGGAGATCGTCGGGTGCTTCACCGCCGGTTCGCGCATGGGCCCAAAGGAAAAGTGGATTGCTACGGTGCCTTCCTGAACCGCTCCAAAGTACTTTTGCGGTTTCGCCACAGCAAGGACGCTCGCCCCTCTTCGGCCTCGTAGCGCAGCGTACGCCACCTCCGCGCCGACGGTTTGGGGGGTCTTGCGGGCGGCTCCTGAGCGGCGTATATGGTGGAAATTATCGAACCAGTCGAAGCGTCAAGAACCGGTTCAAGAAGGTCTATGACGCTCCAGCATATCCATCGGAGGGGCTCACAATGCTCCAGCCGCTGCGGCAGTTCCAACCCGTTGCTTCCCCTCGACTCAGGTTGCAGATGGTCCGAGCAGGCGTTCCGCTTCTGGCGCTGGTCGCGCTGGCGTACGGTTCCGCTCACGCCCAGGAGCGCGTGCGCGGGCGCGTCGTGAGCGCGAGCGACGCATCCCCGGTGCCAACGGCCCGGGTGATCGTGGGCGGCAGCACTCAGGGCACGCTGACCGACGACAAAGGCGAGTACCAGCTCACCCTGCCCCCGGGAGCCCGCACGCTGGTGTTCCGCGCCATCGGGTATCGCACGCTGGAAGTCGCCATTGAGGGCCGCCCGGTCGTCGACGTGTCGCTCGAGCCGGCGCCCCTGACGCTCGAGGCGCAGGTGGTGTTGGGCTACACCACGCAGCAGCGCCGGGACGTGTCGGACGCAACCGCCGGCGTCACAGGCGACCAGATTCGCGGGCAACAGACGGCCACGCTCGAGGAGGCGCTGCGCGGGCGTGTGGCGGGCGTGCAGATCTCCGCCTCCGGCGAGCCGGGGCGGCCCGCGGAGATCTTCATTCGCGGCCAGAATTTTCTCGGCAATCCCGCGCCGCTCTACGTAGTGGACGGGATGTATCTGCAGCAGAATCCCAACCTCGCCCCGGACGACATCGAATCGATCGAGGTGCTGAAGGACGCGTCGGCGGCCGCGCAGTACGGCGCTCAGGCGGCCAACGGCGTCGTCGTGATCCGGACGCGACGGGGGCGCGGGGACACACGCGTCGAGCTGCACTCCTATTACGGGGTCCAGCAAATCCCCAAGCGCGTCCCGATGATGAACACGACTGAGTGGGCGGCCCTGGCCCATCAAGCATACGCCAACGCGGGCTGGGCGGACGACTCCGTGCCCTCCGCCGTGTTGAACCCGCCGCCAATCGCGACCGACTGGCAGGACGCGGTCTTCACGACCGGCGCCATCCAGGACCACGGCGTGTCCGTGTCGGGGGGCGCGTCCAACGCCAGTTACCTGATCTCGGGCGGCTACGTCCAGCAAGACGGCGCGATCATCCAGACCGGCTTCCACCGGTACAACTTCCGGATCAATTCCCAGGTGCAGCGCGGCCGGGTGACGCTCGGGGAGAGCGCGGCGCTCTCGAGCACGCGGCGGCAGGGCCTGAACGGCTTCCCGCTGATCGACGTGGTCCGCTTCCCTCCAGCGATCCCCGTGTACGACAGCACCACGAGCAGCGGCTTCGGGTTCGGCAGCAACGCGGTCCCCACATTCGGCACGAACCCCGTGGGCGAGCTGCGGATGCAGGACAGCTGGGTCCGCTCCAATCAGGTGATCGGGACCACGTTCGCCGAGCTCCAGCTCTTCTCCACCTTGCGTTACCGCTTCAACCTCGGCGTCAACTACGCAGCCGGAATGCAACAGAGCTTCATCCGTCAGGGCCAGCTGCGCTTTCGGGATCCGCTGCTCCCCGCCCGGCTGACGAGCACGCAGGACGAGCGGACCTCGCTCTTGTTCGAGCACCTGCTCACGCTCGACCAGACCTTCGGGGCGGGGGCGCACCGACTCAACGCGGTCGCCGGCTACACGGAGCAGCGGCAGATCCTGGACCAGCTGGCCGCTTACCGCGAGGGCTTCAGCAACGAGGACCTACAGGTCATCGATGCGGGCCAGCGCAGCAACCTGAATAACGCGGGGTCTCGGTTCGAGAGCGCGCTGCGCGCGCTGCTGGTGCGCGCCAATTACGCCTACAGAGATCGCTACCTCGTCACGGGAAGCCTGCGGCGCGACGGCTCGTCGCGCTTCGGCCCGGGGAACCGCTACGGCACGTTCGGGGCGGCATCCGTGGGCTGGGTCGTGAGCCAGGAGCCCTTCTACCGGTCGATCCCCGTGCTCGGCCGCGACGTGGACTACTTCAAGCTCCGCGTGAGCCACGGGGTGTTGGGGAATCAGGACATTGGGAACTACGGGTTTTCTGCGCCGATCGCGCAGGGCCTGAACTATCTGTTTGGGTCGAATGTGGTGGCGAGCGGGGCCACGCAGCTCACGCTGGCGAACCCGAACATCCGCTGGCAGAGCAACCGCGAGACGAACCTGGGCGTCGATCTGGGTCTCTTCCAAAGCCGACTCACCGTCACCATGGATTACTACATCTCGACATCCGGCGGGCTGTTGGTCCAGGCGCCGATTCCGTGGAGCCTGGGCGTCACCGGGATTCCCTTCGTGAACGCCGGCACGATCCGCAATACCGGGTTCGAGCTGGGCGCCACGCACCGGCTCGAGCGGGGCGATTTCCAGCTCAACACGAGCCTCACCCTGACGACCACCAAGAACCGTGTGATCGCGCTCGGCAACGGCGGCCAGCCGATTTTCGCGGGGCCTTTCGGCGTGGCCCGCACCGACACCGGGTCCGCCGTCGGGACGTTCTGGGTGCTCCAGACCGCCGGCATTTTCCAGAGCGCAGCCGAGGTCCAAGCAAGTGCGCAGCCCGGCGCGAAGCCCGGGGACGTACGCTACGTAGACCGGAACGGCGACGGCCGCATCAGCGATGACGACCGCTATGCCGCCGGGAGCGCCGTCCCCGACGTGACCGGCGGTCTCTTTCTGGACGGCCACTACCGCCGGTTCGAGTTCGGGCTCAATCTGAGCGGCTCTGCCGGCGGCAAGATCTTCAACGTCGCCCGCTACTGGACCGACCGCATGGACGACATCTCCAATTTCCGCAAAGGGCTCGCGCCGTGGACGCCGAGCAACCCGAGCACGACCACGCCGCGGGCCGTGATCGGCCCGCCGGGCGCGAGCAATGCCAACGCGCTGTCCGATCGCTGGATCGAAAGCGGCTCGTTCCTGCGCATCCAAAACGTCTCGCTGGGCTATCGCGTGCCGGCCGAGGCCGTGCGGTGGTTGGGGGTGTCTGCGCTGGAGCCGCGGATCTACGTCAACGTGCAGAACCTCTACACGTTCACCGGCTTCTCCAATTGGGATCCCGAGACGCTCGGGTTCGGCAATCCGCTCGCGCGCGGCATCGACGACGGCTACATCTATCCCAATCCGCGAACGATCACTTTCGGGCTCGATCTGCGGCTGTGACCCTCACGGGAGTTGAGCCATGAACCTCCGGAGATTTCTCCCGACCGTGCTCGTCGGTGCAGCGTGGGCGGGATGCGTGAATCTGGACTTGACCGACCCGAACGAGCCGAGCAGCGACACGTTCTGGCAAACGCCGGCGCAAGCCGTGGCGGGGGTGAACGCCGCCTACAATGCTTTGGAGAACAACGGCACCTACGGCCGCTGGCTCGTGTTCGCCACTGACCTGCGCTCGGACATCGGCATGATCCAAAGTCCCTGGACCGATCTCTCCAACTTTACCAAGTTCACGTTCACGAGCTACGATTTCGAGGTGAATCGGGAGATCTGGCAGCACCACTACGAGGCCATTTTCCGGGCCAATCAGGTCATCGCGCGCGTGCCCGGGATCCGGATGGACGCCGCCCTGCGGGACCGGATCGTGGGAGAGGCGAAGTTCATCCGGGCGCTGATGTACTTCAACCTGGTCACGCTGTACGGCAACGTCCCGCTCACCACTACGCCCCCTACGCCCACCGATCGTCCGGCCACGGCCAGCCCCGCCGAGGTATGGGCGCAGATCGAGCGGGATTTGACCGACGCGCGCGCGGCACTGCCGCAGTCGTACAGCGGCGCCGACGTGGGTCGCGCCACCTGGGGCGCGGCGACGGCGTTGCTCGGCAAGGCGGAGATGCAGCAGGGCAAGTGGAGTGCGGCGGCGGCGACGCTCCAAGAGGTGATCGGCTCGGGACTGTACGACCTCATGCCGAACTACGCCGATAACTTCACCGACCGGTTCGAGAACAACCAAGAGTCGCTGTTCGAAGTGCAGTTCGGCGACCGCTCGTTCCTGAGCTCCGGGGTGCGCGGGCTCAACATCTCCCGCATGGTGGGACCGTGCGGTCCGAGCTTCTGCGACGGCCGGCCGACGCGCTGGTACGTCGAGCAGTTCCTGCAGGACTCGACCGTCGGCGGTCAGGTGGACCCCCGCCTCGACCTGACCATCTACTACAACAAGCCCGGCGGGATGGACGTCTACGGCACGCCGTTCGCTACTCGCTACAGCGCGGATACTTCGGTGCTGTTCTTCAAGAAGTACGGTGAGTACTACCTCGGCCTCCCGGATCAGGACTGGGACGCCGCCATCAACTTCCGCGTCATCCGCTACGCCGACGTGCTGCTGCTCGAGGCCGAGGCCCTGAACGAGTTGGGGCGCACGGCCGAGGCGTATCCCCTGGTCGACCAGGTGCGAGCCCGTGTCACGCTCGCTCCGCTTCCGGTCGGGCTGAGCCAGGTCGCGATGCGAGACCGGATCTTGCGTGAGCGCATGTTCGAGCTCGGGCTCGAGGGACAGCGGTGGGCCGATCTCGCGCGCCACAACCTGGTCACGCCCGCGCTCCAGGCGGACGACGCCGAGTTCCAATTCTTCGTCGCCGGCAAATCGGAGCTGCTGCCGATCCCACAGACCGAGCGGGATCTCAATCCCAACGTCAAACAAAACCCGGGGTGGTGAGGCATGGGCGAGGCGTGAGACCGCTGAGCCTGCTGCGGGCCACCGTGCTGTTGCTCGGCGCGTGCGCCAACTACTCGACTGGAACGGCGCGGGCGGGGACCGTATTCCAAGACTGTCGCTTCGCCAACCCGGTGGCCGCGGGCGCGGACCCCTGGGTCGTGCGCCACGACAGCTCGTACTACCTGGTCCAGTCGAAGGACCGCACGATTTGGGTGTACAAGTCCGACCAGCTGACCGAGCCCACCCAGAACGGCGTGCCGGTGTGGACCGCGCCGCATAACGGTTGGAACCGCAGCAACGTGTGGGCGCCCGAGCTCCATTACATCGACGGCCGCTGGTACATCTATTACGCCGCCGGGAAGTCGGGCCCGCCGTTCGTGTACCAGCGGAGCGGCGTGCTCCAATCCGTAGGCGACGATCCCCAGGGACGCTACGTCGACAAGGGAATGCTCTACACGGGCAACGACGTCCGCGCGGGCTCGGAGAACATCTGGGCCATCGATCTCACGGTGACACGCCTGGGCAGCCAGTTGTACGCGGTATGGTCGGGCTGGGAGGCCAACGCCACGACCGACCGAACGCCGCAGCATCTGTACATCGCCCGCATGTCCGATCCTTGGACGATCAGCAGTAACCGGGTGCGGATCTCCTCCCCCACAGAGAGCTGGGAGCGGGGGACGGAGCTGGACCTCAACGAGGGACCGGAATTTCTGCAACGCGGCGCCGACGTATTCGTCATCTACTCCACGCGGGAGTCCTGGCTCAAGGACTACCGGCTGGGGCAACTCAGGCTGAAGAGCATGGATGCCGACCCGCTGGATCCCGGCAATTGGACCAAGAGTGGCCCGGTCTTCACGGGGACGGGAACGGTGTACGGCGTGGGGCACGCCAGCTTCACCACCTCGCCAGACGGCACGGAGGACTGGATCGTCTATCACTCCAAGGTCGATACGTTACCAGGCTGGGACCGCGTGATAAGGATGCAAGAATTCGGCTGGCGGCCGGATGGCGCTCCCGACTTCGGCACGCCCGCGCCGACCGGCTCGCCCATTCGGGTGCCGTCGGGGCAGTGCGCGCCGTGAGGCGCCAGTCCGGATCGCTGCGCTCGCGCTCCACGATCGCTGTCTTGGTCGCGCTGTTAGGTCCTCCTCTCCACGATCCTGTCCTCACCCCCTGGCCCCCTCTCCGTTCGGGAGAGGGGGAACTCACGATGTCCCCCCTCTCCGGAACGGAGAGGGGGACAGGGGGTGAGGACCCGGGAGTGGGCCAGGGCGTAAACATCCCCCTCCCCGAGCATCCCCGGCCCGACTTCGAGCGCGCCGAGTGGCAGAACCTGAACGGGCCGTGGCAGTTCCGGTTCGACGCTCCGGACGTGGGCGAATCGCAAGGATGGCCGCGCGCCGGCCTGCCTGCGCCCCGCCCGATCGTCGTCCCGTTCCCCTGGGGGAGCCCGCTCTCGGGGGTGCCCGACAGCGCCCCGATCGCCTGGTACGCCCGGGCGATCACCGTGCCGGCGGCGTGGACCGGAAGGCGCGTCTTTCTCGTGATCGGCGCGGCCGACTGGCGCACCACGGCGTGGCTCGACGGCCAGCCGCTCGGCACGCACGACGGCGGCTACACCCCGTTCGAGTTTGAGCTCACGCCGCATCTGAAGCCCGGACTCGAGCAGCTACTCGTGCTCCGGATCGATGACGCGCCGCGCGCCTTCAAGCTCGAAGGCAAACAAGGGTACGGGAACGCGCGCGGCATCTGGCAGACGCCTTACCTCGAGGCGCGCGGGGCCGTGCCCCTGCGGTATCTCCACTTCTCGCCCGACATCGACCGGAAACGGGTGCTCGTCACGGCCGCACTCCTCGAGAAAACCCCGCGGGACCTCACCCTGACCCTGCGCTTCACGAACGCGGCCCTGCCGACCGTGAGCCGACGCGTGCCCCGCGGGTCCGACCAGGTGACATTCGAGGTTCCGATCCCGAACGCCCATTTGTGGTCGCTCGCGGACCCGTTCCTCTACGAGGTCGACGCCACCGTGGGCGACGATCGTGTGCAGAGCTACTTCGGGATGCGAAAGATCTCCGTCGTGGACCTGCCCGGGACGGACTACCGCTACGTCGCCCTGAACGACGACCCGCTCTACCTGCAGCTCACGCTCGACCAGGCGTTCCACCCGGAGGGGTTCTACACCTTCCCCACCGACTCCTTCGTGCGCGACGAAATCCTCCGCGCCAAGCAGATCGGCCTGACCGGGCTGCGCGAGCACGTGAAAGTCGAGTCGCCGCGCAAGCTCTATTGGGCCGACCGTCTGGGACTCTTGATCATGGCGGACGTGCCCAACTCGTGGGGGGAGCCCGACTCGGCGATGCGCCACGAGGCGGAGTCCACCCTCCAGGGGATGGTGGCCCGCGATTACAACCACCCGGCCATCTTCGCCTGGGTGCTGTTCAACGAGACGTGGGGCCTGTTCACGAAAGAAGGCCAGAAGCAGGTGTACCGCCCCGAGACGCAAAACTGGGTCGCGTCGATCTATCGCGAGGCGAAAGCACTCGATCCGACGCGGCTGGTCGAGGACAACTCACCGTGCTGCGGCCGCGGCCACACCGAGACCGACATCAACTCGTGGCATTCGTACCTCCCGGGGTGGGCGTGGGAGGAGCACGACCGGCTGGTGAGCGACAGCACCCACCCGGGCTCCGCGTGGAACTTCGAGGCCGGTTACCGGCAGGTGCGTCAACCGAACATCAACAGCGAGTTCGGCAACGTGTGGGGATATGAGGGGAGCACGGGCGACGTCGACTGGAGCTGGGACTACCACCGCGCGGTGAATGCGTTCCGCCGCCATCCCAAGATCGCGGGCTGGCTCTACACCGAGCTGCACGATGTCATCAACGAGTGGAACGGCTACTGGCGCTATGACCGCTCCGAGAAGGAGACCGGGCTGAGTGAGCTGGTCCCGGGGATGTCGCTCCGCGACCTGCACGCGCCGTTGTACGTCGCGGTGGGGGACGAGCTCAGCCAGAGCGTGCCCCCTGGAGCCAAGGTACGCGTGCCGTTGTACGCCTCCTTCCTGACATCGAGCACGGCGCTGGGCGACAGCCTCGCGCTGCGCGCCGAGCTGTACGGCTGGAACGCACTCGGCCAGCGGCGGAGCTACTCCGAGATCGCGCGCCGGATACCGTACCATCCCTGGATGACCGCGGCGCTCGAGCCGCTCCTCGTCCCGATGCCGGACGAGCCCGCCGTCCTCGTGCTCGCCGTGCGGCTCGAAGACGCGACCGGCGCGGTGTTGCAGCGCAACTTTTGCACGTTTGTCGTGGAGGGCGCGCCTTCCCAAGAGATTCGGCTGGACGGCGGCCGGCGGGCCCGGCTGCTGACGATCGACCCCGCCGGTTTCCATGCGGCGTCCTGGTCGCTCAAGCAGTGGAACGTGCTGGACGGCCTGAAGGTGAACGGCGCGGGCTCGGGGTTCTTCGAGTACCGGATCGCCTGGCCCCAGGGAGTGCGCCCCGCCGACGTGGAAAGCGTCGAGTTCCTGGCCGAGGTGTCCTCCAAAGAGCTGTTCGGCAAGGACCGGGAAGACGCCGGCCGCATGGCGGGCGACTACATGCGCGGCGGGGGCACCTACGACCCGAGCCGGAATCCCAACGCCTATCCCATGACCGACGGGCGGCGTTTCCCGAGCGCCGTGACGGTGCGCATCAACGATGTCGTCGCCGAACGCGAGATGCTCGAGGACGACCCGGCCGACCATCGCGGCATTCTGTCCTGGCACTTCCAGAAGCGCGACCGGCGGCTACGCGAGGCCGGCTCCTACGGCGCGCTGTTGCGGGTGACGGTGCCGCGCGACGCGCTCGAGCGGGCAGCCGCACTCGGGCAGCTGGTCATCCGATTGGAGGTCGACTCCGCCCTGCCCGGTGGGCTCGCCATCTACGGCCGTCGCTTCGGCCGGTATCCGCTCGATCCGACGCTCGTGTTCGTAGAGAAGCCCTAATGGAGTGCTGAGAAAAAATCGCAATCGGGCGAGGCGTGACGTTGCTCGATGGCATTATGAGGGACTCAAGTCCCATCTCGGCCCGAGGGCGTCCTGAAGGACTGAAGTCCCCACTCGGCGGCAGCGCGTCTTGAAAGACGCGTGCGGCCACGTCCCTCACACACGGACGGACTTGAGCGGCCCTTAGATCCTCGCGACGAATCCCCCGCCGGCGCGCAGGTCGATCTTGAGCGCGTCTTCCCGGCGCACGGTCGTGTGTTCCACCAACACGGCTGCAGGGTCGTCCTCCCGATCGCGCACCACCAGCGCCTCGTGAGACCCTCCGCCCAGGAACGAGAGCGGCACCTCGACCGACCGTGCGCTCGGGCCGTTCGCGATCACCAGGAACCATTGCTTCCCATGCCGACGAGCGAACGCCGCGATCTCGCCGATCTCGCTCTGCGGCAGCACGCGCGTCTCGTCCCACACCGTGGGAATGCTCTTGATCAGGTCGACCGCCGGGTTGTCGAGCATCGCCTGTGGGTGCGCGCCGTATACGAGCAGGGGAGCCGTGAACAGAGCAGCGGTGGCGATCTGGTGCGCCCAGGACGTTTCGCGGCGGCGCTCGCCGAACAGCATGGGCGTGAAGTCCAGATGTCCGGCGAGCATCCGGGTGAACGGGATCGTCGTGTCGTGCTGGGCCCACGCCGGCATGCTCCGCCGCTCCATGCCGGACACCGCCTCGCGATTCAGCTCGTTCGGCCAGGTGCGCGATTCGCCGGTCGGCTTGTTGGCGCCGTGGAAGTCGACCATGAGCCGGTGCCCCGCCGCGCCCTCCAGCGCGGCCCGGTACAGGTCCATGACCTCCTTGGCCTCGTGATCGAAGAAGTCGAGCTTCACCCCGACGGCGCCGACCTCCTGCGCGTGCTGGAAGAACGCCGCCCGGGCCGCGGGATCCCGGATGTCCCGGCTGTGCTTCCAGAGCCACACCCCGACGTGGCGCGCTCGCGAGTAATCGATCAGCTCCCGCAGCTCGGTCTCACTCCAGCGCTGCCAGAACCCTTCCACCAGGTTGTACTCGAAGCCCAGCTCTGCGGCGAGCCGCGAGAACTCCTTCATGGTCTCGAGCGTGTTCTCCCCGCCTCCGTCCAGATACTTCCAGACCGCGCGCCCAGGCTTGACCCAGTCGGTGTGGAGCCCCTGCGGGAAGTACCGCGGGTAGGGGGGCGGCGAGAGGTCGGACACGATGTCGCAATTCACGAGCGTATCGAGGTTCGACCCGATCATCACCACGCGCCACGGAGTCGTGATCGTGCCCGAGACCGCCGCCGGCTGCGCCAGCCGGGCGGCCTCGGCGGCGCCGTACCGCAGCGTGAAGGGGTAGCTGGCCGGAGCAGCGTGGCCGAGGCGGGCGCTGAAGCCACCCTGGCCATCCGCCTGCAGGACCATCCCTGCGTATTGGATCACGGCCGCCTCCGTGATCGCCGCGTATCCCGCTGCGTCGGGGAGCTTGATGGTGAGCGGCGGGGCGGCCCAATCCCCGGCGGGGACGTCGGCGATGGCCTTCTTAGTGTGGACGCCCTCGTAGTGTCCGCGTAGATCGTGATACCAGACCGTGGCGCCGGCGGGGAGCACGAATGCCGTCGCCTCATCCGGCACCCGACTCACTTCGCCCGGCACGACGCAGCGGAACGCAATCCCGTCGTCGAAGACACGCACGTCGACCACGTAGTCGGTTCGGGTGGCCGCGTGGCGCAGCGCAACGCGCGCCCCGTTGAACCGATTGGTCGCCCGGGAATGCACGCCGCGCCAGTCATAGTGCTCATTCGCGCGGTAGGACTCGACCTTGCCCGCCTCCACGCCCTGCCCCAGGTCCACGCCATCGACGAGGACGCCCAAGGGCGAGGCCTCGATCACCGGCCGGCTCCGGGAGGTGACGCCATAGGTGACGCGCGGTCCGAGGGCGGGAAGCAGTTGGAGCTCGACGGCGCCGTTCGGGCTGGCGATTCGAATGCCATCGACTGGCGCGCGCGCCCGCAGCAGCCGGGCGAGATCGCGGGCCAGCGGGGGCGTGCTGAGCGCCGCGGCGACGAAGGCTCGGCGTCGCATCAGCGCATCCCCCGCCGCGGCCCTACCACCCCGTGTTCTGCCCCAGCGCCGGGTCGAGATCGATCTCTCGCTGCGGGATCGGCAGGAACACCATGAAGGACTGCACTCCGATCTTCGCGACGGCGTCTTGGCTCAGCACGGAGTAGAAGGTGCCCCAGCGCTTCAGGTCGAACAGCCGCTTCGACTCGAAGGCCAGCTCCCAGCTGCGCTCCTGGTGCACCGCGTCGCGGAACTGGTCCTGGCTCAGCCCCGCCAACAGCGGCAGCTTGGCACGGGCCCGCACCTGATTGATCGCACTGTACGCGTCCGCCGTGGGCCCGTTGGCCTCGTTCTCCGCCTCGGCGAACAGCAGCAGCACCTCGGCGTAGCGATAGATCGGCCAGTTCAGGTCGGTGCGCCCGTTGTTGTTCGCGATCGAGCCGTTGGCATCGTAGAACTTGCCGTAGTACGGCATCGGCTTGGGGAAGCGCGGCCGCTTGTCTCCGAAGAATCCCGGCAGCGTGTCGTACCGGTACGTCGTGGTGCCGACCGTCACCTGCGTGAGGAACGTGGGTTTCTTGCGCGCGTCGGAGTCGGAGAACGTGGTCATGAAGTCGGGGGTCGAGTACCAGTAGTTGATGCCCGACTCCACGCCGATCCCTGAAGGCCGCGATTGGCTCGTGAAGAGGTTGCGCTTGAGCCCGCCGAACTGGATCGAGTAGATGTGCTCGGGGCCGTTCTTGTTCTTGATCAG
>WNGI01003398.1_pt1 | contig 17866 bp, 13 predicted proteins | sample 5400621 | NCBI WGS metagenome assembly WNGI01 (sample SAMN13153374, study PRJNA577476) | soil metagenome | isolation source: 20 cm soil or saprolite under Garry oak tree replicate 1 | place: USA:California | collected 2016-06-15 | reverse complement strand
CCCTACGGGGGTGTGCACGCCCGCTTCACCAAGGACGCGCGCGGCGACGTCGACCGGCTCGTCGACCTGGGGATCCGGCTCCTCAAGATTCATCCGCCGCATCAGGGGTTTCCGGCCAACGCCTACACCGCCGGGCTGGAGGCGCTGGGGGCGATCTACCGGCGGTGCGAGGAACGCGGGCTGCCGGTGATGGTTCACACCGGCACGAGCGTCTTCCCGGGCGCCCGCTCCAAGTACGGCAACCCGATGGAGCTCGACGACGTGGCGATCGATTTCCCGGATCTGCCCCTCGTCATGGCGCACGGAGGCCGGCCGCTCTACATGGCGGAGGCGTTCTTCATCCTGCGACGCCATCGCCACGTCCGGCTCGACGTCTCCGGGATTCCGCCCACCCGCCTGTTGGAGTACTTTCCGCGCCTGCCCGAGGTGGCCGATCGCGTAGTGTGGGGAACCGACTGGCCGAGCCCGGGCGTCAGGGACATGCGCCAGAACATCGATCAGTTCCTGGCGCTCTCGCTCGACGACTCGCACAAGCGGGCCATTCTGGAGACCAATGCGCTGGCTCTGTTCCCTGCTGCTCGCTAGCTCCCTCGCCGCCCAGACTCGCGACCCCCAGAAGCCGCTCCGGTTCGATCTCACGGACCTCGCGGCGCGGCGCGACTCGTTCGTGTTCATCTTCCGCGGCGCCGAACGGGGGTACGCCGTGTGGCAATACGAGATCCGGCAGCTCGAAACGACCCAGGAGCTCGTGTACACGGCGCACTCCGAGTTTCGGCCGGTGGAAGAGGAGCGGCTGCGCGTGGTTCTGAACCGCCTGACGGCTGAACCGCTCGCCACCTTCCACCACATCGATCTGTTCTCGCCCACGAGCGACACCGTCATGGTCGAGCACGACCTCGACGTGAAGGGCCGCGAGATCGCGGGACGCCGGCGCGTGGGCACGCGCAGCGGCGCGGTGCAGATCATCCCCGTGAGCCGGGCCCTCCCCCCGGGCGCGGTGCTGTCCGATTACATCTTCATCGCCGCCGCCGTCACGAACGCCGTGCCGGGCGACTCGCTCGCGGTTCCCGCGTACAGCGAGTTCGGCGACTCGATCGCGACGCTCAGCTTCGTCGCCCTGGCGCCGGTCACGATCGACGTGCCCGCGGGCCGGTTCGAGGTCATGCCGCTCCGCAGCGGAGGATTCCGTGTGTTCACGACGCGCACCGGCGTGCGCCGCGTCGTGAAGGGCGAGACGCTGGACGGCCAGTTCTCGTTCCAGCTCGCCGGGACGGGCCCGGTCGTGCCCTTGCCCCAATGAGCAGGCCGCTGGCGGCGCTGGTCGCCGCGCTGCTCGCGGTGCAGGCGGGTCACGTGAGCTATGCGTCCTTCACCCTGCCCAACGGCCTGCGGGTGCTCTACTCCGAGGACCACTCCACGCCGGTGGTGACGGTGGACCTGTGGTACTACACGGGCGCCCGCAACGAGCGTCCCGGGCGCTCCGGCTTCGCCCACCTGTTCGAGCACATGATGTTCCAGGGGTCGGCGCACGTAAAGAAGAGCGAGCACTTCCAGCTGGTGGAGCGGGCCGGGGGCACGCTGAACGGCTCCACGCACGACGACTACACGAATTACTACGAAACGATTCCGTCCAACCGGCTGAATCTCGCCCTCTGGCTCGAAGCGGACCGCATGCGCTCGCTCGCCGTGACCCAGGAGAACCTGGAGAACCAGCGGGCGACCGTGGAAGAGGAGAAGCGGCTCCGCGTCGACAACCAGCCATACGCGCCCACCTTCCGCAGCGCCATTGTCTGGCCGTTCGACAGCGCGACGTGCTTCGCCTACGCGCATCCCACCATCGGCTCGATGGGCGACCTCGATGCCGCGAAGCTGGACGACGTGCAGGCATACTTCGCCACGTATTACGCGCCCAACAACGCCACCCTGGTCGTCGTGGGCGACTTCCGGCCGGTCGAGCTGCGCCGGCTGGTGAACCAGTACTTCGCCGATATCCGGAGCCAGGCGGCTCCGCCCGCCGTGACGTGCGAGTATCGACTGGCCCCCGGGATGATGCGGCGCGAAGTCGAGGATGCGCACGCCAACCTGCCGGCGGCGTTCCGCGTGTTCCGGCTGCCGCCCCATACCGACCCCGACATTCCCGCCATCGAGCTGTTGAACGTCATCCTCGGCCAGGGCGAGAGCTCGCGGATGAACGTCGGCGTGGTGCGGCGGGACCGGGCCGCGCTGCAGGCGGGGATGTTCGCGCTGACCGAGCGGCGCGGTCCCGGCGTGCTGGTCGCCTTCGGCATCGCGAACCAGGGAGTCGCCGTCCAGGCGCTCGACAGCCTGATCGGCGCCGAACTGGACAGCGTGCGTCGGGTCGGCGTCACGGCCGACGAGTTGACGCGGGCGCGGAATGCCTTCCGCGCCGACTTCATCCATGAACGGGAGACGACCCTCGGCCGCGCGGAGGCGCTGCAGCACTACAACCTGTTCCACGGGTCGGTCGCGGAAATCAACCGCGATCTGGATCGCTACCTCGCGGTGTCCGCGGCCGACGTGCAGCGCGCGGCCGCGAAGTACCTGGACCCGGCGAACTCGGTCGTGGTCAGCGTGCGGCCGAAGGCGGCGCCAGCGGATTCGGGGGCGACGAAGTGAGGCGGCGGACGGTCGGACGGTCGGACAGTCGGACAGTGGTTCCGGTGATTCGACGTCTGGCGGTAGGCGTGTTCTTCCTGTCCGTCAGTCCGACCGTCCGACCGTCCGCCCAAACGAGGCCCCCGCCGCCCACGCCACTCTCGCCCGTGCGCTTCCCGCCGTTCAAGGAGGCGACGCTCGGAAACGGGCTGCAGCTCGTGCTGGTGGAGCGCCACGAGCAACCCGTGGTGTCCGTGAGTCTGAGCCTCCGCGCCGGCGGGATTTACGACCCGCCCGGCAAGGAAGGCCTGGCGGAGCTCGTCGCCGAGCTCCTCACCAAGGGCACGGCGAACCGCTCGGCCGAGCAGATCGCCGCGACGATCGAAGGGGTGGGGGGCAGCCTCTCGGCATCGGCGAGCGAGGACTTCCTCACGGTCTCGGCCGACGCGCTGAGCGATCAACTCGGGCTGGTGTTCGACCTGCTGGGGGACGTGACGCAGCACGCGGCGTTCCCGGAGAGCGAGCTGGCGCTGGCCCGCACGCGCGCGCTCTCGGCACTGGCCCTGTCGCTCTCCCAGCCCGCGGCGGTCGCCGCCCGGATCTTCGGCAGGGAGATCTACGGCCCGAATCCCTACGGACGCAGCGCCACCCGCGAGAGCTATAACGCGGTCACGCGCGACGACGTCACGAAGTTCGCCGCGGATCGGCTGCGCCCTGCCGGCGCACTGCTCGTCGTGGCGGGTGACGTCACCGAGCCGCAGGTGCGCCCCCTGGTCGAGCATGTCTTCGCCGGCTGGCGCGGCGGTCCGCCGCCTGCGCGCCCGCTGCCGCCGGCCCCTGCGACGGCGGCCACGGACATCCTGCTGGTGCATCGGCCCGGCTCTGCTCAGGCGAACATCGTGCTCGGCAACACGACGATCCTGCCGGTGGATCCGGTCTATTACGCCGGGCGGGTCGCGACCCAGGTGCTCGGCGGCGGCGCCGACTCGCGGCTGTTCCTCATTCTGCGCGAACAGAAGGGCTGGACGTACGGCGCGTACGCCACCCTGCAGCGCTACCGCGGGCTCGGGTACTGGCAGGCGACTGCCGAGGTACGCACCGAGGTCGCCGACAGCGCGCTCCGCGAGCTGCTGCGCCAGGTCGAGCGGATCCGGACCCAGGCGATCGCGGACTCCGAGCTCGCCGCGGCGAAGGGATTCCTGGTCGGCTCGTTCCCGCTCACGATTGAGACGCCGAGCCAGATCGCCGCTCACGTGGCCAACGCCAAGCTGCTGGGCCTGGGCGGCGACTACCTGCGACTGTACCGGGAGCGGTTGGCAGCCGTCACGCCTGCGGCCGCGCGCGCGGCGGCGGCCCGGTTGTACCGGGCCGGGGCGCTGACGATCGTGGTGGTGGGGGACGCGACCCAGCTGTACGACCGATTCAAGGCGATCGCGCCCGTCCGGCTGGTGGATGCGGACGGCAATCCGCTGACCCCGGCCGAGCTGAGCCCGCAGGCCGCGGCGGTCGCGCTCGATCCGGCGCAACTCACCTCGCACACCGACAGCTCGCGCGTGCTGTTCCAGGGAAACCCGGTCGGCGCGAGTGTGTCGACGTTGCGGCGCACCGCCGATTCGCTGGTCTACACCGAACAGAGCAACCTGGGCGGGGGCGCGTTCCAGCAGACGGTCACGCTGGTGCTCGACCCCGCCGACGGCTCGAGCCGGCGGCTCGACCGGGTGACGATTCAGCAGGGACAGCGCAGCGAAGCGCACCTCCGCTACGGCGGGGGACGGGTGAAGGGGCGGAGCGCCATGCCGCAACAGGACGGGACCACCAAGCCGTTCGACATCGACACCGTGCTGCCGCCGGGCACGATCGACGAGGACGCGGTGCCGTTTTCCGTGCCGGCGTTTCCGCTCGAATCCGGCAAAACCTTCACCGTGAGCTTCTTCTCGCCCTCGGACGGCGCGGTAAAGCTGCTCACGTTCAAGGTCGGCGCGGAGGAGAGTGTGGTGGTGCCGGCCGGGACGTTTCAGGCGTACCATATCGCCGTGTCGGGCTCGCGCGTGCCGTTCGTGATGTACGTGAGCTCGACGGCGCCACGCCGCCTCGTGCGGACCGAGTACGTCGGTCAACCGCTCGTCGTCGAGCTCGTCAAATGATCTGTGTGAGGAGCGATGCGATGCGAATACTCCGGTGTCTGACCCTCGTGCTGTCGACCGGTTGCGCCGCGGCGGGCGCCCGCCAGGCCACGCCCGCGAACCCCCCCGCCCCCGCTCCTGCGGCGCCGTCGCAGGCCGCCGCCGAGAGCATGAGTGTCGATCGGGCGCAGTATCCGTCGACCTATCGGCGCCACCCCAATCCACCGGTGCTGATCCGCAACGCGACCATCATGACGGCGACCGGGCAGGAGATTCGCAACGGGTCCATCCTCTTCAAGGACGGACGGATCGTCGCCGTCGGTGAGAAGGTCGACGCACCGGCCGACGCGGCGGTGGTGGACGGGACCGGGAAGTACGTCACCCCCGGGCTGATCGACGACCACTCGCATTTGGGGGTGTACGCGGCGCCGGGCACCGACGCCGAATCGGACGGCAACGAGGCCACCACCCCGGTGACGGCCGAGGTCTGGGCCGAGCATTCGTTCTGGCCGCAAGACCCGCAGATCCCGCTCGCCATCGCGGGCGGGATCACCACGATCCAAGCCCTGCCGGGGTCCGCCAACCTGATCGGCGGGCGCAGCGCCATCCTGAAGCTCATTCCCGCACGCACCGTGCAGGAGATGAAGTTCCCCGGCGCGCGCTACGGTCTGAAGATGGCGTGCGGTGAGAACCCCAAGCGGGTGTACGGGCGGCGCGGCGGCCCCTCGACGCGGATGGGCAACATGGCGGGCTACCGCAGCGCGTTCACCCAGGCGGAGACGTACCGCCGCCGCTGGGACACCTGGCGCAAGGACCACAAGGGCGATCCTCCCGAGCGCAACCTGCGGCTGGAGACGCTCGCCGAGGTGCTGCGCGGCAACATGTACGTGCAGAATCATTGCTATCGGGCCGACGAGATGGCCCAGATGATCGATCTGGCGCACGAGTTCGGCTTCAAGATCCGGTCCTTCCACCACGCGGTCGAGTCGTACAAGATCGCCGACCTGCTCGCGAAGGAAGGGACCTCGGTGTCGGTGTGGGCGGACTGGTGGGGGTTCAAGGAAGAGGCGATGGACGGGATCCAGCAGAACGCGGCGCTCAACCAGCAAGCGGGTGGGCGGCCGCTGATTCATTCCGACAGCCCGAGCGGGATCCAGCGCCTGAACCAGGAAGCGGCGAAGGCGATGTACGCCGGCCTGCGGGCGGGGATCCCGATCACGCGCGACCAGGCGCTGCGCTGGATCACGGTCAATCCCGCGTGGACGCTCGGGCTCGACTCGATCGTCGGCACGCTCGAGCCGGGCAAGATGGCCGATGTGGTCGTCTGGTCGGGCGACCTGTTTTCCATTTACTCGAAGGCGGTGCAGGTGTACAACGACGGCTGGCTCGTGTACGACCGTACGGACCCGGCGCACCAGCCCCACACCGATTTCGAGCTGGGCCGCGTGCCGGCCCCCGGGAGCGACCGATGATCGCCGTGCTGCTGGCGCAGACGATCGCCATCACGGGTGGCACGGTGTATCCGGTGTCCGGCCCCAAGATCACCAACGCGACCGTGCTGATCCGCGACGGCAAGATCGCAGCGGTCGGCGCCGGCGTGGCGGTTCCATCCGACGCCACGCGCATCGACGCCGCGGGCAAGTGGGTCACGCCCGGGCTGATCGACGGCGGCGGCCAGTTGGGCCTGGTCGAGATCGGCATGGTCGCGGGGACGCGCGAGGGGACCTTGCAGGGCGACACGGTCGCCGCCGCGTTCAACGTCACCGAAGGGATCAACCCCGCGTCCGCGGTCATTCCCGTCACGCGGATCGAAGGCATCACGACCGTGCTCGCCACGCCGACGGGGAACCTCGTCAGCGGACAGGCGGCACTGATCGACCTCGACGGAGCCACCATCGAACAGATGGTCGTCAAGTCGCCGGCCGGCATGGTGCTCGACGACTCGGAAAGCGGGAAGGAATACGCCGGCGGCTCGCGCGCGGGATTGGCGGATCGCGTCCGCCGGGTGTTCCGCGACGCGCTCGAATACGAGCGCCGCAAAGTGGAGTTCAGCCGCGCCCAGGTCCAGCCGCTGTCGGCGCCGGCGCGCGACCTCGAGGCACTGCTGCCGGTGCTGCACGGGCAGGAGCCGCTCATTGCCTACGCGAACCGGCGGAGCGACATCGCGACCGCGCTGCGCCTCGCGCGCGAGTTCAAGCTGAAGCTGGTGCTGGCCGGCGCCCAGGAAGGCTGGGAGGTCGCGCGCGACATCGCGGCCGCCGGCGTCCCCGTGCTGGTGGAGCCGCTCGACAACATTCCCTCCTACGACGCGCTCGGCATCCGTTACGAGAACGCCGCGCTGCTCGCGCGCGCCGGCGTGAAGGTCGCGCTCATGGAGACCGACACGCACAACGCGCGTAACCTGCGCCAGCAGGCGGGCAACGCGGTGTCGTATGGGATGTCGTGGGACCAGGCGCTGCGCGCCGTCACGCTCTCTCCCGCGGAAATGTTCGGCGTGGCGGATCGGTACGGCTCGCTCGAGCCGGGCAAGGTGGCGAACGTGGTCGTATGGTCGGGCGATCCCTTCGAGTTCACCACCGGCGTGGAGCACGTGTTCATCCGCGGCAAAGAGATTCCGTTGAAGAGCCGGCAGACGGAACTGTTCGAGCGGTACAAGGCGCTGCCCCCCAAGTATTGACCGTCGTCGGTCGCGCGGGCGCGTGCAGTTTGTGCAGTCGCTGCGCCGCCCGCACGTGGCATTTTGGTGCGTTGGACGCGCGCCGCGTTGCTCGCGCGCAAGGAACTTGCGGCAGCACGGCAGCGCCGCGCGGGCGCATCGGGCTGAAATCCTAGGGGCAGGCGGCACGCGCAGGTTGCGCGAGAGTGGCCCATCAGTTGCACCTCTCAATGCGGAACTTGGGGAGGAACGACTGTGGGACGCGCAACGGCGAAGCTCATAATCACCCTGACGCTGGCAGGGCTGGCGGGAGCGGCCTGCCGCGATTCAGCCGCCCCCATCCGCGGATTGTCCGGTCCGGCGCACCAGCTCGGCTTGCTGACCGGCGATCTCGGCGTCACCACGTCGACGATGGGCTCGGACCTCGATCCCGACGGGTACAGCGTCACCGTCGACGTCCTGCTCCAGAGCAAGTCGATTGCGACCAACGGCAGCGTGCTGTTCACGGACGTGCCGCCGGGCGTCGCGGTCGTCACGCTCTCCGACGTTGCCGGCAACTGCACGGTCGCCACCGAAAACCCGCAGTTCGTCACCGTTCCGATCGGCGGCACCGCAGGCGCGGCATTCTCGATCAACTGCGCGGGGTCGCCTCCGCCTCCGCCGCCACCACCACCTCCACCACCACCACCGCCGCCGCCGCCGCCGCCGCCGCCACCGCCACCGCCACCGCCGCCGCCACCGCCGCCGCCGCCGCCCGCGACGCACCTCGTGTTCGCGACCCAGCCGAGCAACACCCAGGCGGGAGCGACGATGGCGCCCGTGCGGGTGGCAGCGCTCGATGCTTCGGGGAACACCGTCACGAGCTACACGGGGAGCATCTCAGTGGCGATCGGGTCGAACCCGTCGGGCGGGACGCTCTCGGGCACGACGACAGTGGCAGCGGTGAGTGGGGTGGCGACGTTTGCCAACCTCAAGATCGATAAGGCCGGCAATGGCTATACGCTTGCGGCGAGCGCGAGCGGGCTGACGGGGGCGACGAGCGCGGCGTTCAACATCACGGCGCCGCCGCCACCGCCGCCACCGCCACCGCCGCCACCACCACCGCCGCCGCCGCCGCCGCCGCCGCCACCACCGCCACCGCCGGCGCCGCCACCGCCGCCGCCGCCGCCGCCACCGCCGCCGCCGCCGCCCCCACCGCCGTCGGCCCGAGTGACCGGCAGTGGGCAGATCGGCACGGGCTCTCCAACGCCCGGGAACAACGTCGTGACGTTCAACTTCGACGTACGGTCCGACCGCACCGGCCGATTCACAGGCACGGATTACGCCGACGTTCGACCGGACGGGACGCCCGCGTCACTGACGGTGGACCCGACGACGGACCCTGCGACGTCGTTCACCGCCTATCGGAACAGCTCGACGCTATGCAGCGACCCGAGTCGCGGGGTGGAAGTCGACGCCAACGGGCGTGAGGACACGGGCGGTGTGGTGAGCTTCACCCTGAGCGTGTGCGACAACGGACCGGCCGGGAGCGGCTCCGACTTCTTTGACGTCTTCATTCCGTCCGAGGGATTCCGCCGCTCCGGGACCGTGACGAGTGGAGACATCGTCAAGCAGTGAACGTGAGCGGCGGGACGCCGGAGCTGTTTTCGACCTGTCCGGCCTCGAGCAACACCCCGCGAGAGCAGTACCTCGACCGGGTCGCCGACGTGGCGCGGTGGAGCGAGCGCCACGGCTGTCGCGGCATGCTGGTCTACAGCGACAACCGTCAGGTGGATCCGTGGCTCGTCGCGCAGTACGTGATCCACCACACGACCGAGCTGTGCCCTTTAGTGGCCGTGCAGCCGGTGTACATGCATCCCTACAGTGTCGCCAAGCTCGTGACGAGCGTGGCATGGCTGCACGGGCGCCGCGTGTGTCTGAATCTCGTGGCGGGCGGCTTCAAGAACGACCTCGAGGCGCTGAACGATTCCACGGAACACGATCGGCGCTACGAGCGCCTCACCGACTACGCCACGCTGATCGGGCGGTTGCTCTCGGACGCGGCGGTCACACACCAAGGCGCGTTCTACGGCGCGACCCGGCTCAAGCTGACGCCGCCGGTGCCGCCGGATCTCTCGCCTGGACTGTTCGTGTCGGGCTCGTCCGCGGCGGGCGTGGCCGCGGCGCGGGCGATCGGCGCGACGGCGGTGAAATACCCTCGGCCGCCCGGGGAGGAAGAGCCGGCGGAGGAGGGGGTGCGTACGGGCGTGCGCATCGGGATCGTGGCCCGTGAAGACTCAGAGGAGGCATGGCGGGTCGCGCGGCTGCGCTTCCCACCCGACCGGCGGGGTCAGCTGGCGCGGGAAATGGCGACGAGAACCTCGGACTCGTTCTGGCATCGGCAGATCACCGATGCGGCCCGGGGGGGGGCCAACGGCGGGCCATACTGGCTCGAGCCGTTCGAGCACTATCACACGATGTGTCCGTATCTGGTCGGGAGCTACGACGAGGTCTCGGGGCTGCTGGCGCGCTATCTCGAGCTCGGCCACGAGGCGTTCATCCTCGACATCCCGACGGCCGAAGACGATCTGTACCACGCGCGCACCGCCTTCGAGCGCGCGGCCGCTCTGGTGAGGCCATGACACGGCTGCTGCACCAATGGCCGGCGGCGCAGGCGGAGCGGCGCCCGGACGCCTGCGCGCTGGTGTTGGGTGAGACCCGCATCAGCTACGGCCAGCTCGAGGCGGCGAGCAATCGCTTGGCGCGGCTGCTGGGCGCGATCGGGTGCCGGCGAGGGGACCGCGTCGTGCTGCTCTTGCCCAAGTCCCCGACTGCGGTAATCTCCCTGCTCGGTGTCCTCAAGGCGGGCGGGATCTATGTGCCGGTGGATCCCGCCAACCCGGCGGCGCGGGTGGCCGCGATCTTTGCGTCGTGCGACCCGCGCATCGTGCTCGTCGCGGGCGCCGCGGCGCGCGCCCTGGGTGAACTGAGCGTGCGCGGGCGTCCGACGCCGCCCTACCGCATCGGCTGGATGGACGGGAGGGACGCCTGGGACCTCCCGGTGCGGCCCGACTTCGTGCTCTCGGACCTCGAGGCGTTCCCAGCGAAGCCGCGGGACCCGCCGCCCGGTGCGTGCGCTGCCGCCCACATCCTCTTCACGTCCGGATCCACCGGCGTCCCCAAGGGGGTGGTGATCCGTCACTCCAGCGTGATCCATTTCGTGGAGTGGGCGAACGGCTACTTCGGGCCGACCCCCGAGGACCGTCACTCGGGGCATTCACCGCTTCATTTCGATCTCTCGACGTACGACGTGTTCGGCACTCTGGCCTCCGGTGCCGAGCTGCACGTCGTGCCGCCGGAGCTCAACCTGCTGCCGCACAAGCTGGCGGAGTTCGTGCGTGCGAGCCGCCTGACCCAGTGGTTCTCCGTGCCCTCGGTGTTGACCCACATGGCGAAGTCCGGTGTCGTGCGCCACGGGGACTTTCCGACGCTCCGGCGCGTGCTGTGGTGCGGCGAGGTGTTCCCGACGCCTGCGCTGCGCCACTGGATGCAGCGCGTGCCGCACGCGGCGTTCACCAATCTCTACGGACCGACCGAGACGACGATCGCGAGCAGCTACTACACCGTGCCCGAGTGTCCGGGTGAGGACGGCGCCTCCGTCCCGATCGGACATCCCTGCGCGGGCGAGGTGCTGCGCGTGCTGGACGAGGCCGGGGAGCCGGTCTCGCCGGGCGCGATCGGCGAGTTGTACGTCGGCGGCGCGGGCGTGAGTGCCGGCTACTGGCGCGATCCCGAGCGCACGCGTGCCGCCTTCGTGCCGGCGCTCGGCGGGGAGCCGGGCGAGCGACTGTACCGCACCGGAGATCTCGCGAGCGTGAGCCCCGACGGGTTGATCTGCTTCCACGGGCGCGCCGACACGCAGATCAAAGCCCGCGGCTATCGCATCGAGCTGGGCGAGATCGAGGGCGCGCTGCTGGCGCTCGACGGGATCGCGGAAGGGGCGGTGGTCGGCGTGCCGACGGACGGGTTTGCCGGCACGACGATCTGCTGCGCCTACGTGCCGGCCGGCGGAGCCGGGCGCGCCATCACGCCCGGGAAATTGCGGCGGCGCCTGGCGGCGCGCCTGCCCCCCTATATGCTGCCGGCGCGCTGGCTCGCGCTGGACCGCCTGCCCCGCAACGCCAACGGTAAGATCGGACGGCGCGAGCTGCAAGACGCCTTCCTGAGCCATGAAACTGTTGCCCATTGATTCGCCGGCGTTGATCGAGACGGTCGCCGGCTGGCTCGGGCAGAAAGAGAACTACCAGTGGCTCGACTTCGGCCAGGGAGTGCAGCGGCTCACCCCTGTGGCGCTGAAGCTGATGACGCAGCGGGACATCCATTTTCTGCGCGTGTTCACCGGAGACGATGACGCCACGCTCGCGGGCGTCGTCGGGCTGACCAACGTGGACCGGGCGTTCCGGACGGCGAGCGTCTGGACCGTCTTGGGAAACAAGCGCCAGGGAGGCTGCGGCCGGCGCGCGACGGCACGACTGCTCGACCTGGCGTTCAGGGAGTTGGGGCTGTGCGCCATCAACGCGTGGACGGTCGAGACGAACGCGGCGGCCCAGCGCGGCCTCGAGCGGCTGGGGTTTCGCTATGTCGGCAGGCTACGCAAGTGCCACTACATCGACGGGCGTGCGCTCGACCGCCTGCTGTACGACCTGCTGGCGAACGAGTATCGGGAGCGCGCCGGTGACGACTGAAGAACGCCTCGCGATCCTGTTCCGCCGGCACCTCCATCTCGAGGTCCCGTCGCTCGACACGGATCTCCTGGAGACCGGGCTGCTCGACTCGTTGTTGATCGTCGACTTGCTGGTGCACATCGAGCGCGAGCTGGGGCGCACGCTCCCGATGGAGACGCTCGAGCTGGAGGACTTCCGCACCCTCGTCACAATCGCGCGGTGTATTGAGCGAAAGGGCAGCGGTCGCCCGGCGGTCGACGCCCACACCGAGGATCGTCTCAGAAGTTGACCCACCATTCGCCCTCGAGACGCGAGAGAAAGGCGTCGCCCCGCTGGATCGCGAGCTCCACGTCGGGGTGCCGAGAGGCGCATAGCATCCAGGCGCCCCGCCGCGCCAGCCGGCAACCCTGGTCGGCCAACGCCGGGAGCAGCGCCGGCTCCACGCGCCCTTCGAGCGCCACCGCCCCACCGCGCCACGCCTGGTACCACAGGTGCTCGAGCACGAGGCGCTCGGCTCCGGGTCGAGGCGCGACCTGAAGCACCTGGCAGACGCCGCCGGGGTTCAGGTAATAGAGGAACCAGCCGGCCGGTTCCCCGCGCGGGTCCCGCACCCGCAGGCGCTCCAGTAAACCCAGCGACGTCTTCTCGGCCGCTCGCTGCAGCAGCCAGTCGAGCCCGACCGCGTCGTAGCACGGCTCGAGAGCGCGGCCGGCCGTGATCTCCGGAAACTGCGCCGCCATGGCGGCGGCGTCGATCGGCTCCGCCGCGCCGGCGGGCGGGCGCGGCGCATTCAGGGCGTCCACCACGTGCAGGAGCGGGCGTACCGCCAGCAGCGCCGCCCACGCGCTACTGCCACGGGGCCAACGCGCCACGGCGTGGCGGGCCGGCCGGATCGGCTTCTGCCAGTGCAGGCTGTAGGCCCACGCCGTGCCGCCGCCGGACGCCACCCATACGCGGCGCGCCCCTTCGTTCGCCGCGTCGGCGAGCGTCAAGTCTTGCGGGCCGGCCAGGCAGGCGCGGGCGAGTCGTGCCGCGGTGAGGGGATCGGCGTCGGGTGCGACCATGAATTGCGTGGTAGCCGCGGCCCGCAGCAGCGCTCTGCGGAAACGCATGGGCCGCGGCAGCACGCCGACGAAGCCCACGAGCCGGCCTCGCTCGTCCTCGCTCACGAGCGACGGCAGCGATGGGTCGGCCCACGGCCAGTCGACAAAGACGGCCTGGAAGTACGCCGCCAGGGCCTGGTCGGACGCCTGCTCGCTGTAGTGAAACGCGCGTCGCCGGAGGGCGACGAGGGCCGGAATGTCGCCGCGCTGGAAGGGCCGGATGCACAACAAGGGCGGCTTGCTACCCGTCTGTCCGTCTAGGCGTCTACCCGTCCAGCCTTGGGATACACGCTGACCTTGTAGCGCTTCTTGTTCTTGTGCTCGAACTTGACCTGACCGTCGATCACGGTGAACAGGGTGTCGTCCGTCGCCCGGCGCACGTTCAGCCCGGGGTGGAACTTGGTGCCGCGCTGCTTGACGAGGATGGTCCCGGCGGTGACGAACTCTCCGGCGAAGCGTTTCACGCCCAAATACTTGGGGCCGGAGTCGCGGCCGTTGCGGGAGGAGCCGACGCCTTTCTTGTGAGCCATTTCGATTCCTCAGTCCTTGAGCTTCACGTCGGCGATCTTGATCTCGGTGAACGGCTGGCGGTGCCCGGCGTGGCGCCGGAACCCAGTGCGGCGGGCGAAGCGGTAGATCTTGATCTTCTCGCCCTTGCCGTGTCGCACCACTTCGGCCGTCACCTTGGCGCCCTTCAGGACCGGCTTGCCGGTGTGCACGTGCTTGCCGTCGCTGGCCAGCAGCACGCGATCGAAGGTCAGCTTGCTCCCGGGCTCGCCTGCGAGCAGCGGGACCTTGATCGTGACGCCGGGCGCCACCGCGTATTGCTCCGTCACGTCTCGCCCCGCCGGCTGGGCCATCATCCGGAACTCGTCCAGCCGCATCATCGGGTCGTCGCGCACTTCGAGCTCGAGCCCGGTTTGCTTCTCCAATTGCCGCAGGAAGTTCGGCTCCTGCTCCACGAGATACAGTGCCACTTCGGGGTGCAGCCGCACCGCCAGCTGGCGTTCCTTGTGCTCCGCGCCGGCGCGCTTGAGCGAGCGCTCCATCCGCCGCACGACCACCTCGGGGCGAAACACGCGTCCGGTCCCGGTGCAGGTGGGGCACTCCGCGGTCATCGACTGCCACAGCGACGGGCGCACGCGCTGGCGGGTCATCTCGATCAGGCCAAGCTCCGAGACGGCGAATGCCTTTGTACGGGCCCGGTCGCGACCCAGGTGGGTCCGCAGCTCCTGCAACACCTTGTCGCGGTTGCCGCGCGACTCCATGTCGATGAAGTCCACCACGATGATCCCGCCGATGTCCCGCAGCCGCAGCTGGCGGGCCACTTCCCGCGCCGCCTCGACGTTCGTCTTGAGGATCGTGCTCTCGGGGTCCTTCTTGCCGGTGTAGCGGCCCGTGTTCACGTCGATCGAGGTCAACGCTTCGGTCGGCTGGATGATGAGATACCCACCCGTCGGCAGCTCCACCCGCGGGATGAAGAGCTTGCGGACTTCCGCTTCGACGTCGTATTCGTCGAACAGGGGGGCCTCGGCGGCGTGCAGCTTGACCCGTGCGATCAGGTCGGGATCGATCTGCTTCAGGTACTGGACGACCTCGTTGTGGAGCACCTTCGAATCGACGAGCAGTGAGTCGACCTTGTCGCTGAACAGGTCGCGGATAATGCCGCGTGTGAGGCTGGTCTCCCGTTGCAGCAGGGCGGGCGCGCGCACCGAGCCGGCCTTGCGCTTGATCTTCTTCCACAGGTCGTACAGGTGGTCGATCTCGTGCTTGCAGCTCTGCTCGGTCAGGTCTTCGGCCACGGTGCGGATGATCCACCCGCCCGAGTCTTTGGGGACGAGCTTGGCGACCATGTCGCGCAGCTTGGCGCGCTGATCGCGGTTCTCGATCTTGCGCGAGACACCGACCTTCGAGGCGAACGGCATGTAGACCAGGAACCGGCCGGCGAGCGACACCTGCGCGGTGACGCGCGATCCCTTGGTACCGATCGGTTCTTTGATGACCTGGACGAGCTTGGCCTGACCCTTCTTCAGCTCGTCGGCGACGTTCGGCAGGCGGCGGCGCGACCGGCCCCCTCCCCCTCCCCCTCCACTCGCTGTCCCGCCGTTGGAGCCGCCGTTCCCGTTGTCGTGCTCGTCGTCGGGGTCGCGCGGCTCGTCTTCGTCCTCCGATTCGATCAGGTCGGAGGCGTGGAGGAAGGCGCTCTTTTCCGCGCCGATGTTGACGAAGGCCGCCTGTATCCCCGGCAAGACCGCGTCCACGGTGCCGAGGTAGATGTCACCCACCGAGCGGCGGGCGTCGGGACGATCCACCAAGAGCTCAACAAGGCGGTCGTCCTCCAGGATGGCCACGCGGGTTTCCCGCGGGCTCCCGCTGATTAGTATTTCCCGTTTCAAAGCATGTACCCTCGATCCCGCCCGACCAGCAGCCGGTCGGGATCCGATTGTTGTCCCAGCAAGCACTCATTCCGAGCAGATTGACGGTGGAGGATGTGGCCCGATTGGACGAACGGCTCGAGGGTGGCGCAGCGACGGCGCCCAACGCGGCGAGCAGTCCAGAAGTCCAATGCATGATCTAAATCTAAGTGGGCTTGCAACTTACGTCAACTAGCCCGAGATTTCCTTCTCTTATGATGCACGCACACAACGGATTCTTGCGTTCGGGGGTGCTTCTGACCGGCATAGTGCTCGGCGGGGCCGCCCAGGCGGCGCCCGGCCAAACGATCCAATACCCGCCCGCGCGCAAGAGCGACGTGGTGGACGACTATCATGGCACGCAGGTGCCGGACCCGTATCGTTGGCTCGAGGACCCCGACGCGCCGGACACGCGCGTCTGGATCGACGCCGAGAACGGGATCACGGAGTCGTATCTGGCGCAGATCCCGCAGCGGGTGGCGATCCGCGAGCGGCTCACCCGGCTGTGGAATTATCCCAAGTACGGCGCTCCGTTTCACAAGGCGGGGCGGTACTTCTTCTTCAAGAACGACGGACTGCAGAACCAATCAGTGCTGTACAAGCAGGCGTCGCTCGTGGCCGACCCGGAGCTGCTGCTCGACCCGAACGTGCTGTCGCCGGACGGAACCGTCGCGCTCTCCACGCTGGCGGTGTCGGAGGACGGTCGGCTGCTCGCCTATGGGACGTCGGCGAGTGGGTCGGACTGGGAGGAGTTCCACGTGCGGGACATCGCGACCGCGCGCGACCGGTCGGACCACCTCCGCTGGATCAAGTTCTCCGGCGCGTCGTGGACGCACGACGGCCGTGGGTTTTTCTATAGTCGTTACCCCGAGCCGACGGACAAGGCGTTGACGAGCGTCAATCGGTTCCAGAAGGTCTACTATCACCGCCTCGGCACCCCTCAGGCGCAGGACGTGCTCGTGTACGAGCGGCCCGATCAGCCGGAGTGGGGGTTCGGCGCCCTAGTGACCGACGACGGCCGCTACCTCGTCATGAACGTGTGGCTCGGCACCGACCGGCGGAACCGCGTACACTACCTCGATCTGCGGAGCGCCGCGCGCCCCGCAGTTACGGGAGCGGTCACGCGCCTGCTCGACGAGTTCGACGCGGGCTACGGCTTCATCGGCAACGATGGACCGGTGTTCTATTTCCTCACCGATCTCGATGCCCCGAGGAAGCGCGTGATCGCGATCGACACGCGGCAGCCGGAGCGGGCGCGCTGGCGCGAGATCATCCCGCAGGGCGAGGACGTGCTCGAGGGCGTCCGGATCATCCACGACGTGTTCGTCGCGCACTACATGCACGATGCGCATTCGCGGCTGCGGCTGTTCGGGCTGGACGGACGGTTCCTCAAGGACGTCGGGCTCCCGACGCTCGGCACCGTGGCGTCGATCTCGGGCGAGCGCAAGGACGACGCGATGTTCTACGCGTTCACGTCGTTCCTCTACCCCACCACGATCTTCCGCTACGACTTCAAGGACGGCACGTCCAGCGTCTTCAAGGCGCCGGCCATCGACTTCGATCCGTCGGCGTACGAGACGAAACAGGTGTTCTACGCGAGCAAGGACGGCACGCGCGTGCCGATGTTCCTCACCCACAAGAAAGGCGTCAAGCTCGATGGGTCGAACCCGACGTATCTGTACGGTTACGGTGGGTTCAACATCAGCCTCACACCCAGCTTCTCGGTGAGTGTACTCGCGTGGCTCGAGCTGGGCGGCGTGTACGCCATGCCCAACCTGCGGGGCGGCGGGGAGTACGGCGAAGAGTGGCACCAGGCGGGGATGCACGAAAAGAAACAGAATGTGTTCGATGACTTCATCGCCGCGGCGGAGTATCTCATCGCGCAGGGCTATACGACGCCGGCCAAACTCGCGATCGGCGGCGGCTCGAACGGGGGCCTGCTGGTGGGGGCGGCGATCACGCAACGGCCCGAGCTGTTCGGCGCGGCGCTGCCGGCGGTCGGGGTCATGGACATGCTGCGGTTTCACAAGTTCACGATCGGCTGGGCCTGGGTCACCGAGTACGGCTCGGCGGACAGCGCGGCGCAGTTCCCGTATCTCTACAAGTACTCGCCGCTGCACAATCTCAAGGCCGGGACGCGCTATCCGGCGACCCTGATCACCACCGCCGATCACGACGATCGGGTGGTGCCGGGGCACTCCTTCAAGTTCGCCGCCGCGCTGCAGGCGGCCCAGGCGGGTCCCGCCCCGGT
>WNGI01002305.1_pt1 | contig 17867 bp, 14 predicted proteins | sample 5400621 | NCBI WGS metagenome assembly WNGI01 (sample SAMN13153374, study PRJNA577476) | soil metagenome | isolation source: 20 cm soil or saprolite under Garry oak tree replicate 1 | place: USA:California | collected 2016-06-15 | reverse complement strand
TCGGAGAATGATGAGCTACACCGCCAGCTTGCCGAGCTACGTGAAGGACGTGGTATTTTTGTTGATATCCTTGGCAAACGTTTTCCGCTGGTTGATGTACCAGTAAGTGATTCTCCCAATAGAACAGTTACACCTGGCGTTGATCTTTCTCTTCAAGAAACAACCGAATTCCTGAGTGAGTCTTTGCCATCCTCAACGCCTGAAACTCCAGTACCAGCATTAGAATCCTCAGTCGAAGAAGTACAGGAAGATCTACCAACCTATGTAACCCCCACAATGTCGTCATACCTTGAGGAAGCTATGCTCGATGAATTTTCGGCAGCAGCTACCCGAGAAATGGGGCAAGTAGCTGTTTGGTCTGGTCCCATTACAAATCCTCCAACCTTTGACGAAAAGGAAAAAGAGAACCTTCGTCGTGAACTATGTGGAAGCTTTTTATTGGAGTAATTATCCCTCCTCTTACTTTTTACCGTATCTGAAAAGTCACTGAAGTTGCATTAATTGGTGGACTTGATTGTTGTGCCAGCAGTAATAGCGTAAACGAGGTGCCTCCCTGTGGTATCGCAAAGGTAACCGTTCCAGTCCCAGTACTTTGAGATGCAACCGAGGTGGGAAATGTGAAGTCTGATGGTGGGCTTTTACTGTCACCAGATTGAAGGCGCATAAAATCACCAGGATACGCTGAAAAATTGTTTGCCGATGAGTTAACAGCTTTTAGCGTAACCGCAACATAGACCATTCCTGTCGCTGCTTGTTGGCCATTCACACTCAGGCTTTCAGTAGCTGAAGCCAGTGTCCAATTCAATCCCGCATACTGGAAAGTTGCATTCGGCGTAACAGTCTTGGACTGATATTTGCTCAAGTCAACACCAGCTACAAGTGGAATATTCATCTGGTTCTGAGTAGCCGAACCAAAGCGGAGTATGAGCTTACTCAGGTCAATATTTTGAGTGGTCACAGCAAAATCTATCCAGTTATCTCTGGATATACCTGCAGCGGGACCTTCAAAACTCTTTTCGTTACTTGGGGCAATGATTGCCCCATCAGGCATAACTAACCTGACAACATCACTATACAAAAAGTTTGCATTACTTGTGGTCGAGTTTGATTCCATTGTTGCAACACGCACTCCACCTTGTGGAGTACTTGAGTCATCGGGAAAACTATTTGCTTGCTGAACAGAGACGAGAGTGATATCAACACTCGAGTAGGTAAACTTCAAGTTCAAGGGCACCGTAGCGGGTCCGCCTGTGTTTGGCGTATTACCATTACTACCAGGCGTGGTAACACTAGTTGGAGTGTTGCCGCTGGTACCAGGTGTATTCTGTTGCCCGCTGGAGCTATTCCCGTTCTGACTACTCCCAGTTGAATTATTGCCTTTGACCTGCGGAGAGGATGTGTAATAGGGTGATGCTGGTGCCTCCTGTGGCGTTGAAATGAAAGAATCAGGCGGAGGTGGAGGCGGTATAACATCTGTGTCGGCAGCATGAGCATAGAACTGGTCACCTGATGTTGGCACAGGTGAATAGCTAGCTCCAGAAACACCTGGTGTTTTGGAGCTAGCTATAGACGTGTCAGGCATAACCGGCGTGAAGCCAGGCGTATTTGCTGCTCCAGGAGCATTTGCATTCGGTGTAATGATTGTAGATGCTGTAGCAGCGCTATTATTTACGGGCATCGAAACTTGCGGCTGAGAACCTTGTGCCTGGCCTGTACCCAGAACCGTTTGATCGCTTGTTAATGTTGTAAGAGCGTTCGCTTCGACACTTGTAGTGGCGCCGCAATTCGTGCAAAAGCGATGACCTGTCTCAAAAGGCTTGCCGCATTCCGAACAAAAGCGTGATGATGACAAAGTTATACTCCTTTGAGGATAACTATAACAAATAGTATACATCTTTGATGTGCAGTATTGTAACAGCAAGCAAGGAGAATGTCTATAAAATAGACCAATTATCATATATGACAAGTTCGCCAAGGGTACTAGGGCACCTTAAAATCCGTCGATCCTTGATCGCCGCTATCGCCTTTTTGAGGATTCAGAACCAATGTAAATGATGTTGAATGCTGAGGCACCTGAAAGCTGACCGTCCCAGTAATACCAATTGCTCCCACATTAAAAGCTACTGGAATTGTTGTATGCTCAGGCAAAGCAGTAGTATTGCCATACTGCAAACGCATATACTCATAAGGTGATCCGGTGATAGCAACTTGCGCAAGGGTATTATCAACTTTGAGCATTAACGTTACGTAACGCATACCTTTAGCTGCTTGCTGGCCTGGTATGCTCAAGCTCGAAGTTGCACCGGTTAGTGTCCAATTCAGCCCAAAATATTGCATCTGCCCATTTAAATTGATAGATTTGGGTTGATATTTGCTTACATTCACATTTCGCACCAGAGGAATAAGCATTTGCGCCTCGTTTGTAGCGCCTAACACGAATGTAAGTTGATTTACAGCATTATTCGTAGGTACAGCAAAATCTACAACACTTTTTTGAGATGCTCCAGGAGCGACTCTCACTACTGAGTTTACATAAGTTGGGCTAACAAGAGACTTACCCGGCACCATCAAACGAGCAATAGTAGCAAAGCTCCAAACCACGTTGATGCCTGTCGGATTGCGTTCCTGAAGGTTCAAACGTACCATTCCATTCGAGCTAGTATTGGGATCATTGAGAAAACTTTGCGACTGTTGAACATTTAGGATAGTTATATCAACACCAGCATACGGAACGGAGGAATTGATTGCCGTGGTTGTTATAGATGGCTGTGTGAAAACAAATCCTGGCAGCGCTACTCCTAGAAAACCAGCAAAGGCATACACAGCAGCCCCTAGTGCAAAGAGCAAGACCACTAACAGTAGCATAAGCTCTCTTCTACCCATTTTTCTCCTATTTTGAGTAGACGGATAGGGAGAATCCTGCTCACCTTTTTTTGTGAATGACTGTGTACCAGAGAGCGAGTTACTTTGTTGGCCTAATTGTAAAGTTGGAATTCTATCCAACTCATTTTCTTGCTGAACACCAGGTTCGTCTTGAATAAATTGCTGATCAATCTCTGGCAAATACTCTTGATCATGATTCATTTGTTCTGGCGACTTGTATTGACCTCTGGAGAGTATAGCTTCCAAAGCTAAACCACATGTGGCACAAGTACCCAAACTTGTAACTATAGGCGCTCCGCATCGCGGACAATAACGAGGGAGAACCTGTGTCATAAGGTGATAAGTCTCCTTTCGAGGGAACCATTCAACAAAACTTCATTATCCATCCATTGTAGCTTATTTGATTCTACCCCATGGAGTACCGCATTCAAAGCAGAATCTGGCCTCTTCAATCTGTAGAAATGGGGTTCCACAATTTGGACAGAAATACGCCAGTCTTGCACCACAATAGACACAGTATTTCCAGTGGGCCAGAACCTCGTACTGGCATGAAAGGCATAATTTAACTTGTGCAGCGGGACGTGCCATGAAACTACTGCCTATCTGTATCCGGCGATCAAAGCGGCCGAGATCCAATAAGGCCTGGACAAGACCATCAGTACGACTGGTTGTAGCAATAACTGCCATTGAAGGATGGTAGTCAAGACCATCCATCTCCGCTATTAATTGTTTCAACCATCGTTCGCGTTCCTGGCTTGTGGAGATTTGTCCCACCGCATCGAGATTGTCGATGAAGAGAATACAGGGAGATGACTTTTTCGCCAGACTAAAAATGTGCTCTATCATACTTGGACCTCTTTGGGAGGGCTCACTGCTCTTGAGCAGGTTATACTCATCCATTGGAAGGTCAAGGTCTTCTATGGTTAGAACATCTGAATCAAGATCGTTAAGCAACTCAACAAGCGTCGATATAGATAGATAGACGAGAGGCACAACTGCCTCACCCGCTGTCGCATACACAAGTAGGGTCCTATCTGTACTAGGATGACCAACAACTAACCTGCCACAAAGATATGAATGCACTGATTTTTGAAAAATCTGAGGCTTCCTTAGAAAATCAACCACTTCCCGTAACTCGTGCTTTGCTGGGTCCAACCCTCGAATATCGGAGAAAGTGATTGAAGGGCGCTCAAATTTCCTGAGCACTCGCTTTGGAATTTTTTTGTTAAACCCTACAACACTTTGCTCTCGCACTCGAGAATGTATGAGTTGGTCTATGTAACTTGTATAAGTATGACCTTCCACCTCCATCAAAGGTGCAGGCAACGCATCCCGGGTGGGTAATAAAAGGACAAGTAAAGGCTGGATGCGCGGGTGACGTAATATACCCAATATCAGGTGTTTTGGAAATATCAATGAAGAGTTCATTTTCGTCGCAAATGATAAAGCCGCTTCAAAGCAGACCAGCGATTCTCTGGAAAAAAGGAGATTATTCTTTGTGCCTGTATAATTGAGTATACCAAAGGTTTCTGCCACTTGCGTTTGGATCTTCTTTGAATCCAACCCTATATCCTTCAGTACTTTAGTTACTTCAACGTCGGCCTGTCTTAACACGCCAAGAAAAAGATGCTCCGGATATACTTCTGGTGCATTCATCTTGATTGCTTCGTGCTGTGCCAGGTCAATTTCTGCTTGTGTTGAGGGCGCTAACAGATCGAAATCAAATAGTTGGTCTTGTATCTTGTTTGTGATAGTATTCAACTTATACTCCTGAGTTTATCCTCTGTATCGCTATTCGCTGTTAGTACTTTAAGCGCGTACGCCATACCATGGTTAAAATTTTACTTCATCTCAGCCCATATTCAAAACAGAGCCATGTAAAAAACCTGGTTAGAACAAAAACGTGATATAATAAGAAAGCCATTGGAAAGAATATTCTACTTATCAACAAGGAAACCCACATCATGCCAGAATTTAAGGTAGAAGCGCCATTTCAGCCTACAGGAGACCAGCCGGATGCCATTGAACAACTGGTTGAGGGCATCAAAAAAGGTTATAAGGATCAAACACTGCTGGGAGTTACAGGGAGTGGTAAAACCTATACGGTAGCCAAGATCGTAGAACAGGTACAAAAACCAACTCTAGTGCTTGCTCCAAACAAAACTCTGGCCGCCCAACTCTACAGCGAGTACAAGGAGTTCTTTCCAAACAATGCTGTCGAGTACTTCGTCTCTTATTATGACTATTATCAACCAGAGGCCTACATTCCACGCACAGATACGTATGTCGAAAAAGAGAGTATGCTCAATGAAGAGATAGAGAAACTGCGTCTCTCCGCGACGCGTAGTTTGTTTGAACGACCCGATGTACTTATCGTCGCTTCCGTATCTTGCATCTACGGTCTGGGTAGTCCAGACGAATATGGCGAGGTAGTGCTAACCTTGAAAGTAGGAGAAGAGCGGCGTAGAGACAGGATTCTGCGTCATCTGACGGAAATCCAGTATGAGCGCAACGACACTAACTTCATACGCGGACGATTCCGCGTTCGCGGTGATGTTCTAGAGTTGTTCCCCGCTTATGAGGATGTGGCTGTGCGCATTGAGTTTTTCGGAGACGAGATCGAGCGCATGACCGAGATTGACCCACTCACAGGTGAAGTGCTTGGGAAACGGCAGCGCCTTGATATCTACCCTGCCAAACACTGGGTTACAACACAACAACGTTTGAATCACGCCATCGAACTCATAGAAGACGAACTGCAAGTGCGTTTGCAGGTATTGGAAGATGAGGGCAAGCTACTTGAAGCAGCACGCTTGAAACAGCGGACTAATTTTGACATCGAAATGCTGCGAGAAACCGGGTTCTGTTCAGGTGTCGAGAACTACTCGCGCCATTTAGCCGGACGTGGAGAAGGAGAGCAACCTTGGACACTGATGGATTATCTCCCAGAGGATTTTCTACTGGTTGTGGATGAATCGCATGTTGCGCTTCCGCAGGTACGAGGAATGTTTGCGGGTGATCGTTCGCGTAAGCAGGTACTCGTAGATTATGGCTTCCGCCTTCCGTCTGCGCTCGATAACCGTCCGCTCACATTCACCGAGTTCGAACGAGAAATTAACCAGGCGCTTTTTGTTTCCGCCACACCCGGCCCTTACGAATATGAGCACAGTCAGGCTGTCGTCGAGCAGGTTATTCGTCCAACAGGCTTGCTTGATCCTCAAATCAGTGTGCGACCCACTAAAGGACAGATTGATGATCTACTCTCAGAGATCCATAAACGTGTTGACAAAGGGCAGCGTGTGTTAGTCACAACCCTGACCAAGAAGATGGCTGAAGACCTGGCGGACTATATGCAAGAACTGAGTATCAAGGTTCATTATCTGCACTCAGAGATTGAAACAATCGAGCGTGTAGAGATCCTGCGCGATTTACGTCTGGGTGTCTATGATGTCGTTGTTGGTATTAACCTGCTGCGCGAGGGACTCGATCTCCCAGAAGTATCACTTGTTGCAATACTCGATGCAGATAAAGAAGGCTTCTTACGTTCAGCAGGTTCTCTCATCCAGACAATTGGACGTGCCGCTCGACATATAGAGGGTAGTGTGATCATGTACGCCGATACGATCACGAAGTCAATGCAACGTGCAATTGATGAGACCAACCGTCGACGTAAGTTGCAAACTTCCTTTAACGAAGAGCATAATATTACACCTCGTGGCATCAAGAAGGATGTGAAGACACTTTCGGAGCGTATTAAAGCTATGAGTGGAGCAAACGTCGAAACTCTTGATGGCAAATCCATTGCTGCAGCTCTGGCCGGCATTCCAAAAGATGAAGCGCTGCGTTTAATTAAGGACCTGGAATCTCAGATGCGTGCAGCCGCCAAACAGTTAGAGTTCGAGAAAGCTGCCCAATTGCGCGACCAGATCATTGAGATACGTCGCTCGATGATCGAGTAGCTTCCGGTACTGAAAGGACCAGCAACTGATGACCCACGATACCAACCGACACGATTCTCATCCGACTCAGAGCGACTTTCTGAGTGGCCCACAAATCATACCGAGACGTATTAAACCAGGTATGACGGTAGTAGAGCTAATTGACCAGCAATTCCAGGCTTACAATTCAGCGCGACTGAATGAAGCTGCGCACTTGTATGCTGAAGAGATGCTTGCGCCTGAAAAAGACGTTACGATCGGCTTAACGATGGCGGGTGCTCTCACACCAGCAGGGTTGGGAGGATGCATCCTCACACTGATGGAGTATGGCTTTGTCGATTTTATCATCAGCACCGGCGCCAATCTCTACCATGATATGCACTACGCGCTCGCCATGTCTCTGCACCGTGGTGATTTCCGCCTCGACGATACCAGACTCCAGGAAGAGGGCGTGATTCGTATTTACGACATTCTCTTTGAGGACAAGGTGCTACTCGATACCGATGCATTTGTGCGCGAATGTTTGAAAAGCCTACCCAACCGACCTATTTCGACCTCAGAATTGCACTACCACCTTGGCATACAATTGCTCAAAGCTGGTATCAAGCCAGAATACTCAATGCTGGCGCAGGCAGCAACATGGAATGTACCCATTTACACTTCATCTCCTGGCGACTCATCTATTGGTATGAATGTAGCTAGACACGCTCTGGATGGCAATCTACTCACACTTGATCCTTTAGCAGATGTTAATGAAACTACCGCCATTGTGCAGCATGCGACACGCAATGGTGTTATTATTCTCGGTGGCGGCAGCCCCAAAAACTTTTACTTGCAGACACAGCCACAACTATGGGAGGTGTTGGGTATCCACAAAGGAGGACATGACTATTTCATCCAGATAACTGCTGATGCCCCCCACTGGGGAGGACTCTCAGGCGCCACACCTTCAGAAGCCGTCTCATGGGGAAAAATCAAACCCGACCAGCTTAAGAGCACAGTCGTGATCTATGGAGATTCGACTATCGCTCTACCGCTTCTCACCGCCTACGTTGTTAGTAGGGCCAATCCACGACCAAGAAGAGAGCTATTTAGCAAGCGTGAAGAACTACTCAAAGAACTCGAGGTAGCATACAAAGCTGGAAGAGCGGTTCAACCTCAGTGAGCGTTTGGATCTAAACACAATCAGTATCCTATATTAGATGCATTTCCTATTTCCAATTAGATGGAAATGCTGTGATTATTAGATGCAATGAAGAACTCTTCTATTTTGTATTAGCTTGACAACCTAATGTATAATACCTTGGTGTGCAAAAAAGGATCTTGGGGGCACAAACCTTAACAAGGGGTGATGGGTTCCACTTTCCTTTTTGATAGGGGGGCAGGAATGTTTTGCAACTTCTCTGAAAAGCAGAGGGTTGTAAGTATTATTGGTACGAGTGGTTGTTCTAAATACAAGATTAGGAGAAAGATTCAATGCTTGTTCATTTGATGCTTGAGCTTTACGGGTGCGATCGACAGATTCTGTCGGACGAATCACTGATGAGACGTGTACTAGAAGAGTATCCTGCTCGTGTGGAAATGGAGAAGGTAAGTCCAGTGCACCTGTACCAAATCGAAACATCTAATCCATTAGATGCTGGCCTTTCAGGCTTTGTAGTAATTGCCCAGAGCCATATCAGTTTGCATGCATGGCCAGAGTACGGTGAAGTTGATATCGACATTTGTTCGTGCAAAGAATTTAGCCAGGAAGAGGCTATCGCTTTCGCGAAGCTGATGTTTCAAACCGACGATGTAGAAGCGCATTTTGTTGTTCGCGGAACACGCTCGCTACGATCAGAAACACCCGATCCAGAACAATACGAAGCTGCTATGGCTGTGCGATTGGCCAGATCGGCGGTGCGCTAAAAAGAAGGAGCCTAACGGCTATATGAATGATTCGCTTGTAACCCAGTTTGGTGCTCCAGATGCACCCTATTGCGATTCGACCACTGCTCGTGTAACGATTATTCCAGCCCCCCTGGAATATAGCGTGTGCTATATGAAAGGCACTGAGCATGGGCCACAAGCGATTCTCAATGCTTCGAGCCAGATGGAACTATACGATGAGGAACTGGATTGGTGTCCTATCGAAGTTGGCGTATATACTCGCCCGCCATTAGATTATAATGGTATGGATCATGCTGCCGCACTCAAATCAACGGGTGATGCTGTGCGTGAAGTATTAGAACTTGGGCAACTCCCCTTTATTCTTGGCGGTGAGCATTCCCTTTCTGCTCCTCCTATCGCTGTTGTGCATGAATATTTCCCTGATTTGACTGTTGTACATATCGACGCGCATGGTGATTTACGTGATGAATACGATGGTACAACGCTCTCACACGCATCAGTTGAGCGACGCGTTGTGGACATGGGAATACCACTCCTGGAAATCGGTATTCGCAGTTTCAGTCCTGAAGAAGCTGAGTTCATGAAAACTTCGCCGGATATAACAATTGTCTGGGGTTATCAACTTGCTAATGGGACTGCCGTCATTCCCTGGGAGCGTCTCAGTAAGCATACTTATGTGACTATTGACCTCGATGCTCTGGATCCCAGTGAGATGCCAGCAGTGGGGACACCTGAACCCGGTGGGCTGCATTGGTATCAATTGCTTGATCTGTTTCGTGAGATTTGCCTCCGTACGATTGTCGTGGGTATGGACGTGGTCGAACTCTGCCCTAGGGAGGGACAGACTCGAGCAGATTTCCTGGCCGCAAAGCTTGTGTACAAGATGATCGGCTACCGCTTCTATGACGATCTGAAATAGCATATAGCACCCTCTGGAAACTCTCTGCTACAATCATTGTAGAACACTACTTACAGAAATGAGCGCAAAATGTCTATATGAACATTATAATTGACCAATTTAAGAGTATATCAAGGGCTATCAAAGGTTTACTTGGATATGAAAGAAACAACGCAGATAATCAAAACTTTGTGTTCTCCTGGGAAATTGCTATAGATCAAGGTCATAACAAAGTTCGCTATCGTTTACTTCTCATCATGCTCTCTGTAATTGTGCTTTTGTTCACCGCATGCGACAGCATTACTAACAACTCCTCAAAAAACAACGCCAAACAAACACTTTCAATCAGCAGCGGCACCACTATCACATACACCACCAGTCCGCAAGATGTTCTTATTCGTACATTTTATGGAGGTGGCAAACTGGGTACATTTGAGATGAGCCCAGAAATAAGCATATACGGTGACGGAACCTATATTCTCGGACCAGGATTGCAAATGCAACAGGGAAGACTCCAGGCAGCAGCTCTGCAACAATTGCTGAATAAACTGGTGGATACTTACAGCCTGCTTAAGTTAAACAAGCAACAATATTATGACATTCCAGATCAGAATGCCACGGTATTACAATTGATGCTCAACGACAAAGAATACACGTATCTCTATGGACCATTTGGCAACGTGCAAGAAAGCGCGCAGGACATAAGCGAATACCAACGCCTGGGAAAAGCTCTCACTAGCATTACAGAGGCGCTGATTGGACCTACCCATAAGTACACTAGTCAGGAGATGGTTCTACTCGTTCATCAAACGTTTTCCCCTGATCTCAGTCAATCTATACCCTATTGGTATTTTCAGGATTTCACCTTGTTCCAACTATCCGTCTATGAGTGTGGTTTGATTCAACCTGACTTGACCGGTCCCAATGCCGATACAGGTTGTCTAACCTACACAGTGCCTCATACTGCATTGTTGCTGAACGCTCAGCAACTTCAACAAATTAAAACGCTTCTCCACGGGCAAGAACAAGCTGTATTTCTTGAAAGGAGAGCATACTACAGTGTTACCTTAAGGCCTTTGCTCCCCGACGAGATAGAGCAAAAGACGCTTGCTATGTTTGGTAGTCAGGAGTTAAGTTACACTGGTGTATCACTCGCTGAGGGACCTGTACCTATACCAACACTCACGCCTTGAACAGGAACTCACTATCGCCACTCCAGCCGCAATGTGGTATACTACATACAAGGCGCTAACTACATACATTCCTTCGGACGGATAATCGGAATAATTAGCGCGTCAATAAATCAGGTGCGAGTGCGGAATGCCCGGCGGGAAACACATAATGAATCTTGACAATCCGTCCACCTCGTAAAAAGTAACCTCCACTAAGGCCAATTTGGAAAGGACACATGACCAGAGATTTCAACAATCAACGGCGAGAAGACCCACAATCGGATTCTCGCGGTTCATCCTCACGCAGGTTTGAAGAGGAGCGGCCTTCACGCCCTGCACGACCTCGACTCAATCGCGACATGGTAGATCGCGCATGGGAAAACGGAGCACGCCAAAATCACGCTGATTACCGCACACGTAGTGACAGTAACAGTCATCCGCCTCGTGATAACAGGCGACCCGACCAACATACCAATCGGTACTCCGCCCAGACTAGTAGCAATGGCCGCAAACCTTATGGAAATCGACAAGATAACTATCGACCTGGTGAACGTTCTCCTCGAAGTAACAATGGGCCTCGGCCTCGCACCTTCGAATCAAGCATGCGCACATTTGACGATCAAAAATACAACCAGTACGAACGCCGTGGCTACTCGAAACAACCCTATCGAGATGACAATCGACCGGGTAACAGCGGAAATCCTCAGCGTCCCAATTCACGCACACAATATCAAGGGCGAGATCAATACAGAGGGCCCCAACGTCGCGAATTTGATCGCGACACATCATCGCCTCGCGATTTCGACCGTGATCAAAGACAAGCTCGAGGCTATGACCGCGACACGAGACAGCCTCGCAGTTATGATCGCGATAAGCGGTCATCTCGTAACGCATCAGGACCCGATACGCGCAATCCACGCTGGCAGAGTCGTCCGGAAAGGCGACAGAACAATTATTCAAATAGGTCGCATGAATATACGCGTTATGGGGCAGAACAGGAGTTATTCGAAGGCGATTACGAGCATTTTGACAAAAGCAACTCTGCTCAACCTCACACACATCAAACCAAAGTCGATACAATTGCTCCGCAGCGACCAGAGGAACGCAATGCCACACGCTTACCCGATGGCCGGGTTCTGAAAGGCACACCTGACGAACAGCACAGGGACGCCGAATTCTGGACCGAGATTGCGCAAGAGTCAGATGAGTTGGTTAAGCAAGTTGAGTCATCGCATACACAGGAAGCTGCTACAAAACACCCTGCGGACCTTCCAACTGCCGCTTCTACAAAGAGAAAACCAAAACCTCGCGCTCACACAGCCAGTGATTCGACGCGAGAAAGAAAAACTACCAAAGCCAGAGTGAGACAAAGTACACCCAAACCGCGTTCAACAGGCCCTAAACCATCGCAACGCGGCTATAAGTGGCCAACGCCAGAAGAATAACATTCTAGAGCACTCGCTATGCACATCAGAACAGTACTAGGAGATATTGCCCCAGAAGAGCTTGGAATCACATTAGGTCATGAGCATGTACTCGTCGACCTACGTGGATTGTGGGACAACCCTCCCATTGAACGGGCATATCTCATCGACCAGGAACCGACCCTGGAAATCCGTGGTGAGTTGATGCGAAATCCCTATGATTCCAGGCCTAATTTACTCATAGACGATCCCGAATTATGTATTCGCGAACTCATGTATTATAAGGAGGCAGGCGGCCAAGGGCTTATTGACATGACCACTGTAGGGATCAAACCCGATCCGCAGGGACTATTCGAGATTGCTCAACGTACAGGAATACATGTCGTAGCAGGCTGTGGGTACTACCGTCAACCGCTCATACCAGAGGCGTTACACGAGCGCAGCACAGAGCAAATCGCAGATGATCTCCTACGTTGGCTGACTGAGGGAATGTACGATACTACAATACGTGCGGGTTTGATGGGAGAGCTGGGTACCAGTTCTCCCATTTACCCATTTGAGGAACGTCAATTACGCGCTGCTGCGCAGGTGCAACGTCAGACAGGCGCGAGTATCAATGTACATCCACTTATTTGGGGTCATGAACACCTGCACATCCTGGATATTTTGGAAGAAGAGGGGGCCGATCTTACTCGAGTTGCCATCAGCCACTGTGATGAACTCATCGAACCAGAATGGCACGCACAAATTGCAGAGCGCGGAGCAGTGCTCTCGTTCGACACGTTCGGCTCGGAAACGTATTACGATCGTAGTTTCGAACACGAGCCTCGAGATACTGATCGTATTGAATGCGTTTTGTGGTTATTGGAAAAAGGGTATGGTTCTCAGATTACACTAGCGCACGATATTTGCACTCTCATACAATTTCGTCACTATGGTGGCTGGGGTTGGGATCACCTGCTCAGCAATATCGTACCGCGTCTGCGTCACGCTGGCGTTTCACAGCAAGAACTCGATGTCATGTTCATTGAAACGCCAGGTCGTCTGTTAACATTCTTGGAGTAACATATATTCATGCTTTATCCAAGCTACCTCAATCTCTATGAGACAGGCGAGTTGGCAGAACGAGCTGCCACTGCCTGGGAGATTTTACGCAGTTGCACCATTTGCCCGCAGAATTGCCGTTGTAACCGCATTGCCGGAAAAACGGGCGTCTGCAGGTCTGGTACAGAGGCCATTGTCGCATCGTGGAATGTCCATCGTCGAGAGGAACCACCTATCAGCGGTACACGAGGAGCTGGTACAATCTTCTTTGGCTATTGTCAGGCGCGCTGCACGTATTGCCAGAACTTCTCTTTGAGCCAGGGTGGTTTGGGGCACCGTGTTGGTCCCGAACGACTGGCAGATATGATGCTCTACTTGCAGAAAAAACGCTGTCACAACCTGGATCTTGTGACACCAACCCACTTTGTTCCGCAGATACTTGCAGCCCTGGTTATTGCCTGCGGCAAAGGTTTGCGTCTACCAATTGTTTATAACTGCGCCGGTTATGAAAATATGGAAACGCTCACATTGCTGGATGGTGTCGTCGATATTTACTTACCGGATGCTAAATATTCAGACAACAAAAATGCCTTACGAACCTCCAAAATGCCTCACTATGTAGAAGCCAATCAAACCACTCTGCGAGAGATGCATCGACAGGTTGGTCCGCTACAACTAGATGAAGATGGGATAGCTCAATGTGGACTGCTTATTCGACATCTTGTAATGCCAGAGGACATTTCAGGGACTCGCGAAGTACTTCTCTGGATAACTGAAGAGTTGGGTCCTGATACACCCATAAGTCTTATGGATCAGTATTTCCCAGCCTGGAAAGCGGTGAATGACCCGGTCCTGAATCGACGTCTAAGTTGGAGTGAGTACCGTGTAGCGCTAGATGCCCTGGAAGAATTCAATTTGACTGCGGGATATGTTCAGGAAGACCTGATGGAGCTAGATACAACGTCAATAGTTTAATTACCTCTTCGCATCCCCTCCCATCTAATGGTTGAGACGTGCTATAATCTTACACAGCTATAATGATACATGAACCGGCAACGTATTTTAGAGGCGGTTTACGCAGTGGGCAGACCGCTTCTTGTTTTAGTGATTTGCAAAAGATGCCCGAAACGGAGAGTCCCTAATGAATGATACGGCCACTTTGAGCCACCTACTTGCCAGTATCCAACCTGACCTCGATCAGGTGGATGCCACTTTTCAGGAACGAGCTACCTCTGGACTCGACATCCTCAATTCCGCATCGATGCACGCGCTGGGATCGCCAGGTAAACGCCTCAGGACTGCGCTCACGCTGCTTTCAGGCAAACTGAATACATATCGTTTTGACAAATTACTCCCTCTAAGCGTAGCTTTCGAAATGGTTCATCTGGCAACGCTCATTCATGACGATATAGTAGACAATGCGCTTACTCGCCGTGGCAATCCCACGGTTAACGCTTTATGGGGTAACAATATAGCTATTTTGCTAGGAGATTACTATTTTGCCAAAACAGCCGGATTGATCGCTGATATCAATGAGAATCGCATTGACCATCTCTTTTCAGATACGGTTGCTACCGTCTGCGAGGGCACAATTATGGAGATGATGACCTCAGGCCGTATCGATCTCACCATTAAGAGCTACTATGAAAAGACCAGCCATAAAACTGCCTGTTTGATTGCTGCCTGCTGTAAGGGTGGAGCCATAGTTAGTCAGGCATCAGATCAAGAAATTGAGTATCTTCATAGATATGGCATGAATCTTGGAATCGCTTTTCAAATTATCGACGATATCCTGGATTACACCGAAAATCAGGAAACTATTGGAAAACCAGCAGGAAATGATTTACGGCAGGGCATGGTAACATTGCCTTTGATCTATGCTTTACAGGAACAGCCCAAGAACGGACACTACCAGGAGGTACACAACTTGCTGAATGGAGCAACTCATAGCGAAGAAAACATACGCACTATTGTCAACTGGGTTGTTACTGGTTCTGGTGTGCAGCGCTCACTTTCCGATGCTAACATCTATGCTAATAAAGCCCGAGAGGCTTTGAGGCACTTCTCTCCGTCGAAAGATCGCCGGGTATTAGATGAGCTAATCGACTTCGTTGTAATGCGTAAGCATTAATAAATCATTTGGCTCGTAACAACAACTACAACGAGAACCGCTAAAATCAGACTCAACAAGATGGCTGCATTCATGGTATCATTTCCCCCCTTCATAGGTGGCAAATCCTCTGGCTTGGGAAGTAATAATACCTGCTCTTCCATATCATCATAGGTATTCAATAAGAGTGGTAAAGCCTGGGCAACTTGATCAGCAGTATGCTGCGTAGGTAAGCTAGTTTGTTGTCCATTTTTGGAAGAGAGTGATGGACTATTATTCTGCAATACTGGATTGCTCCCCTGGCCAGGAACAAGAGTTCCGCTTACTGAACTCATGGCCAGTAAATCCTGACGAAGCTCGGATGGGCGTTGATAACGTTGATTAGGAACAGTTCGTAGCCCCTTTGACAGAATGGCATCAAAAGCTGAAGAAACGTTGGGATTGATACGTTGCGCTTGAGGAATACTTCCACTTATTACGGCCGGAGCGCTGCCCGTCACTACATGATACGCTGTGGCAATCAACGAATAGATATCTGTCCGTACATCCACTACCCCTCGAACGAACTCTGGTGCAGTATAGGATGAAAGACGAGAACGCTCCATACCGGCAATATACTGTGTTGCGCCGCCAGCAAGTACAACTGAGAAGTTGGTAAGAATATACTGAGAGTTATTACGACTCAGAACGATATGTTCTGGACGTATCAACCCATGCACTAGCTGGGGTGATTGTTGCGATAATAATTCCAACACATCCGTCAGTTGTAAGCAGCACTCAATTACTTCTTGCTCTGGCAAGGTGCGTCCGCTATAGCGCATACGGCCCATTAAGGTCTCACCCTCAATTGGTTCAAAAACAAAGAAGCTTCGTCCCTGATCGCTAAATGCATCCCAAAGGCCGGGAATATGAGGATGTCTACCCACACTAGCTAGCACCATGGTAGCAGTACGTAAAATAGTCTGGGTCATAATCGAAGTATTTTCGGGTAAGACCACTTCACAGATTATCACCTGCGCTCCTGCCCGATGGGCATCTTTGCCAATCCAAACGGCTTCAAAAACGCCTGATAACCAGTCCTGCCGCTCATGTAATTCTTGTAGCCGGTAACGGCCGCCACGCAAAAGAACCCCAGGCAGGAGAGGCCGGGCATTCGTTGCCATGACATTGGACCTCATAGGGGCAAGCGTATTGGGTACTTGCTGAAATGAACTTGCAGGACGAGATATCTGTTGATTTGGTATATTCCTGTTGGAAGATTCCGATGGATATTGACGCATAGGCGATTGTGGCTGAAGCGGTGTCTGCGAGCGACGCATATCCTGTTGTGGATAACCCATCGATCGATTGGCTGGATATGTTGGCGAGAAACCTTGCCCTTGCGCGCCGTTCGTGTATGATGAAGAATCTGCACTGCCCATTCCTGCTCGCTGCGTACTTTGAGGCATTCCTCGCAGCACATTCTTCTCAAGAGCAGGTTTAGGATAAGTCCTATCAAGTGGAGAAGGTGTGTTAGTAAACCCATAATTTGAGCTTTGAGTAGGGAGAGGGGTTATTGGCCGTCCAGCAACTGGAAAGCCAGGCTGTACTGGAGCCGTTAATCCACCTGACTGTTGCTTCACAGACGTCATACCAGCAGACTGCTGCTTCGGGTTAGACAACCCTCCCGATTGTTGACTGCTCCTCTGAGGTGCATTCGATTGATTTGGGAAAATTCCTGACTGACCAGCCGTTCGTACTACAAACCCGCAACGAGTGCAAGCCCCTTTCGTTGCATCCCACTCATTACCACAACGCGGACATATCATGATGTACCTCTCTCTGTGCCCCAATTACCAGCACTAACTTCTCGTAGCATATACTTGTCGTGCAGGTGTGTTGAGTGTCCCCACACAACTTCTCTCTTTACTTCCCGCAACAGATTCGCCGGATTACTATATAAGGTCAGTTCATCAAAAAAATCCGAGGTGACGCTTGACCTCGGGATCATGCATGAGTAAACCAGGAGCATGTTCTCGCAACTAGTATAGTAGAGTAGAACATGTAATACTGTCAATACTTCATACCCAATATTACTACTGGTTTCAGTTCCTATCTCCTGAGATTGCGGCCTATGGGCGCTAACTTTCCTAAAAATTCCTCTAAGGCCTTTGCAAGCTCAAAGAGTTGTGTCGCCTCAACTACTGATACCTCGTGATTCGCATGGGCAACTTGATAGAGTAATTGAACAGCCGGATGCTTCGTGGCCGTACTTGTTTCACTAACAACGGAGCCAAGCAATGAGGCGCGCATAGCATCTACGCTAGCATTGACTTCATCAAGGTTTGCAATATCTATGAAGCTCGCAGGTTTAGGTTGGTTTTTTCCTTGTCCACCTCCTCGGCTTGCCTCCCATTGGCGGCGGGCCTGTTTTCCTGCAGCGCAATAACAAAATTCAGGATGCTCCGAATCTGAGTTCTGTAATCCTGTATCATCACAAATAGGGCAGATAGGCATAAATGGCCTCCT